>Ga0209382_10007135_pt1 | contig 14296 bp, 8 predicted proteins | sample SoiMetdeltSBSDD5_FD_187599 | JGI IMG/M metagenome (GOLD analysis project Ga0209382, IMG submission 187599) | Bulk soil microbial communities from a Populus tree surrounding site in Tennessee, USA - Soil MetaG P. deltoides SBSDD5 (SPAdes) (version 2) | ecosystem: Environmental > Terrestrial >... | reverse complement strand
TAGGGTCGCTGGCGGCTGGCGGCTGGCGGCTGGCGGCTGGTGGCTGGCGACGGGAAGAAGGCGTGTCATCCCGAGCGCAGCGAGGGATCGCGATCCTCCCGGTAGAGGGCCCCTCTTTCGGGACGAGCGCGATCCCTCGCCTGCCGGCTCGGGATGACGTCTGTCCCTGCCGGCTCGTCGCGCTAATAGCAGCAGCCAGCAGCACGCGGCAGTAGCCCGCAGCCGTCGGCAACCAACAAGCAGCTGCCCGCACCGCCGCTATTCTCGATGTCCAACCGCTTTCGGCTCCCAGAGTGTTATCTCTCCATACCCGATCGTCGCGGGGAAGCTCTCGACGGGGTTCCAGCCGTCGTCTATACGCTTCCAGAGCTCGGGCGACTCGACCCTGAACGCGCGCTCGAACGTCGTCGCGAGATACACGCGCCGGCCCGACAGCCGGGTGCCTAACGAATCGAATCCGCCCATGGTGCGGGTGGAGAAAAAGCGGCCGTCGCCCGCGAGGCCCAGGCGCCGGGTGTAGTAATCGAAGCCGCGGTCCGCCTGATATACCGCCACGAGTGCATCGCCCGGTTTTGCTCGCGCCGTGAACGCGGCGATCGCGGCGCGGAAAGATTGTTTTGGGATCGCGTAATAGCGTGGGAGGCCGAACGCGAGCGCCACCGCGCACAGCGCGACGGCGGCGCCGGCCAGCGTGGCGTACACGCGTGGGCGCCGAGGCTCCGCCGCGAAGCGTGACAGCAGGCGGGCCACCAGGTCGAGGCTCTCTACCGCTACCAGGAAGGCCAGCGGCACGACGAGGATGAAGAACCGGGGCGACGTCAACCAGCCGGCGATCACCACGACGCCCGCCATCATGCCTAACGCAAGCACGAACGTGAGGACGACGAGCCAGCCGCGTCGCATGAGGCTCAGCGTTCCGATCGCGACGAGGATGAGGAACGGGACCGCACCGACGAGCGCGAGCGACCCAAATCCGGCCCCAAGCCCACGGAGCGTCTCGCGCACGAACTCCAGCGACATTGGACGGAAACCGGTCCCCTCACGGACGTAGGCTGTTCCCACGACACGCAGCAGCTCGATCGCGGTTGGACCGTAGACCGCGAGCGACGCGAGCGCTGTGATGCCGAACGCGGCCAGGAGCCTGCGGATCGTCAGCGCGACGGGCCGAGCTTCGCGATGCTGATGCAGCATGAAAAACGCGACCAGGATCACGTGGGCGATGATCACGAACGCCGCGATGATGAGCGATGACAGCGCGAGCACCGCAGAGATCGCGTAGCCCGCGACCCACCGGCGACGTCCGGTGACCGCGAGCCGAAGCAGCGCTCCCGTTGAGAGCACGGAGAAGAGCAGATAGCCCGAGTAGCCGCGAGCGTTCTGCGAGAACCAGATGTGGTGATAGCTCACCGCCGTCAGGAACGCGACGGCGAGACTCTGCCAGCCGCGCATTATGGGACGGGCCAGCCAATACATTGCCGGGACGGTCGCGATCCCGAACAGTGCAGCGGGCAGGCGCACCGTCCAGTCATGCTCGCCCAGCGCCGCGACGCTGAGTCGCTCGAGCAGCGAGTTCATGAGGTGCTGATTGGGGCTCGAGAACGTCCGAAACAGCTCGCCCGCCGTCGCCGACATCGCGTGCTGGAAGGACCCGATCTCGTCGATCCAGAGGTCCGTGTCGAGCCGGTAGATGCGGAGCCCCGCGCCAAGCAGCGTGATGAGCGCCAACACCAGATACTCGCGCGCGGGCGACTGGCGTGGCGTGGATTCGATCGTTATGTGGCACCTCGCGGGGCGGCATGACACGCGCGAGTCCGAACGTCCGTCTGGCGAGGGTGTCGCCGTGGGGCTATATGCCCACGCGCAACCAGGACCGAATCGAGGAGCACCATTCGTGGCAATCTACGAGTTCGACGGATACCGGCCAGTCATTCACCCGTCGGCGTTCGTGCACCCGCAAGCCGCGGTCACCGGCAACGTCATTATCGGGCGTGATGTGTACGTCGGACCGGGAGCGGCAATTCGCGCCGACTGGGGCGAGATCCTCATCAGCGACGGGTGTAACATCCAGGAGAGCTGCGTCATTCACGTCTTCCCGGGTGCGACGGTGACGCTGCACGACGCCGCGCACGTGGGCCACGGTGCGATCATCCACGGCGCGACGATCGGACGCAACACGCTCATCGGAATGAACGCGGTCGTGATGGACAGGGCGATCGTTGGTGACGAATGCATCGTGGGCGCACTCGCGTTGGTCCCCGCCGACATGGTGATCGCGGACCGCAAGGTGGTGGTCGGAAACCCCGCGCGCGCGGTGAAGGACGTGTCGGACGAGATGCTCGCGTGGAAGACGAGCGGCACCCGGTTGTATCAGCGTCTCCCGGCCGACATGCGGGAGACGTGGCGGGAGTGCGAGCCGTTACGCGAAGTGCCGGCGGACCGACCGAGGCAGAGCGTTACCTACCGCACGTGGAAAGAGACGCGCGGGAAGTAATGCCTGCCGTCATCGAGCGGTCTGGTCCCTTGCGGGCCTAACGCGACTCCAGCGCCCGCACCCACCGTTCTTCGGCTGCCGGGTGATGCGCGCGCCACAGGTACCGGCCCATGAAGTACGCCGCCAGCAGATTCGCGGCGCCGAGCTGATACCACGCGATCGTCCCGAACAGCGGTGACCGCGACAGGAGCGCGACCGCGCCGATCACGCAGAGCTCGAACACCAAAAACAGCGCGATGAATCCAACGAGCAGTGTCGGTCTTCGATCGAGCGCGTTCATAACCATCGCCGCCGCGATGCCGATGAGGATGAACGCCGTGAAGTGAACGACCGTGTACGCGGCCACATGCGTCACGAGCCCTCGGCCACCGAACCCGCCTCCCAGCAGATCGAACAGCGATGCACCAAGAATCGCGGGAGTGAAAAACGGTCGTCCGGCAATCGAGTCGACCATGAGGAACCAGAGGGCGACGCTGGAAGCGCCGATGATCCCAGCGATCGTGCCCTCACGCGTAGGGTTGTGACTCTCCATGGAGACCTCCCAGATGTGAGTCGTTCCCGTGCTACGAGGCTTATGTGTCGCGGGCCCCCTGGCTGCAAGCAGGCTCGGGCCTACGAAGCGCACGAGTGGCCCGTTCGAGCACTGGAATCCCGTACAGGCGAACACCCATACACCGCCATCCAGAGCGACTCACGAGTCCTTGCCGCCGCCGATGAAGACCAGCAAAACTTCATTGCATGAAACATGACAACGCGCGACTTCAGAACTTCGCGGCCGACCAGTGGGTGACCGGGACCGGCAACGCCACCACGCTGGTCCACGCCGTCACCGGTGAACCGATCGCCGAAGCGAGTTCCGAGGGCCTCGACTTCGCGGCCATGGCGGACTACGCGCGGCGGGTTGGCGGGCCGGCGCTTCGTCGCATGACGTTCCACCAGCGAGCGCTCATGCTGAAGGAGATGGCCAAATACCTGAGCGACCGCAAAGAGGGACTCTATCGCCTCTCCGCAGCGACGGGCGCCACCAAGGCCGATTCGTGGATCGACATCGACGGCGGCATCGGCACGTTCTTCGTCTACGCGAGCAAGGGCCGCCGCGAGTTCCCTAACGAGACGTTCTATGTAGACGGCGCCATGGAAGCGCTGTCGAAGGGCGGCACGTTCGTTGGCAGGCACATCTGTGTGCCGCTCGAGGGCATGGCCGTCCACATCAACGCCTTCAACTTCCCGGTGTGGGGGATGCTCGAGAAGCTGGCACCCACGCTGCTTGCCGGCATGCCGGCGATCGTGAAGCCGGCCACGGTCACGTCCTATCTCACGGAAGCGTGTTTCCGGCTGATGATCGAATCGGGGATCTTCCCGAAAGGCGCGATCCAGCTGATCTGTGGGAGTGCTGGCGACCTGCTCGACCACCTGGGAATGCAGGACGCCGTCGCATTCACCGGTTCGGCGGCGACGGGCCGAAAGCTCAAGGAGACGCCGTCGATCGTCGAGCACACCGTTCGCTTCAATCAGGAGGCGGACTCGCTGAACTGCTCCATCCTCGGACCGGACGCCGCCCCGGGCAGCGAGGAATTCGATCTCTTCGTGAAGGAAGTCGTGCGCGAGATGACGGCGAAGGCCGGTCAGAAGTGCACCGCGATCCGCCGCACGATCGTGCCTAACGCGATGATGGACGATCTCATCGCGGCGCTACGCAAACGGCTCGGCGGCGTGCAGGTCGGTGACCCGGCCGTCGAGGGCGTCAGGATGGGCCCGCTCGCGAGTCGCACGCAGGTTCGCGACGTCGGCGCCGCAACCGACGCGATTCGGCACGCAGCACAGCTGGTGTTCGGTGGCCGGGATCAGCTGCAGGTCGTCGGCGCCGACGCGGAGCGAGGCGCGTTCTTCCCGATCACGCTGCTTGCGACGGACAAGCCGTTCACGAGCCGAGAGCCGCACGACATCGAGGCGTTCGGTCCGGTGAACACCGTGATGCCGTACAGCTCGGTGGATGAAGCCGTCGAGCTCGCAAAACTTGGAAAAGGCAGCCTCGTCGGTTCACTGTTCACGGCTGACGCGTCGGTGGCGCGTCAGGTCGTCCTCGGCCTCGCGCCGTACCATGGGCGCATGCTCGTCATCGACCGACACAGCGCGAAGGAATCCACCGGACACGGATCTCCGATGCCGCACCTCGTCCATGGCGGCCCCGGCCGCGCCGGTGGTGGCGAGGAGATGGGCGGCGTGCGCGGCGTGCTGCATTACATGCAGCGCACCGCGGTGCAAGGCTCGCCGACGATGCTCACACGCGTGATGAACGAGTGGATGCCCGGCGCTGAGCGTCCGACGGATCGCGTGCATCCATTCCGGAAGCACTTCGAGGAGCTGCGCATCGGCGATACGCTCGTCACGCACCGGCGCACCGTGACCGAGGCCGATATCGTGAATTTCGCCGGCATCAGCGGTGATTATTTCTACGCGCACACGGATGACATCGCCGCGAAGGAGTCGCTGTTCGAGCGGCGCGTGGCGCATGGCTACTTCGTGCTGTCGGCCGCGGCGGGCCTGTTCGTGGATCCGGCCCCGGGGCCGGTGCTGGCGAACTACGGCCTGGAGTCCCTGCGCTTCGTGAAACCGGTCTACATCGGCGATACGATCCAGGCGAAGCTGACCTGCAAGCAAAAGACGGCCAAGGAGACTCCGCCTGGTGGAATCCCGCAAGGCGTGGTGGCCTGGGACGTGGAAGTGACGAACCAGGCGAACGAGCCGGTGGCCGTGTACACGATCCTCACACTCGTTAGGCGTCTGGCCGAGGCGACGCGACGGCGGTGGGAGACGGTAAGGCGACGGGGAACGGCGTCGCGGCGGTCCCCAGCGACGCGACGCTGGCGGAGGAGGGCAGGGATCCCGGCCCGCGGGCAGCGAAGGTTGGTTAAGGAAGTAAGTGCCGGGTCGAGCAATCGTGCACGCCGACCGACATCGATGTTCGCCAAGCCTTTTCGGGGAAAAACCATGAAGCTGATGTGGACGGAAACGCCCGGATCCTGCCTAACGGGCTGAGGCCATCTCACAACGCGCCGCGTATGAGAATGCGCGACCTCCGGACGCATGACCTTCCCGAGGTCGTCCACCAAGAATCCCGGCTCGTTGGGAGCGCCAATGTCGATGCAAAGTCGGATCCGGCCGTTTTCTGTTTGTTCAGCCAAATCGTCGTTGATCGAAGAAGGCTTGCCTCCGCACCGAAGGCGGGCGCGGCGCCGGAAGCTATCCGCGGGCGACGGTCTACGGATCTCTAATCACACCGTAGCTCCGGGTCGTGAGCTCCGCACCGGTTCGACGCCCGATCACCCACACCTTCGCGCCGGTCTTCGCCGCGAGCTCCGCGGGGGCCTTCTCCAGCCTGACCGTGTCGCGGTCCGTCGCAAGCCAGGGCGCACCGTCACGCGTCACCACCCGTCCCACGAGGGGCTTCGCGCCGTCGATCGAGAGGATGTCGTAGCGCGTCACCCTGAACGTCGCGTTAGGCGGACCGGTCACCGGGTCGCCCGCCACCCATACCGTCGCGCCGCCCAACCGGCGAAGCTCCGGCTCGAGCGGGCCAACCAGCGTGGTCGGCCTGCCGCCCTCGACCTGGAGTAACGTCGATGGAGACACGGCCAGCCCGACGGCGGCGACCTTACCCGTGAGCACCGTCTCCGACGGTGTTGCAGTCGCGTCGCCCGCAGGGACAGAGGAGTTACCCTTGTCGCTTCGCGCGCGAGCGCACGCGGCAGTAAGCAGTCCCGACGCGAGCATCACGAGCCCGACTCGCGAGGATCTGGTCATCGCAGCCGCACGACCCACATACGCATCCCGGTTGGGAGCGGCGCATCGGACGCATCGCGTGCCCGAATGGCGGTTGCCGGTCGGCCGTTCCCCGAGACCAGGAAGTACGCAGTGGATCCGCCGCGAACCGAAACCGCGTCGCTGAACGCACCGAAGGCGCGATCGCGAGGAACGAGCCGCGCGGTCTGAACGATGCCGTTCTCGATGGCCGCCATATTCCAGCTCGTGAACGTGAGCTTCGAATCGAGACCCAGGACGCGGTCGTCCACGTACAGCGCCGCTGCCCACTGAGACAGCAGGACATCAATCGGTGCACCGGTGACATCCGAGATCGTCGCGAAGCCGGTGGACGAGTTGTCGACCAGCTTCTTGTGCAGACCCATTTCGCCGCCGGGGAACGCCGGCCCGTACTGGTCGGAGATCCATCGCAGGAACGACCACGACGCGCCGTACACGGGGAAGTCCGGGAGACACGGACCGTCATTCCCCTGACGTTCCAGCGCAAGCCAGCTGCACTGCTCCGGAGCGTTAGGCCTCTTGCTGGTTCGCGACTCGAAGCCGTAGTAAACCACCAGCCCACCGATCCCGTCGAGGAACCAGTCACTTGGTGACAGTTGGGGATCGTTGAACACGACGGCGGGCCCGAGGTTCTGGCCTGGCCCAAGCCCGGTGGCCTTGTATCCGTTGACCTCCTCGGCGAGCGTTGCCTGACCTTCGAGCTCCCACGTGGACTGGATCACGAAGTTGGGAGCCGTGAACTCGAGACGGCGGCCGATCTGGATGACGTGGGCGAACTCGTGCGCGATGATGACAGGCGCGTCTGCGAGCGCATCGGCCACCGCGTATGCGCTGCCGATTGATCCATTCGGGTCGGGGGCCTTGCCGTAGAAGAACTCGCCTTCATTGCTCGCCGCGCACTCCGTCTGGTCGAAAAAGTTCACGGAGAACACGACGCCAAGCAGCCCCGGGCTCTTGTTTACCTCCTTGGTGATGACGATTGCGATGCGACTGTTGCTGTCGTAGTCCGTCGGGTTGCCGAAATACGCCACGTCGGTCGCATAAATCTGCGAGTCGAACTGAGTGCTCAAGTTCTGGTAGTCGGTCGTCGAAAACCCACCGCTCGGATTCGCGTTGTCCGCGAGAATGACATTGTTCGCTCCGACGGCTTTGACCGTCGCTGTGATCAGAGTGAATAGCTGGCAGGTTTCGTCACCGCGCGTTGGGACGCGGACGTTCAGGGCGTCGCCGACCTTCACCGTCCCCGGGACGCTCGGGACGGTGCGCGATGCCGACGCGCTGACCATCGTGCGCGCGGCCGTTTTGAGCGAGCGCAGTCGTGGCTGAAGGAGCGCGCGGTCCTGCGCCAAGACCTGTGATTCCACCGCGCGGTGGCGCGCCAGGCGCTGCGCTCGCGCGTCCGTAAGCGGACTCGCCAGAGTGGCGCCGAAGTCGGTCGCGAAGCTGGGCGCGCTCATCGTGGAGGACGTGCCCCGCTCCGAACTCGCGCCGGCAGGAGTGTCACCCGCAAAGTTTACCGGCGTGACGCTCCCACCTGACTCTATGACCGACTGTACGCCGATGAGATATGCCTCGTCGCCGGTCGTTGTAGGGAACTGCAGGCAGAAACCGGCCGGGTTGTTGATCAGTTGATGCTTTCCCGGCGCGAGCGTGAATGTCGTGGCCGGGCTGAACGGCTGCGACTTCGCAGCGCTCGTGTTCCCGGCGACAGTCACGTAGAGGTTGAACGTCTGGGCCGGCTTGCAGTTCATGTCAGGCACGATGATCTGCAGCGATGTCGGAGTCACCGACGTGACGGACGCCGCGATGCCAGCGATGCGAACGATGTTGTCGGCTGCGGTCGCGCCGAACTTCGTCCCCGTGATGGTCACCGTCTGGCCTTCCACGAACGTGTTCGGGGAAACGCTCGTGATCTGCGGGGCCAGCTCCGGGTTGCCTGACGAGACGGTGAACTGGGCCGATCCGGACTTGCCGTCGGCTGTCGCGGTGATCGTCGTGGAGCCGGGCGATAGCGCAGTGACGAGTCCACCGCTGGAGACGGAGGCGATCTGCGTATTCGTCGATTTGTACGTGATCGTTCGTCCGGTGATGACGTTGTTGGCCGCGTCGCGCGTGACGACCGTCGCCTGTGTTGTCTGCCCGACCAGTAGCGTGCTCGCCGCCAACGTCACGTTGACGGTCGCCACGCCTGGCGGGGTGACCGTGAGCGTCTTCGACCCGTTCTTGCCGCCGATCGTTGCGGTGATCGTGGTCGACCCGGCGGTAACGCCCGTGACTAGGCCGTTGGACGACACGCTGGCAGTCGCCGGAGTGGAGCTCGTCCACGAAACGGGGCGCCCGGTCAAGGCACCGCCCTTCGCGTCATGCGCGGTCGCGCTGAGCTGAAGGGTTGCGCCGACCTGCAGATCGGACGTCGGAGCGGAGACCTCGACTGACGCGACAGCGGGCGGCCCGGAGGAATCGCCGCACGCCAAAGCGGACGCGAGCGTGCACAGCGAGAGGAGCACGAGCCTGGGTTGCGTCATGATGGTCTAGTCCCGACGGAGGGATCGAGCATGGTCGGTTGGTGACGGCGGCGACGGACGAACATAGGACGTTGCGCACGACGGGCAAAGGGCGTCCGCGGCGAACTGTCGTGAGAGCACGGTGTTTGGCCTTTTCGAGACCGCCGAGTGCGTCGGTGACGACGACGGTGCATACTTCCTCGCACGAGCATCTCACGCCCCGCCGGAGGAAGAATTGCCCCAGCTCACCGATCGCTTCAAAGCCTTTCCCGTTTACCCACTCGCGCACGTTCCCGCACGCAAGCGCGAGCTGCTTCAGCGTGGGGTCGACGTAATCGATTTGGGCGCCGGCGACGCTGATCTCGCGCCGCCGCCGGCTGCAATAGAAGCACTGGTCAAAGCCGCGCATACCCCTTCGATGGGCCGATATGGGTTCGGGATTGGCCACGTCCCCTTTCGGCAGGCGATAAGTGACTGGATGGCGATGCGCTTTGGACAGCGGTTCGATCCGATCTCCGAGATCGTTCCGCTCATCGGGTCCAAGGAGGGCATCGCGCACATCGCGTTCGCGTACCTTGGCAGCGGCGATGTTGCGATCGTGCCGGAGCCTGCATATCAGGCGTATGTCGGAGGCACGCTCCTGAGCGATGCCACGCCGCACATCTACCCGCTCCGTCCGCGGACGAAGTTTCTGGTGGAGCTCGACGAGATTCCGCGCGCCGTGCTCGATCGGACGCGCGTGCTCTATCTGAACTATCCGAACAATCCGACGGCCGCGATCGCGCCGCGCGATTACCTCGAGCGAGTGGTTCGGACCTGCCGGGAGCGAGATATCCTGCTCGTGTACGACAATGCGTACTCCGAGCTGGCATTCGACGGGTACGTTCCGCCGAGCATCTTCGAGATCGACGGAGCGCGCGATGTGGCGGTCGAGTTCCACTCGTTGTCCAAGACGTACAACATGACGGGCTGGCGCTGCGGGTGGGCGGTCGCGAAACCCGAGATCTCGGCCGCTCTGTCGAAGGTGAAGACCTTCGTCGACACAGGCACCTACATGGGAATCCAGGCCGCCGGCGTGGCCGCGATCGAGAGCTGGAAGGAGTTCGTGCCGTCGAACGTCGCGATCTTCAAGGAGCGCCGCGACGCTGCGGTGTCGGCATTCCGGTCCGCCGGATTCGCGTGCGAGGTGCCGAGGGCGACGATGTACCTCTGGATCGCCCTGCCTGACGGCGTGCCGAGTCGGGCGTTCGCGGATCGGCTCATGGAGGAGGAGGGAGTGATCGTCTTGCCGGGCGCCGGGTTCGGCGCTGGTGGCGAGGGCTTCTTCCGCGTGTCGTTCATCGTTCCGCCGGCGCGCATGACCGACGCGGCGGAGCGGGCGGGCCGGGTGCTCGCGGCCATGCTGTCGGAGTCGGGGGTGGAGGTGGTAGCTGCACGTTAGGCACCTCTCAGGTCGGACAGGTATCCAGACCGAAAGTGATTGCGGATCAGACGGAAACTGCTGATCGAACGGATCATGACGCGAACCTCGTGTCGTCATCCGTCGGATCAGCTGTTTCCGTTTGATCCGCGTGCAAAGGGTTGGACGCCTGACGTGGCGCGATAGACCTTGCGTTCCCGGCGCTCGAGCCCATTCTCAGGCTGTACAGACACTTATCGTCTCACAGGAAAGGATCTCGAGATGTCGCTCCAGGCTCCTCGAACGATCGCGGCTGCGCTCCTCGCTGCCGCGGCAATCGGCAGTACAGCCGTCGCGCAGAGCGCCGTCAACACGGACGCGGCACGCGCCGCGGCGAGCGGTAGCTCGGCGCCCACGGCGCTCAAGCAGCTCGACCCCGCCGATCTGTCGTTCTGGAAGAACATTCGGTTTGCCGCGCTCTCGAACGACGGCAAATGGTTTGCGTACCAGCTCGCGCCTAACGAAGGTGACGCCGAGGTGGTCGTGAGGCCGACGGCCGAAGGCCAGGAGCGCCGGTTCAAGATCGGCGAGCCACCGGCACCAACGGGCGGATTCGGCGGGAACGTCAACACCTCCGTCGTGCTCTCGGACGACGCCCGCTGGCTCGCGTTCTTCAAATACCCGAACGCCGCCGACGCCAAAAAGCTTCGAAAGGACAAGAAGCCGATGCAGAGCGGTGTCGTGCTCGTCAACCTCGCCACCGGCGAACAGCGGGACTTCGAGAAAGTGCGTCGCTTCTCGTTTGCCCCGAAGCAGCCGAACTGGCTCGCACTCCATCGCTATGCACCCGACGGCTCCGCGCCGACGGCGGGCTCCGACCTCCTGCTCGTTGACCTTCGCTCCGGGACGGTCGGGAGCGTCGGCAACGTCGGGGAGTTCGCCTTCGACGATGCGGGGACACACGTTGCCTGGACAGTTGAAGGGCGCGATCTGGTCGGCAACGGCGTGCAGGTTCGTGACCTGAAGACCGACGTGGTGCGGGTCCTCGACAGCGACAAGGCGATTTACCGCAAGCTGGCGTGGTCCGACAGCGGTCTGGCGCTAGCCGTGCTCCGGAGTCGTCCCGATAGCGCCGCGGCGGACACGGCGTTCTCCGTGCTTGGTTACGCGGGATTCTCGCCGGCGACGAAAGCGGTCGTGTATACGCCGGCCGACACGGGCGGTTTCCCGACCGGCATGCGAATCACCGCCGACCGCGCGCCACGATGGGCCGCGGATCGATCGGCGATCTATTTCGGCATCGCGGGGAGGCGTACCGCCCCCGAGAGCAAGACTCCGCGTCCGGACGTGCGCCCCGCTGCCGGCATCCCCGGTGCGATGCAATCCACCGCACGCGGGGCGACGGGCGACGATGATGACCTCCCGACGCTCGTGATCTGGCACGCGAAGGACCCACGCCTCCAGTCGCAACAGCAGGTGGAGGAGTCGCGCGACAAGCAGTTCACGTATCTCGCCGAGTATCGCGTGAATGACCGAAAGTTCATTCGTCTCGGTACCGATGATGTCCGCGACGTCGCGCTCGCACCTAACGAGCACTGGGCGGTGGGCGCCGACATCCGGGGATACGAGCGTGCCGGCAACATCGACGGCATGCGCTACCGTGACGTGTACGTGATCGACACGCGCACCGGTGACCGGAAGCTGGCGGTGAAGAAGCTGCCGAACCGCGAGCTCATCTCACCGGATGGCTCGAAGTTCCTGTACTTCGACAACGGCCAATACCGTGTTTACGACATGGCTGGCGGTACGTCGCGGGCGATTACGGAGGGTGCCCCGGTGAGCTTCGTGGATACCGAGGACGATCACAACGTGGATCGTCCGCCGGTTGCGCCGGTCGGCTGGTCGAAGGATGGCAGCTCGGTAATCCTGTTCGACAGCTGGGACATGTGGCGCGTGCCGGTGACCGGGGCGGTCAAGGCTGTGAACCTCACTGGCAATGGCCGCGCGACGCGGGTGCGGTATCAAAGACGAATCGTGATCGACCCGCGGGAGCGCGGGATCGATTTGTCGAAGCCGCTCTACGTGACGATGTACGGCGAGCGGACGAAGAAGGAAGGGCTGGCGACCGTGAACGCGACGACGCCAGGCGCGAAGCCGCTCCTGTGGGAGGACGCGAAGTATGCATTCGCCCGGGCGCGCGACGCCGACACGTGGCTGTTCACGCGGCAAACGGTGAAGGAGTTCCCGGACTACTGGGTGACGACGGGAGCGTTTGGCAGCCCTCGCCGCCTGACGACCGCGAACCCGCAGCAGGCCGACTACTCGTGGTCCAGCGGGGCTCGGCTCGTGGATTACGTGACCGACAAGGGCGATTCACTGCAGGGTGCGCTCTACCTGCCGGCGAACTACGAGCCGGGTAAGAAGTATCCCACGGTCGTGTACATCTACGAGAAGCGGTCGCAGTTCCTGCACACCTACAGCGTCCCTAACGAGACGCAGGCGTTCAACGCCAGCGTTTACACGAGCCGGGGCTACGCGGTGTTCCAGCCGGACATTGTGTACAAGGTGAATGACCCGGGCATGTCGGCGGTGTGGGCGGTCGTGCCGGCCGTGAAGGCAGCCATTGCGACGGGCATCGTCGACTCGGCGAACATTGCGCTGCACGGTCACTCGTGGGGCGGATACCAGACGGCGTTCCTCGTCACGCAGACGACCATCTTCAAGTCGGCGATCGCCGGCGCGCCGCTCACCGATATGGTGAGCATGTACAGCTCCGTCTACTGGAATAGCGGCGGCGGCAATATGGCGATCTTCGAGTCCAGCCAGGGACGGTTCAAGGGGAATTTCCTCGAGAACTACGACGCGTACATCCGCAATTCGCCCGCCTTCCACGCCGACAAGGTCAAGACGCCGCTGCTCATCCTGCATAACGAGCACGACGGCGCGGTGGACTTCAACCAGGGCATAACGTACTTCAACACCCTCCGTGAGCTCGGCAAGGACGTGATCCTGTTGCAGTACGTCGGTGAGAACCACGGGCTCGCCCAACCGAAGAACATGAAGGACTACACCATTCGCATGCGCGAGTATTTCGATTACTACCTCAAGGGCGAGCCGGCGCCCGAGTGGCTCAAGGACGGTATCCCGCGCCTCAAGATGGAGGAGCATCTCAAGTCGCGGCAGAAAAAGACGGAAAAGATCGCCTCCTAGGTGTCATGGTTGCCACATCGAAACGAACGGTACGCCAGCTCGCACTCATTCTCGTGTCGGTAGCCGTCAGTGCGGTAACGGCAACCGCCCAGACGCCTAACGGGCGCGCCCGTGCGCGCGACCTTGGCGTGGTGCCTGGCGTCTTTCGACCCGGCGCCAACAACGCCATCACCGACGTGAGCGGCGTGCTCGTCGGGCAGACGACGGTGACGGACGGCGACTCCGTGCATACAGGGGTCACGGCGATCCGCGCGCACGGCGGGAACCAGTACCTGGATCGCGTGCCTGCTGCCGTGCATGTCGGCAACGCGTTCGGGAAGCTCGTGGGCAGCACACAGGTGAAGGAGCTCGGTGAGCTCGAGACGCCCATCCTGCTCACCTGCACGCTGTGTGTCTGGAAGGCCGCTGACGCGATGGTCGAGTGGATGCTCGGCCAGCCGGGCATGGAGCGTGTTGGTTCGCTCAACCCCGTGGTGGGCGAAACGAACGACGGCGGATTGAACGCCATCCGCTCGCGTCCCATCACGCCGGAGCATGTGCGTGCTGCGCTCGACGGTGCGAAGAGCGGCCCTGTGGCCGAAGGCAGTGTCGGCGCTGGCGCAGGAACACAAGCGTTCGGGTGGAAGGGCGGGATCGGCACCTCATCTCGCGTCGTCCCGAAAACGCTCGGCGGCTACACGGTTGGCGTCCTCGTCCAGTCGAATTTCGGCGGGATCCTGCAGGTGCTCGGTGCGCCGGTAGGGAAGGAGCTCGGCCGCTACGCGTTCAAGAGCGAGTTGGACCGCGAGCGTGGAGACGGCTCGATCATGATGGTCGTAGCTACCGATGCCCCGCTCTCCGACCGGAACCTGGAGCGACTCGCCGCAGGGC
>Ga0209382_10007131_pt1 | contig 14301 bp, 12 predicted proteins | sample SoiMetdeltSBSDD5_FD_187599 | JGI IMG/M metagenome (GOLD analysis project Ga0209382, IMG submission 187599) | Bulk soil microbial communities from a Populus tree surrounding site in Tennessee, USA - Soil MetaG P. deltoides SBSDD5 (SPAdes) (version 2) | ecosystem: Environmental > Terrestrial >... | reverse complement strand
CAGCGGATCCGGAGCGCCGCGTTGGCGGGCGGAGAAGAAGTCGTAGCCGGCGAAGGCCAGGAAGCTGCCGAAGAGGAGCACCGAGGCGAGATCGCCGTTGACGACGAGGTGCGCCAGCGCCCACAGCGCCACGGCGGTGAGCATCGGATGGCCGACGGCCGTGCGGATCCGACTGGGGAGGAACGCCGCAACCAGCAGGATCAACGCCGGAAGCATCAAGAGCATGGTGAGATGCCTGGTCCAGGCGGGCGGTATCCAGATCTGCGGGTTGCCGCGCCCCAGACCCTGCATCTGACCGTAGCCCAGGACAATGAGCGCCAGGGACGCGAGCGACAGCACCCCGAAAAGGCCAAGGTAGGGACCTCGTCCAATGCTGCCGACGAGCTGTGCGCGCAGCGCAGGACGCGTTGGAATAAGATGCACGGCGAAGAAGAGCAGGAGTCCGCCTATCAGCATCCACATGCCCTACCTCCTCTGCTGCCTGCGGCCCCGGCCTCGGGGCGACGCGGCTCGTCTCGTCCGCGGCACGCCGGTTGCAACGCTGCGGAGGCGACGGCTGGACTATGTACGCGACACGGGCGGCGTTGCCACCCCGCTCCTGCTGTGATCCCCTACGCGGTGGCCCAAGGCGGCCCGTCGATTGCTTCGGCTGCCGGCAAAAACCTCTGCATCGGGTGCCATCGGGTGTGACATGAGCGGGTCGGGCGCTGCCAAGGTCGAGGTCGTGCCTCGAATTGCCGATGTGCCGGCACAGGCGTGGGATGCCTGCGCCAACCCCGACCCGGCGACCTTCAATCCGTTCGTGGCGCATGCCTTCCTGAAGGCGCTGGAGGATGCCGGCAGCGTCGGCGGGCGCTCGGGCTGGACCCCGCGCCATCTCGTGTTGAAGGTCGAAGGCGAGATCAAGGGATGTGCACCCTGCTATCTCAAGTCGCACAGCCAGGGCGAGTACATGTTCGATCACGGCTGGGCCGACGCCTTCATGCAGGCCGGCGGACGCTACTATCCCAAGCTGCAGATTGCCGTGCCGTTCACGCCAGTGCCGGGGCCGCGCCTCCTGACCCTGCCGGGCGCCGACCGCGAGGCCAGCGAGACCATGCTCGCAACCGCAGTGTGCGAGCTCGCCGAGCGCAACGGCATCTCCGGGGTACACATCACCTTTCTCGACGAGGGGCAGTGGAAGCGGCTCGGCGCGCTGGGCCTCCTGCAGCGCACCAATCAGCAGTTCCACTGGCGCAACGCCGGCTATGGCACGTTCGACGACTATCTGGCCTCGCTCGCCTCGCGCAAGCGCAAGGCGACGCGCAAGGAGCGCGAGCAGGCGCTCGCGGGCGGCCTCATGGTCGAATGGCTGCGCGGGCGCGAGATCACCGAGGCGCACTGGGACGCCTTCTTCAGGTTCTACATGGATACCGGCTCGCGCAAATGGGGACGGCCCTATCTGAACCGCAAGTTCTTCTCGCTGCTCGCCGCCAGCGCGGTCAGCGAGAGCTGCCTCGTCATGCTGGCGAGGAAGGGCGCACGACCCATCGCCGGCTCGTTCCACATGGTCGGCGGCGACTGCCTGTTCGGCCGCTACTGGGGAGCGACCGAGCACCGCCCGTTCCTGCATTTCGAGATGTGCTACTACCAGGCCATCGACTACGCCATTGCGCACCGGCTCGCGCGCGTCGAGGCGGGCGCCCAGGGCGAGCACAAGCTGGCGCGCGGCTATCTGCCGACCAGGACCTACTCCGTCCACCACATCTGCGACCCGGCGCTGCGCCGCGCGATCGCCGACTTCCTGAAGCGCGAGCGCGCGCACGTGGAGGCGGCCTGCGAGGAGCTCGCCGAGTACGGTCCCTATCGCAAGGGGCCGCCGGATCAGGACTGACTCTCCGCACCCGTCATCCCGGACGGAGTGACACGAGCCGAAGGCGAGCGGCGCTGCGATTCCGGGACCTCATGAGGTAGGCCCCGACTCGTTTCGGGAGGTCCCGGATAGCCTCGCCCCAGATCAAGTCCGGGGCTCGGCTTCCGGGATGACGGGTGGAGGCTTCGGCGCGCAGATATCGCTCCGACGGCAGACACGTGCCATCGTCCCAACACTTTGTTAACCTCGTCACCGCTTGACGATGCGGTGGCGGGCCGACTAACAGGAGGCCCAGCAGGCAAAGGACATCACGATGGCCTACGACACCAACAACGTGTTCGCGAAGATCCTGCGCGGCGAGCTGCCGGCCCACAAGGTCTACGAGGACGCCGACACCTTCGCGTTCATGGACATCATGCCCCGATGCGAGGGGCACACCCTGGTGATCCCGAAGGCGCCGGTGCGCACCGTCTTCGATGCCAGCCCCGACCTCCTCACCGCCTGCATGCGCACGGTACAGAAGGTCGGCGCGGCGGCCCTGAAGGCGTTCGCCGCCGACGGCATGACGCTGCTGCAGGCCAACGAGAGCGCCGGCGGGCAGGTGGTCTTCCACCTGCATTTCCACGTCATGCCGCGCTGGGAGGGCCGCTCGCTGGGACCCGCCGGTGCCAGGAGCGAGAAGCCGGACGTGCTGGCCGCCAATGCGGAGAAGATCAGGAAGGCGCTGGCCGCCTGAGCGAAGCTGCCGGAGACCGCCATGGCATGCGTGCTGATCATCGGCGCCAGCCGGGGCATCGGCCTGGAGACGGTGCGATGCGCTCTCGCCGAGGGGCATCGGGTGCGGGCGTTCGCCCGCCGGGCGGCATCCATCGCCATCGATCATCCCGAGCTGGAGAAGGTCACCGGCGATGCACTGGACCGCGCCGCCGTCTCGCAGGCCCTGCGGGGCGTGGACGCCGCGATCGAGGTGCTGGGTGCGCCCAGGGACCTCGGCGCCCTGCTTTGGGGCACCCAGCTGTTCTCCACCGCAACGCGCATTCTCGTCGATGCCATGCAGGCGCAGGGTGTCAGGCGGCTGGTGGCGGTGACGGGCCTGGGCGCGGGAGACAGCCGCGGCCACCTGGGCTTCCTCTTCGACGCCCTCGTCTTCCCCCTGATGCTCAAGCGCATCTACGACGACAAGGACGTGCAGGAGCAGATGATAAGGGCCAGCGGGCTGGACTGGACCATCGTCCGCCCCGGCCTCCTGAAGGACGGCCCGGCGACAGGCAAGGTGCGCGCGCTGACCGACCCCAGGGATTGGCGGGCGGGGCCCGTCAGGCGCGCCGATGTCGCCCGCTTCCTGGTGCGCGAGGCCTTCGAGCGCCGGTTCGCCGGCCAGACCCCGCTGCTCGTGGAATGAGTCGCTGGGCCGACGATCCCGAGGGCGCCGCCGACGCGCTGATTGCGCGCAGCCTCGACGACATCGCCATCGAAGGTGCGCTCCTCGCAGTCAACCAAGGCGGCTCGCTTCCCGCCCGGCTGGAGGAGCGGGGGCTCGGGCCGAGCCTGTGGAACCGGCGGCTGGCCATGGGCTGGCCAGCTGCGCCCTGGCCTCCGCCGGGACCGTTCGATCTCGCTCTTGTGCGGCTGCCCAAGACCCGCGACGAGCAGGCCATGACGCTGCATGCGACGCTCGGCATCCTCGGCGCGCGAGGCCGCCTCGTCCTCTACGGTGGCAACGACGAGGGCATCCGCTCCGCCGCGCAGACGCTGGAGGAGCTCTGCGGGGTCGTGGAGACGCTCGCCGTGCGCGGCCACGGCCGGGTGCTGGCGGTGCGCCCGCCGCAGAGTACGGGCGAGCTGCGCTCAACGCTCGCATCCTGGCGCCTGGAGTCGCAGCTCGAGATCGCCGGCGGCACGAGGCCATGGGTGAGCTATCCCGGCACCTTCGCCGCGGGCCGTCTCGACGAGGGCACCGCCCTCCTCGTCTCCGTCCTGCCGGCGCTGCCGGGCGGCGCGCGCGTGCTCGACTACGGCTGCGGCACAGGCGAGATCACCGCTGCGGCCCTGGCCCTGCAGCCGGCGCTCGCCGTCGATGCGCTCGACAACGATGCGGTGGCCCTGGAGGCGGCGCGCGAGAACGTGCCCGCAGCGCGCCTCGTCCTTGCGGACCGCCTCCGCGACGCGGGCCGCCGGGACTACCACGCCCTTCTGTCCAATCCGCCGCTGCACCAGGGCATCGCGGAGAGCCACGCGATGCTCGAGCGGCTGGTGGCCGAGGCGCCGTCGCATCTGCGCCCGGGGGGGCTCCTGCAGATGGTGGTGCAGCGCCGCCTGCCCCTGGAGCGCCTGCTGGCGCTCAATTTCGCGCGGGTGGAGGTCGTCGCCGAGACCGGCCGCTACCGCATCTGGCGGGCGTACACGGAGCGGCGCTGAGAGCCTCGAATGCCGGGGCGGGGTTTTCCCCACAAAATGCGATGGCGACGACGACCCCCACCCCTAGCCCCTCCCCGCAAGGGGGAGGGGAATCCGTCGGCGCAAGGGGGAGGGGAACCGGTTGGCGCAAGGGGAGAGGTTGCCAGGGGCACCCGGAGGGCTTGTTCACGATGTCAAAGAGCGTGGACGCCGGTGGAGAGCGACCGATGCAGTCGAACGACCGGCGAATTGTACGACGGCTCGCACCAGCCGGCAGAAAATGGGCGGCAGGGCGCCGCACCGATCTGGCGGTAATGCTAATGCGGGGTGAACGGGCAGAGCCCGGCGCAGAACAGGCGCAAGCTCGAGCCCCGTGCAGACCAGCAGCGCCGGTGCGAGGGGTATGCTCCGCCATCCGCCCCCTTCCCGAGCCCCCCGCAGAACAGCCCGCCGCAACAAGGTCGGGATCCCTGCGCCAGATCGCCGCCCCGCTGAAGCGTTCGGCCGCATCCGAGCGGCGCATCGGCCGCCGGCGGCGGTGCGGGAACCTTTTCCCTTCAGGAAACTTTAAGCATGCGGTCGGCGGCCGCCGTGGCTGCCGAGAGTCGCATGGGGTTCCCTCGAGGCCTCGATCGTGAGTCGAAGGTTGCGCGGCGCGGACAGCGACCACGGCGTCCCGCAATCCCGAAGGCCCCTGTGCCTGTCGCGAAAGTAGGACGCCAATGATGACGCCCGATCCCGCTTCCCGTTCCGCCTCGCCGTCCCGCTCCTGCGCCTCTCCCGAGATCGCCTCGGCCATCGCCGCCGGACCACCCGCCGCCCGGCGCGCCGCGACGGCCGCCACCGGCCCGGGCGGTGCCCATGCCCTGAAGGACGACTCGAGGGCGGGAGGGCTGCGCAGCTTCATCCACGGCCGCCCGCTGAAGATCGCTCAGATAGCCCCGCTCATCGAGCGCGTGCCGCCGCGGCTCTACGGCGGCACCGAGCGGATTGCCTCCTATCTCACCGAGGAGCTGGTGGCAATGGGTCACGACGTGACATTGTTCGCAAGCGGACGATCAATCACCGCGGCCCGGCTCGTCGCGTGCTGCGAGCAGGAGCTGCGCCTCAACCCCGCCGTACGCGACCCGATCCCCTACTACATGGTGATGCTCGACAAGGTGCGCCGCATGGCGCCCCAGTTCGACGTCCTGCACTTTCATATCGACCAGTTCCACTTTCCCGTGTTCCACGACACGTCGGCCCGCTGTCTGACGACCCTGCATGGCCGCCAGGACCTGCTGGACATCGCCCACCTCTACGCCGCCTTCCCCGAGATGCGGCTGATCTCGATATCGCTGGCCCAGCGCGCACCCATTCCCCACTCCAACTTCGCCGGCAATGTCCCCCACGGTCTGCCCCGCAACCTGTTTGCGCCGACCCGGATCGGGCGCGGCGGCTATCTGGCCTTCCTGGGCCGGATCTCGCCGGAAAAGCGCGTCGACCGGGCGGTGGCGATCGCGCGTGCCGTCGGGCTGCCGCTCAAGATTGCGGCTAAAGTCGACCGTGTCGACGAGCAATACTTCCGCCAGGACATCGCGCCGCTGTTGTCCCATCCCGAGATCGAGTATATCGGCGAGATCGACGAGGCCCAGAAGGCCACGTTCCTCGGCGATGCGCGGGCGCTCCTGTTTCCGATCGACTGGCCGGAGCCCTTCGGGCTCGCCATGATCGAGGCCATGGCCTGCGGCACGCCGGTGCTGGCGTTCCGGAACGGCTCGGTTCCGGAGGTGATCGAGGACGGGGTCACGGGCTACGTCGTGGACAGCGTCGAGGAGGCGATCTGCAAGATCGGCAGCCTCCTGGCGCTCGACCGGGCGCGCGTGCGGCGGCGCTTCGAGCAGCGATTCACGAGCGAGCGAATGGCCGAGGATTACGTGAAGATCTACCGTGACACGATGGCGCGGCTCCCGAGCCGCAAGGACGAGCGCGTGCCCATTGTGGTGGCAGAGACCCCGCCCGACTTCGTGGGCGAGAACCTGGGCCAGCTGCCGCAGCACCTCGGACCAGCCGATCTCGGCGCCACGGGACGCCCGAGGCGTGGTTGAGGCGCCGCGCAAGGTCAAGGCGCAGGCCGTGGCCCACCTCGAGCCTGGGCATACGGCCCACGCACGTGAGGCATCGGGCGCCCGCGAGGCACCGGAGACGGCCGATATCGGCGAGCCGGCGGAGAGCGATGCCCAGTTCTCCATTGCCGCCACCGGGTCGCCGTCGCGCCCGCGGCGCACGCTCAAGCACAACGACACCTTCGCGGTGTTCGACAGCCACGGCGACATCGGCGCCACGGCCGGCGGGCCGGACGGGCTCTTCGACCGCGACACGCGCTACCTCTCGCACCTGGAGCTGCTGATCGACGGCACCCAGCCGCTGCTGCTCGGCTCCTCGGTCAGGGACGACAACCTCAACCTGCACGTCGACCTCACCAACCCCGACATCTACGCCGAGGAGCGCATCGTCCTCCCCAAGGACACGGTGCACATCGCGCGCGCCATCTACCTGCACGAGGGCGCACTGCACGAGCGCATCGCCGTCTCCAATCACGGGCCGGAGCGCACGGCCTTCAGGCTCTCCATCGCCTTCGCCAGCGACTTCGCCGACATCTTCGAGGTGCGCGGGATGAGCCGCCAACGGCGCGGCCGCGCCTGGGCCGAGGTGCGCGACGCTTCCAACACGGCGCTCCACTACCGCGGGCTCGACGGCGTGGTGCGCGAGACCGCGCTCTCCTTCGAGCCGAAGCCCACGCAGCTCATGCAGTGCATGGCGAGCTACGAGCTGGAGCTCGACCCGGGTGCCAGGTCCACCATCCTCGTCACCGTGGCCAGCCGCGGACGCCTGCCGCGGCCGACCCAGACCTTCTTCAAGGGGCTCATCGTGCGCCACCGCAAGGTGCTGGCGGCGACGCGCTCCGTGGCGAGCGTGGAGACCTCCAACAAGGTGCTGAACGAGATCCTGTGCCGGTCGATGTCCGACCTCTACATGCTCGTCACCAGCACGCCGGAGGGGCCCTATCCCTACGCGGGCATCCCCTGGTACTCCACGACCTTCGGCCGCGACGGCATCATCACCGCGCTCGAGATGCTGTGGGCCGACCCGTCGCTGGCGGAAGGCGTGCTGCGCCGGCTCGCCGCCTACCAGAGCCGCATCGAGGACCCGAGAGCCGACGCCAGTCCCGGCAAGATCCTGCACGAGATGCGCGGCGGCGAGATGGCGAACCTGGGCGAGATCCCGTTCGGGCTCTACTACGGCAGCGTCGACGCCACGCCCCTGTTCGTCGTGCTGGCCGGCCGCTACGCGGAACGGACCGGCGACTGGGCCCTCGTGCGCGAGCTGTGGCCCGCCATCGAGCGCGCGCTGGCCTGGCTCGACGGCCCGGCCGACGCCGACGGCGACGGCTTCGTGGAGTATCGCCGCGGCGCGGATACAGGGTTGCAGAACCAAGGTTGGAAAGATTCCCACGATTCGGTGTTCCACGCCGACGGCCGGCTCGCCACGGGGCCCATCGCGCTGGTCGAGGTGCAGGGCTACGTCTATGCGGCCAAGCACCTGGCGGCCCAATGCGCACGCCAGCTCGGGCTCCCGGAGCGCGCCGCCCGGCTCGACGCCGAGGCCGAGACGCTGCGCCGGCGCTTCGAGGACGCGTTCTGGTGCGAGGAGATCGGCACCTACGCCCTGGCCCTCGACGGCGACAAGGCGCCGTGCCGCGTGCGCACCAGCAACGCCGGCCACGCGCTCTGGTCGGGCATCGCCAGGCGCGACCGCGGCCGGCGCGTGGCGGGCGGCCTGCTCGAGCCCTCGTTCTACTCGGGCTGGGGCATCCGCACCGTGGCCGACGGCGAGGCGCGCTACAACCCGATGTCCTACCACAACGGCTCGATCTGGCCGCACGACAACGCCCTCATCGCCCAGGGCTTCGCCCGCTACGGCCGCAAGCGCGGCATCCTGGCCGTGTTCGATGCGCTCGTGCGCGCCTCCACCTACATGGATCTGCGCCGCATCCCGGAGCTCTACTGCGGCTTCCGCCGCCGCCCCGGCCGCGGCCCCACGCTCTATCCCACGGCCTGCTCGCCCCAGGCCTGGGCCTCGGCCGCCCTGTTCGCCCTGTTCCCGGCCATGCTGGGCCTCGAGTTCGACTCTGCGGCCCGCCAGATCCGCCTCGTCAACCCGGTCGTCCCCGCCACCGCGGGCGACATCGTCGTGCGCAATCTGCTGGTGGGCGGCGCCCGCGCCGACTTCGCGCTCCGCCACGACACCCGCACCTCCGTCTCCCTGGAGGTGCTCCACGCCGAGGGCGACGTGCAGATCTCCCTGGTCTTCGACCCCGCCGCCGTGGGCGCGTAGGGTGCGCTGCCGCGCAAGCGGCAGGGGGCGCCGGTATGCCGGTGCATATTCCGCCAAAGCCCCTGCCTCATTCGGGCCGCCAGCGCCTCGCTCCGCCGCCGCCTCTTTGCAAGTCCGCGCGAAGCGGCTTAACTGCGGCCATGACACCGGGGGGGAGTTCATCGCCAAATGGAGCGACACGGGCCTGCGCGAGCGCGCCGGCTCGCACTCGCATTTCATCGACCTGTGCCGCCTTCTGGGCGAGAAGCCGCCCACCGACGCCGACCCCAGGGGCGAGTGGTACGCCTTCGAGAAGGGCGCCATGAAGACCGGTGGCGGCGACGGCTGGGCCGACGTGTGGAAGCGCGGCTGCTTCGCCTGGGAGTACAAGAGCCCCGGCAAGGACCTGAACGCGGCCTTGAAGCAGCTGCAGTACTACGTCCGCTCCCTGGAGAACCCGCCGCTGCTCATCGTCTCCGACATGGAGCGCATCGAGCTGCACACCAACTGGACCAACACGGTCCAGCAGGTGCACATCCTGCCGCTGCCGGAGCTCAACGACGCCCGCCGGCGGCAGCTCCTCAAGAAGGCGTTCTCCGAGACCGAGGTCGAGGACCTCAAGCCGGGCACGACGCGCGAGGCGCTCACCAAGGAGGTGGCGGAGGAGTTCGTCAAGCTGGCGCAGAGCCTGCGCGAGCGCGGCCACGACCCGGAGAAGGTGGCGCACTTCGTCAACCGCATGGTGTTCTGCATGTTCGCGGAGGACGTGGACCTGCTGCCCGACCGCCTGTTCAAGCGCATGCTGGAGGCGAGCCTGCAGGAGCCGGACAGCTTTGCGGACAACGCGCAGAAGCTGTTCGCCGCCATGGCCCGGCAGGGCGGCCGGCTCGACTTCCGCCGCATCGAATGGTTCAACGGCGGCATCTTCGACGACGACACCGCCCTGCCCCTCACCAGGGCTGACATCAAGGTCGCGCTCAGCGCCGCCAACCGCAACTGGTCGAGCATCGACCCCTCGATCATGGGCACGCTGTTCGAGCGCGGGCTGGACCCCGGCAAGCGCAGCCAGCTCGGCGCCCACTACACCGACCCCGACAAGATCATGCTGATCGTCGGCCCGGTGATCGTGGAGCCGCTGACGCGCGAGTGGGAGGAGCTGAAGCCCAGGATCGCACCATCCATGGAGCGTGCGCGCACGCATCGCGACCGGGCGCAGCGTACGCGGGCGGAGAACGAGGGCACGCGCCTCAAGACGGAGTTCATCGAGCGTCTCAAGAACTTCCGCGTGCTCGACCCTGCCTGCGGTTCCGGAAACTTCCTCTATCTCGCGCTGAAGGAGCTCAAGAACATCGAGCACCGCGTCAACGTCGAGTGCGAGCAGATGGGGCTGCCGCGCGGCTTTCCCGTGGTCGGGCCGGAATGCGTGAAAGGTATCGAGGTCAACCCGTTCGCGGCCGAGCTGGCGCGCGTGTCGGTGTGGATCGGCGAAATCCAGTGGATGCGCGAGCACGGTTTCGACGCCTCGCGCAATCCCATCCTCAAGCCGTTGCAGACCATCGAATGCCGCGACGCGCTGCTCGACGAGAACGGGACGGAGGCGGAGTGGCCCGAGGCCGATGTCATTATCGGCAATCCGCCGTTCCTGGGACGGACATTTCTGCGTGATGGCCTGGGTGACGATCAGGTCGATGGAATCTATGCAGCGTTCGAGGATAAAGTCTCTCAGGAAGCCGATTTGGTCTGCTATTGGTTCTATAAGGCGTGGCAGGCCATCGAGCGCGGCCAATCAGCAAGAGCCGGCCTGGTTGCTACAAACTCGATCCGGAGCGGATCAAGTCGAAGCTTGTTGGATCAAATCGGGGCGAGAGGACAGATTTTTAACGCTTGGGCAGATGAGCCATGGGTGATCGATGGCGCAGACGTGCGCGTTTCGATCGTATGTTTTGGCGATGGAGTAGGAGCCAAGCGCCTAAATGGGGCGATGGTCGAGCGAATAAACGCGGACCTTAACGTCTCGCAGTATTGACCTCACCACAGCTCGACCCCTGGCAGAGAATGATGCAAGAAGCTTCCAGGGTATTACCAAAGGTGGCCTGTTCGAAGTGAAGCGCAGCATTGCCGAGCAGTGGCTCCAATTGCCCCGGAATGTGAACGGTCGTTCCAACTCCGATGTCTTGAGGCCGATCACAAGTGGCGGCGATATTGTTCGCCGCGGTGAACTAGGCTGGGTAATCGATTTCAACCAGTGCGAAACCGTCGAAGAGGCGGCCAAGTTCGAGGAACCATTCAAGTATATCGCCACGCACGTCCGTCCGGTTCGGACCGATCCTACCAGAACAAAGCGTGAGACCTACCGTATCAACTGGTGGAGATTCGCGGAGACGCGACCAAGTATTCGCAGATGGCTGGCATCGGGTAGTCGTTATATTGCGACGCCGAAGGTATCAAGACACCGTTTGTTTGTTTGGTTGCCTGCGACGATTATACCCGACAATCTGGTGATTGCGATTCTAAGGGACGACGATGCAAGCTTTGGATTGCTATCGAGCAGGCATCATGTGTTGTGGTCAGTAGCTAAGGGCGCCTGGATTGGCGTTGGAAACGATCCGACGTATACGCCCACTTCCTCGTTCGAGACCTTCCCCTTCCCCGAAGGGCTGACGCCCGACATCCCGGCCACGCGATACGCCGACGACCCGCGCGCCAAGGCCATCGCCGCCGCCGCGGCGCGGCTCAACGAGCTGCGCGAGGCCTGGCTCAACCCGCCGGACCTCGTGCAGCGCGTGCCGGAGGTGGTGCCGGGCTACCCCGACCGCCTCCTGCCCGTCGACGAGAAGGCCGCCGCCATCCTCAGGAAGCGCACTCTCACCAACCTCTACAACGAGCGCCCCACCTGGCTCGACCACGCCCACCACGACGTCGACGCCGCCGTCGCCGCCGCCTACGGCTGGCCCGCCGACCTCACCGACGAGCAGGTGCTGGAGCGGCTGTTCCAGCTCAACCAGGCCCGCGCGCCGATTTGACTGCTCAGTTCTCCGTCCGCGGAGCCACCGCCCAGCGGGCAAACCTCGGGGAAGCCTCTGCAAGCATGGAGAGTTCGCGACCATCCGCGACGTGGAAAATGCGCTCGCTTTCCTGGATCAGCACCATGGGGACATCGATATCGCCGGCGCCGGGCACCCAAGCTTTCTCGACCACGATCGCAACGAGTCCCTCGGGCAGTGGCGGGTCGTCCCGCAGTTCTTCCGCTCTTACGCGTGCGACCGCTTTCTCGAGTAGCGCGGTGGCAGGGTTTGGGCCTTCGTCCTGACTCATGTAGGCACACTCCCGAGAACGGGCCGACCACGGCCCCAAGTAATAACCTATTGCGACCCGGAGCGGCGTTGTCTACAGCGCGCCACCGTTAGCGGAGAAATACGGGAACCATGCCGCACGACGACCCGCCGCAAGCCTGCCGCGGCAGCCAGCTCGAATTGTTCGGCGGCGAGCCGGCGCCCGCGTCACGCTCCACTGCCGACGAGATGCGCGAGTACCTGCATGAGCTTCTTGCCGAGGCGCGCGCGGCCACGACCCTGCCGATCACCGCCGATCGCGGGCTCTTTGCCCTGCTCTCGTACTGGCTCCCCGAGGAGGAGAGCGCGCAGCTGCGCCTCGAGTTCGAGACCGAGCTGGCGCGGCTGGAGGCGGCATAGGACGCCGCCACTGCGGCGGAGGTGGAAAACCCGCCGCTGAAATCGTCCCTGCCGGCAGAATCGGCCATCATGCCGGCGGCTCGCAAACAACGCCCGTGGGGGGATGCATGGCGGCGCACTCCGACCAGTCCGACGGCCAGGAGCTCGGCCACTACCACAGCTCCGACCCCGCGCAGCTCGACCTGTTCGGGCCGCCGCCGGCGCAGAACTACGACCCCGATCCGGAGAGCGTGCGCGCGGAGCTGAGGGAGATCCTCGCCAGGGCGCGCGCCGCCCCGCAGGAGCCGTGGCCCGCCAAGGAGGCCTCCTACTGGCGCACCGTGTTCCCGCAGATGGCCAACGGGCTGCCGGCCGAGGAGGCCCAAAGGCTGCGCCTCGCCTTCGCCGCCGAGCTGGAGCGGCTGCACGCGGCGTAGGTTGGGTCAAGCGGAGCGCAGACGCAACATTGAAGAAGTGGTACCTTGGACCTGTTGGGGTCTTCCTCCGGCTTGCGTCGGGGTCGAGCCAACCTACACGCTGACCCCATTCCACAGACGTCGAAGGTCGAGAATCCCCCCACCCCTAGCCCCTCCCCGCAAGGGCAGGGTTATCGCATTTGAGTCATCAGGTGGAAGAGGTAGGAGTCGTTCCAGCCGGCGCGCATCATCTTGCCGCGCATGGTGTCCTTTTTGTTGTCGGCACGGAAAGTATTGACGCAGAAGCGGCGCAGCAGAGCGAGGTTTTCGGGCCCGTGATCCTTGCGGGTGCGGCATTCGTCCTCGCGGAAGATCACGTCGAGCCCCCAGTGCAGGCCGTTCTCGATGTCCCAATGCCGGCGCACGATCGCGAGCAGCTCCTGGGCCGGCATCGGACGCGAGAGCACGTAGAGGCAGCGCTGCTCCTCGCGTTTGCCGCCGAGGACGCGCGTGCGACAGACCTCGCCGATCGCACAAAGGCCGGCAAAGCCGTGCTTGCGGCCGAGCCCGGGCGCCCGCACGACCCGCGCCGCCCGCCTCTCCCAGCGCCCGTGGCCCTTCTCCTCGGTGACGGCCACGCCCGTCTTGGGCGTTCTGGCACGGGCGACGAGCTGCTCCGCATCGGCCAGCAGCGGCCCCTGATTGCCCTTCAAGGCGATCGCGTAGTTGCCGCCACGACGCGTGATCTCCTGTGCCATCCGGGCCGAGCAGTGCAGCGCATCGGCCGTGACGAGCGCACCCCTGAGGTCGATGAGCTGCAACAGCTCGATGGCCGCCTTGGCCTCGTTGCCGCCGCTTACCGGCACCGCCGCCAGCGTCATGCGCAGCTCCGTTCCCCAGGCCGAGACCATCATGCGCGGCGCGAACTGCCGGCCCGTCTCGAAGGCGCCGCGCATGGCTTTGCCGTCGAGCGCGATCTGCCGGTTGCAGCCGGCAGCGGCCGCGACGCCGCGCATGAAGCGGGCGAAGGCCGCCGCAAACGCCGCCGGGTCGAGCTTGCGGAACAGAGCCGAGAAGGTGTCGTGCGAGGGAATGCCGTGCGCCAGTCCGAGCACCCGGCGAAGCATTTCCTCCTTCTCCTGCGCGAAGCGCCAGATGTCGGAGCAGTTCTTCGCCCCACACAGCATGGCCGCGAAGGCCATGAACAGCATCTCGCAGAAATCGTGACGGGCGTTCTGACCGCGCGGATCGAGTTGGCTGAAAACAGCCTGGATCGCTTCCATCGAAGACCCCCGAATATTGGAGTCCTCCCAAGAATCCACGATTCGCCCATTTGCAAGCCCGATCGCGATTACTCAAATGCGATTCCCCTGCCCTTGCGGGGAGGGTGGCGTGTCGCGGCGAAGGCTTGCCTTCGCTGCGACATGCCGGGTGGGGGTCCCTCAGTAGTGTGAGCATCCATCCGCGGACCCCCACCCCTAGCCCGCATTTCTCACGGAATCTGATCCATCGGGGCTCCGAATCAGCGAAAGCTTGTTGTGCGACAACGGCTTGGCGCGAGACGGAGGAACTCCCCGATGGCGACAGAGTGTAGGCAGGATTCGTTCGA
>Ga0209382_10007130_pt1 | contig 14303 bp, 27 predicted proteins | sample SoiMetdeltSBSDD5_FD_187599 | JGI IMG/M metagenome (GOLD analysis project Ga0209382, IMG submission 187599) | Bulk soil microbial communities from a Populus tree surrounding site in Tennessee, USA - Soil MetaG P. deltoides SBSDD5 (SPAdes) (version 2) | ecosystem: Environmental > Terrestrial >... | reverse complement strand
CGATCGGATTCGGCGCACTCTGGTAGGAGGAGGGAACCATGGACAGCGTTGATAGCCAATTCGACTGGGAAGAGGAAGTGACGGCCGTGGATCACGAGCGCGAGAAGCCCATGGCGGAGATCGTGTTCAGTGAGAAACCGACGGTGCGGATCAAGCCGATCCGCCCCAAGAAGGAGGGAGAGTGATGGCGCAGCGCGAACGACAGGTGAAGCCCGTGCACTACTTCGTCGGCGAGGAGGGGAAGCTCGAGGAGCGCCTCTACGCCGCTGAGCGGAAGGTCCACGACGCGATCGCCGAGGCCGCCGACCTGTGGATGAAGGTCGTGATGAAACGCTGGCCGCACAAGCCTCCAGGAAACTTCTGGGTGTGGGGCCTTCCGCAAATCCTGTTCGATCTGCTGAACTCCTACCAGACGGAGCCCGCGGCCGTCGCTGCGCAGGCATTTCTCGACGGGCTCGATGTCGGTCGCTTTGGAAGCTACCGCCCCCAGGCGGAGAAGGCGATCGCGGAGGCCGTGACTTGGGAGGAGGGTGCGAGACTCAGCGACGACGAGGAGCCGCGGGAATCGAAGCCACCGCATGACGAACGGCCTTGACGTAATCGTCACACTGTATTACGATAGCATAATCGCCGCCGCGCCGCGCATCGCGCTGCGAAGCGAAGCGGCCCACCGCCATGCCGCGCTTAGCGCAGCAAAGCAAAGGAGATTCGCATGAAACTGAAAGAGATCAAGGTTGTCATCGAAGGAATTACGCCACTCATGATGGATCGCTACACCGAGGAATCTCAGATGCGCACTGAAGCGGGTACGAGCAAGGTCGCCGTAGGAGATCGTGGGCTTCCGCGAGAGCAGGCTGAGCCTAAGGTGTATCGAAACTCGAAGGGGCATCCGGTGATCCCGGGACCTAACATCTTCGCGTGTCTGATCGAGGGAGGTAAGTTCCACAAGGTCGGCAAGAAGCAAGTAACTACTGGCCGATCGTCATTGATACCGGCTGGTATTGCTGTCCGTGAGATCGAGACTGTCGTGCTGGACCACGAAGAGAAACCAGCACGCTGGGAAGTGGACTCGCGCGCGATCGTCAACCCTGTTACCCGTGGCCGACGGCTAGCGCATCGGCCGCGGTTCGACTCCTGGCGTATCTCGTTCACGCTCGACGTTGACGTCGCGATGTTCGAGCCCAAGTTCGTGCGCCAGTTGGTTGACGACGCTGGGCTCCGCGTGGGTCTCGGCGTCTTCCGGCCCGATCGCAAAGGGCCGTTCGGCAAATTCAAGGTGATCCTTTGGGAAGCCGGCGCATAGCAGCGCAGTGCGGGGTATAGCACCGCACCGCAGCGCCGAGCACTGCTTAGCATCGCGTTGCCCAGCCCTGCCAGGCAGCGCGCCGCTACGCGGCGCCAAGCGTCGCCTCGCAAGCCGCAGCGTTGTACAGCACAGCGTAGGCCTTACTTAGGCGTCAACTTTTTGATGGCTTCCGAGACAGCGGCGAGCACTTGGGAATGCCCGCGCGTGAAGCCCTCGTAATAGCCTAGCTCCCTCGAATCCTTGGACACCCCGAGACCCCGGCGGAGTGCGTCGCGGACGACGGCGGACACGGGACGCCCCTCCTTGACGGCCCGGTGTCGGATGGCCCCGTCGAGCTCCTCGTCGATCTTCAGGTTCAGGTGAACCGACATGGTATTCTCTATAGCATGACCGGGGTAGAACTCGCCCCCAAGCTGTCGGCCGAGGGGCTGAAGGTGCTGGCCGAGGAAGCGAAAAACCTCTCGGTGAAACTCCTGGAGGCCCTCGACAGGCTTGATCCGAAGGTTGGCCAGATCATGCGCAACGCGTGGTTTGACCTGAACGATCACCCGACGGACGCGGGCACCGTCCAGCGGGCCGTCGGGAAGGTGGAGGAGGCCATCCCGATCGCGAAAGCCCTCGTCGCTCGGGGGGGTACGGGCGTCAAGGATGTCCGGATCTGGAATCTCATGGTCGAGCAATACGAGGGGCGACTCGAGGAGCTCACCGATGCCGTTCGATGGGTGGGGCACGGCGTGAGCGGCGCGGCCGTCGGTGTGGGCGTGACGCTCGCCACGCTCCTCGGCGTGGGCGCAGGCCTCCTGATCCGGAGACGCTGATGACGATGCGGATCATGACGCTCGGTGACGATCAGATCACCACGAACGCGTCCCCGCTATCCTACCAGGAGTATCTGTACCGTCGGCTGGTCTCACAGAACTACGATGTTACGTTCGTGGGCACCGTAGCCGGGCCGATCTCCCCGCTGCAACGCGAGGGCCACGCTTTCTCGATCCCCGCGTTCGCCGTCGAGGACTACATCCCCAAGGCTACTCCCTCGCCCTGGCCCGACGTGATCGTGTGGAACGGTGGGATCAATGACATCCTCGCGCTCGTGACTGGAGGGGCCTCGCTGGCGCTTTCCAACGCGACGATGAGGAGCCGCCTCGACGCCCTCCTCGCTCGGATCTTCCGCGTCGCCCCGACGACGCGCGTGTTCGTCTCGAACATGATCCTTGCCAAGGACAACGGGGCTTTCAACTTCCTGAACCCGTTCATCGCCGGTTTCAATGCGCTGATCCCGAACATCGTCATGGCGTACGGGGCGCGCGCCTCGTTCGTGGACATCCTCGCCGGGTACGACACCACGAACATGTACTCCGACCTCTACCGCCCGAATGCCGCAGGGGCTCAGCGCATCGCCCGGAGCATGCGTGACTACGGGGTGCCCGATGCCTAGGCGGATCATGTTCCTGGGGGATTCGATCACGGCGCAGGGCTCGCCCAACAACTATTACGAGTATCTGTTTTATCAGCTCCTCTTACAGAATTACGACGTGCAGGCCGTGGGAAGCAGCAACGGTTTCGTCATCCATGGCGTGACGACCTACTTCGAGGGGCACCCGGGATTCCAGACCTATCAACTAGAGGTCGAGCGGTACATCCCGACGGCGTTTCCCGCGGCGCCACCCGACACGATCCTCCTCTACATCGGCGTCAACGACCTCTTTCAGCTCGGGACGGCGGGCACCCCGAACGCGGGTACGATCACGGCGCAGCGGCTGCGCCACCTGATGCAGCGGATCTACTCCGTGCAACCGGCCGTCAAGGTCTTCGTGGCGCAGATCAGCCCCGTGCGTGTGGGGGGCGCTTGGGCCGCCGTCATCGGCTCCGAGCTCGACACGTACAACTCGTTGATCCCGAACGTAGTGAGACCCTACGGCGCGCGTGCCGCGGTCCTCGATTTCTTCACCGGGTACGACGCCGTTAACTGGTTCTCCGATGACGTGCACCCAGATTTTCGGGGGGCGCAATCCAACGCCCGCGCGGCACGCCGCCAGGGCTTCCCCGACTAGCCTTGACACCGGCCCGTCATGCTGTAGTGTAGTAGCACCATGATCTCCAATAACCAGCTCCTCAAACTGTACAAGAACGCAGTCGTACGATCGAACGAGGCGCAGGTGGCCGCGCAGGAGTACAACCTGCTCTTGCAGCAAGCCCTCAAGGAGCGGCTTGCCCCTCCTGGCTTCTCGATCGATTTCCTCGGGGATGGAAAGCTCAAGCCCGAGCCCCAGTGCAAGCGCACGCTCGAGGGGGCGCCCGTGTACGACAAGGCCAAAGGCAAGGCCAAGTAGATGCTCCCTGGAATGGCTCAGCCCAACATCAACATCTCGTGCGTCATGCCGACGACGGCGAAGCGGCTTTGGTGCCTTGGACGGAGCATCCGGTGTTGGCTCCGCCAGACGTGGCAGACCCGCGACCTCCTCATCGTCTCGGAAGGCGGGGGCAAGGAAGTTATCGCCCGAGCCATCCGTAGGGAAGGGAGGGACGATCCGCGGATCCGGCACGTGCACTTCAGCTCCCCTCCTTTTGCAACGCTCGGTGGGAAGTATGACTACAGCATTGCGCTCGCCGATGGGCCCTACATCGCGCTGTGGGCGGATGACGACTGGAACGCGCCCGAGCGGCTCGAGTTCATCATGGGTGGGATCACCAAGATGGGCGTGAGCATCGCGGGGAGCCGGACCATGGTTTGCTACCGCGTGCGTGATAAGACGGCGTGGCTGTACATGAGCGATCCCCAGCTCCCCCACCTGATCTCCGGCACAATGATCTTCCACAAAGACGTATGGCGGAGACACCCGTGGCCACACGTACAGTCGGGCAGTGACACCACGTGGGTGTTCTCCGTCCTCTGGCCCAAGGAGGTCACGGAGGACGGGCCCGGCGGGGAGGAGTACGCTCTCATGGACGATCCAAGGATCTACTGCGCTTTCGTGCACGCCGACTGCACGGGGAACATGCTCGACCGGGGCCGCGACCACCGGAAGGTGTGGGAGCGGCTCGACGGCTACGATCTTCGCAAGCTGATCAAGGAAGACCGCGAGGCCTTCGAGCTCGAGCCATGAGCACGAAACGCGAGGTGATCCTCCGTTACACCGTGCTCGAGAGCGGAGTGATGGTCACCCTGTACATCGAGCAACGGGACTCCGGGCGCTTCTACTTGACGGTGGCTGTCGGAGAGGGCAGCGGCTACGTGGCGCCCGAGATCGAGCTCACCCCCGGCCTGCTACAGGAGCTCCGTAGAGCTCTGGTGAAGATCGCATGACGCCGCGGATCCTGTTCCTCGGGTTGAACGACTGGGGAGGTATAGCGCGGCGCATCGCGAGCGCGATCAACGAGCTCGCGGGGGCGTCGGCCGCGCGGCTGATCACACTCCGCGAGCACCCCCTCGGCTACGAGCCGCCTGATTGGGTCGTGCAGGGGGGCCGGCTCGGGGGCTTGACCGAGTTCGCGTCGTCGGCCGACTGGATCATCTCCACGGGTGACGGCCACTACGAATTTTTCCAGGAGTCCCTCGACAGGCTCCCCCTGAAAGCGGGGGTGAAGGTCGGCGTCACGCACGCTGGCACGGCCTTCCGCCAGGAGCCTGAGAAGTACCACACGCTCGACGACGCCATCGGAGCGCGCGTCCGCTTCGTGGGCGCCGATTCGTACTACCTCATGAACGGGGACCCGCGCGCCGTTCCCTACTTCGGGCCGGCGCAGATCTTCGAGCCCTACCCGCTCCCCTACCTCCTCTCCGCCGCGCACTCCCCCTCCTCGCAGAGCAAGAAGGGGACGGCGCTGATCATGTCCGTGCTCACGCGCATGCAATGCGCCGGTTACATGGAGGTCGATCTGATCCAAGGGGTGCCGTGGGAGGAGGCCGTCGCCAGACGCCGCCGCTCCCAGATCTTCGTCGATCAGATGATGCCGTGCGTCGGGGGGTGGGGGATGTCTGCGATCGAGGCCCTCGGCGCCGGCTGCGCGACCCTCGCCGACCTCAACCACGTTGTGCCCGACGTCTACGGGTTCTTCCCCAAGCCCCCCATCGAGGACGTCCGGTCACCTGGGGAGCTCGAAGATTGGCTCAAGCTGTGGCATAGCCGGCGCGACCTCCTCGAAAAACGCCGCCAGGAGGCCCTGGCTTGGGCCAGGGCGCACGCGGCGCCCGCGGCCGTCGCAAAGTACGTCCTCGGGCACCTAGAGCGTCTGGGGGGTTGATGGCGCGGCCGGAGCCGTGGTGCCACGCTGGTGCGGGTCACACGCTGGCGCATGACTGTGGGCCTTTTGGGTGGCTTTGCGGGAAGTGTTGGAGGGCCGTGCGGCGCCTCCTACGGAGCTAGTGGTCCATGGAGTGGCGAAGATGGATCGTGAGGTAGCAGGTCCCGGCCGCGGGGGGCCGACGCGCTGTGCCGACCTGGACGACGGGATCGCCGGAGGCGTCCACGGTCGCGTCACACAGCCAAGCCGCGCCCGAGCCCGTCTGCGCGCCGACGAGGATGCCGCCCGAGCCGACCTGCGTGCGCGGCGTGACGTACATCTGGCACGACATGATGTTGCGGTTCGTGAGCACCGCGTTGGTCGCGTCGTCGGAGCTGAGGAGCGCGCGGGCCTGCGCCTGTGAGAGGGCGCCCGCGGCGAGCGGCCCGTACCCGTCGATCCGGGCCCGGATTATCTCCTGGAGCTTCCCGTGGCCCTCGGCTGCGGCGCCGGTGAGGGCGTCCGTTCTGAGGTCGGGGGTCGCGCCCCCGTTGTTCGGGATGACGAGGAAGGAGTCCACGGTGGGGGACCCGGCCGACACGCCGTCCTGCGTGAGCAGGTACTTCAGCATGTATCCGGTTGCTTCGACGAGGGCCGCAGTGATCGCCATCTCTATTCGCTCCTTGATGAAATCCTACGCTACCCCCGAGGGGGGGTCAAGGGTACGTCTACTTCTTGGCTTCCTTCCCCCAGTCGGCCATCCCCTGGCCCAAGATGTAGGCCGTGAGCGGGGTTAGGAGCATCCCGATCTCCGCATTGGAGACGTCGTAACCCTTGGAGCGCGCGACGAGGGCCGCCGACCCGATCAGGGTGTTGAGGATGGCTGCCTTGAACTTCTTGGATTTCCAGAGGTCTTTCATCACAGGCCTCCTTTCTTGAGGGCTTCACGCAGACGCTTCTCGGCCCGCTCTGCCTTCTCAGCCGCGGCGGCGCGGAGGCGGATCTCCTCACGTTGCTCCTCGGTGAGGTGTGAGCAGGGCTCGTCGCGTTGCGCCGCGATAGCTTCCAGCTTCTTGGCCGCGTCCTCGTCGCCGTAGGTGCGTCGGGCCTTCACGGCGTAGGACTCGACGATCCCCCGATGCATGTCGGGGTCCGCCTTGACGTGCTCAAGCATCTTTTTTCCCGCTTCGGTCATGGTTACAGTATAACCCTCTTACGTGCGTGCCTGGAGATCAACCGAGGCTGTCCAATCGTAGGTGTCGCCCGCGGGGGAGGTCACCTGAACTTCGATCGTGTTGCCGACGATCACGAGGGTGGCGTTTGCGGTCGCGTCGGTTTCGAACGTCCAAATCGCGACAGGGGCCCCCGTGACGACGATCGGACCCGCGCCGGCTCGACGGTAGGCACCCGCCAGGAGGTAGCTCGCCCCCTCGGATTCGTCGCTCTTGCCCCCGGTGACGCGCGCTTCCACGGTCGTGACGGCGTTGTCGGTGAGGGCCGCTGTCGCCGCGACCGTACCTGTGGCGCCAGCGCCCGTCTGTAGGGTGCCGCTCACGACGTTCAAGCGCCGGAGCCCTGTGGTTCTCGCGACGAGATCGACCTCGATATCTAGACCGCCGCCGTCGAGTTGCATAGTGCTCTTGGTTCCCGCACCCGTCCAAGCCATGAAGCCGGAGAGGCGCAGCCCGAGGCTGGTCGTGGTTGAGATGACTCCGCCCGTCGTCAAGAACCCCGTATTGTTGGCGAGTATACACCCACCGACAGCTAGCTGAAGGGAGTTACCTTGAAAGAGAACCGTGTCCGTAGCAATTTCTTGCTGTATGACGGTCCCGACGCGGATGAATGGCGTGTGGAAATACGGCATTACGTCAACTCGGTGATCAGGGCCTCACCCGCGGCGTCGGCGGCATCCCAGATGCCGTCGATCTTCCCGGTGTAACCGAAGGGCACCTCGTAGTAGCCACCGTTCGCGATCTTGACCGTGTAGGACTCCGTGCCGGCGCCGATGTTCGCCGTCGTCCCGAACTTGGCGAAGAGATTGGCGCCGCCGGGGGAATTGTTGAAGATGGTGGCGCCACGCCGGTTCGCGTTCGCCGCGAGGAGCGTCACGTTGGCCGCGTTGACGGCCACGCGTGTGACGGTCGCCGTCGCGGAGCCGCCGGGCCCTGAAGTCGTGGGAACGGCCGTTGTTGAGCCGAGGATCCGAACGATGTTGACGATGGTTTCTTGATCGATCGAGAGCATCAGGCCGCTCCTCGGAGGCGCCTACGGTGTTGGTAGGCGTAAACGCCCCCGACGGTGAGCCCGGCGACGACGACGATCCCACCGATCCACCAAAGCCAGCCGCGCTCACGCTGCGCCTCGAGCAGATCCTTGATCGCCTTGGCGAGATTCGGTGGCACGGAAGTCGCTTCCACGGTCGGTAGGAGCGCCGTGGCGCACGTGGGCCAACGCGCCGGGTTGCCCCCGGCGCACTTCTCGATGGACGCTGTGAGCTGGAGGGCCCGCCAACGGATCTGATCGATCTGGAGCTTGTAGTTCTGTGATTGCAGCGTCGCCACGAGGCGCGCCGTCCGTTGCTTCTCCACCTCCGAGATCGCGTTCTTCAGCGTCCCTGTGGCAATGTAGCCGCCGACGACGCCGATCGTGAGACCGACGCCGAACCAGATGATCAGCGGCACGATGCCGAGCTCCCTGCCCGCGTCGAGTTCAGGGGCCCGCGGGTGCTGGAAGTAGACGAGAAGATTCTCGCGAGTCACCACGTCGGGAAGCTTGCTCAGGTTCGTCGAGCCCGCTTGCGTCGTGAACAAGGGCGGGAACGGAGGTCGGGGGGCGATGCCGGGAATCCCGAGGGCCCGGAGGAGGTCGAGCACTTCCTCCTGGATCTTGTACATCGCCACGGCCGCCCCGTTGTAGCGGTCCACGTGGAGTTTCGCCGCCCCTCCCTTCATGAGGGCGTAGCCGAGATCGTTGAAATGCCCGTTCAGGCTCTGGTATGCCTGATCCAGCGCCGCCAGTTGCACGAGAAAGGCGTCGAACGGCGGGGGGAGGGGTGCCATCAACCCAATACTACGCAACCGCTAGGGTTTCTTCAAGTAGTTTGCAGCCGCCCTTAGGAAGGCCGGGTTGTGCTTGAACAATCCCAAGCCAGCGTTGCAACGCATGCACAAGATCCCCCTGAACTCGCCGCTCTCATGGCAGTGATCCACGAAACCCCCTTGCTTGCCCTTTCCCAACCGTAGTACGGCCTTACAGATTGGGCAGCAATGGCCTTGCGCAGCGAGTTGCGCCTCGGCCTCAGCGACGCTTAGACCGTATTTCTTGCGGTACTCGTATTCGCGACGCTTCTCGCGGTTGAGTGCGTACCAACGCCTAACTCCTGCCCGAAATTCCTCAGGGTGTTTTGCCCTGTAACGGGCACGTTGGGCCTGCGCCTTATCCGGATTAGCGTGGCGCCAGGCCCTGTTGTAGGCCCGACGATCCCGTGGATCAGTTGGCATTGCTGTATTATAGTACGACGGCGATTAAAGAAGAACAAGCGCAAGGATGATACCGGTGACGGCTACGCCGCCGGTGGCCGCGATCGCCACCTTCTTACCCTTCGACATCGGGGGCTTGACGACGGGGAAAGCCGAGGGAACGGTCTCGAACCGCGGCGCCGCCACCGGAAAGCGGCTGGACCAATCGTAGGGGGCCCTCGCGGGGGAGCTCGGGGGCGGCTCCGGGGAGCCCTCGGGGGGCGCGGGCCCGCGGGCCGGCGTGGGCGGCACGAGCTGGAGAAGGGGCTTCACGGTCGCCGGGGTGCCATTCCTGGGCACGGTGGCCGTGGGGACCTTGGGGAGGCTCACGGAGGGCGGAGGGGGCGCCTGCGGCGTCTGGACGGTCGGCGGCATCGGCTCCGCCGATCGCATGCACCACCATCCTCCGCGGCCGTACATGGCCGTGTAACCCGGTTGGCACGTGGGCTTGACTTGCGAGGTCGGGGGGGTCGCGGGGGCCGGCGGGGGAGTCGCGGGCGCGGGGGCCGGCGCGATCCCCGGGATCGTGGTCCGGGGGATGGCGGGGGCCGTGGTCGTGTAGGAGGTCGGCGCCGGGTAGCTCTTAGGCACGGTGGCGATGGGCTGCAAGGGAACCTGCACCGTGGGAGCCGGCGGAGGCGGCGCGGACGTCCGTGGGGGAACGTAGGGGAGGGGCGTCGGGGTCGCCGTGATCGTCCGCGTCGTGGTGAGCGGCATGATCGCGCCGAGAGCGTTGGTTCGGGTGTACGTGATCATCTCAGCTCCTGCTCACCGCGGCGACGATGCCGACGACGCTTCCGAGCACTCCAAGGAGGCCGGTCGCGATTAGCACCTTGTGCTTGTTCGGCATCGTCGGGTTGGCCATGGGCGCCTCCGACGTCATGGTCACAGGATCACGTGGCGGAGGGACGTTCTCCAGGCCGTAGACGCGATCGGCAGCGCCGTTGGCCTCGCGGAGCATGTTGAGCACCCTCTCCATGGACCATGCCGCTTTAGCCGCATCGTAGGCGCGGAGGTACTTCTCCGCCACCGTCGCCCACTCCTCACCGAGCTCCTTGCGCCCGAGGGGAGCGAGGCAACTTCCCACCGAGCCCGTCGGCGTCGAGCCGGCGGAGTCCCCACAACCGCCGGGCGTGCCGCGCGACACGGCCACGTGAAAGCCACCTGCGGCGTAGTTCAAGGCCTTGGTTTGGCTGTTGACCAGCCTCAGGTACACCGGCGCGCTTCTCCATGGGACGAGCGCGTGGTTCAAGTACGAGAGATCCCCGAGCTGGCCCAGGACTGAAGCGTAGAACATGGGGTAATGCTACCATGGATTCATGGCGTTCCCCTCCTTCGTCCGCCCGATCCGGAACCAAGACGGCAAGACGTGGGCCGCGTCGGGGTGGGGGGAGGACCGATCCTATCGGCCCGGGAAGGAAGGCCCGGGTACGGGGGTCCATAACGGCTTGGATTTCCCCGCGGCCATCGGGACCCCCGTCTACGCCGCCGCCGACGGCGTGGTGGCCTTCGCGGGGTCCTACGAGCCCGGCGGCAACGCCGTTGAGCTCCAACACGCCACCGGGCTCCGCTCGAGGTACCTACATCTCGACAAGATCTTCGTCAAGAAGGGCCAGGGCGTGCACGCGGGGGACGTGATCGGCCACTCCGGCGCCTCCGGCATCGCGCGTTCCGCTGCGCATCTCCACTTCGACATCCGCGGCGCCGAAGCGTGGCTGAAAGAATACCTCGCGCGCTTCGGCCACCCTCGGAATACGCAGTGGCCGGGTGAGCAGGCAAGCGGCGGATGGGGCATTCCCGCCGAGCCGCTGATCCCTGTGGACTCCTACGCACCGAAGGTCGTCACGGCCGCGCAAGCTCACCGAATCCCGCTCTACGGCGCACGCCTCACGATGGCCGGCGCGGCGGCTACTGTAGTCGTCGCAGCGAGCCTCGGTACCGTGGCCGGGATCGGTCTCGCACTTCTCTCGCGCGTTCGCACTTGACAGGTTCCATCCTGTACCCCAGAGTGACTGTGTGATGGCAACCGCAGCCAAGGTGAAGACTCAACCGAAGCCTCCCCCTACCATGAAGCCGGCGAAGGTAACGCCGACGCGGCCGGTCTCGATCCGCATCCCAATGGAGCTCGCCAAGCGGCTGCGTATGCGCGCCGCGGCCGAAGACAAGTCGGTGACGGAGGTCGTGATCGCGACCCTCGAGAGGTACGTGAAGCCCGTCTCCGCCGCCGAGACCAAGTAGCCCACTCCCCGCTTCGGGGACGGTGCGGAAGCCCCATCCCCGGAGCGGGGGCTAGGGCATGGTATCCTTGAATCGTGACGAGGACCGTCGTCATCCTCTGGGTTCAGGCGGGATGCCACGCCTGCCACTCCTTCCGCCCGACGTTCAATCGGCTGGCGGCGAAGTACCGCGGCCAGATCCCGATCTACGTCCTCGACTGCAACGACCCGAAGAACCAGGAGCTCGCCGACCGCTGTGGCGTCAAGGCGACGCCCAAGCTCTGCGCGCTGCGCCAGCCCTACGGGATTTGCGGCGTGGAGGGTGACGTCGGCGAGGCTGAGGCAGAGCGGATCTTCAAGGTCGCCTACGCCTATCGTTGAGGGCGGAGTCGAGCTTGGTCTCGACGCGGCTCAAGGTGTCCGAGATCGTGCGGAGCCGGATCTCCTGCTCTGCCCGCGAGACCTCCAGGGCCTGCACACGGGTCTCGAGGGCTTTCTGCGTGGCCTGGTAGTCGGCGCGCGCCTGCACGAAGCCCTCCGCGTCGGGGTACTTCCCCAGCTTGAAGACGGTGACGCAGATGGGGATCGCGGCGGTGAAGATGAATGCGCAGAACCACGCGGCGACCTTGGCGATGGAGGGGCGGAGGATCTCGTCGATCTGTGTGAAACGCTTCGCGCCTAGTTGCATGCTCTCGCGGATCTGCCCGACTTGATGCTCTACGATCAGGATCCGCTCATTGGGCGCGAGCTCAGGCACGTAGGACAGTATACCCTACTCACCGGCACTTGACGAATTGGCGCATACGGAAGCTCTTGCCCTTCCCGCGGCGGCACTGGCGCCGGTTGTGGGCACGGAGCTTGCGCCCTTCACACCGCTTGACGGTCACCCATGCCGAGCGCGGGCGGATCTTGCGCCCCTTGGCGCTGCGCTTGAAGGTGACGGTCGTGCACTTCCCGGAGCTCCGACGACGACGGGCCATGACGTTCTCCTACCGCCCCGGGCGCGGCTGGGGCCGCGGCGGGGGCCGAAGTGGGGGCCGAACCCTGATACAGCAGGATTTCCGCACCTTGAGCGGGCGTGGGGGTTGGGGCCTTCCGAGCATAGGAAAAGTGTACCACGGCCCTCACGGCTTGGGATCCCTAGTCGTCCCAAGCCTCGAAGGAGATCCCGACGGTGGCGGCGCCGCCGATCGCGGCGACGCGAGCGGCCATGAAGTCGGCTGCGAGCTCGGAGATGACGTGCTCCGTGAACCCGCTCACGCCTACGGCCTGCGCTGCGCCCGTGGTAGGTGCGAGCTGCGTCTCGATCATCGCGTTCGTACCGAGCACGGCGCGAGGGTTGATGGCCATGGTCCGAACGGTAAGCGTCCCCGCGCCGCCGAGATGCCGGTAGATCACGCGGGCCCGGCGCCGGCCGCCGGTGGGCCACACACGGATGATCGTCTCCGCCGCCGCACCCGCGTACTCGGAAAGTAGGAAATCGTTCATCGGGACGCGTTGCGGCGCGAACTGCGGCACGGCCCCGTTGAAATAGAACTGCATATGAAGGAGAGGCTGGACCCACACCGACTGGTTGTTGACGAAACCCATGTCGGGGAACGGTCCGAAGCCCACCTCGCCGCCGGGTGCGGTCGCGATTGGGAGAAGAGAGCGCACCCACGTCATGCGCGGCGCCGCGAACGGGATCGAGGCCAGCGTGAAGCCTGTCACCGCCGAGCGGCCTGAGCTCACGAATAGGGGGCCGTTGATCGGGTGAAGGATGGGCTTGCGGACGGAGCATCCGATGCTCTGGAAGTTCACACCGCCGCCGCCAGGGATCTCACGGAACAGCGGTGTATCGACGTTGACGGCATCCACCGTAGAGTACGGACCGATCGCGATCGCCGAGCACGCAGGGATCTTGACGCTTCGAAACTGCCCGCTACTCGGAGGAAAGGAGACGTTCTCCGGTGAAGTGGCACCGAAATCATTCCCCCACTCCGAGATGAAGAGATCCCAAACGGGGAGGCCGAGGTCACTCGCCAATTGCGGCGTGAGGGCCGGGATGTTGGAGGCGATGTTCTGTTGGTTGATCCAGCTCATCGGACCTCGATCGGGATCGCCTCAGACTGCGCGACACAGACGAGCCCGACGGCGCCCGTCGCGACGGCGTAGATCTTCTGCTCAGGCGCGAGCACGAAGACATCCGATGCCCCCGCAGGAAGCCTATACGTCTCAGGCGTAGGGCCCGAGGGGCTTACGACGTCCAGCGAGGAGTAGGCGAGGAAGACGAGCGCGCCGCCGATGTTGCGAATCACGACGCGCGTAGCCGATCCCTTCGGCGCGTAGGCGACCGCCGTAGGATCGACGGCCCCGCCAGAGGCGGGGACGCGGATCGTGAAGAACCGGGACGCCTCCACGCGCTACCTCGTCTCGGCCGGGGGCGCAATGACGATCAGGTAGCCCTGGAACGCGAGCTCCACGCGGATGGAGCCGACCGTTTCGTCGGTGTCCGCCTGCATGACGAACGTCGTCGGCGCGAGGTTGTCGATCGTGATCTCGAAGCCCTCGGAGCGGACCAGGGTATAGGGATCCTCCCACTCCCAGGCCCTCGTGCCCGGCGCGAGGAGCGCCGCGAGCGTCTGGTTCTTGGTGAGGTTCTCATTCTTCGACGTGTCCCGGATGCGGAGCCGGATGTACTCTTCCAGCACCTCCGAGATCGGCGCCTGCTGTTGCTGCATGATCGTCGTCGGCGAGATGACCACCGGGGGCGTCGCGTTCGTGAACGGAGTAAGCCGCACCATCATGCGATGGATCTCGAACGGCTTGTCTACGTTGTGGAGGAACGAAGCCTCAGCGAACGGCGTGCCCTGCGTGTTGTTGAGGACGACGAGCTCGCCGGGCATCGTGTAGGGGACACGGAACGCGATCGGCCGACCGCTGAAGTGACTCGGAAGACGGGTCCACGACATGAGATAACCCCTTTCGAAGGGAGGTCTATCTCAACGGTACGTGGTTACCCCCGGATCGTCAAGGGAAGCGGCGGATCTCGGGGTCCGT
>Ga0209382_10007127_pt1 | contig 14314 bp, 15 predicted proteins | sample SoiMetdeltSBSDD5_FD_187599 | JGI IMG/M metagenome (GOLD analysis project Ga0209382, IMG submission 187599) | Bulk soil microbial communities from a Populus tree surrounding site in Tennessee, USA - Soil MetaG P. deltoides SBSDD5 (SPAdes) (version 2) | ecosystem: Environmental > Terrestrial >... | reverse complement strand
GGCGACGGTGAGCTTGCCGTTGCCCAGGAACAGGCCTTCGCTGCGCGGCCCGGCGGCGAGGAGCTGGCCGACCCGGGCGCGGGTCATGCCCAGGTGGTCGGCGAGCTGGGCCTTGGTCATGCCCTGAGCGATGAGCTGCTCGATGGCCTCCCGGCGGACGCGGGAGAGCTGATTGACGGCCGCCTGGTAGCGGGTGAGCAGCTCACTTTCCCGCTGAGCCTGCTTGAGTGGGTCCTCAAGCTCTCGGACGGCCTCGATCTCAGGGTCCACAGCCGACCGACCTCGCCTCCGCGCTGGTCTGTAAGGGGCCTCTACCCCGAGGCGATCGCCCCACCGTATGGCACGCTGATCCGGGTCGCTGGCTACACCGGTTTGCGACCGTGCGAGTTCGTGGCGCTCAAGGTTGGCCGCCTCGACCTGCTGCGCGGGACGATCCGGGTGGCTGGGCCGCGGCGGAGGTCGCCGGGCAGCTGGAGTGGGGCGGCGTCAAGACCCATGAGGCGCAGACGGTGCAGCTACCCCGCTCGCTCGCCGAGGAGCTGGGCGCCTACCTGGCCGGCCGCCCGACTGATCGGGAGGCGCTGGTGTTCACCGCACCGCGTGGCGGCCCGGTGCGGGAGTCCAAGTTCGTGCCCTACCGCTTCAAGCCAGCCATCGCTGACGCGAACCGGGCCATCGCCCAGCTCCACCACGATGGCCGCCCCGACCTGCTGCCCGAGGAGCTGCGCCTGTACGACCTGCGGCACACCGCCGCCTCGCTGATGATCCGCCAGGGGCGAGCGTCAGGGCCGTCCAGCGCCAGCTCGGCCACGCCACGGCCAGCATCACCCTGGACACCTACGGGCACCTGTTCCCCGACGAGCTGGACGCGCTCGCCGGCCGCCTAGAGGACGCCCGCGCCGACGCCCTGGCGACCCTCGCACGGACCCAGCGCGGACCAGCGGTCGTGCCGCTTCGGGAAGGTGCTGGTCAGTGAGTGGTTTTTGTGGGTGCCGGAGGAGGGGCTCGAACCCTCATGCCCTTGCGGGCCCGACGCTTTTAAGGCGCGGCTGTCTGCCGATTCCAGCACTCCGGCGCTGTCCAGCAGGCTATGGTACCCGGTGGAGCTGCGCGAGACGGCCGATCGGGTCAGCGGTCGGCGGGGGCGCGATCCTCGTCGGGCTCGGACGGGGCGGCCCGGCGCTGCTCCTGCCAGCGGCGGTACAGCCACCAGGCGGCGGCGGCCAGGACCACCAGGGCGATGGCGATGGAGATGGGGCGCAGGAAGCGCTCGACCACCTCCCACTGGCTGCCCAGGGCGTAGCCGAGGGCGGCCAGGGCGAAGGTCCAGGGGAGGCAGCCGAGGAAGGTGTAGACCGTGAAGCGGACGAAGGGCATCTCGGCGATCCCGGCCGGCAGGCTGATGAAGGTCCTGACCACCGGCAGGAGGCGGGAGACGAACACGGCCGCCTCGCCGTGGCGGTCGAACCAGACCTCGGCGCGGTCCAGCTCGTGCTGGCGCAGGAAGACGTAGCGGCCCCAGCGCTCGATCAGCGGCCTGCCGCCCCGCCAGCCGACGCCCCAGGCGATCCAGGAGCCGACCAGGTTGCCCAGGGTGCCGGCCAGGCCGACGGCCACGAAGTTGAGCTGCCGGCCCTCCTGGCCGAGGCTGGCCACGAACTCGGCGTTGGCCAGCGCGCCCCCGAACAGCATCGTGACCTCACTGGGGATCGGGACGCAGGCCGACTCGAGCAGCATCAGCACGAAGATGGCGAGCAGGCCGTACTCCAGGATGATGTCGGTGATCAGCTGTGCCACGGCCTGCTCCTGGTCGTCCCCGCCGGTGCGAGGGGGCTCCTCGTCGAGACCGGGGAACTGTATCCGACTATCGGCTCCAATGGGTCTCGCCGAGGAGGTAGGCGGTGGCCAGGCTCTCGGGGTCCTGCTCGGCCGCGGCGCCGTCGCCCGGCCGCTCGACCGCCACCGAGATCGTCCTGGCCGCGTACAGAGGCAGCTCGGTCGCCCCCTGCGGGCCCTCCAGCTTGGCCAGCTCCTTGCCGAAGGCGACGATGGTATAGCCGACCGTGGGCTCGACCCCGGCCCGGCGGAACATCCGCAGCAGGTCGTGGTCCTCGTTCTCGAACCGTAGGATCCGCACGACGCTGCCGGTGGGGGCCGCGGTCAGGGGCACCCCGGGCTCGCGCGGGTAGTCGCCGATCGGGTGGCCGTGGGGGCAGGTCCGGGCCTCGCCGATCATGTCGAGCATGCGGGCCTCCAGCGCCGGGGTGACGCCCATCTCGAAGGCCTCGGCCTCCTCGTGAACCTCGTCCCAGGGCACGCCCATCACCTTGACCAGGAACGCCTCGACCAGCCGGTGCCGGCTGACCACGTGCTTGGCCACCTCCACGCCCTCGGCGGTGAGGACGATCCGCTTGCCCGGGCCGCGGTCGACCAGGCCCTCGCCCTCGAGGCGGCGGACCATGCCGGTGACGCTGGGCGGCGACACCTGCATGGCCCTGGCCAGGTTGGTGGGGGTCCGCTCGATGCCGGCCTCGCCCAGCCAGTAGAGCGACTCCAGGTACTCCTGGATCGCGGGGGTGAGGGTCGCGCTGTCGGCCATGGACCTATGGTACGTGGCGCCGCCGGGTCGGGGCAGGCCGGCCTTCAGCCGGCCACCACCACCCGGCCCGCCATGCCGGCGTGCAGGGTGCAGGTGTAGCGGTACTCGCCGGCCTGCCCGAACCGGTGGCTGAAGGTGCCCTTGGACTGGGTCTCGGAGGCGAACCCGTCGCCCTTGACGTTGTGGGGGACCGAGCCGTCCACGAACCGCCAGGTCACCTCCGTGCCCGGCTGCACCTGGATCGCCGGGGGGAGGAACTTGAGGTCCTTGGCGTCGACCGTGGTGACGCCGCGCACCGGCTGGGCGTCGGCGGCCGAGGAGGCGGCCGACCGGGACTGGCAGGCGGTCAATGTGAACGTGAGCACAAGCAGGAGCGGGACGAGGTGGCGGGGACGGGCTGGCACGGGGACTCCTTGAACGGGACGATCAGTTCTGGGTGCCCAGCGAGACGACGATCGCGATCACGCCCCCCAGGATCAGGACGCCGGTCAGGACGAGCTCGATGATGGCGATGATGCGGGCCGCCCTGGCCTGTTCGAGGCCGGTGAGCTGGCCGCCGGAGGCCTCGATGCGCTTCTGGGCGCTGCTGGCCAGGAACAGGGCGACGATGGCGCCGACGGGGGCGCAGATGAAGAAGCCGACGATGGCGATGACCAGCGCCGCCGTGGCCGAGCTGTCGTTCTGCGGTCCGGCCGGGTAGCCGTACCCGTAGCCGGGGGGCGGCGCGCCGTAGGGCGGCTGCCCGTACCCGGGCTGGGCGGCGTAGGGCTGCCCGTAGCCCTGTTGCTGCCCGTAGCCCGGCTGGCCGTACCCGGGCTGCCCGTAGTCCTGGGCCGGCGGCGGGGGGGTCTCGGGCCAGCCCGGCCCGGCCGTGGCTGGCGGCTCGCCGCCCCCGGGCGGTCCGGGGACCGGGGCCGGCGGCGGCCCGGCGGGCGTGGGCGGCTCGGGGGCCGGCGGCGGCGGGCTGCCCCAAGCGGGCGGCTCGGGGGGAGGCTGGCCGCCCACGGGCTCGGTCGGGCGGTCGCCGGGCGGGTCGTCCCGGTCCCGGTCGGGCGGGCCGGGCAGGTCGTCGGGCATCTACGACTCCTCACGCTCGTGCTCGGTTCGCCGTGCGGGCGCAGTACACCATACGACGGTCCAGCCGGCAGGGCGCGGTCCGGGTGCCGGCCGACCGGGCCCGGGCTCAGGCGGCCGGTGCCGACCCTGACCCCCTCACCTCCGGACCGTCTCGCTAGCTCCTGTCGGTGGCGTCGAGGGCGGCGGTCCAGCCGGCGGCGGGGTCGGCGATGGCGAGGCGGAGGACCCAGCCGGTGGCGGGCATGCCGTCGTCCCAGATCCACCAGGCGAGCCGCTCGACGGCGGCGCCGAGGGCGCGCGGGTCGGGCGGCCAGTCCAGGCCGGCCAGGGCGGCCGCGGCCCACCAGGCGTCGAAGCGCCCGAGGGCGGCGCCGCGGCGGACGCCGTGGGCCCCGCCGCTGGCCGCCGCCCAGGCCATCCGGGCCATGGCCGAGGCCGGCACGACCCGCCCCAGCCGGTGCTCGCGGTGGCCGAGGGCGGCCACCGCCTCGCCAGGGCCGCCGTCGACCACCAACGCCCGCGCCTCGCCGCCCGACTCCGAGGTCCAGACCTCGACCAGGTCGGCGAGGGCGCGGGTGACATCGGGCCGCTCCAGGGCCGGGCCCGGCTCGGCCCGGCCGCCGGCCATGGCCACCGCCTCGGCCCCCGGGTCGGGGACCTCGCGCTCGTCGGGCCGGTAGGTGGCCAGCGCATAGGCCGGCTCCCACGGGGCCAGCACCAGGGGCAGCTCCAGCACCTCGGCGTGGGCCCCGGGCACCTCGCGCAGGTCCTCGCCGCGCAGCACCCGCTCCTGGGCGACCGCCCCGGCCACCGCCGGCACGGCCAGGTGCGGGGCCAGCTCGGCGAAGCTGTGGGTGGTGGCCGCGACCTCGGTGAGCGGCCCCAGCGCGAACCGGGCCGCCCCCGGCCGGAGCACGCTGGCCGCCTCGGCGGCCGGCCCGTCCAGGGCCAGCCGGTACTCGACGTAGGTGGTCACCGGCCACAGGGGCCGCCCCCGCTCCACCGCCTCGTCCAGCCGGTGCCGCAGGTCGACCAGGCCGGCCCAGTCGCGGCTGGCGCACAGCCCGTCGACGGCCCGCAGCAGGGCCGCCGGGTCCCCGAGCTCGACCAGCTCGGCCAGCCGCTCCCCGGGCAGGCGTTCCTCCACGCGGCCTCCTGGCTCGACGGGTACGACACGCCATCATGCACCATGACCTCGGCCGCCATCCTGATCGCCCTCGTCCATCTGGGTGCGCTCTCGCTGGCGGCCAGCGCCGCCACCCTGGGCGTGAGCCTCCTCCGGCCCGGCCGGTCGACAGGGGCCGGGTCACGGACGGATGCGGATGGCCCGGAACATCGCCGTGTCGTCGGGCTCGGCCGGCGGCTCGACCAGGTGGAACCAGTAGAAGCCGTGCGGGCCCAGGCCGAGGCGGTAGGGCTGGTCGTCGATCACCGGGAACGGGGTGCGGCCGAACATCTCCTCGGGCACCAGGCCGCCGAAGCGGGACAGGTCCAGCTCCACCGGCTGGGCGAAGCGCGACAGGTTGGCCACCACCAGGACCACGTCGCCGCCCAGCTGGCGGTAGAAGGCCAGCACCCGGCGGTTGTCGGGGTACAGCGGCTCGTAGTCGCCGATCCCGAACACCGGGTGCTGCTTGCGCACCTGGAGCATGCGCCGCACCCACTGCAGCAGCGAGGTCGAGACCCGCTCCTGGGCCTCGACGCTGCACGCCTGGTAGCCGTACACCGGGTCCATCAGGAACGGCAGGTACAGGGCGGCCGGGTCGGCCCTGGAGAAGCCGGCGTTGCGGTCTCCGGTCCACTGCATCGGGGTCCGGACCCCGTCGCGGTCACCCAGGTAGATGTTGTCGCCCATGCCGATCTCGTCGCCGTAGTACATCACCGGGCTGCCGGGCAGGCTGTAGAGCAGGCTGTAGAGCAGCTCGATCTGGCGCCGGCCGTTGTCCAGCAGCGGGGCCAGGCGCCGCGAGATGCCGATGTTGCGCCGCATCCGCGGGTCCTTGGCGTACTCGGCGTACATGTAGTCGCGTTCCTCGTCGGTCACCATCTCGAGGGTCAGCTCGTCGTGGTTGCGCAGGAACAGCCCCCACTGGGTGGTGTCGGGGATCTTGGGGGTGCGGTTCATGATCTCGACGATCGGGGTGCGGTCCTCGCGGCGCAGGGCCATGAACATCCGGGGCATCACCGGGAAGTTGAACGCCATGTGGCACTCGTCGCCGTCGCCGAAGTAGGGGACCACGTCCGGCGGCCACTGGTTGGCCTCGGCCAGCAGCACCCGGCCCGGGTACTTGTCGTCGACCTCCTGGCGGATCCGCTTCAGGAACTCATGGGTCTCGGGCAGGTTCTCGCAGTTGGTGTCCTCGCGCTCGAACATGTAGGGGACGGCGTCCAGGCGGAACCCGTCCAGGCCCATGTCCAGCCAGAACCGGATGACCTCGAGCATGACCTGCTGGACCTCGGGGTTGTCGTAGTTGAGGTCCGGCTGGTGGGAGAAGAAGCGGTGCCAGTAGAAGGCCTGGGCCTCGGAGTCCCAGGTCCAGTTGGAGGTCTCGGTGTCGACGAAGATGACGCGGGCGTCCAGGTACCGCTGGTCGGTGTCGGACCACACGTACCAGTCGCGCTTGGCCGACCCGGGCCTGCGCGACTCCTGGAACCAGGGGTGCTGGTCGCTGGTGTGGTTCATCACCATGTCGGCGATCACCCGGAGGCCGCGGGCGTGGGCCGCCTCCAGGAAGTCGTAGAAGTCGCCCAGGGTGCCGTAGTCGGGCAGGATCGAGAAGTAGTCGCTGATGTCGTAGCCGCCGTCGCGCAGCGGGGACTGGTTGATGGGCAGCAGCCAGACGCAGTCGATCCCCAGCCACTGGAGGTAGTCGAGCCGCTCGGTCAGCCCGCGGAAGTCACCCTGGCCGTCGCCGTTGCCGTCCTGGAAGCCACGGACGTACAGCTCGTAGAAGACCGCGGTCCTGTACCAAAGTGGGTCGTCCTGCATCCTGTCCGCTCCCGAGCCGGCTCCCGTCACCACGGAAGGTAACCGGAAAGGTACCCAAAATCACCGCCCGGCCGCCCGGGTGCGGGTCCCCGGCACGCGCAGGCCTTCCGGGTTGGCCTGCTCGCCGGTCCTCGGCCCGGGGGCCCCGGCCCTGACCGCCTCCAGCTGGGCCGCGAAGGCCAGCCCCAGGTAGATGGCCAGCGAGGTCAGGAAGGTCCAGAGCAGGATGGCGATGACCCCGGTCAGGGGTCCGTAGGTGCGCCCGAAGGTCCCCGAGGAGGCGCCGAGGTAGAGGCCGAGCAGGCCGGTGAACACGAACCACAGCAGCACCGAGAGGCCGGACCCGACGGCCAGCCACGACCAGGACGGCTGGTGGCGCCGGGGGGCGGCCCGGAACAGCAGGGCGAAGGCGACGATCACGAAGGCGATGCTGAGCGGCCAGCGCAGCAGCGTCCACAGCCCCTTGACCACGCCGGACAGCCCGGTGGCCCTGGCCACGTCGGCGCCGCCGACGATGATCATGAAGGCGAGCACGGTGAGGACACCGGCCGTGCAGGCCAGCTTGAAGCCGTTCCAGTACTTCTGGGTGGTGGGGCGGTCCTGCTCGACCCCGTAGAGGCGGTTGGCGCCCCGCTCGATCTGGCCCATGGCCAGGGTGGCCGAGGCCAGCGCGGCCACGGCCCCGACCACCAGGGCGAACACCCCGCCCCTGGCCGCGCTCTTGGCGCCCTGGCTGATGGCCTGGGTGAAGATCTGGCCGGCCGGCCCAGGGGCGAGCCGGTCGACGGTCTGGGTGAACAGCTGGCGGAGCTCGTCCACGTTCATGGCCGTGGCCAGACCGACCACGGCGATCAGGAACGGGAGCAGGGTCAGCATCACCTGGTAGGCGAGGGCGCGGGAGTGGCTGAAGCCGTCGGCGGCCCTGAAGCGCAGGAACGAGTCCTTCAGCAGCTGGGCCCAGCCGGTGCTGCGCAGGGTCCTCAGCGCGTCGTCGCCCTCGAGCTCGTAGGTCTCGGGCACGGAGGTGGCGGTGCTCATCGGTCGGGTCCTTTCGCACGGGGAATACAGAGGGTGAGCGCCTTGGGGATGACCTCGATCATCAGGTGGTCGCGGGGGGTGTCCAGCGGGTCGCCGTCGCGCTCGACCGGCTGCGGCCGGTCGCAGCCGATCTCGACCCGGCGGGCCTGGAACAGCTCCAGCTGCGGGTCCTTGCGGCGGCGGCGCAGCAGCACCCGGGCGGCCAGGGCCAGCCAGTCCAGCACGGTCCGGGTCTGGAGCACGGCCACGTCCAGCAGGCCGTCGTCGGGCCGGGCGTCGGGCATGACCGGCAGCCCGCCCTGGAGCCGGCCCAGGTTGCCGATCAGGACCCCCTGGCCGGTCCGCTCGACCGGCGGCCGGTCGTCCAGGCGCAGCCGGAACCGGGTCGCCCGCCGCCGCAGGTGCCTGAAGCCGCTGACCACGTAGGCGACGGCCCCCAGGCGCTCCTTCAGCTTGGGGTCGGCGTCGCGCAGCATGGCCGCGTCGAAGCCGATGCCGCCCATGACCACGAACCGGTCGTCGTCCATGGCGGCCACGTCCAGCCGGACCCGGTCGCCGTCGAGGGCGACCTCGACCGCGCCGTCGAGGTCGGCGGGGACGTCGAAGTTGGTGGCCAGCAGGTTGCCGGTGCCGCCGGGGAGCACGGCCAGGGGCGCCTCGGTCCCGGCCAGCCCGGTGACGCAGGCCATCACCGTGCCGTCGCCGCCCTGGACCATGACCAGGTCGACGCCCTCGGCGACGGCCTTGGCGGTCAGGCCCTGCCCCGGGTCCTCGCGGGTCGTCTCCAGCCACAGCACCTCCAGGCCGGCGTGCTCGAGGGCCTCCCGGGTGTCGCGCCGGCGGCCGGCCGGGTCGCCGCCGCCGGTGGCCGGGTTGAAGACCACCGCCACGCGCCTCGGCCTAGCCATGGCGCACGGCCGATCGTCGCCACGGCCGCCCCGAGTCCCCGCTCCCGGCGTGGCGGAGGGCCCAGTGGGCCACCCCGAGGCGGATGCCCCGGACCGTCGCCAGCAGCCAGAGCCCGCCGAGCAGGGCGCCGCCGAGCACGTCGGTCAGGTAGTGCATGCCCCGGTACATCCGCGAGGACGCCACCAGCAGCGGCAGGACCACCGCCAGGGTAAAGAACAGGCCTCTGACCAGCGCCGAGCGGGCCCGCTCGGAGGCCAGCACGGCCAGCGCCCCCCACAGGGCGATGGTCGCCGCCGTGTGCCCGGAGGGGAAGCTGGAGGTGGGCGGGGCCTCGTCCAGGTGGGGGACCGGGGGCCGCTTGCGGTCCACCAGCATGGTCACGACCAGGAAGACGGCCACCTCGCCGGCCACGGCCACCGCGACCAGCATCGGCTCCCGCCAGCGGCGCCACACGAAGGCCGCCACCGCCACCGAGAGCACGGCCAGCACGGCGATGGTCAGGGTGCTGCCGATCTCGGTGGTGACGGCGGTGACGTCGTTGAGGCCGGGGCTGCGCTCGCCGGCCAGCCAGCGGCTGAAGTCGGCGTCGCCGCGGCCGACGGCGTCGTGGCCGAGGACCTTGGCGAGCAGCCAGCCGACCCCGACCAGGGCCGCCACCAGCACGACCGCGCAGGCGAGCAGGAACAGGGCCGGGGGCACGCCCTCGCGGAGCCGCCGCCAGCGGGCGGCCAGGGCGGTCTCGGGGGCGTCGGGCGCCGGGTCGAGCGGTCCACGGGTCGGGCTGGTCGCCATCGGTCTCCTTCCCCGAAGGGTTGTCTGTGGTGCCTCTCCCCGCCGGATGCTCAGCCAAGAAGGCGAGCAAACTATCCTTCCGGTACCCGTGCCGGCGGGCGGCCATGCTTGCTCTCCCGGTTGGCGGGGAAGTCGCAGGCCGCGCGACGGGGAGATCGGCAGGAGACCGAACGGAAGGGAGCGACCGTGCCAAGCGCCCGTACCTGGCGCCGGGCCGCCGTCGTCGGCGGGCTCGGGCTCGCCGGCGTGTACGCGTTCGAGGCGGCCCAGTACCACCGCACCGCCGGCAAGGGCTTCGAGCTGCGGGACCCGCCCGGCCCGGGGACGCCCGACTTCGCCCGCATGGTCGAGGCCCTCACCATCGCCCCGCTGCGCCAGGGCAACCGCGTCACCGTGCTCCGCAACGGCCGCGAGATCTTCCCGGCCATGCTGGCGGCGATCCGCTCGGCCGAGCGGAGCATCAACTTCGCCACCTACGTCTACTGGACCGGCAGCATCGCCCCCGAGTTCGCCGAGGCCCTGGCCGAGCGGGCCGAGGCCGGGGTCGAGGTCAACGTGCTGCTCGACGCCGTCGGCGCGGCCAAGATGGACCCGGCCCTGATCGACCGGCTGGACGCCGCCGGGGCCAGGGTGGCCTGGTTCCGCCCGCCCAAGTGGTACACCCTGCACAAGCTGAACAACCGGACCCACCGCAAGATCCTGGTCGTCGACGGACGGGTCGCCTTCACCGGCGGGGTCGGCATCGCCGAGGAGTGGACCGGCAACTGCGAGGACCCCGGCCACTGGCGCGACACCCACGTGCGGGTCGAGGGCCCGGCCGCCCGCGACCTGCTGGGCGGCTTCCTCGACAACTGGGCCGAGGCGACCCAGTGCATCCTGTCCGGGCCCGACCACCTGCCCGACGTCGCCGGCTTCGACGACGGCATCCAGGTCCAGGTCACCCGGAGCACGGCCGAGAAGGGCTCGACCGACGCCGAGCACCTGTTCTACGCGGCCATCGCCAGCGCGCGCGAGCGGATCTGGCTGACCACCGCCTACTTCGCCCCCCGGCGGGCCTTCGTCGAGGCCCTGTGCGACGCGGTCGGGCGCGGGGTCGACGTGCGCGTCCTCACCAACGGTCCCCACATCGACAAGCAGGTCGTCCGCCAGGCCGGCCACCGGACCTACGAGCGCATGCTCGAGTGCGGGGTGCGCATCTTCGAGTACCAGCGGACGATGCTCCACGCCAAGGTGATGATCGTGGACGCCAACTGGGCCACCGTGGGGTCGATCAACTTCGACAACCGCTCGTTCGCCCTCAACGACGAGCTCAACCTGTCGCTGCGCGACCGGGGGGTGGTGGCCGGGCTGGAGAAGCAGTTCCTGGCCGACCTGGACGACGCCCGGGAGCTGGAGCTGGCCGCCTGGCGGGCCCGGCCGGTCGCCCGGCGGGCCAGGGAGCTGGCCAGCGCCGCCGTCCGCCGGGAGCTGTAGCCATGCCCGACCGGGACGTCACCCGCGGCCACGGCCCGGCCGAGCATGCCGCCCAGGAGCTGTTCCGGGCCCGGGCGGCCCGGTTCCTGCGCCGCCGCCTCGACCCCGAGGCGGCCACCGGGCTGGCCCTCACCGTCGCCCTCGTCCTGATCCTGGCCGCCGCCCTCGGCTTCGGGCTGGTCGCCGACATGGTGACCTCCCGGACCGGCCTGTACCGCTACGACGCCAGCGCCGCCGCCTGGGGGGCCGACCACGCCGACCCCACCTCGACCCGGGTGCTCGGCCTGCTCACCTGGCTGGGGGCGACGGTCACGGTGCTGTCGGTCACCGTCGCCCTCGGGGTCCTGGAATGGGTGGGGCGGCGCCGCCTGGCCGTGCTCGCGTTCCTGCTCACGGTGGTGGTCGGCCAGAACCTGATCGCCAACACGGTCAAGGCGCTGGTCGACCGGGAGCGGCCGCCGGTGCCGCACCTGGCCGCCGCCAGCGGCTTCTCCTTCCCCTCGGGGCACACCGCCGCCGCGGCCGCCACCTGGGCCGCGGTCGCCCTGGTCCTGGGCCGCGGCCGGCCACCGCGGGTCAAGGGCTGGCTGGCCGCCGGAGCGGCCCTGATCACCGTGGCCGTGGCCTCCTCGCGGGTGCTGCTCGGGGTGCACTGGCTGACCGACGTGATCGGCGGGGCCGCCCTCGGCTTCGGCTGGTTCGTGGTCTGCTCGGTCGCCTTCGGCGGCGCCCTGCTCCACTTCGGCGCCCCGGCCGAGCGGGTCGAGGCCGAGGAGGCTAGGCTGTCGGGCGTCCAGGAGCCCCGAACCCGAGGAGCCCAACCGATGCCCGACCCGACAGACCGGGGCACCCCGTCGGAAGCGCTGCCCGATCCACCGGGGCACCCCTTCGGGGTTCCCCGGACCCCTCCGGCCGGACCCCTCCGGGAGCCGAGCCAGGAGCAGGTCGAGCGCCGGGCCGGGTCGCTGGCCGCCGAGCCGGGCAACCCCGTCCAGGACCCCGACGCCCAGGCCAGGGCGCTGCTGGAGGAGTCCGAGGAGCGGGTCGAGGACCCGGCGGCCCGGGACCCGGACGACCAGGGGGTCATCCGGCGCCAGTCCGGCGAGGGCGTCAGCGCGGACTGACCATGACGATGTCAGCGGACGGGTTGCGGCAGGCCCTCGACCAGCTGGCCGACCTCAGGACCACCCCGGTCACGGTCGAGGAGGCCCTGGACCGGGTGGTGGAGGCGGCCGACGCCCTGTTCGGCGTCGACGGGACCGCCCTGATGCTGGTCGACCGGGACCAGGTCCTGCGCAACCTGGCCGCCTCCGACCTCCGGGCCGCCCTGCTGGAGGAGCTCCAGGCCGAGCACGGGGAGGGCCCCTGCGTCGACGCCTTCGACGACAAGGAGCCCGTCTCCGCCGACGACCTTGCCCGGGAGGCCCGCTGGCCGGCGTTCGCGCCCGACGCCGCCCGGCGCCACCTGCTGGCCGTGCTGGCCAGCCCCATCCCCTACAGCGAGCAGGCGGTCGGGGTGGTGGCGGTGTTCGCGGCCGAGCCCCATCCCTGGACCGAGGCCGAGCGGGAGGCGATCGTCGCCTTCACCGACCTGGTCGCCCTGCTCATCCTCAACGCCATGGAGGCCACCGAACGTGGCCGGCTGGCGGCCGAGCTCCAGGTCGCGCTCGACTCGCGGGTGGTGATCGAGCAGGCCAAGGGGGTGCTGGTCGGGCGCCACGGGCTCACCACCAGGCAGGCCTTCGAGCGGCTGCGCCGCCAGGCCAGGGACCAGCGCCGGCCCCTGCCGGAGGTCGCCCGGGCCGTGGTCAGCGCGGCCGAGCACCGTTGACCGGTGGCTGCTAGCCTTCCGGCATGCCGCTGGACGCCCTCACCTCAGCCGAGATCTCGCTGCCCGCGACCCCGGACGCCACCCAGGTCCGCGAGCGCATCGCCGTCCTGTCGCGCCACGTCGACCTGGTCGGGCTGACCGACAACCACGCCGGCAAGCCGCGCATGTCGCCGCTGGCCGCGGTCGCCCTGGCCCGCGAGCAGGGCGTGGCCACGGTGGTGCACGTCTCCTGCCGCGACCGCAACCGCCTGGCCCTGCGCTCCCAGGTGATCGGGGCGGCCGCCCTCGGCTCCGAGGGGATCCTGTGCCTGTACGGCGACCCGGTGCCCGGCGTGCCCCGGGTGCGCGACTACACCACCACCAGGCTGCTGGCCGAGGCCAGGGACTGGGCGGCCCCCAACGACCTGGCCCTGGGCTGCGTGGCCGACCCCTTCGGCCCCGACAGCGAGGCCGAGCTGGCCCTGCTCGGCCGCAAGGTGGCCGCCGGGGCCGACTTCGTCCAGACCCAGATGGTGTTCGACCCGGCCGGCCTGGCCCTCTTCCTGGAGCAGGCGGCCGAGGGCGGCAAGCTGGGCGACTGCCGGGTCCACGCCAGCGTCCCGGTGATCCGCACCGCCCGCATGGTCGACGTCCTCAACCGGACCCTGCCCTGCAAGATCCCGGAGCGGGCGGCCGCCCAGATCGCCGCCGGCGGCGGCATCGACCTGGCCGTGGAGACGGCCATGATCCTGGCCGGTCTGGACCGGGTCCATGCCCTGCACGTCATGTCCTGGGGCTCGGAGGAGCAGGCGGGCCGGGTTGCGGCCGCCTTCCGCGCCGCCAGGGGCGCCCCGCCGGAGCGCGCGGCCAGCGGCTGACCGGCAGGCTCAGCGGGGGATGGCGGTGGCCTTGAACTCGTTGAGGTCCGGCCAGTCCTCGACCATGGTCAGCACGCGGTCCAGGGTGGAGCGGGCGGCCGCGGCCGAGCCGGGACGGTCCATCAGCCGGACGAACACCGCCCGCTGGCCGGTGACGAAGGTGGGCACGCCGAACACCCGGGCGGTGTCGACCGCCCAGGTGTGGTCGGCGGCCAGGGCGGCCGCCGGGCCGCCCGAGGCGACCAGCTTGTCGACCTCGTCGGGGTCGACGCCGGCCGCAGCCACGGCCGCGGCCAGGACCTCGGGGTCGTTGAGGTCGCGGCCCTGGTCGTGGCGGGCCGCGAACAGGGCCAGGTGGACGGCCGGGAACCGGTCGGGCAGCCGGTCACGGACGGCCAGGCCCCACTGGAGGGCCAGCACGCCCGAACGCGGCTCCGGCCCGGGCTGCCAGACCGGCGCCTCCCCCTCCTCCAGGTGGACCTGGGAGAGGGAGAAGGCGCGGAAGTCGACCTGGTGGTCGCCGGGGTCGGCCTCCAGGGCGCGCACGACCACCTCGGCCGCGTTCCGGGCGAACGGGCAGAGGTAGTCGTGGGTGATGGCGAAGCGGCGCATCAGGCCGCGACGAGGTCCTCCAGGCGGGCGCGGATCTCGGGTGAGCGTAGTGAGGCCAGGGCGTCGCGTTCGACCTGGCGGGCCCGCTCCCGGGAGAACCCCATCACCGCCCCGACCTCCTCCAGGGTCCGGGGGGT
>Ga0209382_10007126_pt1 | contig 14314 bp, 9 predicted proteins | sample SoiMetdeltSBSDD5_FD_187599 | JGI IMG/M metagenome (GOLD analysis project Ga0209382, IMG submission 187599) | Bulk soil microbial communities from a Populus tree surrounding site in Tennessee, USA - Soil MetaG P. deltoides SBSDD5 (SPAdes) (version 2) | ecosystem: Environmental > Terrestrial >... | reverse complement strand
CCCCCGAGGCCGCTAAGTACTCGTTCAGGCCGACGATCCGGTCGGTCGACTCTGTCGTCATCGCCTCATCTCCTGGTGTCGGTCTGCCATCGGTCACGTTCGATCACGACTCTGCCGGCCGATATTTGGACCAACGTCTCATTGTGGGCCGGGGCACCACGTTTAAGGTGGGACGCGCCGGAGAGGGGATTGCAATGAGCGAGCGATCCGTGCCGAGCGTGCTTGCGCTCATGCTGGCAGTGCTCGTGCTGCTGCCGTCGGTGGCGGTGGCCCAGGCGCCGACTCAGCCGACCGCCCCTGCGGAAGTGCCCTCCGATCAGCGGAGCTTGCCCGTCGATCGGGACGAGGATTTTGTCCGGTCGCCAGACACCGTGCGGATTCCGCGCCCCGAGATCTTTCCGAGGCTCAAGGAATACCTGAGCACGCTTCCGCCGTTTTTCCGGGACACCAGCCTGAAGCTCCGATCGCGCACGTTCTACTTCAATCAGCAAAACGACAACGGCACGGCGAGCGAGGCCCTGGCCACGGGCGGCTGGCTGCAATACACCTCCGGATGGCTCCTCGATACCTTCGCCGTCGGCGCGACGTACTACACCTCGTGGCCGCTGTACGCTCCCGACTGCTGTCCGGGGACCCTGCTCCTCACGCCAGGGGGGGGCGCGATCGGCACCTTCGGTGAAGCGTGGGGCGCGTTGCGATACCAGGATTACGCGCTGCTGAAGGGATACCGTCAGCGCGTCGAGGACGGATACGTCAACCCGCGGGACGACCGAATGGTGCCGAACACCTTCGAGGGCGTCACGCTGTCTGGAACGGTGGACTGGGCGAAGTACGACCTCGGCTATCTGACGCAGATCAAGCCGCGGGACTCGAATGACTTCATCCCGATGTCCCGCCAAGCCGGCGCGTCCGGTGACGGCAAGGGGCTGATCCTCACGAGTGTCACGCTGACCCCGATCAAGGGTCTCGCCCTCTACGGCGGAAACTTCTACGGCCTCGACGTGTTCAACACGGCGTTCGGCAAGGCCGAATACACGCACACGACCAATGAGGACCTCAAGCTGCAATTCGGTCTGCAGTACACGGATCAGCGCAGCGTCGGCGAGGAGCGGGTTGGCGACTTCGCGACCTGGAACGTCGGAGCGGGTATGCGGGTCGTGTGGCGTGGCTTGTCGGTTGGAACAGCGGCGCACTTCACGGGGGCCGACGCGTCGATATCGTCTCCGTGGGGCACGTGGCCCGGCTACCTCTCGCTGCTGGTCACGGACTTCGACCGCGCCAACGAGAAAGCGTTCGGCGTCGGCATGAAGTACGACTTCGGCGGCACCCTGCTGCCCTGGCGCATTCCCGGGTTGACCGTGCAGATCATCTATGCGCAAGGCAACGATCGCATCGACCCCGGGGCGGGGAAAGCGCAGCCGACGACCTACGAGGGCGACCTCGACATCATCTACAACGTGCCGGCCATCAAGGGTCTGTCGTTGCGCTTCCGCAACGGCTACGTTGGCGGCGGCAACCCTCAAACGCTCAAGCAGTTGCGCCTCATCGTGAACTATGAGCTCGGTCTCCTCTGAGCGCGCCGAGTCAGCTCACCGGCGCTACCGGACGCGGCGAAGAGTCAGGATGTTGCCGCTGCCGAGGTCTCCGGACATCTGATCGCCCTTGACGGTCAGCCACGGCGTCGTTCCAATACCCGTCCTCTCGGCGAACTGGATCGTATCGCCTTTGACGACGCCGGTGATCGCCCCATCGAGGACACCGGCGCCCTCGAGTGTCCCCGCCACGTTCTTCCCCGTCTGTTTGAGCTGCATGGTGACTGTTCGGGCGCTCGTCTGAGTGTTACCCGTCCAGGTGCCGCTGACATCGACGGGAGCCGTCGGGGCGCTGGCGCTCGGATTCGAGCTCGCACAGCCGGTGAGGCCCGTAATGAGCGCCCCGAGGAGAAGCAGCGTCGCTGTCTTGAACATGTGTGTTCCTCCCTGGTTCGCGCCTCGTCTTCAGAGACGCGGCGCTCACAAAGCTTCGGGCTGGGCGCCTCGTTGTCACAGGGCCGACTGCGGTGGCGTACGGGTCTTTAGGCCTTATCGCAGAGGTTGGAGGCGGGCTACGACGTCCAGCCCCCGCCGAGCGCTCGGTAGATGCGCACGATGGCGAGCAGCTCGTCGCGCTGCGCCTGAGCCAGCAATAGCTCGTTGTCGAAGAGCTGGCGCTCCGTGTCCAGCACTTCGAGATAGCTGGTCACACCGCCCTGGTAGCGGATGTTGGCCAGCTGCGCCGCATCGCGCAGGGACTGGACAAGCAGCTCCTGTTGCTCTCGGGACTCGCGACGCTTGCGATGCTCGACGAGCGCGTCGGCGACGTCGCGGAATGCCTGCTGGATCGTCTGCTGGTACACGAGCACCGCCTGCTGCGCGCGGGCCTCGGCCGAATCCACGCCGGCCTTGATCCGGCCCATGTTGAAGATCGGCAGCGTCACCTGCGGCCCGATCGACGCGATGCCGAACGGTCCGAACCAGCTGCCGTTGATCGTGATACCTCCCGCGCCGGCCGCGCCGGTGAGAGTGACCCGTGGAAAGTAGTCCGCCTTCGCCACACCGATCCGGGCGGTCGCGGCCGCGAGCTGGCTCTCCGCCTGCCTGATATCCGGACGGCGCTCGAGGAGGCTCGACGGCAGCCCCGGCGGCACGGTCGGCGTGGTCAGCACAAGGCTTTCGTGCAACGTACGGCCTCGGGGCACCGCCGCAGGGTTTCGGCCGAGCAGCACGGAGATGAGGTTCTCCGTTTGCTCGATCCGGCGCTCGACCTCGGGGATGGTCTCCGCCGCCGTATATAAAAGGACCTCCGCCTGTCGCACGTCGATCTGCGCCGCGACGCCGCCCTCGAAACGCATCGTAACGAGCCGAAGGGATTCTTGCCGGGACGCCAGTGTGCGTCTGGAGATCTCCAGCTCCAGATCGTGCTCGCGGAGCTGAAAGTATGCGCTCGCCACGTCGCTGACCAGCGTGGTGATCACGGAGCGTTGAGCGTCCACCGAGCCGAGGAGATCGTCGCGGGCAGCCTCCGTGGCGCGGCGCAGCCGGCCCCAGAGATCGATCTCCCAGGCGAGGTCGAGCGTCGCGAGCGGGCTGAACGTCTCGTTGAACTGGATTGGCGTCGGCGCTCGACTGCCGGTCGTGCGGATGTAGGGGGCACTCGCGCTCCCGCTCACGTCGGGGAATTGGAAGGATCGCGCGATGGTGACCTGTGCACGCGCCTCGAGAACGCGGGTGGCGGCGATGCGCACGTCCCAGCTTTGCGCGAGCGCCGTCCGGATGAGTGACAGCAGCGTCTCGTCTTTGAAGACCTCCCACCAGACGACGTCCGCGATCGAGGTTTCGCTCACGGGCTGCTGTGGCTGACCGCGAAACTCACGGGGCACCGAGACGTCGGGACGCCGATAATCGGGTCCGACGGTGCACCCGGCCAGCATGAGCACCGTCGCCAGCAGCGCCCGGCCTCTCACGCGTGCTGCTCGCCCGGCAGATGCGCGGGCGCCTGCGGTCGGCTCGCGGGGCGTTGGGCGGCCCGCTTGCGGCCCAGCCCCTCGACGAACGCGAAGTTGCCGGGGATGAGAAACACGCCGAGGGCGGTGGCGATCAACATGCCCCAGAACACGGCCGTGCCCATCACGTTCTGGGCCCCCGCGCCGGCGCCGCGGGCCAGCATGAGCGGCACGACACCGAGAATGAACGCGAAGGCCGTCATCAGGATGGGCCGAAAGCGCAGCCGCGCGGATTCGAGCGCGGCGTGCTCGAGGCTCAGGCCTTCCTCGTGCTTGACCTTCGCGAACTCGACGATGAGGATCGCGTTCTTCGCCGCGAGCCCCACGAGCATGATGAGGCCGATCTGCACGTAGACGTTGTTGTCGTAGCCTGCCAGCCACACGCCGAAGAACGCGCCGAGCGCGACCAGCGGGGAGCCGAGCAGGACCGCCCACGGCAGGCGCCAGCTCTCGTAGAGCGCGGCCAGGAGCAGAAAGACGAAGACGATGGCGAGCACGAACGTCGGTGTGGCGGGCGGCGCGATCTTTTCCTGGTACGAGAGCGATGAGTAGGCAAAGCCCATTTCCTTGGGCATCGTCTTCCGGAAGACGTCTTCGAGGGCGGCGAGCGCCTGCCCCGAGCTCACGCCGCGCGCGGGCGTGCCATTGATCTCCACCGACCGCAGCAGGTTGAAGCGGGTCGTCATTTCCGTCCCCGGCTGCGTCGTGATCGTGACGAGCGTCGAAAGCGGGATCATCGTGTTGGTGGTTTTGCTGCGGACGTAGACATCGCCGATGTCGGTCGGCTTGCGCCGGTAATCCGCGTCGGCCTGGACATAGACGCGGTAGAGGCGTCCGAAGCGGTTGAAGTCGTTCACGTAGCTGCCGCCCATCGCGCTCGACATGGCCTGGAAGACGTCGTTCACCGGCACACCGAGCGCCCGCGCCTTTTCTCGATCGAGCTCGACTTTCACCTGGGGATACGTGGGATCGAAGGCGGTGAAGAGCGTGTTGAGCTCCGGCCGCTGGCGCGCTGCGGCGAGGAAGTCGCGCGTCCGGGCGCCGAGCTCCTCGATGCTCAACGACCCGCTCCTATCTTGAAGGAGAAAGTTGAAACCCGCGGAGGCGCCGAAGCCGGAGATCGTCGGGATGTTGAACGGGAACGCGATCGCTTCCGGGATCGTCGACAGCTCCTGCTGCATTCGGCGCATGATGCCGGTGACGTGCAGCGACGGGTCGTGCCGCTCCTCCCACGGCTTGAGCCGCACGAAGATGCTGCCAAAGTTCGGCTGGTAGGTGCTGGTGACAGCGCCGTACCCGCCGATCGTCTGGAAGGACTCGACGCCCTCGACCTTGGCCAGCATCTCCTCGACGCGGCTCAGCACCGCGCTCGTTCGCTCGAGCGAGGCCGCCGGCGGCAGCTGCACGTTGACGCCGAAGAGGCCCTGATCTTCTTCGGGAATGAATCCGGCCGGCAGCGCGCGGCCGAGCAGGCCGACGCCGACGATCACGACGAGGACGATCAGCACCGTCACGACGGCGCGGCGGATCAGCAGACGGGCGACGCCGACGTAACCCCGCGTCGCGCTGTTGAACACCCGGTTGAAGCCGCGGAAGAACATGCCGAGCGGGCCGCGAGTAGGGCGGGCCGGCTTCAGGAGCATCGCGGAGAGCGCGGGCGACAGCGACAACGCGCTGAAGGCGGAGAGCAGCACCGAGATCGCGATGGTGAGCGCGAACTGCTGGTACATCTGCCCGGTGAGGCCGCTGATGAACGCGACGGGGATGAACACCGCCGACAGGATCAGCGCAATGCCGATCACCGGCGCCGTCACCTCCTTCATGGCCTGGGACGTCGCCTCGCGCGGGCTCATCCCGTGCTCGATGTGATGCATCACGGCCTCGACGACGACGATCGCGTCGTCGACGACGATGCCGATGGCGAGCACCAGACCGAACATCGACAGCGTGTTCACCGAGAAGCCGAGCAGGGGGAAGAAGATGAAGGTGCCGACGATCGAGACCGGCACCGTCAGGAGCGGGATGAACGTGGCGCGGAAGTTCTGAAGGAAGATGAATACGACCAGCGTGACCAGAACCAGCGCCTCGACGAAGGTCTTGACGATCTCGTGGATCGAGGCCTCGACGGCGGGCGTGGTGTCGTAGACGATCTTGTAATCCAGATCCGGAGGGAACAGCCCCTTCGCCGTGTCCATGGTCGTGTAGATCGCCTTGGACGCCTTGAGCTGATTGGCGCCGGGGAGCAGATACACGGCCATCGCGCCGGACGGCTTGGCATTGAGCCGGCCGAACGAGTTGTAGTCCTGGCTGCCGAGCTCGGCGCGTCCGACGTCTCTGATGCGCACCGGAGCGCCGGTGGGCGCTTCGCGGATGATGATGTTCTCGAACTCATTGGTGGTCACGAGGCGGCCCGGCGCGCTCACGGTGAAGGTGAACGCCTGGTCGGCTGGCGCCGGGGCGGCGCCGACGCGCCCCGCGGGCGCCTGGAGATTTTGCTCCTTGATCGACGCGATCACGTCGGAGGGCGTGAGTCCCAGCTTGGCGAGCTTGTCGGGTCGAAGCCAGACGCGGAGGCCGTAGTCGGTGCCGCCGAAGAGATCGACCTGCGCGATGCCAGGAATTCTCAGGATCTGGTCGCGCACGTTGATCGACGCGTAGTTGATCAAAAAGTTCGCGTCGTAGCTGCCCTCGGGCGAATAGAGCGAGATCAGCATGAGGATGCTGGGACTCTGCTTCTTGACGGTGACGCCTTGGGCGATGACCTCTTGCGGGAGCCGCGCCTGCGCCGACGACACGCGGTTCTGGGTGAGCACGTTGGCGGTGTCCTGATCGACGCCGACCTCGAAATTCACGTCGAGCTGCATGCGGCCGTCGCTCGTGTTCGAGGACTTCATGTAGATCATCCGGTCGACGCCGTTGACGTCCTGCTCGATCGGCGTGGCGACCGACTGCTCCACCGCCACCGCGGACGCCCCAGGGTAATTCGCCGTGACGCGGATCGTCGGCGGCGCGAGGAACGGGTACTGCTCGAAGCTGAGCCGCAGGAGCGCGTACGCGCCGAGCATGACGATCAGGATCGCGATGACGATGGCGACGATGGGACGGCGGATGAAGAATTCGGCCACGACCCGCTCTAGCTTCCGCCCTTGGGCTTGCCGGTCGGCGCGCCCGGCGGCGACGCCGCCGGCGCCGGGGCCCGGTCGGGCGACGCTTTGACCTCCGCTTTCACCTGCATCCCCGGCCGCGCCTTCTGGATTCCCTCGACGATGACGCGCTCGCCGGGCTTCAGCCCGGCGGACACGATGAAGAACTGCTGGTAGGGCTCGCGCAGCGTCACGGTGCGCTGCGCAACCTTGTCTCCGTCACCCACCACCAGCACGGTCTTGGCGCCCTGAAGCTCCTGCACCGCCGTTTGCGGCACGAGGATCGCGTCGCGGATCTCTTCGGTCACGGCCCGCACGCGGCCGAACTGACCCGGGCGCAGCACCTTCTCGGGATTCGGGAACTGAGCGCGGACCTGGATAGTCCCGGTCTTCTGATCGATGGCGCGGTCGATGAAGATCGGGCGGCCCTTGTGCGCGAACAGCGTCCCGTCGGCGAGAATCAGCTCGAGGGATGGCGCGCGGTTCGGCGAGACCTCGCCGCGGCCGAGCCCGGGCACGCGCTTGACCAGCCGCAGGTAGTCGGCCTCGGAGATCGCGAAATCGACGAAGATCGGATCGATCGACGACACCGTGGCCAGCAACGTGGGCTCGCCCTTGCCGACGAGGTTGCCCGTGTCGACCGAGAGCTTGCTGACGATCCCATCCACCGGGGACTCGATCACGGTGTACTTGAGATTGAGCTCGGCCTGGGTGACGGCGGCCTTCCCCGACTCGACCGCAGCCTCGGCGAGCTGGATGGCGGTTCGCTGGCTCAGCATGGTGTCCTTGAGAGCCGCCTCGGCTCCCTCGACGGCGGCCACCGCGACCTGCTCTTTCGAGACGGCCGTATCCAGGTCTTGCCGGGGAATCGCCTTGGCCTCGGCGAGAGGCCGATACCGGTTGACATCCTGCCGCGCCTTGTCGAGATCGGCCTTGGCCTGATCGAGTTGGGCGCGGGATCGATCCACGATCGAGACGTCGCGGGCCCGAGTGAGATCGGCCTCGGCCTTCGCCAGTTGCGCGCGCGCCGACTGGAGCGCTGCCTTGTACTCGTCCTGCTGAATGGCGAACAGCACCTGACCGCGGCGAACTTCGGAGCCTTCCCTGAACCGCACTCCCTCGAGCACGCCCGGCACCCGCGCGCGGACCTCGACGGTGGGCACGGCTTCGGTTCGGGCGACGAACTCGGCCGCGACGCTGACGGTTTGTTGCGGGACTTCGGCGACGATCACGGTGGGTGGCGGTGGCGGCGGCGCCTGCTTGGACGCGGCGACCTCTCCGCGCTGGCAACCCGTCGAAGCCAACAGCACGATGCCGCCCAGGCATAGCGCCCAGCGCGTCGGGTGTTGAGTTCGTCGACACGTCAACATCGCTTGGCTCTCCACCCCCGGCAGAATTGGCGGGCCACACCACGAATGGGTCACTCTAGTCGCCGGCTCAGGTCATCAGCCAGTGGGACCATAGTCCGGTGCGTGCGTGCTGCGACGGTCGGATGTAAATCGTCTCAATCGCTCCTGGGGCGAGTTGGCGCTCGGTCGTGCAGTGCGCGACGAACGTCATACGAGACTCAAGTCGCATTGCCCTCGGGAGGCTGAAATGTTTTCGTACCGTAGTGCACACCGACGCCCCGACAGGAGCGCCCCCCGAGCACTGGGTGCTCGATCTCATCAACGCGAAGGATCCGGCGCTCTGTGGCGGCAAGGCGATGGGGCTCGCGACGCTGGAGCGCGCGGGCTGGGCAACACCGCCAGCGGTCTGTCTGACCACGGCGTTTTACCGCCGCTGGCTCGAAGCCTCCGGTCTCGCGGCGCATGTCGCTCGCGTCGCGGCGCTCACCGCGGCAGATGGCGCGGACCTCCGGCGTGAGTCGATGGCCGGGCTGCGACGGCAGATCGAGACGGCCGCGATGCCGGCGGACCTTGAACGCGCCGTCGGCAACGCGATCGCGCGCCTCACCGCGGCGGGCGCTGCGGCTCTATCGGTGCGTTCGTCGGCGGTGCACGAGGACGAACGCGACGCTTCGCACGCAGGGATTCACACGAGCGTCATCGTCGCCGAACCCGATCTGCCGGCCGTTATTGCCGCGCTCCGACGCTGCTGGGCGTCGTCGTGGACCGAGGCGGCGTGGGGCTATCGCGAGCGTCTGGGCGTGCCGCATGACCACGCGCCGATGGCGGTCGTCATTCAGCGTTTCGTGCCCGCCACGTGCTCGGGCGTTGCGTTCTCCAGCGATCCCCTGACGAACGACGGCGCCATGGTCGTCATCGAGGCGGCGTGGGGAACCGGCGCTGCGCTGGTGTCCGGCGTCGTCACGCCCGACCAGTATCGCGTCAGGATCGCCGCCGGCGCGCCGGCCGACGTTGAGCAGCGCGCTGGGCATCAGCAGACGATGACGGAGTGGCGCGACGGCGCGGAGCTCACGGTCCCGCTGCGCCCTGCGCTACGCCATCGGCTCGTGCTCGACGAGTCGCAGGTGCGTGCCATTGCCCGTGGCGTGAAGACGGTCGAGCAGGCGTTCGGCGTGCCGGTGGACGTCGAGTGGATATTCGACGGACGGCAATTCTGGGGGGTGCAGGCGCGGCCCATCACCACGTTGGTAGAGGCGCCGTCGCAGCGCCGGACGTTGTGGACGCGCGCCAATCTCAAGGAAGTGTTCCCCGAGCTTCCGAGTCCGCTCGCGGTCTCCTATCTCAAGGTCTCGCTGAACCTGATGTTCCACGCCTATCACCGGGACCAGGGCTACACGGTGCCGGCGGGCGCCGAGCTCGTCTCGGCGTTCCACGGGCGACCGTATTTGAACCTGTCGCTGATGCAGCAGATGACGCTCGAGCGCGGCGGCGACCCGGCGATTGTCACCCGATTGTTCGGCGGCACGGGTGGCGCCGGGCCAAGGCCGGCGTCGATCCCTCGCGACGTCCGTGGAGTGAGCAGCCACGCGCGGCTCGCGCGGGAGATGCTCGCGACCTTTTTTCTGACGCCAACTCGGGGGCGGCGCCTCTTCCGCCGCCTGCGTCGCGACACCGCGCGATTCGGCACGGTGAGGCTTGCCGAGCTCAGCGATCCAGAGGTCGTCAGGCATTTCGTGCGCTTCACCGGCGCGTCGCTGGACGACAAGACCGTCCGGTGTCTGCACGAGGTGGTCTCGGCGCAATCGCGCGCCTACATGGTCCTCGAGCGTTTGCTGCTGGGCTGGATCGCTTCCGACGCGCCGCAGGACGCCGAAACGCTGGCGATGCGCTTGATGACCGGTCTGGGCACGCTGCCCAACATCCGGATGACCTATCGCCTCATGGACCTCGCAGCGATCGCCGTCCGCGACCCGCGTGCCAGCGCCTTCTTCGCCGACGAGCTCGACGAGACCGCCGTGGGAAACGCCGCTGCGGCCCTGGCGGATACCGACTTCGGCCGTGCCTTCGCGTCGTTCCTGTCGGAATTCGGTCATCGCGGATATTACGAATCCGACGTGATGCTGCCGCGGTTTGCCGAAGCTCCCGGGCGTGTCTTGCGGCTGATCCAGCTCCACATCCGGGCCGGCGGCCAGGCGGACCCCGCGCAGCACGCGGCCGATCGGCGTCGGGCGCGAGCAAGCGCCACCGCCGAGGTGCACCGGCTGCTCCGAATCGGGACGAGTCGGCTCGGATTCGCAGGCCGCTGGGCTGCGTTTTCCAGCGTGTGTCACGCGCTGCAGCGGCTACTGGCGATGCGCGACGAATGCCGCCATGTCACCACGTTACTGCTCGCCCACCTCCGCCGCGTGACGCTGGAGATCGGTGAGCGTGCCCGCCATCAGGGGCTTCTCGCGGATCGGGAAGACGTCTTCTTCCTGGAGTGGGACGAGCTGCCACGCATACTCATCGATAAACACGCGGACTGGCGGGAACTGGTAGCCGACCGCCGCCGACAACACGCGCGTAACGCACAGCGCGTCGTTCCCGATCTCGTGAGAGGCGATGGCACCGCCGAGGCTCGCACCGCCGCCGCGGACGTGGATGGCCACGGCGAGGTGTGCGGCTACGGCGTGAGCCCGGGGACGGTTACGGGCAGAATCAGGGTGCTACGCTCCGCGGACGAGATCGGACATTTATCGGGTGACGTCATCGCGGTGCTTCCCGCGATCGAGCCGACGCTGGCCCCGATCTTTCCGCTCGTTCGCGGCCTCGTCGCCGAGATGGGAGGGCTGCTCTCCCACGCCGCGATCCTCGCCCGGGAGTATGGGCTTCCGGCTGTCGTGAGCGTCGCCGACGCGACCCGGCGTCTCCATGATGGCGATCATGTCGAGCTCGACGGCGCCACCGGCCGCATTCGCGTCCTGGAGCGAGTTGAGTGAGCAGGGCAAACGCGTCCAGCGTGCGAGAGTCTGCCGTCGCGCGAGCAGCAGCGAGGCGAACGCGATCCCGATGATCGCGCCGGCCAGGACGTCCGAGACGTAGTGCCGCATGAGGTAGACGCGTCCCGCCGCCACCGTCGCCGCCAGGGCGTAGAGCGGCCAGCGCAGGCGTGGGTAGAACGCGGCGAAGACGGTCGCGACCGCGAACACGGACGTGGCATGTCCGGAGGGAAACGAGTCGAGGTCGAGCACGACGTCCGGCCGCGGCCGGCCCACGAGATGCTTGATCGAAAACTCCACCAGGCCGGCAGCCATGAACGTCAGCGCGCCCAGCCATGCCGCCTCATGGAGCACCGATCGCCGCTGGGCGCGTCCCACGAGCCCGACGGCCGCGCAGACCAGCAGTGGCGTGACGCCGCTGCCAAGCGGATTCAGGGTGCCGACGACCCGGTCGAGAACCGCATTTTTCCACGACGACACGGCGCCGGCGACGGAGCCATCGATCGCGACGGCCGTGGCGGCAACGAGGAGAACGATGCCGGCGACAGAGAATGCGTGCTTCATGAGGCGCCGGCGGCGCGGCGGCGGAAACATCACGACCAGTCTATCCCAACGCGCGTGAATCAGGTCGCGGGCACCCCCGCTCGCCGTCGGCGGCGTGACCGCCACACCACCCAGAGCACGCCCAGCAACGTCGCGGCCATGACGACGACGTTCTGCCACGAGGCAAGCGTCCACCGGCCGCTGTACGTCCACCCCCAGTCCGAGATCGGCCACAGGTATCGGATCGGCAAGCCCCCGGTGCCGACGGCATCCAGGAGCAGGTGGACGTGGAAGCTCACCGCCGCCAGCGCGGCCGTCGGCAGCGGGGCGTCGGCGATCCGCCAGATGAGCGCGACCAGGAGCACCGCGGCCAGCAGGCTGTGGCCGGCCGCCCGGTGGGCCGCGAGATAGACGTGCTCGCTCCACAAAATCCCGACGCCGTCGAGATCGGGGAGGACCCCGGCCAGCACCACGAGGCTGCGATCCTTCCGCGAGCCTGCCATGAGGTTGGCGATCAGCCAGCTCAATCCGATGTGGGTCAGGAAGTGCAGACCGCTCAGCACGGCCGCCTACTTTCCACCCGCCCGTAGCCGCTGCACGAGCGCCTCGTACGACGATCGGGCGATGAGAGTGTCGAACTGCACACGATAATTGTCGACCAGACTCATCTTCTCGACCCGCACGTCCTCGACCAGCCAGCGCGGACTCGCGTCGCGGTGAACGGCATAGTCGACGTCGAGCGTGCTGCCGCGCTTGGTGAAGACCTTCGTCTTGACCGTGGCCTGGTCACCGCTGATCGTGTCACCCAGGTACTGGAATCGGGAGGCGTCGACCAGGTGGACCCGCGCGGCGTACGCGCGTCGAAAGACACCCGCGAAGAGCTGGGTGAACTCGGCCTGCTCGGCGGGTGTGCGGACCGTCCAGTGATCACGCAGGGACGCTCTCGCCATCGCGGTCCAGTCGAACATGCGATCGAGGATGCTGTCGGCCGCGCGGGCCGCTTCGGCCGAGCCCGGCTGGCGCTGGAGCGTCTGGAACACGCTCGTGATGTCGGTGCGGATCTGATCGGTCGGCTCGCCGGCTCGTGCGACGCCGGCCACGGCGAGCGCGAGCACCAAGAGCAGAACAAGCGTCGATCCGGTGTGTGCCAACTCAACCTCCAAGCGAGATCGCCGCCGCAACCTCTCGGTCACGGCGCGCGTCGAACAGCCGCAGCAGCAGCGGCAGCACGACGAGCGAGGCCACGAGACTGCACGCCGCGCCCACCGTCAGCAACAAGCCGAGCCCGAATATGCCCTGGTGGCGTGCGACCATCAGGCTGCCGAAACCCGCCATCGTGGTAAGGCCATTGAGGACCACGGCCATGACGGTGCTGCGCGGGAAGTCCGGCCCGCCGCTGCCGGCGGATTCCTGGTAGCGGAGGGTGACATTGAGGCCGAACTCTCCGGCACCGCCGATGATCAGCGGCAGGCCCCAGACATTGGCCAGGTTGAATGACAGGCCGAAGAGCCGCATGAATCCGATCGTCCACAGCGTCCCCAGCAGCACCGGCGTCACCGCGAGCAGCGCGCCGAGCGGATTTCGCAACATGATCATGGCCAAGACCGCGATGAGCATCACCGCGTAGATCGTGCCATGCAGGTAGGCGGCCTCCATCAGCCGCGTCGCCTCGTAGCTGATCACCGGAGATCCGGTGACGGCCGGATCAACCGCGCGCACGGCGGACACGAACTGACGCGCGCCGTCGCGCTCCCACGTATCGACGGCCGGGTAGATCTGCATCAGCAAGCGGCCGGTGACGCCGATGAACTTCCGTCGCAGCTCCTCGGGCAGCTCGGCGATCGTGACCGGAGTCGGCGCGAGGTTGTTCTGAAGGCGTCGCAGCTTCGCGCCGAAGTCGTCGCGGAGGCTCGCCTCGATCACGGCCAACCGTGGTCCGAGGTCGGGTCCGCCGGTCCTGAGCCGTTCCAGCAGGGCCTCTGCGCGAGCCTGCGCAGCGATGAGGGACTGCACGGTCGTATGCCCTTCGGCCTCGCGCGCCGCTATCACGAGCCGCCGATAGAGCGTCTGCAGCGCGGCTCGGGCCCTCTGTGCCTCATCACTGGCTCGATCGTCGATGCGAACTCCCGACAGCACCGGACCGAGCTGCCGTATCGTGGCGATCTTCGCCTGCTGGTCGCTCGGGATGAGCTTGAGCACGCTCACGACCTCGGCGACGACGGGCAGCTGCGCGAAGGCGTCCTGCTTGACGCGCAGCTCGGACAGCGAATCGGCGGTCGCGAGCGCCGCGAAACCCGAGCGTCGTGTCTGCGCGATCCTCCGCTCCCAGGTCACCGACTCGGTCTCCCGCGCTTGCAGGTTGAGCCGGTTGTAATCGAACCGCACGCCCGGCAGCGCCGCCAGCGCCCCGGCCGTCAACAGCGTCGCGGCCGGCACGATAAGTCTTCCTCGGGCGAGCACGCGCTCGAACGCCGGCATGGACTCGTCGCGTGCCGACGCTTCCGAGCGGCGTCTTCTGGATGCGAGGCGTCCGACGACGACGAGGACCGCCGGGAAGAGCGTCATCATGGCGAGGAACGCCATCAGGAGCGACGTGCCGGCGATGAAGCCGAATTCCTGGATGCCACGGAACTCGGTGAGCACGAGCACGCCGAACGTGCCGGCGCCGGTCAAGGCGCCGAACAAGATCCCGGGCCCCGTGCGGCGCGCCATGATCTGCAGCGCCTCTCGTCCTGTCGGTCGAAGGACGAGCTCGCGCTC
>Ga0209382_10007123_pt1 | contig 14315 bp, 16 predicted proteins | sample SoiMetdeltSBSDD5_FD_187599 | JGI IMG/M metagenome (GOLD analysis project Ga0209382, IMG submission 187599) | Bulk soil microbial communities from a Populus tree surrounding site in Tennessee, USA - Soil MetaG P. deltoides SBSDD5 (SPAdes) (version 2) | ecosystem: Environmental > Terrestrial >... | reverse complement strand
GTGCGACCAGGTCGGGGTTTTCACGCCGAAGTCAACAGCGAAGGAAGAGCTCCGCGCAGGCGAGGTGGGCTTCATCACGGCGGGCATCAAGGAGCTGCGCGCGGCCAAGGTCGGCGACACGGTGACGCACGCGGCAAAGGCGGCGGACAAACCGCTGCCCGGCTTCAAGGAGATCAAGCCGCAGGTGTTCGCCGGCCTCTATCCGGTCGAGGCGAACGAATACGAGGCGCTGCGCGACGCGCTCGAGAAGCTGCACCTGAACGACGCTTCCTTTCACTACGAGCCCGAGACATCGCAAGCTCTCGGCTTCGGCTTTCGCTGCGGTTTCCTCGGCCTGCTGCACATGGACATCGTGCAGGAGCGCCTCGAGCGCGAATACAGCCAGAGCCTCATCACGACGGCGCCCTCGGTGGTGTACGAGGTCAAGCTGCGCGACGGCACCGTCGAGCAGGTCTCCAATCCCTCGCGCCTGCCGCCCGTGGAAACAATCGAGGAGTTCCGCGAGCCGATCATGGCGTGCAAGATCTTCGTGCCGCAGGAGTACGTCGGCCCGGTGATCACGCTCTGCACGGATAAGCGCGGCGTGCAGACCAACATGCACTACTCGGCGCGCCACGTCGTCATCTCGTACGACCTGCCGTTGAACGAGGTCGTGCTCGACTTCTTCGATCGCCTTAAGTCGGCGACGCGCGGCTACGGCTCGCTCGACTACGAGTTCAAGGAATACCGCGCCGCGGACATGGTGCGTCTCGACATCCTGGTGAACGGCGAGCGAGTCGACGCGCTCTCGAGCATGGTGCACCGCTCCGCCGCGCAGCACCGCGGCCGCGAGCTCGTGACCAAGCTGCGCAGCCTTATTCCGCGCCAGATGTTCGACGTGGCGATCCAGGCAGCGATCGGCGGGCATATCATCGCGCGTGAGAACGTGAAGGCGCTGCGCAAGAACGTGCTCGCCAAGTGCTACGGCGGCGACGTTACGCGCAAGAGGAAGCTCCTCGAGAAACAAAAAGAAGGGAAGAAACGCATGAAGCAGGTCGGCGCGGTCGAGATCCCCCAGGAGGCATTCCTCGCGGTGCTGCAGCGGGGGGAGGGTTGAATTTCGCGCTGTTCCTCCTGATCCTGCTCGTCGTCACGGGCGGGGTCTGGGCTCTCGATCTCGCGCTCTTGCGCAATCGGCGCGCGCACGATGCGAAGCAGCCGTGGTGGGTGGAGTACTCGATCAGCTTCTTTCCGGTCATCCTGATCGTGTTCCTGCTGCGCTCGTTTCTGGTGGAGCCGTTCAAGATTCCGTCGAGCTCCATGGTGCCGACGCTGCTCGTCGGCGACTTCATCCTCGTGAACAAATACACCTACGGCATCCGGCTGCCGGTCGTGAACCGCAAGATCGTCGAGCTGGGCCGGCCGGACCGCGGCGACGTGATGGTGTTCCGCTTCCCCGAGGATCCGTCGCTCGATTACATCAAGCGCGTGATCGGCGTGCCCGGCGACCGTGTGGAATACCGCAACAAGCGCCTGTCGATCAACGGCAAGCCCGTGCCGCTGCGCCAGGTGGACGATTACCTCTCGAAGGAGCGCATGCAGTTTTCGCGCCGCTACATCGAGACGGTAAACGGCGCCGGCCATGAAATATTGCTCGACGACGATGCGCCCGCGGCATTGATGCCGGCGCGCGCGTTTCCGCATGCTGGCAATTGCAACTACAATAGCAGCGGCCTTGCGTGCACGGTTCCGCCGGGCCATTACTTCGTAATGGGAGACAACCGCGACAACTCGAGCGACAGCCGCGTCTGGGGATTCGTGCCCGACGAGAACATCGTCGGCAAGGCGTTCTTCATCTGGTTGAACCTCAACGAGCTCGGCCGCTTCGGGTCTTTCCGCTAGGGGGTACGGATGCGAGAACAACAAAAGGGCCTCACGCTCATCGGTCTCATCGTCGTTCTGTTCATCGTCGTTGTGGTGGTTGTCTTCGGTATGAAGCTGGTGCCGTCCTTCCTCGAGTTCCGCACGGCAAAGGCCGCGATCGAAGCGGTCGCGCGCACCGCGCAGTCTCCGCAGGAAGCGCGCCGCGCCTTCGACAACCGCGCGGCGATCGACGACATCAACACCATCCAGGCAAAGGACCTCGAGATCACGCGCGAGGGCAACCAGATGGTCATCGCTTTCGCGTACAGGAAGGAAGTGCCGCTCTTCAACAACGTCGGCGTGTACATCGACTACGCGGCGACTTCGAAGAGCAACTGAGCGAGAGGCGACGAAGTCGAGCTGCTGGGATACCGCTTCAACGACGCGCGCCTCGCCGAGCGCGCGCTGACGCACCGCAGCGCCGGCCCGGACCACAACGAGCGCCTTGAATTCCTCGGTGACGGCGTGCTCGGCTGCGCAGTCGCCGACGAGCTTTACGCGCGCTTTCCGCAACTCCCCGAAGGCAAGCTGACCCAGCTTCGCGCCCGGCTCGTGCGCGAGGAATCGCTCGTCGAGGTGGCGAAGAGACTCGGCCTCCAGCCCGAGCTGCGCACCGGCACGGTCAAAGACTCGGTGCTCGCCGATTGCTTCGAAGCCGTCGTCGGCGCGATCTTTGTCGACGGCGGCTACGCCGCGGCCCGCAACGCAGTAGTGCACGCCTTCGGCCCCTCCTCGACAGCCTCGATCCGAGCAATGTGGAGAAGGACCCCAAGACGCGCCTGCAGGAGCTCCTGCACGCGCGCGGCAAGCCTGTTCCGCAATACCAGGTCGTCGCCACCCACGGGGCACCCCACGAGCGCTCGTTCGAGGTGGAATGCATCGTGAACGAATCGCGCACGCGCGGGGTAGGTACCTCGCGTCAGCGCGCCGAGCAGGAGGCGGCACGCGGCATGCTCGCCAGGCTGGAGCGATGACGCAGCGCTGCGGAACGATCGGAATCGCCGGCCGACCGAATACCGGCAAGTCGAGCCTGCTCAACCGCCTGGTCGGGGAAAAGGTCTCGATCGTGTCGGCCAAGCCACAGACGACGCGCCACCTCGTCACCGGCATCCTGACGCGCCCGGATTGCCAGTATGTCTTCGTCGATGCGCCGGGCCAGCAGACGAGCGCGAAAAACACGCTGCACAGGCGCTTGAACCGCCGCGCCACCGAGGCGGCGCGTGACGCCGACGTGGCGCTCTTCGTCGTCGAGGCGCTGCGCTTCACGCCGGAGGACCGGGCGGCGCTCGAGCGCATCCCGAAAGAGCAGCGCGTCATCGCCGCGGTCAATAAGATCGACCTGGTGAAGAGCGCGTCCACGCTGATTCCATACCTCGAGCGGTTGGGAAAAACCCGAGATTTCGCCGCGATCGTCCCGGTGAGCGCGAAGACGGGAAAGAACGTCCCTGCGCTGCTCGATGCGCTGCGCGCTGCGCTGCCCGAGGCAGAGGCCATGTATCCGCCCGACCAGCTCACAGACCGCGACGAGCGCTTCTTCGCGGCGGAGCTCCTGCGCGAGAAAATCTACGAGCAAATGGGACAGGAGCTCCCTTACCGCTGCGAAGTGGTCATCGATAGCTTCAAGGAAGACGGCCGGCTGCGCCGTATCGAGGCCACCATTCTGGTGGAGCGCGCGAGCCAGAAGCCGATCCTGCTCGGCGCCGGAGGCGAGCGCCTGAAGCGCATGGCGAGCGCCGCGCGCAAGGATATGGAAAAGCTCTTCGGCGGCAAGGTCTACCTCGGCACGTGGGTCAAGGTGCGCAAAGCCTGGACCGACGACGCCCGCGCGCTGCGCCAACTCGGCTATGAGTAAGAGGAGGGCGGACCACCAGCCGGGCTACGTGCTCCACACGTACCCGTACAAGGAAACGAGTCTCATCGTCGAGGTGTTCACGCGCAATTTCGGGCGAGTGGCCCTGCTCGCGCGCGGTGCGCGACGGCCGCGCTCGGCGATGCGCGGCGTGCTGCTCGCCTTTCATCCGCTGCGTCTGGGCTGGAGCGCGTCGGCGGAGCTCGGAAATCTAATGTCCGTGGAATGGTCCGGCGCGCTGCAGCCGCTCGCCGGACGCGGACTGATGTGCGGCTTCTATTTGAACGAGCTGTTGCTGCGGCTTCTGCCGCGCGACGACGCGCACGAGACGCTCTTCGACTTCTACGCCGAAGCGCTGCGCGCGCTCTCATTGGGCGGCGAGCAGGCGCCGATCCTGAGGAGCTTCGAGAAGCGGCTGCTCGCCGAGCTCGGGTATGCTCCGCTGCTTGAGCGGGAAGCCGCGACCGGGGCGCCGATCGAGCCCGGCCGGCGCTACGCCTACGAACCTGATCGCGGTCCTATGCCCGTCACCCACAGCAATGGTTATCTTGTCGTGACCGGCCAGACGCTTCTCGACCTGGCCGCCGACCAGTTCGAGCGGCCCGAGACGCGCGAGGAGGCGCGCATGCTGCTGCGCGCGCTGATCGGCCAGCGCCTACACGGGCAGGAGCTGCATACGCGCCTAGTTCTTCGAGAGCTCACCGACCTGTGATCGAGCTGGGCGTCAATGTGGATCACGTCGCAACCGTACGCCAGGCGCGGCGCACTTATGAGCCGGACCCGGTCTGGGCCGCGGTGGAAGCGCATCTCGGCGGCGCCGACGGGATCACCGTGCACCTGCGCGAAGACCGGCGCCACATCCAGGACGAGGATGTACGCCGGCTGCGCGAGCTTACGCATATCAAGCTGAACCTTGAGATGGCGGGGACCGACGAGATGGTCGGCATCGCCTGCCGCATCAAGCCAGAGATGGCGATGCTCGTGCCCGAAGGCCGACACGAGATCACCACCGAAGGCGGGCTCGACGTCGTCTCGCAAGAAAAACCACTGGAGAAAGCCGTGGGCCGGCTGCGCGACGCGGGAATCATCGTTTCGGTATTCATCGACGCGGAGCTCAAGCAGGTCGAGGCCGCGAAACGGATCGGCGCCTCGGTCTGCGAGATCCATACCGGTCCGTACGCACACGCGTTCCACTCCAAGGGCCGCGACGCCGAGAGCCCTGCCGTGGTTCTTGAGCTGGACAAGATCCACAAGGCCGGCGAAGCGATCCGCTCGCACGGCATGCGCTTCAACGCCGGACACGCGCTCAATTACTTCAACGTGCAGCCGGTGGCGGCGCTGCCTGGGGTTCGCGAGCTCCACATTGGCCATGCGATCGTCTCGCGTGCGGTCTTCGTTGGAATGCGCGAAGCGGTGCGCGAGATGAAGACCCTGATGGTGCAGGCGGCGCGGCGGTGATCTACGGCGTCGGCACCGACGTGGTGGAGATCGAGCGCATCGAGAAGGCGCTCGAGCGCTGGGGTGAGCGCTTCGCCGTGCGCGTGCTCTGCGACCCTGAGCTCAAGCGCTTCCGCCGCCATCGACAACCCGCCTCCTACCTCGCCAAGCGCTTCGCCGCCAAGGAAGCCTTCACCAAGGCGCTCGGCACCGGTATCAAGGCGCCCGCGAACTGGCACGGTGTGTGGGTCGCGAACCTGCCCTCGGGCAAGCCGCAGCTCGAGTTTTCCAAGGACCTTCAGCGCCTGCTTTCCGCCCGGAACATTTCGCGCGCGCACGTCTCGCTTTCGGATGAGCGCGGCGTGGCGATGGCGACCGTCATTCTCGAGTGCGCAAGCTAAGAGCGCCGCTCGGTCCGGCGGTGATCGATGTCGTCGGCACGGTGCTCACCGACGAGGATCGTGAGCGATTGCGGCACCCGGCGGCCGGCGCGGTGATTCTTTTTGCGCGCAACTACGAAAGCCCGGAGCAGCTCGATGCGCTCATCCACGAAATCCGCAAACTGCGCGAGCCCGAGCTTCTCATTTGCGTCGACCACGAGGGCGGACGCGTGCAGCGCTTCCGCTCGAGCTTCACTGCGATCCCGGCGATGCGCGAGCTCGGGAAACTGTGGGACCGCGACAAGGTGCTGGCGAGCGAAGTGGCGCGCGGCGCGGCCTACATCATCGGTGCGGAGATCGGTGCGCACGGCCTAGACTTCAGCTTCGCGCCGGTGCTCGACCTCGACTACGGCGGGGCGAGCGTGATCGGCGATCGCGCGTTGCACTTCGATCCGAACGCGGTCGGCGCACTCGCATCGGCCATCATCCAGGGCTTCGCCGACGCCGGCATGGCCGCCGTCGGCAAGCATTTTCCTGGGCATGGCTTCGCCCAAGCGGACACGCACCACGATGTGGCGCGTGACGATCGTGCGTTTTCGGAAATCTGGAAGAAAGACATCACGCCCTATCGCGCCGCGCTCCAGGCTGGCCTCGCCGCAGTCATGCCCGCGCATGTGATCTTCTCGCAATGCGACGCCGAGCCCGCGGGCTACTCAAAGTACTGGCTGCAGGAAATCCTGCGCGGCAAGCTCGCCTTCCAGGGCGTCGTCTTCAGCGACGACCTTTCCATGGCCGGCGCCAGCACCGTCGGCGGGCCGCCGGAGCGCGCCGGCGCGGCGCTCGCCGCGGGCTGCGACATGGTGCTCCTCTGCAACGACCCCGCGGGACAGAACCTGCTTCTCGACTCCCTCAAGGACGTTCCGCCGCCGGATGCGCAACGTCTCGATCGGATGCGAAAGAAAGGCGGGCGCGACCTACGAAAGAGCGTCGCTTACCGCGAAGCGCAGCAGAGCCTGACGGCTCTGGCTTAGGCCCGCTCCATGTACTTGCCTTCGGCGGTATCGACCTTGATCTTCTCGCCCTTGTTGATGAAGGGCGGCACCTGAACCGTGATGCCGGTCTCCATCCGGGCCGGCTTGAAGGAGTTCGTGGCGGTTGAGTTCTTGATGCCCGGCTCGGTGTCGACCACTTCGAGCACCACGGACGGTGGGAGTTCGACGCCGATCGGTCGGCTGTTGTAGAAGTTGATCTGCACGTCGACGTTAGGCAACAGATAGCCGGCCTGGCCTTCGAGGAATTCCGCGGGGAGCGAGAGCTGCTCGTAGTTTTCCTTGTCCATGAAGACGTAGCTCTCGCCATCCTGGTAGAGGAACTGCATGTCCCGCGGGTCGACGAACGCGCGCTCGATCTTGTCCTCGGTGCGGAAGCGCTGGTTCGTCTTGGTGCCGGCCTCGATGTCCTTCATCTCGACCTGCATGAACGCGCCGCCGCGTCCGCCGACGTGCACGTGGTAGGACTTGAGCACGCGCCAGACGCGCTTGTCCCACTCGAGGAGATTGCCCGGACGAATTTCGACTGCTTCAACTTTTGCCATGACTCCGCACCCGACGAAAAGGCGCTGATTTTACACGCTTATAATGATTTCACTGTGTTCGACGCGAAGGAATTCGTCAAAGGACTGCCGAATCTGCCTGGGGTTTATCGCATGCTCGGCAAGGGCGGCGAGGCGCTCTACGTCGGCAAGGCGCGCGATCTCAGGAAGCGCGTTTCCTCGTACTTCAACAAGACCGCGCACGGTCCGCGCACGCAGGTGATGATCGGGCAGGTGGCCGCGATCGAGGTCACGGCGACGCGCTCGGAAGGCGAAGCGCTGCTCCTCGAGAACAACCTCATCAAGAGCCTCGCGCCGCGCTACAACATCCTTTTCCGCGACGACAAGTCCTATCCTTACCTCACCATCACCGGACACGAGTATCCGCGCCTGGGGTTCCACCGCGGCGCGAAAGACAAGCGCCATCGCTACTTCGGGCCTTTCCCGCACGCCTACGCCGTGCGCGAATCGATCCAGCTCCTGCAGCGCGTATTCAGGCTGCGCACCTGCGAAGACACCGTGTTCGAGCACCGTTCGCGGCCCTGCCTGCTGCACCAGATCAAGCGCTGCACCGCGCCGTGCACCGGCAGGATCGCGCCGGAAATCTATGCCGAAGACGTGGCGAACGCGGCGCTTTTCCTCGAAGGGCGCGAGGACGACGTGATCCAGCTTCTCACCACCAGGATGCAGGGCGCGTCGGAATCGCAGCAATACGAAAAGGCCGCGGCATACCGCGACCAGGTGCGCGCGCTCTCACGCGTGCAGGCGCGCCAGTACGTTGAATCCAACCGCGGCGTGGATGCCGACGTCGTCTCGTGCGTAATCGAAGGCGAAATCGCTTGCGTGAACCTTGTCATGATTCGCCGCGGGCGCCACGTCGGCGACCGCAGCTTCTTCCCCGCGAATGCGGAAGGCGCGACCGCGCCGGAGGTGATCTGCGCGTTTCTCGAGCAGCACTACGTCGAGCAGCCGCCGCCCGGCCTCGTGGTCACGAGCGAAGAAGTCTCGCTCGAGGGAATTCCCGTCGTGAACCCGTCGCACGGCGAGCGCAAAGTCTGGCTCGACATGGCGCGCAAGAACGCGCTCCTTGCGATCGCGCAGCGCGTACGCGATCGCGCGACGCAGGAAGCGCGGCTGCTTGCGCTGCGCGAAGCACTCGGGCTGCCGGAAGGTGCGCAGCGCATCGAATGCTTCGACATCAGCCATACGATGGGCGAGGCGACGGTCGCCTCGTGCGTCGTCTACGATGGTCAGCAGATGCAGAAGTCCCAGTACCGGCGCTTCAACATCCGTAACGTCACCCCTGGAGACGATTACGCGGCAATGCGCCAGGTGCTCTCCCGCCGCTACGAGCGCGTGACTGCCGAGGCGGGCCGGATCCCGGACCTCATCCTTATCGATGGGGGCAGGGGGCAGGTGGGGGCGGCGCGCGCGGCGCTCGCCGACCTCGGCCTGCACCAGGTCTGCGTGGTCGGCATCGCGAAAGGACCGTCGCGAAAAGCCGGGGAAGAGGAGCTCATCCTCGAGTCCGAGGCACGCACGCTGGAGCTCGCGCCCTCGCATGCCGGACTGCACCTTATCCAGGCGATTCGCGACGAAGCGCACCGCTTCGCCGTGGTGGGGCATCGCGCGCGCCGCGGCAAGGCGCGCACGACCTCGATGCTGAACGAGATCCCCGGCATCGGGGCGAAGCGGCGGCAGGCGCTGATCGAGCATTTCGGGGGCCTGCGCGGCGTGCAAGCCGCGGCCATCGACGACATTGCGAAGGTCGAAGGTATCAGCCGGCCGCTCGCCGAGCGCATCTACAAGCACCTGCACTGATGCCGCTCAACATTCCCAATCTCGTCACGCTGTCGCGAATCATTCTGATTCCGCTTCTCATCGGCATCTTCTACTTACCGGACGCCTGGCTCTCGGAGCAGGGCAAGAACGTCAGCGCGACCGTGGTCTTCATCTTCGCCGGCATCACCGACTGGCTGGACGGCTACCTCGCCCGTCGGCTGAACCAGATGTCGGCTTTCGGCGCGTTCCTCGATCCAGTTGCGGACAAGCTGATCGTCGTCGCGGCGCTCTTAGCACTGCTTTACCTCAAACGCGTGGACGTGATCGTGGCGCTCATCATCGTCGGGCGTGAGATCGCGATCTCGGCGCTGCGCGAGTGGATGGCGAAGGTGGGACAGTCCGCAAGCGTCGCCGTCGCCTTCATCGGCAAGCTGAAGACCGTAGGCCAGATGATCGCTATCCCGCTCCTTCTCTTCGACGATGCCCTGTTCGACATGGTGGATTGCCACTGGCTCGGCACGATCCTCATCAACGTCGCGGCCGTGCTGACCGTGATTTCCATGCTTTACTACCTGCGGAAGGCCTTGCCTTACGCATCGAAGCGGGGTTGAACTATAATTTCCGCTGCCGCGGGAATAGCTCAGTTGGTAGAGCGCAACCTTGCCAAGGTTGAGGTCGCGAGTTCGAGACTCGTTTCCCGCTCCAGGTTTCGGTAACAGCTGTTTTGGAATCCTGAACTGCGCGTGGTCGAACGGCAGGGAAGGAGAACGAAATGGCACGGTTTCAGGTTGGGACCCGGCGAGCTTGTAGCGGTCTTGTAGCGGTCGCGTTTTGGGTAGACGAAGTAGGCGACAGGGAGGTCGCGGCAAATCATCGCCGACGACATCGATGCGGCCTTGGTGAAGCTCGCCGAGCGCGGGCGACTCAAGGCCGGCCGGGGCATGACGGCCACGGCTGGAATGCAGCCCCACCGCCTTGTTTAGTTCTTCGAAGGTGTCGTCGCCATCCCCGTCATGAGGCGAATCTCCGGCAAGGAGACTTCAATTAGTTCGCGTAGCTCTTTCAGGGTGTTCACGAGAGCGACGCCCGTAGCACCCGTCGCCCCTACGTTGCCCGTCTGGATGGCGGCGAGCGTTTGGAGGGCTATGTCCACCAATCGCCGCTGTTCCTCCGCCAATACACCCAACCGGTGATGCAGTTGCGTTGCTTGATCAAGAAGCGCGTTTTCCCGCTCTTCCCCGAACGCGGTCACCGCGTCTGCAATCGCTTCATCGAGACAGCGGTTCAGCGTGCGGAATTCATCTGTCGTAATGTTGGCCTTCCTTTTTACGGCCAAATCAGTAACTGCTTGGCAAACGTCGCCATAGTGATGGACGACCTGATCAACCGTGTATCCGAGGCGAAGGAGTTCCGTGCCATGCTTGGTGGCGGCGCGACCGATGTCCGTCGCAACGGGTGACGGCCCCGGCTCGCTCTCCGAACGAAGCGCTGTGAAATGCTCGGCTGCCAGCGTCTCAACCAACTGCTGCAAAAACAGAGGTACGCCATGGTCCACCACCGGCGGCACCTGCGCTGGCGAATACCTCTTCGATACCTTTTCTCGGCAATGCCTTATCAGTTCATCCCGGTTCCTGCTAAGAAAGTCGTAGAGCATGACTTCAGGGTAGCCATGCTTACTCCTGCCATCTGTACGCTGCCGCACTGTTCCCTCGCAAGCGCAGATCAAAGCGTTCTTGGACAAGGTCGGTAAGCTGCCGTACGCCAATGGATGGCGTTAGGGACGACTGCGCGGGGGCGACTCAGGAGAAATCCTGAGCCGCCGACGGTCCGCCTCGAGCGCACAGCGCTCGAGCCTGCAAATTCTCTAAAACCCGACTCTGGCGAGGCTGCGCAAGGTGCCGTTGCTCGTGATCTCGGCGTGTTCGCCTACCGATACGCCCGCCTTCGACTCGAAGTGCTGCATGGTGCCGTCTTCCATGCGCATGGTGATGCGTTTGCTGCTCTTCGACGCCTTGTGGACAGTCGAGCCGCTCGGAACGACCGTGACCGATTCAATGCGGCCGTAGCCCGCACGCAGCGCGACCGGTGCGGGGGCCGGCGTACTGGTCGCGCCAGCGCTGGCCGACGGACCGGCGGCGCCGACCGCTTGGCCGGGCACAGTGGCCGATGAGATGACGCTTTCAGTGGCGCATCCTGCGAGGGCGACGAGCGCAATCGATGAAAGAACTATGGGAAATCTGTTCATTGGTAATCTCCTTTGACGGCACACGTTCTCACGCAGCCGCATGCGGCTCAGTCCGCTAGCGCTCATAAGCGCGAATTTTTTCCAGGGGACGATTTGCGGCTCTCACGTTCTCAAACGCAATTGTCTCCATCAAGCGACACCCGCCGAACTTGAACGTCGGGTAGCGACGAGGGCGCGCCTCGACACTCTCGCGCACCAATGGCTGAGCCCCAACCTCAATGCGTACGGGAACAGGTCTTTGCGCGCGCAGCCCGTCCACGACCGGACCGACGGTCCAAATTGCGGCAAGCGGTCGAAAGCTCCCGGCACATGTCAGAGGGTTACGCCGCGCATTACAAAGACGCCGTGAAGATCACGGGCACAGAAGAGATTCGGACGCCGACCGGATCGACAGGCGACTTTTTCAAATCGTTGCCGAAGTCAGAGCAGAAAGGTCTATCAAGTCCCCTGGGAACTCTTCCGATTCGTCGCGCTGAGGGAAGCGCCCTTGAGCGCCGGGTCATTTACTTGCCGCTTTCCGCAGCTACGTCGTAGTTAAAGGACCTGCGGCACCTGCGCTGGCGTACTTACGCGGCGAAGGGCCGAACAGCAGATCGCCGTAGCGCCGTGCGAACGCACACACGAGTTGTGCGACCTAAGCTACGGTCAGGTTGAGACCAGACAGACGCTGCGCCGATCCCCGGATCGGCAAAGTGCTTGCACGACCGTACCAAGAGCACGGCCTTAGCGCTGGCTACATTCCGAGGAAATGTGGATCCCCGTGTCCACTTTCGCGTTCTTGTCGCAGCGGTCCTGCTCGCTTCGTTCAGCGTACCGTCTTCTTCATGAACCATTTAACGACGCGAGATGCGTTCGGGCCTTCCTCTAACTTGCCGAAATGGTTCGGATCGATTTTCCAAGCGATCTTCGTGGCTTCCTCACGGTTGACCTCGAAGACGAAAGCCCAGTCATGCCGGGTGATCGGCAGAGCGGCCATCTTGAGGATGAGCCACTTGAGATCTGGTTTGCTCTCGCGGAGCCTGTCGAAGTCTTGCACGTGCTCAAAGTAGCGATGTTAGGGCTGTTATGCGCGAGACGTTCCGCTCTACCAGAGCGGTATGTTTGCCCTATACCGACTAGTACAAAGGCTCGCAGCGCCTCCGTATGGCCGCAAGGCGCGAGCGACGCCATGTACAATCATGGCGTGGCTCGCGTTTTTGCGCAGTGCGGGTAAGCCAGTCTTGACGAGGGACGGTCCGGCGAGCCGCACCTTCGGTTCATACCATGCGGCGGGATGGCAGAGTGGTCATGCAGCGGCCTGCAAAGCCGTGGACGCCGGTTCGATTCCGACTCCCGCCTCCAGCACCTCGCGGACCCTGAACCGTTGAAGCCCGATTTCAGGGCGCGTACATTGCCTCAAGGGCAAGATCGTGGACCGCGCCAGGTCTTCCCGTGGGAATACCGATCGCCGATGTGGTCAGGACCTTCGCTGCCGTAAAGTAAGATGCCGAGCGAGCCCGGGTGGCGAAACTGGTAGACGCAGGGGACTTAAAATCCCCTGGCCGAAAGGCCGTGCCGGTTCGATTCCGGCCCTGGGCACCAGAATGAGAATGAACATCTATCTCGCCGCCCTGCTGACCGTAGCCGCTGCGCTCGCCGCGTCCACGGCCACGGCGCAAACCGTCGCGGGGGCGTTCAGCCGCGGGAAAACGCATTTCGTCCTCACGGCAAGCACGGGCTACGCGTTCGACGAAAGCTATCTCGTGCTGGGTCTGGGCGCGAGCTACTACCTCGTCGACGGGCTCGGCGTCGGCCTGCATATCGAATCGTGGTCCGGGTCCGATCCGAGCATGACGAAGTACACCGCCTCGACCCAGTACGTCTTCCACCAGATGCGCACGGCGAAGCCCTACGTCGGCGCCTTCTACCGGCGCACCGATGTCAACGGCCTGCCGGACCTCGACTCGGTTGGCGGCCGCGCGGGCGTCTACCTGCAGGCCGGGCCGCACGCGTACATCGGATTGGGCGGCGTGTACGAGTCGTATCTCGACTGCGAGAAGAGCACGTATCGCGAGTGCGACAGCGCGTACGCGGAAGTGACCGTCACAATTGCCTTCTGATGTTGGCTCCGTTCAACTTCTCACGCTGGATCGAGGAGCACGCGCACCTTCTCAAGCCGCCGGTCGGCAATCAGATGGTATTCCGCGAGGCCGAGGATCTCATTGTGATGGCGATCGGCGGCCCAAACGCGCGCACCGATTACCACGACGACCCGTATGAGGAATTCTTCTACCAGCTGCGCGGCGACATCGTCCTCAAGGTGATGGAAAACGGAGCGGCGCGCGACGTGCCGATCCGCGAAGGCGACGTACTCCTCGTTCCCGCGCACTGCCGCCACTCGCCGCAGCGTCCCGCGAACTCCGTTGGCCTTGTTGTGGAGAAGGTGCGTCCGCGCAACGTGAACGACGGCTTCGAGTGGTACTGCCCGAAGTGCTGGACGCGCGTGCATCGCATCGACGTCAACGTGCAGAACATCGTTACGGACCTGCCTCCGCTTTTCGATGCCTTCTACAGGAGCGAACGCAAATGTCCCAATTGCGGAACGATCCATCCGGGGAAAGCTTAAGTTCCGCGGCGCGCTATCTCTTCGACGCGCACGAGCGCCGGTTGCGCTTCGCGCCGCTGCCGCCCGAGCTCGCGCCGCGCAACATCGCGGAGGCGCACGAAATTCAGGACGCGTTTGTGGCGCTGCGCGCGCAGAAGCTCGGTGCGATTGCCGGTTACAAGCTCGCGTTGACCTCGCCGCAGATGCGCAAGTTCGTCGGCGTGGAGGAGCCACAGGCCGGCATCATGCTCGAGTCGACGCTGCAGCGCTCGCCCGCGCGCGTGCGCGCCGTCGATTACGTGCGGCTCATCGTCGAGTTCGAGATCGCGGTGCGCATCGGCGAAGACCTCCCCGCCGCCGACAAGCCGTTCTCGCGCGAACGCGTAGCCCAGGCGGTGGACGCCGTCATGCCCGCGCTCGAGCTAGCCGACGATCGCGGGGCCGACTACAAGGTGTTGCCGCAATACCCGCTCGAGCTCATCGCCGACAACTGCTGGAATGAGGGCGCCGTGCTGGGCGATCCGGTCACCGACTGGCGCAGCATC
>Ga0209382_10007121_pt1 | contig 14317 bp, 15 predicted proteins | sample SoiMetdeltSBSDD5_FD_187599 | JGI IMG/M metagenome (GOLD analysis project Ga0209382, IMG submission 187599) | Bulk soil microbial communities from a Populus tree surrounding site in Tennessee, USA - Soil MetaG P. deltoides SBSDD5 (SPAdes) (version 2) | ecosystem: Environmental > Terrestrial >... | reverse complement strand
GACCTTGAAGCCGCCGCCGGCGTAGAAATGCCCTCCGTCGTCGGAGAACACCGAATGGCCGATGTTCGCGTACACGACGACGTTGCGCACGCCGTCGATCGACTGACCCCGAACTGCCGCGCCAGGGCGCTCCTGCTGGCGCCTTGCTCCAGGTAGTACCTCAGTAGCATCCGCGTCTCCCGTCCGAACATCGCGCCTCCACTCGTTGCAGAGACGCATGGTGAAATGAATCACCGGCCGGGAGCTACGCTCTCAGCCGGCAGCCAACGGCGCTGCCGACTGTCAGATTTTCACCCGCCACAAATGTCGAATTTATCTCCGCCGCTAACAAGTGGTTCATGGCCACGCACGACAGCGCACTCCCCACCGTCGCGCGTTCAACTCAGGTTCTTTCGCGAACGGCTTCCCGCGCGTGACCGCCGACAAAAATCGGTCTCGCTCGAGGTGTTCAAGATCGGACAGCGCCAAGGACCGGCTCGCTCGTAGACTCGGCCAAATGTACGCTGAGACACACAAATCTTCAAACGGAACAATCCATGAACGGCGCTGCCCCTGCCGAAGGATGAAGCGCTGAACGGCACTTGAACGCAGCCTGCGCTGAAGCGCGCTGAAGGAATCAGGACAACGGGCCCAAGAAGTCCACGCCACCGGCGACTCTACGGTCGAATTGAATCCTACCACGACCGTTCGTGGGCAGTGCCGGACATCGAGAAGATAGAATGATCTCTACTTCCGGATCCCATTAAGGACGACCTTGTCAAACGCCGTCAGAAACATCTCCAGCGGCAGATCGCACTCGACAGGTCGCGGTCAACGTCGAATTCGCCGGATCGATTTGAATTTGGTGCATGCTGGAGGGGAGGTGCGTGTGATAGCCGATGCACGAAAGGTGCTCGCCGAGGCCGCGGACGCCATCGACCCCACCCGCGCGGAGGAAATCCGATTGCTGTATGCCGCGATCGTGGCGTCCTCGGATGACGCGATCATCGCCAAGACTCTCGATGGCGTGATTTCAGCGTGGAATTCTGGTGCGGAGCGGATGTTCGGATATACGGAGCACGAGGCCATCGGGCAGGCGATTACGATGATCATCCCTCCGGACTTGCACGAGGAGGAGTACGAGATTCTGAGCCGCCTCAGAGCCGGTGAGCCAGTCGACCATTATGAAACTGTTCGCGTGACCAAGGCAGGTGAGTGGATTAATGTCTCACTGACGATCTCGCCCTTACGAGACCCCGCGGGCAAGATTATCGGATGCTCCAAGATTGCCCGCGATATCACGAAAGCGAAGCGGGCCGAGGCGGCGCTGCGGCAAAGCGAACAACGGCTGACACGCGAGGTCGCGGGCGCCAAGACGCTCCAGTCGATCAGCACGCGACTGATTTCAGAGTCGACGCCAGAATCCTTGTACGATCAGATTCTCGGAGCGGCAATGGAGTTGATGGCGTCCGATGCGGCCTGCCTCCAGATGCTCGCAGCAGACAACACGTCGCTCAGGCTCCTCGCGTGGACGAATTTCCACCCTGACTGTATGTCGTTCTGGGAACGGGTGGCGGCTGGGGCGGGGAGCACATGCGGCAAAGCGCTAAGTGACAACCAGCGGGTCGTTGTCACCGATATCGAGGCGTGCGATTTCATGGCTGGCACGCAGGAGCAGCTGGAATATCGCCGTGCAGGGGTCCGAAGCGTGCAGTCAACGCCGTTGCGGTCGCGAACTGGCCGGCTTCTCGGCATGCTCTCGACGCATTGGCGGACATCGCATACGCCGACCGAAGACCATTTCAGATTCTTCGACGTGCTCGCCAGGCAGGCCGCGGATCTCATCGAGCGTACCCTCGCCGAAGAGGCTCTGCGCGAAAGCGAAGAACGCTTCCGCCTTATTGCGAATACTGCTCCGGTCATGATCTGGATGTCGGGCACAGACGATGAGATCACGTATCTCAATCAGACCTGGCTCGATTACGCGGGACAACCATCGGATGCAGCGGTGGAAAAGCTACGCGCCACGGTCCTCCACCCAGACGAAGCGGAGCGATGCCGCGAGGTGTACGAGAAGGCTTTCGAGCAGCGTGAGCCTTTTCAGCTGGAGCATCGGCTCCGGCGCCAGGACGGCGAATATCGCTGGGTGGTGACGGGGGGTGTGCCGCGGTACAACGCGGCCGGGTCGTTTGTTGGTTACATTGGCACAAGCGTCGACATCACCGAGCGGAAGGCGGCGGAAGCGACTCTTGCGAGTCAGAAGTTAATCGAAGCTCACGAGGAAGAGAAAACCCGCATCGCCCGCGAGCTTCACGACGACATTAGCCAACGGATTTCGCTGTTGGGTATGCATCTCGGTCTCCTGAAGCAGGGTCTTCCGGCTTCAGCGCTCGATCTCGAGCAGCAGATCGGGGAAATGCACCGGCAGATCGGGGAGCTCGCATCCGATATTCACGGCCTGTCGCACGGCCTTCACCCCGCGAAACTAGAACTCCTGGGGCTGAAAGCAGCGGTGGCCGGGTTCTGCAAAGAATTATCGGATGGGCACGACGTCACAATTGACGTGCATTTCGAAAACATCCCGGGAGTCCTGCCACCGGAGATCTCCCTCTGTCTCTACCGCGTCTTGCAGGAAGCCCTCCAGAATGTTCTCAAGCATAGCGTGTCGCGACGCGCCCATGTCTCGCTGAGCGGCGAAATCAACGCCGTAAAGCTGACAGTCAAGGATTCAGGCCCCGGCTTCGATCCTCACGAAGCGATGCGAGGCCGTGGCCTCGGCTTGACCACCATGAAGGAGCGGTTGAAGGTCGTCGGCGGGCAGCTTTCCATCCACTCGGAGCGGGAGCACGGCACTACGATTCACGCTATCGCACCTCTCTGTCTCCCAACTACAAATGGAGTCGTGTGATGCGGTGCGGTTGCCAGAAAGCAACGAGGGTTAGCGGGTCCGTCGGGGTGCACCTCAGCCCCGCCACGCCGCCTCGATGGTGGCGATATCGTTACAACCTGCGGTCCGCAGACCGCCGCGACTGAGGCTGATGGTTACATCAGGTCGCGACGCGGACGGAACGTCTGTGTTTGATCAATCGCGCGGCGCGGATCACGCTGCTGTATGGCGCCTCGGCGGTTTCCTCGATCGAGAGCCCGCCACCGCAGCTTCGGCTTGCTGCCCGACGGTAATCCTCATTTCGCGGGTTGGTTGCCGCAGTCGCGATCGAACTGATCCGCCTGGGCCTTGTGATTGAGCAGGAGCATCCGATCGCGCCGCATCTGCCGGTACGCGGTGTCCGCGCAGACCGCCGCGGGGAGCTTCGCCGTAGTGATCTTCGCCGCCGGTCCGAGGTACAGCAATGCGTCGAACAGATCCTGCATCGGCAGCACGCGCCATTGGTCTCTTGGCAAGGGCGAAGGCTTGCCGTCGCGCACTGCAAATCGGGGCATCTCGGTTGACCAGAATGGTGCGGCATCCTGCGTGCCGAGTCGCGTACCGCGCAGAAGCGCAAGCGATGGGACTGGCCACGAGGCCATGTCCGCCTGGAGCAGCGCCGGTTCCGGCTCGGTAGGCGTGCGAATCGTAAAGATCTTGGCTTGGGCGCGATCGAGAATGCTGATCACTGTCTCCGCGCCTTCGAGCGGCTCGTAGTTGGCGCTGATGTTCTTGCGCTGCAGGTGGGAGGCTCCGAATATCAGGAGCGCCTTGCGCTGCTTCCCCAGCACTTCTCGTTGTACCAGAGCGGCACCGAACGTGTCGCGCATCCGCAGCCACGTAAAATGGTCGGACGCAGTCTTGACTACGCCCCAGTCGATCGGCGGGTCGGCGAGCAGGACCCGCAGCTGACGATCCTTCGGCAATGACTCGTTGACTTGGCGAACCGCGCGAAAGAACTCCTCGTAGATGGGGACGTCCCACACCGCATGCTGCGTCGTATCCTGCCATGCGCGGCGAAGCTCGCCGGCAGCCACGTCCTCGCCGCGGATGTAGCGGTCCATCAGTTCCTGATATCGCGCGCTACCGAATTCCACGACGATATCGTTGACGCGTCGGGCGAAGAGGGGGTGACGAATCAGTTTCAGTCGCAATTCGTGCCCCTGTTCGTTGCCGTGACGGCCTTCGTCAAGTGCGACGATGTCGTGTGAATCGAAGGCAGCGAGGATGGCGCGGAGCGGCTCCTCCGGCTCAATCGGCTTGACCGCCGCGTCCCCCGGTGGGTTCTGCGCGAAGGCGGGATCGGGCACGAGCAGCGTGCCTCCTCCAAGCGTCAACACAACGGAACACAATGTGTGTGCGACGAACCAGAGGGTGTGATGCATGTACGGTCACCTGCGATCGAACGACGCTGTCGATATCATAGGCGAGCAAGGTGACGGCGACTCGGTAGAGTCCCTACGCGCCGTGCCCTGAAAGGTCCAAGTGACCGGTCATCGCTTCGCGTCCGTGCTGTCTCTCGAGGACGCGATAGCCGTTGCAGCAAGAACACTCGCCGTCAGCTTGCCACGCCCGGCGTCGTCATAACGATTAGCATCAAGGCCCCTATCCTTCCGCCAACAACGTGCTGCGAGCTGCGGTCCGAGGTCGTATACGGCGGGCATTTGCGAAACGAGCCGCCCCGTGGTGAGGCGCCCGCCATGACGAATCTGCGCTGTGCGCGGCTGGTGAGCTCGATCCGGCTGTCCTTTGTGTCGAACAGGCGCGCCCATGAGAAACCCGCCTTAGGGAGTGTGTCCATCAGCCGGGATGGACTGGCCGGCGGGCTCAGGGTGATGTCACGCTGTTGGCGTCGCGTCCTGCGGCTGGTATCGACGGTGTGAGTCGCAATCGCATGCGCAAGAAGCTCCAGTCGAACCGTCCTGCTGATGTTGGTCGGCATTAATTGCAGCGCGGCAACAGCCGTCAGAAGGTCGAAAGCGTCGAACCGAGCGGTCGCACGGATTACGCGCTGAAACAATTGATCATTCATGCGGCGGCGGTCGCTGGTAGGTTACCGGCCGAGAACGGCGTCAGAATCAACCCAGTGTCCACCAATTCGGAACGCCTGCACTCTGGGCCAGTCCTGCGGCGTCGGCACGGCCCACCACACCACAACGTAAGCGCGATCGATAACGGGCTCTTCGAAGGTGCGACCGTCGAATTCGACTCTCACCATGTCCGCGTCAGCGGCAATATTTCGGCGGGAAGCCGACCATTGCCGCATGCTCGGGTGCGTCAAACCCGTCGTCACTCAATCTGAACTCCGTCGATTCATTTGGGTGCTCCTCCTTTACCGGGCTGAGCTACGCTGAGCCCGTTCTCTACGTCGAACACCCCCGTCACCTCCCGCGCGCGCACTTCGGCAATCTGGCGGTCCGCTGCGTTATCGACGATTCCGAGCAGCATCGTTCGCCCGTGCTTCACGACGATGTGAATCGGGTAGCGGCCGACCGGCTTCATACCTGGGAAGCGCCGCTCATCCCTCAGCTCTCGCAACACTTCGTACGCCCCGCCACCAGGCTGACAAGACCCCAGCGCAGCACGTGAAGGTAAGCGCTCATCGTTCGTCCTCCTAACCGCTTCGCATTTCCAAGCGACCGATGTCGCACGAAGCGATTGGACCACTCGCGTGAACGCCGGTCCATTAGACGATGGTGTCGATCGATATCAACGTGTGAGAGCCGTCCAACGGCTTGGCGGCGCGACGGACACAACACCATCGTCCAATAGCGTTCGAGCACACGACTCTGTTGTCATGGCACCTGACACTCGGAGACACGCAAGGGGGCAGAAATGATTTGCACAGCGGTCGGTATCGCAGAAGTGCCCGTCGGCGAGCAGCGCGACCCTATACGGCGCATGCTTGTGGAGCGGCGGTGCGAGTTGCTGAACGAGATTCAGAGCAGGGTCCGGGATGTTCGCGAAGTAGGATCCAACACGAACCACCACTCAACGGAATTGGCCGAAACCGTCGAAGCGGAGCCTGAGGACGATCTGGTGTTCGCTCTCATTCAGATGAAGGCGGAGATGCTGGAGAGAGTCAACGAGGCAGTTCGCCACCTCGATGAGGGCACGTACGGATACTGTGTCGACTGTGGTGATGTCATTGCATCGGCCCGGCTTCGCGCGATGCCCTTCGCAGTGCGTTGCCGGGATTGCGAAAAGACGCGCGAGGATGAGCGGCACGGCGAGCGCGTCCATTTGCGTCGAGTGCCGTCAGGGCACGGCTCGCGATTAACCGATTAAGGGTGACGATTCCGTTTGGGTGATGTTTACGCCCCCTGGCGCAGTTCGCAGGCCGAGCTTTGCGGCCATTGTCACCAGGTCCGGGAGCGAATCGGCCTTCATCTTGCGCATGACCTGGCCTCTGTGCGCCTTCACGGTGATCTCGCTGATACTGAGTTCACCGGCCACCTGCTTGTTCAACAGACCAGTGACGACAAGCGCCATTACCTCGCGCTCGCGCGGTGTGAGCGATGCGTGGCAGTCGCGTAACGCACGCATCGCCGACTCGTGCCGGAGCGCCGCGCGACTTCGCTCGATCGCACCTCGGATCGCATCGAGCAGTACATCGTCCTTGAACGGCTTGGTCAGGAACTCGACCGCTCCGGCCTTCATGGCTCGCACGCTCATGGGCACATCACCGTAACCGGTGATGAAAATGATCGGCATGTCCGCTCGATCGCCGAGCCGCTGCTGCAGTTCGAGGCCATTGAGTCCCGGCAGCGTCACATCCAGCACAAGGCAGCACGGGCAGGTCACGCCAGGGCGAGCAAGAAATTCCTGTGCGGATGCAAAGGTTTCCGGCAGCAAGCCTGCACTCTTTATCAAAAGCTCCAAGGATTCACGCACGGAAACGTCGTCGTCGACGACGAAAACCATCGACGTGACCTCCGGCATGGTGAGGACCTCGGCTGAACGGGAGGCGATTACCGAACTCACAGTATATTGCCCGCGTGTGACGTTCCCCGTGCTCATCGTCCCCATGATTACCTCATCCGTAGCGCGGTATTCAGCGCGTCTAGCAGGGCCGCCTCGCTGAACGGCTTGATCAGGCATTCCACCGCGCCCTGGGCGAGCAGGCGCGGACGGATGGCGCTGTCCCCGTTGGCGGTGATGAAGACAATCGGAATCCTCTGGCGCCGATGCATCAGTTCCTGTTGAAGGTCGGGACCCGACATCCCGGGCATCGCGATGTCGAGGAGCAGACATCTCGTTTCGCTGACGACATCGGACGCCAGAAACGCCTCGGCGGATGAAAACGCCTCGGCGGCAAAGCCAAACTGCCGCACTAAGTCTGGCAGCGACTCACGTACGGACTCATCGTCGTCGACGACCGACACGAGTGACGGCGAGATCATCATCAGTGCCCCAGTGCTGGTGCCGCGGCCATGATCGTCTCTGGACCGCGGGGAATAGAAAACGAGAACGTAGCACCAGCTCCGTCGTTCGGTTCCGCCCAGAGGCGACCATGATGTCTATCGACGATGGAGCGGCTGACAGAGAGTCCGATACCCATACCGTCGACCTTGGTCGTATAGAACGGGTCGAATAGCTTGTCCATGCTCTGATGCTCGAAGCCCACGCCCGTATCCCGTACTGTCACGCGCACACAATTGCCATCTTCTTGTTCGGTTCTGATCAGTAATTGCCGCGGCCGATCGTGCACATCAAGCATCGCGTCCGAAGCGTTGCGGAGCAAGTTCAGGATGACCTGCTGGAGCTGGATGCGATCGCCGGTGATGGTCGGGAGATTGTCGGCGAGTTCTGACTGAATAACGACCTTGTTTCTTTGAAGCTCGCTCGACGACAGCGCAATGACTTCAGCTGTGGCCTCGTTCAGGTCAACCGCCTCGGTCGTCGACTCTTTCTTGACGAATAGCGCACGCAATCGCGCGATCATTTCTGACGCACGATTGCCGTCGCGAATTGTCCGTCGAGCGGTCTCACGCGCGCCGTCAACGTCGGGAGGATCCGAAGCAAGCATCCGCAGACACGTGTTCGCGTTGGTGATAATGCCCGACAGCGGCTGGTTGAGCTCGTGTGCGATGGAAGCGGTCAGAACGCCGAGGCTCGTCGCCCTGGCCACGTGCGTCAGTTGCGCCCGGGCTCGGTCGAGCGCCTCTTCGGCACGCTTCTGCTCGCTCAATTCGAGCACGAACGCGACCCCCTCGGTTCCACTGCGATCAAAGAGTGCGCCGCCAAGCAGCACCGGCACCCGACTGCCATCCTTGCGGAGATACTCCTTCTCGAAGGGTTGAAAGACGCCAGTCGCTTGGAGCTGGGAGACGGCCCGTTCGTCATCAGCCCGCCATTCCGGGGGCGTCAGGTCGGTCCAGCGTACGAGACCGGAGGCAACGTCGTCGCGATCGTATTGCACCATACGGAGAAAAGCCTCGTTGGCGGCGGTAATGGCGCCTTCGAGATTCCACATGACGATACCCACAACGTTGGCTTCGACCAGACGCCGAACCTTAGCCTCCAACCCGCGTGCGAGTTCGCGGACTTCGGCTTCGGCTTTATCGCGCTCGGCGACCTGGACCCTGAGGTCGTCGATGTGCATGAGCGCTTGATACGCCGAGGACGCGAATTTTCCCAGCGATGCCATGACCCGATCATCCTCGCCGTCGAACTGGCGGCGGTCGCTGTGCATGAGCGCCCAGATCGTTCCGACCGCCTGTCCCGCAACGTAGAACGGAACCAGCAGGCATTCTTCAACCAGCGGAGTGACGGGCAGAAAATAGTGGTAGCGCCGTTCGAAGTGCCTGAACAGCAGGGTGCGGTCTTGATCGAGAACGTCGCCGCAGGGGCCGAAATCGCGGGGGGTTCCACCTCCCACGTGCGGAGTCCACATACCTGCAATCGCCGGCCAGTAAAATCTGTCGCCGCGCACGTCAGGCGTCTTTCCGTCCCTCGTCAGCAGACTTAACCCCGCCGAATCACCCTGCGTGATCTCGAGGATCGTATGAGCGAGTGTTTGGAGGATCGTTTCCGGTGAATCGGCGAGTGCGCTCACAAGCTTCACGAGCGCGCGGTTCTCCTTTTCATAATCAGGCGGACGCGAGGGGCGGCGCTGCAACTCCTCGGTGCACAGGATCGACTCCAGAGGAGCAGCCGGAAGTGAACTCTCGAGCAGAACATCACTTGTCGTTTCAGCAGATTCGGCCACGTTCACACCTCCTGCTGCTCGGTGCGTTCGTCAAGAGCTCGGGTGTGTCCAACCCTGTAAGCGACCCCAGCTGTGTTTCGCACCGGTCGGACTCGTTGCGATTCGCCCTTGACGTGAGTCGCTGGCAGAGAATGCGCCTGCCTACAACCAATGTCCATAAGACTTTGGTATTGGTCGTAGGCCGATTCAACGATGAATGTCAGCTCAGCCGTTGGCCATCGCTTGTACGAGCCCGTGGCTTGCGCAACCGCGTACAAAGCTGCGGTCGTGAGAGACCGAGACGCGTTGCTGCCTCGGACTTGTTCCAGTGCGTTTCCTGAGTAGCCGCTGTAGATCTGGTAGCCACGCAGGCCTGGCTCGAGCACCAGCCTGTGAGGGATCATCGAGTTGTGGTCCGGGTCGGTGGATTCTGGGATGTCGAGGGCGTCAGCAGTCTGCGGCCGGGATCGAGAGAAACGTCCACTCGGCCCCGACTGCAGTGCGAACTCCTTCGTGTCGATCAGGTTGTCGGTCGAGATCGTCACGCGGCGGCAGTGACCGACTTGCATCTCGCGTGGAGTTGCAGGAGGCCTCCGTGCTGTCTCTGTGCTTTGGACAGAAACTCGGCGAGAGAGCACCAGCACCAGCGGATCGCCTCGCTGCAACTCCGAGAGCGTGCGGCGCATGCCACGGTGGTCCGACAGCTCGCTCGCGAGACACTGCACCGGGAACGATGTCAGGTCGCATGCGAACTCTATCCTGGGACGCGATCGCGGCTACGTTCCACGTTGAGCGCGGCGTCCGTCGCCGAATCGTCAGGAGTTCTCCCGCGCTCGCGCGCAACGATGTATGCGGCGTACCACTCCGACCAGTGGTGCTTCGGAGCGGTCGCTTCGTACCCACCGTGGCGCTCTTCTGTTTCTCGCAGAAGCTCGGTCAGCGTCGCGACGTCCGGGCTGAACCCTCGTCCGGGGAACCGTGCCGTGACCTCTTGAAGCAGCCACCCATTACCGTCCGGATCATTGAAGGAGGCAAACGAGAAATAGGAGCGCCCCTTGGGGTCGCGGCCGGGCGTGTGTCCGTTGGACCGTGCGTTGAGAAGGTCGCCTTGAAAATGGAACACTTCGCTGACGTCGACGCCGCGTTCAATCAGCTGGGCGCGTGCTGCCTCGAGGTCATCGACGACGAGGAACGTGCCCTGAACCGATCCTGGTACGCCGGGCGAGATCCCCTTGCCGATCATGATCGAGCACGGCGAACCCGGAGGTGTCAGCTGCACGAGACGCCACTCGTCGCCATAGGAGAAATCAAAATCCAGCCGCCACCCCAAGCCCTCATAGAAGCGCTTGGCGCGATCGACGTCGGCCACCGGGATGACAAGCACCTCGACCTTCAGATCGACGGTTGCAGTGGGAGCCATTCCGGTAACAGGTTCGTTCATTGTTTGTGTGCTGCTCATTGTGACCTCCATGCTGTGACGGTGAGTCCGATCACGTTCGCGCCGCACCTTGCAGCGCAACCTCGGCGGCGAGTTCCTCGAGGCAGGCGCCAAGCACGCGGTTGAATGCCGGGAATGGGTGGATGACATCGGCGAGTGTCCTCAGCGGGGTGCGTGACTTGATCGCGAGTACGAGTTCGCCCACTATCTCGCCCGCGCGTGGCGTGACCAGCGTGGCGCCGACGAGGACTCCGCGTTCCCGGTCCGCAACCAGCTTGAGCGCGCCCCGGTGAAAGTCGTGGATGTAGCCTCGCGCGGTCTCGGCCGGATCGGCATTCGCGACGATGACGTCTATGCCTTGCGCGCGCGGCAGCCTCTGACATCCCGACTGACGCGACTTCCGGATCGGTGAATGTGACGCGCGGCACGGCGGTGTGATCGGCCCGCGCGTCCATGCCCCGCAGTCGCCGCGCGATCACCTGGCCGTGATAGTGGGCGAGGTGAGTGAACCCACCAAGGCCCGTGATGTCACCAGCCCCGAAGACGCCGGCACGCGCTTCGAGCGTCGCTGGGTCCACCTTTAACCAGCCGAGCTCCGTCTGCGCGAGCCCGGCCGATCGCCAGGCTTCCACGTTTGGGCCGCGGCCCGTCGCAACCAGCAACCGATCGGCTGAGACCACAACTCCGGACTTCAAGTGGACCGTCACGGCCGAGGGCGCGTGCAATGGATCCGCGGCTTGCTTTTCGACGGCGACACACGGGTCCCCGATCATCAGGGTGATGCCGTCCGCCTCGAGGTGCGGTCGGAGTGCTGCCCCGGCCTCCGGTTCTTCGAGGCCAAGGAACGTCGGACTGGCTTCTATCAGCGTCACCTTGGAGCCGAGGCGCGCGAACGCCTGGCCCAGTTCAACGCCAATGGCACCCGCGCCGAGGATCGCGAGCGATGCGGGCAGCTCGCGCGGAATCGCCGCCTGGCGGTTGGTCCAGAACTCGACGGCGTCCAGGCCAGGGATGGGTGGGATCGCCGCCCTGCTGCCGGTGGCAATCACCAAGGCGCCACGCGCAATGAGCTGCTCGCGTCCCACCGTGACAGTGCGCAGGTCGGTTAGTTTCCCTTCGCCTCGAAAGAGCCTGGCGCCGGTGGCTTCGATTGCGGCCGCAGGCCGGCTGTCGTCGAGGTCTCGCGCCATCCACAGCACACGTTTGGAGACCTTGGGGAAATCGACCGTCCACTCGACCCGTGACGCAGCAAGGAGACGAGCGCGATCAGCCTCACTCAGGGTTTCGCTCGAGCGAAGCAGGGTTTTGGAAGGCACGCAGCCCCAGTACGGGCACTCGCCTCCGACCAGTTCTCGCTCGACAACCGCGAGCGTCAATCCGCTGTCGCGAAGACCGGCTGCGATAGCTTCTGCAGCGACGCCACCACCGAGACAAACGACGTCGAACTCCTGGGCCACGTTCCAACCTCCGTGAGGCTCTTACTGCCGCGCGCCTCAAGAACGAAGCTGCGTTACAACGGTCGATGCCCATTGAAGCACCGCACCTGAATGCGATCTATTGGACGATGGTATCGATTGATGCAGACGCCGAGCCGGTGCCGCATGTACGACTCGTTACGAGTGCGAGCCTCGTAGATCATCTGCGATGCGAGCGATGACCGTGAGCATGGCCTTGATCCGATACGAAGGTGTCGTCGATACCTTCGTGCGATAGATCCGGCGACGCGTTTCTGGTTTCATGCGTTCGAAGGAGGACAGTATGAAGCCACTTGAACGACCGACCCACCGCGTTGCCTTCCGAGCGGGAATCATCGTGTTTGCCGCGCTGCTGGTTCTCGCACTCTCGTCAACTTCCGCGCGACGCGTGGAACCTGCCATGCACGCGGCGGCCGCTGTCGGCGGCGCCGCGGCGACCCCTGCGGCTGCGGAAAACCACAACACCGCCCAAACATCAACAGGTACCGCCGCTCTGAGCGCGAAGGAGGTCCGCGGCGCCACGCCCTACATCGAAATAAAGAACGAGCCTCCACCCAAGCTGATCGTGGACGAGGTGCTGCCGGACGGGCTTCCGGAGGGCATCGTCTGGATCCAGTACCGGACGGAGAACTTTCGCATCCTCCCGGTGTTCGGCAAGGAGGCGCTGAAAGTGTCCCCGCGAGTCGGCCACTTGCACGTGCGCGTTGACGACCTGCCCTGGTTGTGGGCTCACACCAGCAACATCAACACGATCGACATCGGCGGGATGCCGCCAGGCGAACACAAAGTGACGATCGAGTTGGTGGATCCCATGCACCAGGTCCACCCCGGGCACTCGAAGACGCTGACCTTCACCGTGCCGAAACGAGCATCTAACCCTCACGGCCATTGAGGTCACGTTGGCGAACGCGGAGCGGTGGCATCGGCACGGGCGCCGGTCACCGCTGCGCCGCCTGAGGGCTCGCGAGACTAGACAGGGCAGGGAGGCCGATGACATGGTGCAATCATTGTTGCCTGGTCGCCGGCGGTTCCTCGGCACGGCGGCGATGACTCTCGCCGCCGCGCGATTTGGCACCGTCGACGCACTCGAAACGAACCAGCAGCCATCACGTCTGCTGATGGCACTCGACCGCGCGACTGGGTGGATCAATTCGCCGCTGTCGTCGGTGCCAGGCGTAGCTGGGAAAGTCGTGCTCGTCCAGTTCCGTCTGGAGCTAGGACTACGTGGTCCCCCGAGCTCACCTTGTCGACCCGGTCGCCGACTCTTTCAACGACTCCGGATCCCTCGTGGCCGAAATTGCCGGAAACGGCGCGGGCAGTTGCCCGTCTCTGCTGGCGATGTCGGTATGGCAGATGCCAACGCCGACAATTCGGACGAGAACTTCCCTAGGCTGGAGATCCGGTAGTTCGACCTCCTCGACGACAAACGGATTTCGCAGACTGTGAGCGATCGCGGCTGGAGTCTTCATGGCCCTCTCCTTCGCGCAACGAACACCGCTTCTGATCACGTCGTCCAACGGCGGACACGCGATTGGAGCATGTCTCTAAGCGCGGGACCATTGCCCAATGGTATTGGTCGGCGGCACGCTGACTGTCACAAGGATTCAGGTACGGCCCATACCATCGTCTAATAGATCTCCCTCCGCGGTTCTGGTGTGATTGCTTCGAACGTCGGAAGAGGAAGACGAGAAACAGCCTGGTCCAAGCGATGCGCATGTTGACGCGCAAGGGATGGGAGGTTCGTTCCAGGGCCCTCAATCGTGACGATCGATCTCACCGACGTGGAGTTCATGTGATGCCACATACGATCATGGCCTTCGATGCGTCTCCTGCCTACAGTGACATGTCTGCGGTCCGCGCGCTGTTCGAAAAACAAAAGGCGTACTTCGCGACGGACGCGACCAAGCCGTACGACTGGAGACTCGACCAGCTGCACAGGCTGACTCGCATGCTCTCCGAGAATGAGACGCGGTTATCCGACGCGTCGAAACGCGATTTCAAGACCGCGGTCCAGGAGCATGTGTTTGAAGTACTCCGTTCGATCGAGTCAGCCGGATGCACCTGGTCAGCCCGAATTGCGCGCCCGTGAAGCCCCTCCCGCGATCCGGCGAGAACCTGCTTGTCGACAAGAAGACAGGGAAGCGACGCCCAGCCGCGCCGGCCGGCTCGCTGTTGCTCACCAGTGCCCCCTTCGGATGGCGCGGCATCATCGTGGAGCGCCACCGCCTCCCGCCAGCGGAACTGCCAGAACAGTCGGTGATCGGCCACGGCATCTCGGTCAACGTCGGTGCGCAGCCAACCTCGTTCGC
>Ga0209382_10007119_pt1 | contig 14319 bp, 13 predicted proteins | sample SoiMetdeltSBSDD5_FD_187599 | JGI IMG/M metagenome (GOLD analysis project Ga0209382, IMG submission 187599) | Bulk soil microbial communities from a Populus tree surrounding site in Tennessee, USA - Soil MetaG P. deltoides SBSDD5 (SPAdes) (version 2) | ecosystem: Environmental > Terrestrial >... | reverse complement strand
CCGCACGCTCTCGCCGCGTGGGACCACCGTACTGCGGCGGAGGACGCCAAGCGAAAGACGGACGCGCAGGACGAGGCGCAGCTTCGTCGCGAGCGCGACGAGCGGGAACGGCGACGGCGGCTGGCCGACAGGCGCGCGGCCCTGTCCGACGACACATTGGTGGCGTTGAGGCGTCGTGCCGAGGGTGCGCTCGCTGCAGACGGCGTTACGTGCGCGCACGTCGGCTATAACGTGTTAGTCAAGCTCAAGGTGGATGAGCTAATGGAGGGGGAGGATGACGGGTGTGCCATGGGTCCTGAGGTGGGACAAACTCTGCGGCCTGAAGGAGCCCGTGATGTCGACCCCGTCCTATAACCCGTGGGCGAACGCCGCGCGCTCGGGTTACGCGTGCGAGGGCTTCGCCGCGCGCTATGACGTGTACCTTCCCGCCCCACCCCTGCTGGACCTGCTCGGTCAGTTCATCCGGACCCTGACCCCGGCGCTCGTCGTCGACCTCGGCAGCGGCACGGCGCTGTCGACGGCGGTGTGGGCCGGGCGGGCCCGACAGGTGATTGGGATCGAGCCGCAGGCGGCGATGCGGGCGGTGGCGGAAGCCCGCTATGCGTTCCCGCACGTGGCCTTCCGCGACGGGTCGGCGCAGGCGACTGGGCTCCCGGCCGGCGCGGCCGACGTCGTCACGTGTGCGCAGTCGCTGCACTGGATGGAGCCCGACAGCACCTTGGCCGAGGTGGCGCGCATCTTACGGCCCGGCGGCGTCTTCGCCGCTTACGACTATGACCTGCCGCCGACCGTCGACTGGGCGGCGGAGCAGGCGTTCACCGTGTTCATGGCCCAGATGCGCGCGCTCCGGCGTGCCCACGCGGTGCCGCCGGGCATCCAAGAATGGGACATGGCCGGCCACCTCGGGCGCCTGCAGGCGAGCGGCCGGTTCCGCGTCGTGCCGGCAGGCGGTTGAACAGGCGCTCGGCGGCGACACACAGCCCTGGTATGTCAGCTATCGTGTCTAGGTGGGGGTGACGTAAAACCGGGAGGACGGTGCTTGTGTGCGAGCCCCCTGTTTTCCGGGAATACGTGCAGGCCAGGATATGAAGAGGCCTCAGGCGCTGTCGCGTTTTGCCTAATATTGCGACATTATCCTTGCTCCTTCCCGACCCCCCGCGGTCCGTGTCGCCACGGGGGAGTTGACACGCCCGCTGAGTCCGCCCATACTCGCGGCCACTCACCGGTGCGGGAGGCGCTGTCGGTGTTCCGGATAGGTGTGGACCTCGAGGGAGGGGGCACCCCTGCCGTCTGTTCTCACGCCGTCCAGGTTCGTGACGAGGTCCCACCTCCGACCCGTGGTACTCCCCTCCCACAGGAGGGACAGCCCCCGGGTGGCTCCCCCTCCTCACCGATAGGCGTGTTCCCATCCCGGGTCCACAGGCCGCCCACCTCTCCTGTCCAGGGGGACTCCTGGCGCTCGTTCAGAGGAGCAGGCGCTCCACGCCGGCCTGGCGACGTCCCGCTTCCCCACCACCGAGCACGGAGAGCGACGCGCATGATCCCTCACACCCCCCAGGCCGATCACTTCATCGAGCGTATGCGGGCGTCGTTGCAGGCGGACATGCCCCAGGCGGCGACCCGCACCGTTGCCAAGCACGCGCACGTCTACACCTGCGGCGAGCACGACGCGATGGTCTATGTCATCGTGAGCGGGCACGTTAAATTGCTGGTGCTCTCGCCGGACAGCAAACAATGTCTGCTGGCCATCTACGCGGCGGGCGACGTCTTCGGGGAGCTCTGTCTCGCGGAGGGGAGTGGACGGCGGGAAACCGCCACCGCGATGACCGACACGGTCGTCAAGCAAATCCCGTGCGCCCAGTTCCTGCTGCGGCTCAGCCGTGATGCGCTCCTGGAGGGGTTTGTGCGGTATCTGGCCGTGCGCATCGCCGACCAACAGCGGGTGATTGCGAGTCTGGTGACGGTGGATAGCGAACAGCGACTGGCCCAGACGCTCTTGCACCTGGCCCATCAACTCGGCCAGCCTGACCCGCGCAGCATCCGGATTGTCCAGAGGATTTCCCACGCGGAACTGGCCGAGATGGTCGGTACGACGCGGCCGCGGGTCAGTCATTTTATGAAGCACTTTCGCGCCCTGGGGCTGATTGAGCTCACGCGGGAGCACCAGCTGATCATCAAGGAGCAGCGCCTCACGGCGTACGTGGCGGCGGGCCGCTAACCGGATGGCTCGGCACTCCACCGGGTGAATCTCGCTAAGACTACCCAATTATTTTCAAAATTGTCTAATATTGAACAGAAATTCCTCCGGCGTTACGCTATCCTCCGACTCTCGTGCGCCTCCCCAGACACCGCCAGGACAGGAAGCCGGCCCCCCTCCCCGTCGCGGCTCGCCCTCGGGCACTCTAGATGGCCCACCCTCAGTGGCTCTCAAGGGGACTGACGTGGCCGGGCGGCCGGTCTCAACGACCAGGGGGAGAGCGCTCGCACCGAGCCATCATGTCCTCATACCAGTCGGGTACCACTCCGCATCCGCCCTGCTCCCCTCCCGCAGGGGAGAGGGCACTATGCGGCCCTCAAGGCGGCGAACGCCCCTTCGGGGGCGCCGTTATCCACCTGTTCGTCAGAGGAGACTCCCCGTGCACGTAAGACTGTGGAGACACCACCGTAATCGCCGAGCCAGCACAGGCTCTCCTGCCATACCGCAAGCCCCCGACGACGCCCTGGGCTCAGTCCTGGTGGCCCTGCTCACGGGGGTGCTCTTGCTCTGCAGTGCCGCCGGCGCTCAGGCTCAGCCGGCGAACGATGACCTCGCCCAAGCCACGGCGGTCACGGCGATGCCCTTTACCGAGGCGCTCGACACGGCCGAGGCTACGACCGCCCCGGAGGACCCGGACTGCGCCGGCAACGGCCCGACCGTCTGGTACGCCTTCACCCCGGCCGCCGACGTCTCTGTCCTGGCCGACACCTTCGGCAGCGACTACGACACCACGCTCTCCGTCTACATCGAGGACGCCGGCGCACTCGCCCAGCTCGCCTGCAACGACGACTTCAACGGTCTCCAGTCGGCGGTGCTCTTCGAGGCCACCGCCGGGACGACCTATTACCTCATGGTGGGGAGCTATGCGAGCGGAGCGGGCGGCAGCCTCGTCTTCAGCCTCGACGTCGCCCCGCCGCCCTTAGTCTTCGACGTGGCCCTCGGCGGGAAGGGGTCGGTCACCCCTAAAACCGGCGTGGCGACCGTCCGCGGCACGGCGACCTGCAGCGAGCCCGGGTACGTGTCCGACCTCTCTGGCACCCTGGTGCAGAAGAAAGGGCGCGTCCTCCTCACGGCGGACTTCTTTGCCGGCGGTTTCGAGTGCGCGCCGCCCAAGACCCCCTGGAGCGCCACGGCCGCCAGCCCGACCGGGCTCTTCGCCGGCGGCAAGGCCACGCTCTCGAACGTCTCTACCTACGCATGTAATGAGGCCTCCTGCGCTGACGCCTTCACGCCTGGCCCGGTGACCATCCAGCTGAGTGGGAAGAACAAAAAATAGGAGGGCATGACGCTCTGGGGGCTGTAGGCCAGGGTGCCAGTCCAGCCCCCACCCCCATCACCACCAATGATCCGGCTGGCGAAGTCATGTGCGCGGGGGCAATCCGACTGACGAACTGAGTTGACACGCGCATGCCGCCTCTGAATTGTGCGTGTTTCTGACGATTCAACGCCGTCAACGCCCCTGTCCCATGGGGCCAAAGGAGCCTAGCATGGCACGTATGCACCACAGGATCAGCCGGTGGTTTGGCCCAGGGCTCACCCTGCTACTCGTCTGTCTACTCGTTGGACACGCTATGGCCCAGATCTGCGTTCAGCCGCCTGACGGTCTCGTCAGCTGGTGGCCGGGAGATGGACATGCAGAGGATATAGTGGGTAGCAATCATGGCACGCTGCAAAACAGCGCGACGTTTGCTCCAGGTATGGTTGGACAGGCGTTTAGTTTTGATGGAGTGGATGATCGCGTTGATGTTCCCGATGCTCCTAGTCTTAATCCAGGTACGGGCTCATTGACTATTGAAGCCTGGGTGCTCAAGAGCCATTTGCAGGCCGGTGACGCGCACGCGCCAGTCGTTTCGAAACACGTGCTTGACTTCAAAAATGGCTATGCATTGTTGGCAGGCATTCCAACAGAGTTTGGTGATATAAACACGATCGAAGCGATCGTTGAAGATTCGTTCAGCGGTACACCGCGCCATCTGGTGGGTCTTGACGTCATGCCTGTATCTCTGAATACATGGAGTTACCTTGCCATAACGTATGATGGCTCCACAAAAACGCTGAGCGTCTATAAGGATGGGCTGCTTCTGGGAAGCGCATCCAACCCTTCTATAGGTTCGGTCGACCCATCTGGGCAGATATTCCGTATTGGGAGTTATAATCGCCTATTTTTTGGCAGAATTGAGACATTTCCTGGTCTCATTGATGAAGTCTCATTCTACAATCGCGTTCTCTCTGCGTCAGAAATTCAATCTATCTTCAACGCCGGCAGCGCTGGGAAATGCAAGGATGAGGACGGTGACGGCATTTTGGATGTTGATGACAATTGTCCCAACGCACCGAACTCGGACCAGCTTGATTCAGATACTGATGGTGATGGTGATGCCTGCGACGGTGATGATGACAACGATACCGTCCTCGATGACGTGGACAACTGTCCGCTCGACCCCAATATAGACCAGGCGGACTTCAACGAGGATAGTGTAGGTGATGTCTGCGACGATGATGATGACGGCGATACCGTGATCGACGGGGGGGACAGCTGCCCTAGCACTCCCGCTGATGAGGTGGTGAACACCAGTGGCTGCGCTATCGACCAGTTGTGCCCCTGTGAGAACGCCTGGAAGAACCACGGGGCCTATGTCAGCTGTGTGGCCCATGCAGCGAAGGACTTCGTGGCTGCCGGCCTGATCACTGACGCGGAGAAGGACGCCATTGTCGCGGAGGCAGCGGCATCAACCTGCGGCCACAAGCCCTAAGCGTGCAGCTAGGATATCACACTGTAGCGTGGGATACACCCGCGCTACAGTGTTTTTCTTTCCTACGGCTGGCCGTGTAAGTCAATTTATACGGCGAGTTGTTCTCCACTCATCCTACATACACCCTTCCCATCACACACATGGCCAAGACCGACTCTGTTGGGTAAGTCAAACATGCGCGGGCAAGCGGTTCTGCATACGATGTCTGGTGGCCAGAGTGAAGTATCCGCGAATCGTCTAGACGGATTTGGACGCATCATGGTTCTTGGCCGAATGGCATGAAGTTAACCGCTGAGCCCTTGCTGGAGTAGCTGCTGACGCAGTGCCTGTCGGGGTTTAATCATGAACGGGAAGCTCTTGGGTCGCCGCTTTTTGACCCGCGGCTCTGCCCGGTGCAGGCGGACGGGGTTGACAAGCAAGGCCCCTAACGGGACCCCAGGACTCGGCGCGCCGAGCCACCGTAGCGCATCCACAAAACTGATGCGCTCCACGCCAATACATTGCAGCGCGGCTGATTGGCACATGACCAGGCGCACCAGGTTGTAGACGATCGCGAACACCGCCAGTTCCTTCAGCACACCTGAGACTGTTTTACAGTGCAGCACGTCCATCCGCATGGTGGTCTTGAGGTGCGCCAGCGCGGTCTCGACCTGCCAGCGCAGCCGGTATAACTCGGCGAGGTCGTCGACATCATAGACCGCCGCATCGAGCAGGGTGGTGACCAGCGTGATCTGGCGGGTCCGGAAGCCCGGCCTACCAATGTCGTAGCGCACTTCTCGCAGCATGAGCGAATCTGGCAGGGCCGCCAGTGCTTCTCGGGTGAGCCATGAGGGACAGGTCGTGGGTTTTAACCACGCCACCAGTTGGTCCTGGACGCCGAGCCCTTTGAGCCAACGGGACCGTGGGATACCTTTGACGGCCGGGGTCCGGCGCACGCTCGGCTTGACAAACGGCCGATCCGGGGTGAAATCCACGATCTGGCGGGCGCCGACGCGGAGCACGGCGTGCACGCCGGCCTGGACAAGCAGGGCCAGATGAGCATACGAACACAGGCCCCGATCGGCCACGAGGACATCTCCTGGTTGTAAGGCCGGATGGACCGCCTTCACCAGGGCCAAGTCATGGGTAACCAGGGGCGCAACGACCAGCTTCAGGAGCACCCCGGTGCCCGCATGGAACAGCCCCAGGAGGTGGGCCACGGGAAAGCCGCACCCCGGCCGCTGCTCCGTCGATTGGCCGAACTCGGCCTGGAGGACAGGCATATCGGGCATGGAGCACGTCGAGCCATCGACGAGGAAGGTCCGATGCCCATGCCAGCGCCCGTTGTCCGAGGTAGATCGCTGCACAGCGGTTCCGAAGCACTCGAGGAGGTGGTCAAAGCAGCGCAACGGGAGTTTGGCACGGGCTTGACAGTAGGCTGCCGCCGTGAAGCGCAATCCCGACAGATGGGGCAGATGGCTGCAGGCGGTGTTCCCATGCAGAATCTGTAAAAGGAATAAGTGGAGAGTGGTGACCGGCGTGAGCACGCGGTCGCGCCACCCGGTATAACCGGCCTTACCACATGCGGCGAGAATCGCGTCGGGGGGCAGCAGCGCAGCCCACTCGCCGGTGAAGCGTTGCAGGATGGCAGTGATGTTCGGAACCATCGGGTGACCTCCTGTATGAGGGCTGTGTTGACCTCCATACATACAGGAGATGCATGAAGAACCCCAATATCCGTGTGATTCCAGCCCAGCAAGCATGGGGTCTGCCTAACTTCATGCCATTCGGCTCTCGGCCACTTTTGGTGATTCGGGGTCGCGGCCACCACAGCACCATGCGCGGTGCGGGGCGCACACGCGATAAGCCGCTTGCCTCTCGGCTATCACCGCCGGTCGTCCTTCAGAGCCGCTCGGGAGGCTAGACGGGGATTATGGAGCACCTCCCCGTGACGAGCACTCAAGCGAGGTGGCATCTCTGGATAGCGGAGGCCACTATAAGTGTGTTCATAGGACCCTGATCCATGACCGACAGCCCAGGAGGATATGATGGATCTCACGGAACTCACTCCAGACCAGCGCACACGACTCGACGAGGCTGTCCGTGAACAAGTCGTGAGACTCGCGCACCCCGATTTCGCGGACGGCTGGGATCTCTGGTGGCGCACGGATTATGAGCGGTTTCTCGCGGACCATCCCGAGGCGGCACCGGACTTTGCGATGTGGCCCGCCTCCCTGGAGGAGGCCGCCCCATTCCTGGATCTTCTGGACCCGACTGCCCCCACGTTCGCCCTATTCAACAAGGGGCTCACCCGCAATCGGTATGCGCACGACTAGCCCCTCAACAGGCAACGCCTGAAGTAGAGGGGCGATTGGCCATGAGGCCCTGAGCCGAGGATGTCAACGGCCGCGGGCTCGGGAGGATTGATGTGAGCCCGGACACAGGCCCGGCCACTGCGTCAATAGTGAGAGATTTCGAGCGCCGCGGCCGCGCAGTTTTGTGGCCCCTGAGAGAGGAAATGCACGAGGTAGAGTTCGGCTTCAAATTCAGGAGAGGTAACATGTTCTCGACTCTCGTCCACAGCGTCCTTGGCATCGCACTCTTTGTTCTCATCCTTGTCCCGCCTGCCGTGCAAGGGCAGGATATCAAGGTTACCCTCCTGGGTACCGGTTGCCCACCGCCGGTCATGCATTGGTTTGGGCCAAGTAGTTTAGTGGAAACCGGGGGGCAAAACGGATCTGCGGATGCTGAGCATCGCCGACAAGAGACCTTTCAGACCACACTCGACCGCCGGCTGTGGGGCCGTTGTCCGGCCATCCTGCTGACTGTCTGTGGCCGACGGTATCGGCTGATCGCCGAGGATCTGGGGATCCGTGTGCGGGCGCGGCCGCGCTGGCTCAACACCTCATAGTCCGGCAGCATGGACCCTGCACTGTTGACAGGGGTCACGCAGGGGCCCGCCGGCTACGGCCCGGATCGGTCCCACCGGACCTCTGCTGGGCGGGCCGCACACCTGCATCGCACGCACGGGATCCCTGTGAGTGAGCGTACGTGGAAGGGGTTGAGGCACCAGGCGACGCACCATCGACGCTTCCTCAGGATAACTCAGCACAGGCGGGTGCTCCGCAGTCTCCTGTGCTTTGACCAGCCACGCAAGAACCGGGTATTCTCTCTGAGCTAATTGTCGAAGACCCGGACAAAACTATCCACGGCTTGAATAGAGATATTATCCTCTCTTATCCAACCATATAGAAGAGATATTTCGTCCGGTCCTCGTTATCTCGACATGCCTGTCGTCTTCCGTCCTAAAAGGCGAAACTCCCTATTGGTCTCCCGCACTTAATCTTTAATACGCCGACTTAGCTTCCTCACGGATGGCGACGTGCTGTCGTCTTCTCTCATCGATGGCGACGTGCTGTCGTCTTCTCTCATCGATCGCGACGCGCCATCATGCCGGGTGGGCCCCGTGGTGTGTCCGCGCCCTGTCTCGACGGCTGTGACCGGTTTATGCTGCACAACGCTCACAGCGGCTCCTGTGCACGGGCGGCAGCCCACTGTCGAGGCCATTGTCGCCCAGGCATCCCCACGGGACCTATGAGGCCTCCCACGGTAAGGCCTCCAAGCGCACCTCGACTACGGTCGTCCGTGGGTAGTGTGCCACCGCATACTGATAGTCGACGTCCGCCTCAAGGGCGCGCAACAAGGTATGACGTTGGCGCTCGGTTAGACGCTGCCACACGCCGGCCTCTTCATCCATGAGGCTCAGGAACTGGCTTCCCCGTAAATACACAGAATAGCTCATGATCCCCTCCTTCGGCGCCTGCCGAATGGTGCATCCTCCACCGTGGCGCATCGCCGCGCATGCATCCGATGCGTGGACCGACGGCGGCCCTCGTCGAGACAGGGCGCGGACACACCAGCCCTCCACGTCGCCAAGGCCCTCACCGCTGAGCCGGGCGGCGCATGCCCCTGGCGGGATGCCCCCCACTCTGCTATGCTCACGCGCCGCAGCGGCCAGCATCGCGGTGGAGGGTCTCGGGAGGCGCGGGGCCCGGTCACCGCCCCCCTATCGTCGGAGGTATACGCATGCGCACGATCGCCCGGCTCCTCGGAGCCGTCTTCTGGACCTTGGCCGGCGCGGACGGCCCCGCCTGGGCCGCCGACCCGGCGCTGCCCTACGGCATCAACGCCCACCTGCCCTCCGGCGCCCTGCTGGACCGCGTGGCCGCGGCCGGCATCGCCTGGGTGCGCGTCGACTTCAACTGGTGGATGATGGCGCCCGCGCGGGGCGTCTACGACTGGGCCCGCACCGACGCCGTGGTTGACGAGGCGCGGGCGCGCGGCCTGCATCTCTACGCCACGCTGGCGTACACGCCCGGATGGGCCAACGGCGGGCAGGGCCCGAACACGCCCCCGGTGGACCCCCAAGATTGGTACGCCTTCGTCTTCACGACGGTCAGCCGCTACCGCGGCCGAGTGCGGCATTGGGGGCTGTGGAACGAGCCGAACTTGAAGCACTTCTTCAGCGGCAGCCCCGCGCAGTACATCGACGCCGTCCTCCGCGTGGGGGCCCAGGCCGTCCGCGACGCCGACCCGGAGGGCGCCGTGCTCGGCCCCGAGCTGGCGCAGGAGGACGGCTGGGCGCCGTGGCTCTACGCCGTGCTCGACCAGGCCGCCGAGGCCCTCGACGTCGTGACCGTGCACAGCTACCAGGACACCGGGCAGGACGTCTTACGGCGGCTGGGCGGGGGCGTGCCGGGGCGGTACCCCCCCACCGTCCGCGACGTCATGCGGGCGACCGGGGCGGCGGACAAGCCGCTGTGGCTGACCGAGACCGGCTGGAACACGGCCGACGTGTCGGAGGAGGCGCAGGCGGTGTATTACGCGCAGGTGCTGGACGGGGTGGAGGCCGAGGCCTGGCCGGACAAGGTATTCTTCTACCAACTCGTCGACGAGCCGGACAGCGCCGACGGGTGGGGCATCCTGCGCACGGACTTGAGCCCCAAGCCGGCCTATGACGTCTATCAAGACCACATCGCGGCGCACGCCCCCGCGGCGGCGCGGGTCGGGGGCGTGCGCCGGGGGCGGCGGCCGTGAGGCGGCAGGCCAGGCCTGAGCGCAACCGCGCCCGTGCCCGGGGCCGGCCGATGATGCCGCCCCTGCACGTCTGGGGTGCCCTCGCCCTCGCCTGGCTCGCCCTGGCCCCGTGGCGGCCCGCCGCCGTGGCGGAGGCGGCGCCGCAGGCCCTGCAGCCCGACATCCGGGTGCGCCACGTCCTCGACACGGCCGGCCCGTCGGCGTCGGTGCGCCTGGCCAAAGACCCGCGTGACGACGGCCTCTACCTCCTCAAAGTCGGTGGGGAGATCTCCCGGGTGTCCGTGGCTGCGGGCACCGTCACCCTGCTGTACACGGCCGCCGACCACGGCGTCGCCAGCGCCCAGGGGATGGCGTTCGGCCCGGACGGCACACTCTACCTCGTCGGGAATGAAGACCGCCCCGGCACGCAAACCCGGGCGACGATCATGAAAGGCACGCCACAGGCCGGCGGGCCGCGCCGCTGGACGGTGCTGGCGCAGACCGCGGACTACCCGCGCAGCAACACCGCGTTCGACCACCGCTTTAACGGCGCCGTGGTCCGCCCGGCGGGGGACGTCCTGTACGTGAGCAGCGGCTCGCGCACCGACCACGGCGAGGTGCAGTCCGCCGGCGGCCTCTACCCCGGCCTGCGCGAAGCGGGGCTGACGGCCTGTTCCTCCCCGACGACCGGGCGGCCCTCAAGGGCGCCGGGTACGTCTTCGCCGAGGGCACGCGCAACGCGTTCGACCTGGCCTTCGACGCCGGCGGCCGCCTGTTCGCCACGGACAACGGGCCCGACCGCGACATGAGCGACGAGTTGAACTGGCTGCGCGCCGAACACGACTACGGCTTCCCCTGGCGCATGGGGGGCGCGGACAACCCGCAGCAGTTCCCCGACTACGACCCGGCCCTCGACCTGCTGCTCGACGAGCGCTTCCCCGCCGTCCAGAGCGGGGCCTACCACAACGACCCGGCGTTCCCGCCGCCGGGGGGCTCACCTTCACGGAGCCGCTGGTCAACGCCGGGCCGGACGCCGACAGCTTCCGCGACCCGCACGACGGGCAGGTGCGGGACGCCAGCGCGTCGGGGCTGACGCTCAGCACCTTCACCGCGCCCCGCGCCCCCCTGGGGCTGGTGTTCGACCGGGCGGGCGTGCTGGGCGCGGGCGACCGGGGCGGGGGGTTCGTGCTCGGCTGGACCCCCGGCGACCCCGCCGGCGACAGCCTCCCCGGCCCCTTCAAGGACGCGAGCCAGGACCTGCTCCACCTGCGACGGCCCCCGCGCGGTTCTATGCGCCACGGGCTCAGCGCCCGGCGGATCGTCGGCGGGTTCGACCGGCCCGTCGACGCCGAGCTCGTCGGCGACCGGATCTTCGTGCTGGAGTGGGGCGGCAACCAAGGCCTCTGGGAAGTCACCCTGCCGGGCGTCGGCCGCCCCTGAGCGGCCGACGGCGTCACCGCGGAGTGGGGGACCGCTGTGCGTGGTGCCTGAGGTGCTTGCGGCGGCGGTGACTGGGTGGGACGGGCCTTGCCGACGCCCTCGCCTTGGAGCGCTAGAGTCGGGCCGGGGGCCGGATGCTGCAGGGCATGGGGCGCCGCCGGGAGGCGGAGGCGGCGCTGTGCCGCCGCACTGGTCTTGGGCGAGGTCGCCGCACAACCCTCGTCACGGTTTCCCGGCTCGTGGCCACATCCGTGGAGTCCATTCGCGGATACCCCACCGCCCAAAACATCGCACAATCTTCCTCCAGCATTATTTCCAAATCAAATGTTTACGGCCTAGGCCTCCCCCCGACCGCTCACCAAAGGTATCATGAGCGGTCTGCTGACCGGACGGGAGGGCATATGATGGCACATGACTTGTCTCCCCGGCGCGGCCGGCTCCGGGAGGCGCTCGGCTACCTGCGGTGGGGCTACCTGCCGTGGCGGACCACGTCCGTCACCGGCGTCTACGACCTCCTCGGCACCCGGGCCCTGAGCGACCACGGCCTGTACCTGAACCTCGGCTACTGGCGCGAGGCCCGCACCATCGACGGCGCCTGCCAAGCCCTGGTCCGGCTCGTGGCCGACACGGCCGCGCTCGGCCCCGGCGACCGGCTCCTCGACGTCGGCTTCGGCTTTGCGGAGCAGGACCTGTACTGGATGGAGACCTGCCGGCCGCGGCGGATCATCGGCGTCAACCTGACCGCCTCGCAGGTCGAGGTCGCCCGCGCGCGCGTCGCCGCCCGGGGCCTGGCCGACCGCATCACCCTGCTGACCGGCTCCGCCACCGCCGTGCCGCTGCGCGCGGCCAGCGTCGAGAAGGTCACGGCGCTCGAGTGCGCCTTCCACTTCGAGACGCGGGCGGCCTTCTTCCGGGAGGCGTCCCGGGTCCTGCGCCCCGGCGGGCGGCTGGTCCTGGCCGACGTCATCGCCGCGCCCACGCCCGCCGCGTGGGCCGCCCGCCTGCGGCACCGGGCCAGCTGGGCCGCCATGCGCGCCAAGTGGGGCGTGCCCCCGGCCAACGTGGTGTCTCAGGCCGCCTACCGACAGCAGCTCGAGGCCTCCGGCTTCGGGCCGGTCGCCGTCACCTCGCTCTGGGAAGACGTGTTCCCGCCGCTGCACCGCTGGCTGGCCCAGCCCGGCCGGCTGCGGCGCTTCCACCCGCTGGCCCGGCTGCCCTGGTACGCGCTGCGGCGCCTCGACGCCCGGTTCGTCTACGGCGCCGTCGATTACGTGCTCGTGTCCGCCGACAAGCCCGCGTAGGACATGGGGCCGCCCCTCGGGCCCCTGCGTTGGGCGCAGGCCGTGGACTTGTTCCCCTCCCGCATCAGGCGCTCGGCGGTCGCCTCACTGGGGCCCGCGGTTCTGGAGACACCGGGGCGTGAGCCCGGCCTCGCCGCTGATAGCTCACAACAGTCCGCCCGTGTCGCTGCCGCCGCCATGGAAATGGTTGGAATTTCGTCGAGGCCTCGGCTAAGATGGCTCAGAACGGCCCTTTGGAGGAATAGGGCATCCCCTTCTTTATCTCCAACCGCTCAAAACACCGCAAAAATTCTGATACCTTTACCCCTGAATATCCAGCGTTTCCCACACCTGTACTTCCCCCAACCGCTCACAAGGGCTAAAACGGGCGGTTCATTAGACCGTCATCTAGCACCAGAGTCTGGTTGATTTTGCCTATTTGGCAATATTCTTTTCCTGTTGATTATGTTGGATATTGTTTATTCTATAACTAATATTATAAATTTTGCTTGACAAGCGGTCTCGACCGTCCTAGGGTTACGGCCAGCTTACATGGGCTTGTGAACTCGGCGTGTTATCTCTTTCATGACGGTCACCACCTCATACCTACGGCTTCGATGTCAGAAGGATCCCCCCGATGCCGCATACTCATACCACCCTGTTTGTCCGATCTCTGGCGATGGCTCACCACTCTCGACGAGCCCGCTTTCTCCTCAAACCAGACTCCTGACCCGCTCATTTCCCCTCCCCGTTGGGAGAAACATCCCCTGATTCAGCCCGTTAATTTGACAACGCCGGACCGGCGTATCCGCTATCGTCGCGACGTTTGGGCCGCGTCTATTGCTGGCAACGACCCTGTAATTCTCGAGAAGGAGCTCCCCCCGATGATCCTTCCGTGTACCGCCCCCATGGCTGCCTCGCTCGCCCTTCCACGCTTTGTCACAGCCCGCGATGGTGATCGGGCGCACCTCCTCATCCGCCGCATTCCCGTCCCTTAGGGGAGGGATAGGGCCTCCCCTCGACGTCTCTCGGCGTACCACCCACAGGGAGGCCTGAAGGCCTGCCCCTGTGTTGCCCCCCTCCCGCAGACGAGAGGGGGCTACTGTGCCTGCAAGACGCCGTTCGCCGGCCTGGCGAACGGCCTGGCGGGAGCCCCGCCATCCGTCCATCCGCGATGAGGAGACGACCCATGCGACCAAGACTTCGGAGATGCCCCCCTGATCGTCGCCCCCACCCCCCGCTGCGGGTCGTCCCTGCGGCACTGCTCATGGGGGTGCTCCTACTCTTCAGTGTGGCCATCGCGTCGGCTCAGCCGGCCAACGATGACATCGCCAATGCCACGCCCATCACTACGCTGCCCTTCACTGATGGCCCAGTCGACACGACGACGGCGACCACGGAGGCCGACGACCCGGATTGCGCCGGCAATGGCCGCACCGTCTGGTATGTCTTCGAGCCGACTGAGGATGTCACGCTGCTGGTCAATGCCGGGAACGAGAGCTATGACAACACGTTGTCCGTGTATACGGGCTCG
>Ga0209382_10007118_pt1 | contig 14321 bp, 9 predicted proteins | sample SoiMetdeltSBSDD5_FD_187599 | JGI IMG/M metagenome (GOLD analysis project Ga0209382, IMG submission 187599) | Bulk soil microbial communities from a Populus tree surrounding site in Tennessee, USA - Soil MetaG P. deltoides SBSDD5 (SPAdes) (version 2) | ecosystem: Environmental > Terrestrial >... | reverse complement strand
CGAGGCGCTGGAGCAGGCCAGGAAGGGGCGGATATTCATCCTCGACAAGATGAACGAAGTCATCTCAGAGCCGCGCGAGGAGATCAGCAAATACGCGCCGCGCATCGTCACGATGCAGATCAACCCCGACAAGATTCGCGACGTCATCGGCCCTGGCGGCAAGGTCATTCGCGGCATCCAGGAGAAGACCGGCGCGAAGATCGACATTTCTGACGACGGCCGAATCGCCATCGCCACGCCGAACGGCGAGGCCGCCGAGGCCGCGATGCAAATCATTCGAGACCTGACGGCCGAAGTCGAGGTGGGCCAGTCTTATCTCGGCACCGTCACGCGCATCGTCGATTTCGGCGCCTTCATCGAGGTCTTCCCCGGCACCGAGGGACTGCTCCACGTTTCGGAGATCGCCGATTATCGCGTCCGCGACGTCCGCGACGAGCTGAAAGAGGGCCAGCAGATTCTGGTCAAATGCATCAGCGTCGAGGGCAACAAGATTCGCCTCAGTCGCAAGGCGCTACTCAAAGAAGAGAAGCGGTCGAGAGGCGGATCCCGCTAAACATAGTCAGCCACCGCAGCGCACAGAGATCACTGAGGTTTTCTCTGTGCGCTGCGGTGACCTCTGTGGCTTCTCTTTACCAAAAAGAATCATGCGAATCCCAATTATCCTGCTATCGATCCTGTTTACGCTCGGTTCAGGATCGTCCTTAATTTTTAAACAAACAGATTCGCTCCCATCGAAGGCTCGCGGCAAATCCGCCAAATTCGAGATAGACTCCGTCCTCGCCGATCCGCGCGAGCGCCATCTCGCCAACATCAAACAACTGACCAACGAAGGCGAGAACGCCGAGGCCTATTTTTCGCCCGACGGCAATAAGCTTATCTTCCAGCGCGCGGCCAAGGGCGACGGCTGCGACCAGATATTCTCGATGAACATCGACGGGTCGGATATGAAGATGCTGTCGAACGGCCAGGGCAAGACCACCTGCTCCTACTTCACTCCCGACAACAAACACATCATCTACGCCTCGACGTTCAAGGCTTCGCCCGATTGCCCGCCTAAGCCCGACTACTCGCGCGGCTACGTCTGGGCGCTCTTCACCGGCTTCGACATCCTCATCGCCGACCTCGACGGATCGAACGTCAGGCCTCTGACGACGACCGCCCGCTACGACGCCGAGGCAACGATCCGTAAAGACGGGACGATCGTCTTCACCAGCCTGCGCGACGGCGACCTGGACATCTACACGATGGACAAGAACGGCGAGAACGTGAAGCGGCTGACCAACGAGCTCGGCTACGACGGCGGGCCTTTCTGGAGCTACGACGGCAAACAGATCGTCTTCCGCGCCTATCACCCCGAGACCGAGAAAGAGAAGGCTGATTATCTGGCGCTGCTCAAAGAGGACCTGATCCGCCCGACGAAGCTGGACATCTGGGTGATGAACGCCGACGGGTCGAACAAACGCCGTGTGACGAAGCTAGACAAAGCCAGCTTCGCTCCGTACTTCTTCCCCGACGGCAAGCGGATCATCTTCTCGTCGAACGTTAATGACGAGCGCGGGCGAAACTTCGACCTTTATATCGTCAACGTCGACGGCTCGGGGCTCGAGCGCGTCACGTTCAACGACACCTTCGACGGCTTCCCGATGTTCTCGCCCGACGGCAAGAAGATCGTCTTCTGCTCCAACCGCAACGCTGCGAAACAGGGCGACACCAACGTGTTCATCGCCGATTGGGTCAAGTGAGTCCGCTCGACCATCTCACTGCTTGCCTCGGGCCAATACTTCTTGTTCAGTTGCGGCGCCCCACAGCCTCACAGTGCGGTCCTGATTTCCAGTGGCCAGTCTCTTGCCGTCGGGTGAAAATGCGACGGAGAAGACAACGCTTCCGCGCCCTTTGAGAGTGGCGAGTTCCTGACCTGTGGCCACGTCCCACAGCTTCACTGCGCCGTCACTACTTCCCGAGGCCAGCCTCTTACCGTCTGGCGAAAACCCGACCGAGAAGACCCATGCGCTGTGTCCTTTGAGAGTGACGAGTTCCCGGCCTGTGACCGCGTCCCACAACTTCACCGTGCGGTCCTGACTTCCTGAGGCCAGCGTCTTGCCGTCGGGCGAAAACGCGACTGAGAAGACAACGTCTCCGTGCCCTTTGAGAGTGGCGAGTTCCCGGCCTGTGACCGCGTCCCACAACTTCACCGTGCGGTCACGGCTCCCCGTGACCAGCCTCTTGCCGTCGGGCGAGAATTGTAATGAGCTTACAGTGTCTCCGTGTCCGTTGAGAGTGGCGAGTTCCCGGCCCGTGACCGCGTCCCACAGCTTCACTGTGCGGTCCTGACTTCCTGATGCCAGCATCTTGCCGTCGGGTGAAAACGCGACCGAGTAGACCCAGACGCTGTGTCCGTTGAGCGTGGCGAGTTCCCGGCCTGTGACCGCGTCCCACAACTTCACCGTGTGGTCGCGGCTCCCCGTGGCCAGTTTCTTGCCGTCGGGTGAAAATGTTACTGAGAAAACGTTGTCCGTGTGCCCTTTAAGAGTGGCGATCTCCTGGCCTGTGACCGCGTCCCACAGCTTCACCGTGCGATCATAACTCGCCGAGGCCAGTCTCTTGCCATCTGGTGAAAACGCGACCGAAAAGACATTATCTCTGTGTCCTCTGAGAGTGGGGGGTTCCTGATCAGTGAATATATCCCACAGCTTCGCTGTGCGGTCGCCACTTCCGGAGGCCAGCCTCTTGCCGTCTGGCGAAAACGCGACCGAAAAGACACTATCTCCGTGTCCACTAAGAGTGGCGAATTCCCGGCCGTTGACCGCATCCCATAGCTTCACTGTGCGGTCTTCACTCCCCGAGGCCAGTCTCTTGCCGTCTGGCGAAAATGTCAGTGATTGGACACTGGATCCGTGTCCTTTGAGAGTAGCGAGTTCCTGACCGGCGCCCGCGTCCCACAACTTTACTGAGCGGTCACCGCCTCCCGACGCAAGTCTCTTGCCGTCGGGTGAAAACGCGACCGACAAGATCCCGGCCTCGTGTCCTTTGAGAGTAGCGAGTTCCTGGCCTGTGGCCGCATCCCACAGCTTCACCGTGCGATCGAGACTCCCCGAGGCCAGCCTCTTGCCGTCCGGCGAAAACGCAACCGAGTAGACAGCCTCTCCGTGTCCTTTGATAGTTAGTCGGTCAAGGTGGCAAAGTCGCCAGAGGTAGTACCACTCGAATCCACGCATGTCTTGGGCGCCTGGTTTGGGAATATGACTTTCTACCAACTCCTGCATACGCCCCCAGTCTCTTGACTCCCAAGCCTGAACAGCCAGGTTCATATGAGCGGCGTATAGTAGCCGGCGATTGGATAACTCCTGCTGTTCGGCGCGCGTCCGTTGCTCCTCAGCCAAGGCGCGTTGCTCTTTGGCGCTCTTGAGATTGGCTTCGGCCAGCAGGCGTTGCTCCTGCTCATCATTGCGCGATTGCTCGGCGGCGGCGCGCTGTTCCCGCTCGGCGTTGCGAGCTTGTTCCGCCGCATCGCGCTGCTCCGCCGCCACCCGCTCCGCCGCCACCGCCTTGTCACGTTCGCGGGCGATGCGCGTCGATTGCATGGCCATCGTGATCGCAAATCCCAGCAGCAGCGTGAACACCGCCGCCAATGACGCGAACGGCGCCTTGTGCCGGGCCACCAGCTTTCGGAGTTGATACAGCGCGCTCGGCGGGCGAGCCTGGATCGGCTGGTTGGTCAGGTATCGCGTCACATCCTCCGCCATCGCCGCCGCGCTCCGATACCGCCGCTCCGGCTCTTTCTCCAGGGCCTTGAGCGCGATCGTCTCGACATCCCGATCTATACGCTCTGTCTTCCTGCTCTCACGGTCGCGCGACTCGCCCCATGCGCGGTTCAGCGGCTTCGGCGCCTCCTCGCAGATAATGCGAATGGCTTGCGGCAGCGTGGCGTGTTCGAGATCGTAAGGGAGCCGCTCGGCCAACAACTCATACAGAATCACCCCGAGCGCATAGACATCGGCGCGCACGTCAATCTGATTCGGATCGCCGCGGACCTGCTCCGGGCTCATATAAGGCAATGTCCCCTTGACCTGGCCGGCCTGGCTCAGGCCAGACGCGCCGGCGCCGTCTTCGTCCATGATGCGGGCCAACCCGAAGTCGAGGACCTTAACCTCGACTCGGCGCATGCCAGGGCCGTCGAGACTCTGCCCCCCAGATCTATAGGACTCTTCAGGGACCAGGATGTTGGCGGGTTTCAAATCGCGATGGATCACCCCGCGCTGGTGGGCGTAGCTGATCGCCTCGCAAATCTTGAGGAACAGTTCTAACCGCCGCCTGATGTTACAGGGCGCCTGCGCGCCCGTGAGCCTGCGTCCCTTCACGTAATCGAGCAAGGGAATCCCGCGCACTAACTCCATAACGAAGTAATGCCGGCCGTCGTCAGCGCGTCCCGCTTCGTAGATGGCCGCGATCCCCGGATGTTTGAGCCGCGCCAGCGCCTGCGCTTCGCGCTGAAACAGTTTGACCTGATATTCATCCACAAGCCGCCCGCCGCGAATAATCTTCAGCCCTACGAGCCGCCGCGGATTCTGTTGCTCAGCCTCATAAACGACGCCCATCCCGCCTTCGCCTAGCTTGCGGAGGAGACGATAGTCGCCAATGAAGATCGGGGTTGCGGATAACAGTCCGGGCCCGGGCGGCGCCAGGCCGACGCCCGGGCCCGGCGCGGTATCGATCATCTCCGCAGCTTGCCCCCTGGCCTGTTGAGATTGCGTCTGATCTTCGGCGCGCAATCGGGCGGCGACTTCGAGGGCAGGCGCTTCAATGAAATTCTCGGCGCGCGCGTCACAACGGAGCAGCGTTTCGACTTCGCACCGCAGCGCCTCATCTCCGGCGCAGGCGTCGGCGAGAAAGGCCGCCCGCTCATCCATGTCGCGTTCCAAAGCGGTGTGATAAAGCCGCTCGATGCATTGCCAACGTTCAGGCGTCATGGCCCGTCCTCCCGTCGAGTTCATGCAGAAGCCAGGATTTAGCCAACCGCCAATCGCGCAGGACGGTTTCGGAAGAAACTTCCAGCACATGGGCAGTCTCCTCCACGCTCAATCCCCCGAAGAAACGCAACTCAACCACCCGGCTCTTCCGCTCGTCAATTTTGGCCAGCGCGTCGAGCGCGTCGTTGAGCGCGATCAGGTCCGGGGCTTGCTCCGCAGAGAAGACAGCCGCATCTTCCAGCGACACTCGCTGCGCCGCCCCGCCGCGTTTCACGTAATTACGCGAGCGGGCGTAATCCACCAGGACGCGTCGCATCAATCGAGCCGCAATCGCAAAGAAGTGCGCGCGGCTCTCCCATTGAACGTTGCGCGCGTCGATCAATCGCAGGTAGGCCTCGTTGACCAGCGCCGTGGTTTGCAGCGTGACGCCATGTCGCTCGCGCCCACGTTCTTGTCGCATGTAGCGCTTCGCCAGCCGGCGCAGTTCTTCATATACCAGTGGGATCAACTGATCGAGGGCGGCGCTGTCGCCATTGCTCCAGGCGACGAGCCATTGAGTGATTTCTTGTGACGAGGGCGTCATGGCTTCCCCCACTTTCAGACCGGTCTGCGGGTCGGTAACGCGAGCGGTAGCGAGCATGACTCTATCAGTGACCGCCCTATCAGGGACTGATTGATGTAGACACGCTCGCGGCGCCGATTCTTCCGAATAATTTTTTCGACGGCGTTGAAGTTTTCATCCGCCAATCGCGCAATTACTAGATGGGAGCAAAAAACTGACCTGTACAAACCAGCGGCTTCAGTGATTCTCGATTTGCGACGAATCAATGGCCGAAGACGTTTGGTATCGAACACCCAAGCTCGCGCCGATATTACGCTCAGGCGGCGCCTGGCGCAATATCGGATTTCCATCCAGGCGGGTTGCATTTACGCAGTCCTTTCATACGAGTAGGCGCATTTACACAACCACCAACTGAACCAAATAAGGAGTAAACCATATGTTAGACAAACTAACTTCCACAACGCTCAACTACAAGACTTTCGCAGTTTCGCTTACTGCCTCAGCCTTGACGCCGGCCTCTTCGCTTCACCCTTGCCGGCGCCGGAAAGAGACTCGACGCTTCATGTCACTGCTTGCTTTCTCGGCGATCATGAGCGTCAGCCTCTTTGTGAGCTCGGCGGCTCAGGTGAGAATTAAGGGTAACCCGGGGCGCTTCCAAACCATTCAAGAGGCTGTCGACGCCGCCAACCCGGGCGCTACGGTGATCGTCCATCACGGCGTCTATGCCGAAAATGTGACGATCGGGAAATCGCTCACCGTACGCGGCGTGGGTCATCCCCTGGTGGCTCCCGCTACAGGCATTCCCTTGATGGTGGATAACCCCGCCGGTTCAGTTGTCATTGAGGGCCTCGACATCAACACGCCGAGCGGGCAACCGGGCATCTTCTACGATGGATTGTCGGACGATGACGCCAATCTCGGCGTCGTGCGTAACTGCACGATCACCGGCGGCCAAACCGGCATTTTAGCCAGAGAGTGTGACCTGAAGATTCGGAACAACGACATCAGCGGCTTTAGCGGCTCTCCGTCGTCTCGCGGGCTGCTCGCGATCGGCCTCGGCAGCGCTACGCAGATCGTAGCCACGCACAACCGAATCGTGGGCCAGCCTGTCGCGGGCAACCTCGGAATGACTATCATTGCGGCTTCGATTCGGATCGAAAGCAATGACGTACGTAGCACATTCTTATCGGCGATTCAGGTCTTCCAGACGGACGGCGTGGTCCGCTTGAATCAACTGACTGACAATCGCGTCGGCATCAACTTGATCCAGTCCCCGAGCTGCCTGGTTGAAAACAACGTGGTGGAGAGCACGGACGTCTTCACGGCTTCGATGAATGCGCAAAACCTCCCCGTCGGTCACGTGCGGGTCGCCGACGCTTCAAATAACGCGCAGATCCGCAATAACACCCTCATCGAGGCAACCTGGGCATCTCACTCCTGGGGAGCGCGGGCGTGGTAATCGACTCCAACATCGTCCGCGACACGGTCAACGCCGGTTCGATTCGCGGCGTCGGCATCAGTGTCTTTTCTAGCAGCACGGGCGCCGAAGCCCACAACAATAACATTGAAGGCAATGCGTCTTTCGGGATGCTAGTCGATGGCGCGAGCGGAGTCGTCAATGCGACGAACAACTGGTGGGGCGCCGGCGACGGCCCGTCAGGCGTCGGCGCTGGCAGTGGCGATGCTGTCGGCGCCAACGTCAACTTTTCGCCCTTTCTCGCCGCGCCCAATCCGGCGGCGGGAGCCTGAGATGGAACAATCGGCGCCGCAGCGGCGGAATACGGCCGCGCTGACGGCGCCAAACAATTTGCCCTCTACGCGTTGAGGCGTCGCTCAATTCGGATGGTAGAGGCTGAGAGTGTGTTTTAGCAGTCCTCGGTCGGGTTTAAATGAATAGGGTCCGAATCAGCGCCGAGCGTGGCTTGATCAGTAAGCTAATTGATCAAGCCACGCTCGCTACCGCTCGCTGTACTGATCAACCGATCTTGACGCCTATACTTTCCAGGAATTTCGTGGGCTTCTCGCCGCCGATCAGGGCGAAGACGTAATCATTCTTGATCCGCGCCCTCTCTTTGGCCGTCTTCGGATCGCGTTCGCGCGCGCTCATCGGGACGACTTCATCGGGGGCGACCTATTTGACGGTCTGGCCGAAATCTGTCCGTCATCAATTCACGCTACGGACCCACTGCAGCCGCATGAAGTCGAAAATTAATTTTTGAGCGCCTTCAAGTTCCCGCCCTTCAATCCCGCATTTAGTAGATGAGAGCGAAAGCAGCGCGGGTATTTGATCATTTTGAAACGATCTTCAAGCCATACAAGGAGGCGAGAATGAAAACAACAAAGACGACCAAGAAGCTATTTGTAACAGCCATTGCCCTGTTTACGACGGTTGCGATCTGGGCCACTTTGGGCGCAAGACGAGCGCAGGCTTTTCAGGGTTCCGAGACTTTCCTACCTTATATTGAAACTATTGGGATCGCCTCCGGGCAAACCGCGCGCCTCAACGCGCTCAACACCAATGCGGATCGCGGGATAATCATCGATTGGAGATTTATCGACAGCCAGGGTCGCATCCTCGCGCAATCGCGGGAGCCTCAGCTTATTCCTCCCGGTCAAATGAGATCGTTTGACCTCAACGCGGATGAAGTGAACGCGACGAGGGATCCTTCCAGCCGGGTTCAGGTGATCGCGATAATACGGACGATTGAAGACCCGGACACGATCTACCTCCACACATCACTCGAGGTCTTAGACAATTCTACCGGCAAGACTACGGTCTTCGTTTCTCCAACCCTCCTCAATCCGCAGCCGAATCCGTCTGGCGGCCAATACACCTGGGGGAGAGTTGAAAATCTTCGATTCGGGGACCTCAACCCGCAGCCGCAGCCGCCGGGCGCCCAAAAGTAGTCCGTATAGCCTAACAGATAGAAATCAGAGCGCCTTTAAAGCCATCTTTAGCATAAAGGAGGACGCTATGAACTGGCGCACATGTAGACGTAAAGCCTTTTCTCCTATTCGCATTTTAATGCGGTCACCGGATCGATCCGCGCCGCGCGCCGCGCCGGCGCATAGCAGGCGATCAGGGCCACCACTCCGAGCGCCGCTGCCACCCCAAGATAGGTAAGCGGGTCGACCGCGCTGACCTCAAACAAGAGAGTATGGAGCAGTCGGGTCAACGCGAGCGCCACGGCCAGACCCACCCCCATTCCGACCGAAACGAGCGCCATCCCCCTTCGGATCACCATGCCCACCACATCGCCCGCGCTGGCGCCGAGGGCGATACGCACGCCAATCTCACGGGTCTGCCTGCGGACCGTATAGGCCATCACTCCATAAAGGCCGACCGAGGCCAAAGTCAAGGCGAGGCTGGCGAAGATCGTCATCATCCAGCCTGCGAATCTGGCTCGCTCAATGGCACGGCCCACTCGTTCGGACATGGTCGCGATCTCGTAGATCGTAATCGACGGGTCGACCTCGCGCGCGGCGGCGCGCGCGGCGGCGGCGAGCCCCGAAGGGTCTTGTGAGCTGCGGATCAGGATGGCGACCTCACGCTGGCGGTCTGAGAACGGGATGAACACGTCGGGGTCGGCGGTCGGATTTTCGGGCAGCCCGCGATACTTCATCTCATGCACCACGCCTATGATTGTCCACCATGGGTTCTTGGAGGCTGAGTCGCCGGCCTTGATCCGTTTCCCGATCGGGTCCTGTCCCTGCCAAAAGCGCTTAGTCAGATTGTCGGTCACAACCACTACGTTAGCGCGGCCTTCCATCTCGGTCTCGCTAAAGGAGCGACCGCTTAGCATCTGCGCGCCCACGGTGGCAAAGAATTCCGGCGTAATCCGATGGACATAGGCCCGCGGCCTTGTCTGAGCGTCCGTGATCGACTGCCCTTCGGCGCTGTAAAAAATGGCGCCGCCGCCGGGGCCGAGCGGGATGTCGGAGGCCACGCTCGCCGAAACCACCGCAGGCAGCGCGCGTAGGCGCTCCAGTAACTGTCGCCCTGTGACAACCGCGCCTGTGTCCGATGTCACCGCGGCCGACGGTTGCGGAGGCGCTACCGGCGCCCTCGGCAGCGCCGCCGTCAAGGTTAACATGCCGTTCGGATCGAACCCCGGATGCACGGCAGAAAGGCGTTGGAAGCTGCGCATCAGCAGACCCGCGCCGACTAGAAGGGTCAGCGCCAGGGCCACTTCAGCAATCACCAACGCCCCCCGGAAGCGCCGCCGCGCTAAGCCGTCGCCCGACCGCGCCCCAGACTCCTTGAGCGCCTCGTATAGGTCTTGCCGGCCGGCCTGGTACGCGGGCACGAAGCCTACAAAGACACCTACCAGAATCGACACGCCCGCCGCAAAAGCCGCCACCGTCCAATCCGTCGTCGGATTAACGAAGGTCGGCAGCGTAATCGGACTCGCCTTGCCCAGGAGTTGCACCGACCATACCGCCAGGAGCAGGCCAAAAGCCGAGCCGATCAGACTGAGCAGCATACTTTCTGTGACCAGTTGTCGGAATATCCTGCCGCGCCCGGCTCCGAGCGCCATCCGGATCGCAATCTCCTGGCGGCGCGCCTCTGAACGGGCCAACAGCAGGTTCGCGACATTCGCGCAGGCGATCAACAAAACAAACCCCACTGCCCCGAGTAGCACGTATAGCGGGGTACGAAGCCCTCCCACCAACTCATCCGTAAGCAAAGCGACTTCGACCCCGCGCTTCGCGTTGGTCTCCGGGTACGCTTGCTCGAGTCGTTTTGAGATGGCGTCGAGCTCCGCTTGCGCCTGTCGGACCGGGACACCCCTCTTCAGCTTTGCGACGGCGGGAAAGCCGCGTGACCCCCGCTCCGCCAGGTCGGACGCCGAAGCGGAGGCTGCGAAGGGCGCCCAAACCTCGGCCCCGTCGCTGAGCCCGCGAAACCCCGCCGGCAAAATCCCGATAACGGTGAACAGTCGACCATTCATCTGTAGTTGCTTGCCAAGGATGGCCTGGTCCGAGCCGAAGCGCCGCCTCCATAGTCCCTCGCCGATGAGGGCGACCGTGTTGGAATTTCCGCTGACGTCATCGGCGGGGGCGATCGCGCGCCCGGCGATCGGCGCGACGCCGAGCAGGTCGAAATAACCTGCGGAGACCCATTCCCCCGCGAGGCGCTCAGGTTCCGCCACGCCGGTCAAATTGAAAGAATCGCCGCTGTAGGCCGCCATGCCCTCAAACAAAGTCGATTGCGCTTTCCAATCCAAGTAGTCGGGGTAAGAATTGCCTCTGCGCTCAATCTTTTGACGCTGGACATTGCCCCACAACAGCACGAGCCGTTCGGGACTCGGGAAGGGTAAGCCGCGCAAGATGACGGCATTCAACAGGCTAAAGATCCCCGTGACGCTGCCGATGCCGAGCGCCAGCACCAGTATCGCGGCCGCGGCGAATCCCGGCGTCTTCAGCAACGACCGACCGGCGTAGCGTAAATCCTGTAACACGCTTTCGAGCATCCCAAGACTCCACATATCTCGAATCGACTCCTTCCACCATACCGGATTACCGAATCTGCGCCGCGCCGCGTCCATGGCTTCTTCGGCGGACATTCCGGCCTCGCGGTTGCGCAGCGCCCTCATCTTGAGGTGAAATTGCAACTCATCCTCAAGGTCACGATCCAACTGGCGGCGGCGGAGAAAGCCGCGCAAGCGTAAACGAATCCCATGCAACCATCCCATCGCAACGCCCCTAAGCTATCCGCATTATGCGAGAGACCGCCTCCGACACCCGCTCCCAGCGCCGGGCGGTCCGCTCAAGATGGGCGCGGCCCTCTGCGGTCAAACGATAGTACTTCGCGCGACGATTATTCTCCGAAACGCCCCATTCGGAATCGAGCAGGCCGCGCAGTTCCAACCGGTGCAGCGCTTGGTAAAGCGCGCCCTCTTCCACCAATAGCACGCCGTCGGCCCCCTGCTCGATCCTCTCCGCGATGTTGTAACCGTGCAGCGCGCCGCGCGTGAGCGTCTTCAGAATCAACATATCCAACGTGCCGCGTAGAAATTCTTCCTGGTTATTGTCTTGACGATTCTTTTCTTTCACCCCTAAGCTCCTTAGGGGTAAGTATACTCAGTTGGAGAGGGGGTCGCAAGGAGAGGGTGTGGCGGAAGAAAAAATCCCTACGGCTTTCTCCTTCCAAAGAATATCGATCAATGGGGATGGCGTGGCTATCCGGGTGGCGCTCAGAGAATCAACCCTTGGAAGAGCGGTGGAGCGCCGCCCATTGGCGCGTGGGGGCTGTGAAAATAATCACTCAGTGGTCTAAATGATTAGGCGCCCGAATCTGCGCCGCGAGCGGTAGCGAGGGTGGCTCAATCAGTAAGTTTATTGATCAAGCCACGCTCGCTACCGCTCCTTGCGTTAATCAGCCGATCTTGACGCCGATGCTTTCCAGAAATTTCGTGGGCTTCTCGCCGCCGATCAGGGCGAAGACGTAATCATTCTTGATCCGCGCGCTCTCTTTGGCCGTCTTCGGATCGCGTTCGCGCGCGCTCATCAGGACGAGTTCATCGGGGGTGACCTCTTTGACGGTTTGGCCGAAGTAGGCTTTGACGCGACCCGCGTCCATGCAATCGTAGATCATCATTTTGTTGCCGAGCTTCAAGTCGCTCTTGAAATTGCTGCGGATGACGAGCGAGACGGCGTTGTCGCGCCAGCCTATCAACTCAGTGCCTTCCTCCGAGCGATACGCGGCCAGATCGATTGCGGCCTCGATGGCCGAGTTCCCGGCGCCGACTATGACGACGTGTTTGCCGGAATATTTGTTCGGGTCGGAGAGCTTGTATTTAACGCGCTCGTCTTCGTAAGGTTTGGCGGGTTTCGGGACGTACTTGAAGCCGCACCGCTGGCAGAATTTATAATCGCCCCTGCGCTTCTCGCCGCACTTGTTGCAGAATTGCGGCAAGCTCATGCCGGTGGGGGTGACGATCATCTTCAAATCCTCGCCCGGGACGTTCAATTTCATCGGCGTGCCCCGGTTGCCGATGGCCAGGACGACGCTGCGCGCGCGATACTCCATGCGCTGCTTCGTTTTATCCTGATCGGTGACGACGACGAAGACGTCGCCGTCCCGCTTCACGTCCTTGCAACCTTCGAATTCGTTGATGACCACGCCGTTCGACCTGACCGTTTCCATCCAGGAACCGAGCATCTGCTCCTTGATCGCGCCCGCGCCGTCGAGTTCGATCCCGCCTTTGACTGGCTGATCGACGGGGTTGAAGTAAATGTACTTACCCGCCTGGTAGGTTTGCTGGATCGTTGCGGCGACCTGGTCTTGCTCGAGGGCGACGTATTTCAAACCGCGCTGGGCGGCGAGCGCCGCCGCCGACAGGCCCGCGGGGCCGATGCCGACGATCGCCACGTCGTAATCGGCGGCGCCGTTCTTGCCCATCTGCTTGATGTCTTCGACGATGTAATCGATCACTGTGCCGCCCTCGTTGATGGCGTTCTTGATCAGCGGCACGCCCGAAACGTCCCCGATCAGGTAGATGCCCGGCACGCTGGTCACAAAACGCCCGTCGCGTTTGGGCACTTTGCGTTCGGGAATCTTCTTGGTCGAGTTGACGACGATGCAGGATTTCGGGACCGTCGGGCATTCGACCTGGCAGCTGGTGTCTTCCATGCACTGTTCGACGGCCACCAGCGCGGCCTTCCCGTTGATTATCGCCAAAACGTCGTGCGGGCAGGCGTCGACGCAGGCGTGACAGCCGATACAGGTGCCGACGTTGATGATCGGGTGCGGATAAGGCAGACCCTGGGGGTCGAGGAGGGGTTGCGTTTTGCGCGTTTCGGCTTTCTTCTCAGCCGGCGTCGCGGCCTCCTGCATCTCCACGATCACGCGCCGGCGGCTCCGCCGCGTGTCGGCGACGACCAGCGAGAATCCGACGAAGAGGAGAAAAATAAGAAGGCCGATCCAGCCCGCGGGCGGCGACGCGCCGTAATTGACCTGCAACTTGCCGGCGAACCCCATGAGAAGTAGGCCGGTCCAGCCCCCAGACGGCGCCACGCCGCGACTGATCAGTAACTTGCCGGCATAGCCTGCAATAAGAAGAAGGGCAAATAGAATCGCTGTTAAGGTTAGTTGTGATCGCTTCATCTTTATTCGGCCAATAAAACTATTCTTTCGATTCCCGGTCCATATTTCATTCGCGGATTTCGATCATCTTTCCATCCTGCGCAGACTAGAGCGCAGTTGCTTCTCTTCGCCATGCTGCGCGTGGCAGGATACGCACTGAGGGTCATTCGCCCTTGCGCCGGCCGTTACGTTCATCGCCCTTTCCGAAAAGCCCGCGCGCGCGCTGGCCGTCTGGGCCGCGGCGGCGGCTTCGGTCGCGCCGTGACAGGCGACGCAGGAATCGCGCACCCCCACAGTCACGGAGGCGCCTTCAAACCCGGCCTTATGACAGTCGGTGCAATTGGCGCGCCCCTTCTGACGGCCCGCGACGTGAATCAAATGAAACTGTTCTTTCAAACTGTACTGCGCGGGGGTGCCGAGCGCGTCCAGTTCCCTTCGCTGCCAGTCCGCCTGCGTAACGCCCCCCCACTTCCAGCTCCCGTCAATTACGGGATAACCGGTCACGCCGCCGTGCGGGGTTTTGAGCAGCTTCCCAGTAATTGGCGACTTAAATTCGCTGCCGTCCCTGTGGCAGCCGGTGCAGGCCACGTTCGCGACCAGCCGTGGTCTGAAGTCGCGCCCGTTGTGCTCGCTGTGACAGCTCACGCAAGTCAGCCCGACCTTCATGTGGATGTCCGACACGTTGGAATTAAACGCCGACGTC
>Ga0209382_10007117_pt1 | contig 14323 bp, 9 predicted proteins | sample SoiMetdeltSBSDD5_FD_187599 | JGI IMG/M metagenome (GOLD analysis project Ga0209382, IMG submission 187599) | Bulk soil microbial communities from a Populus tree surrounding site in Tennessee, USA - Soil MetaG P. deltoides SBSDD5 (SPAdes) (version 2) | ecosystem: Environmental > Terrestrial >... | reverse complement strand
CCTGCGGCGCGCGCCAGCAACAGGTTCGCCACGTTCGCGCACGCGATCAACAAAACCATTCCGACTGCGCCTAGCAACACCAGCAGCGCCAATCGAATCTCGCCCGTGAACTGCGTGCGCAGCTGAACCACGTTCACGCCCCAGTTGGCGTTGAATTCGTTGTACTGCCGCTCCAACCGCCCGCCGATGGCGTTCATCTCGGCTTGCGCCTGCTCGAAGGTGACGCCCGGTTTGAGCCGGGCCGCCGCCATGGCGAAACGGCCGCTCCGCTGTCTCAATGACTCATCCACTTGCCACGGCGCCCACATCTCGGCTATTTTGCGGGTCATTGAGCCTGCCTTAACGTGCCAGTTGAAGTCCGCCGGCATCACGCCGATCACAGTGGCCTCACTAGTGCTAAAAATATTCAAGCCCAGCTTGCGCCCAATAATCTGCGGGTCGCCGCCGAATCGCCGCTGCCATAACCCGAAGCTGAGCACAACGACGCGCGGCTGCCCAGGCGTGCCATCGTCCGGCGCGAAGGTTCGCCCAAGGATGGGATTCACGCCGAGTATGTTGAAAAGGTTGGTGGTGGCGATCTGCGCCGGGATCTCTTCCGGATCTCCGCCGCTCGTAAGGTTGGCGGTTGTGTCGAAGAAGGCCGCCATATCCTCGAAGACGCGGTTCTGCTCCTTCCAGTCGAAGAAGTTCCCCATGTTGATCACGTTCTGAGCGTTGCCGCGCCGGCGATTGTGTTCCCACACCGTCACCAGCCGGTCGGCGTCGCGATAAGGCAACGATTGCAACAACACGGCATGCACCACGCTGAAGATCGCCGTGTTAGCGCCGACGCCGAGCGCCAGCGTGATCACGGCTATAATCGTGAACGTAGGTTGTTTGAACAACGAACGTGCGCCCTGGCGCAGGTCTTGCCACAATGTCTCCAATCGAATTTTCATTTCGGAAACTCCTTCAAGTAAAGGATTCATCGCGAAGAATCAGTCGCAACGCAAAGCGACCATCGGATCCACTTTCGCCGCTCGCCGCGCAGGGATCAAACACGCCAGCAGCGCCACCAACGCCAGCAACAACGGGACGCCGGCAAAAGTCAGCGGATCGGTCACGCTCACGTTGAACAGCAGAGTCTCCATCAACCGCGTCAACGCGAACGAAGCGGCCACGCCTATCGCCACGCCCGCGAGCGACAAGGTCATTCCCCTTTTGACAACCAGCTTTAGCACGTCGTTCGCTCGCGCGCCGAGCGCCATTCTCACGCCGATTTCGCGCGTGCGCTGCGCGACTGAATAGGCCATCACGCCGTAAATTCCTACTCCGGCGAGCAGCGACGCCACGACCGCGAAAATCGTCAATAGCAGCGTGTTGAAGCGCGCCCGCGCCAACGAGGTCCCAATCAGGCTCTCCATCGTGCGCACATCGCTTACAGGTTGCGCCGGATCGAGCGCCCGGACGACGTTGCGCGCGCCGGATATGACAGCCGTCGCGTCACCCCGCGCGCGAATGACAAAGGTCATTCCCGAAGAGGCCAACTCCGGATGCGGCCAATAAGCCATCGGCCTGACCTCGGCGTCCAGTCCCATGTGTTTAGAGTCGCCGACGACGCCGATGATCTCGCAAGGCTGGTTGTCATCTTTCATGTAGATTGTCGCGCGTTTGCCAAGCGGGTCTTCATTCGGGAAGTGTTGTCGCGCAAATGTCTCGTTGATGACGACGACGTGGCGCATCTCCGACGCTTCCTGATCGGTGAAGAGCCGCCCGCGCTTGAGCGGAATTCTCATCACGCGGAAGTAGTTCGAGTCGGTCACCATCACGCCGGTTTTCAGCTTATCCGTCACAGGCAGTATGGGCCGCCCTTCGATGTCCACGCTCGTGCCCGAGTGGAACGCCGCGAATGGCAGAGAGTTGACCGCGCCAACGGATTCGACGCCGGGCAGCGCCCGCATCTCTGCAATGGCCTGCCGGAAGAAGTTGACCCGCTTCTGGTCGTTGTCGTATTTCGACGTCGGCAGGCTCACCCCCATCGTCAACACGTTTTGCGCGTCGAAGCCGGGATCAACCCCCTGCAGCCGCCCGAAGCTGCGAATAAGCAATCCTGCGCCAATGAGCAATACGAGCGCCAGCGCGACTTCGAGAACGACCAGAGAGTTGCGCAACCGCTGGGCGCGATGGCCGCCGGCGCTCTTGCCGCCTTCTTTGAGTGATTCGCTCAGATTGAGCCGCGTCGCCTCGAAAGCCGGCGCCAGGCCGAAGATTACGCCGGTCAACAATGAAATCCCCAGAGTGAAGCCGAGCACAGCCGCGTTGAGCTTGACCTGCGGCAGGTTGAGAAGATCGGGCGGCGCCAGCGAGACGAGCAGATCAGTCCCCCACCATGCCAGCGTCAATCCCGCCAGGCCACCCAGTCCGGCAAGCAACAAACTCTCGGTCAGCAATTGCCTGATGATCCGACCACGGCCCGCGCCCAATGCCGCGCGCACGGCCACTTCACGCTGTCGCCCCGATGCTCGAGCCAGCAGCAGGTTCGCCACGTTCGCGCATGCGATCAAGAGCACCATCCCGACCGCGCCGAGCAGCGTAAACAGCGCCGGACGAATCTTGCCCGCGAACTGTGCGCGCAGCGGAACCAGATTCACAGTCCAGTTGGCGTTGAATTCAGGGTACTGCTGCGCTATCCGGTCGTGAACGGCGCTCATCTCGGACTGCGCCTGCTCCAGGCTGACGCCGGGTTTGATCCGAGCCACCGCCATGGCGCCACGTCCGCGCCGCGGGCGATTTTGTTCTTCAATCTGCCAGGGCAACCATATCTCCGCCATCCTGGTGGTAATCGGGCCATAGTTAATGTGCCAGTTGAAGCCAGCCGGCATCACGCCGATCACCGTGGTCTCTGCGCCGCTCAAATTCAATTTGCGCCCGATGATCCGCGGGTCGCCGCCGAAGCGACGCTGCCACAACCCGAAACTGATCACGGCCACGCCTGGCTGCCCCGGCTTGCCTTCCTCCGGCGCGAAGGTTCGGCCCATGATCGGGTTCACGCCGAGTAAGTTGAAAAGATTGGCGGTGGCGGTCTGCGATGGAATCTTTTCCGGCTCGCCGTCGCCCGTCAGGTTGACGGAGGAGCCTCCAAAAGCCGCCATATCCTCGAAGACGCGGTTCTGCCCCTTCCAGTCGAAGAAGTTGCCCATGTTGATGACGTTCTGACCGCTTGGGTTCGAGCGCCTCGTTTCCCACACCATCACCAGCCGGTCGGCGTCGGGGTAAGGCAGGGATTGCAACAACACGGCGTGGACTACGCTGAAGATCGCCGTGTTAGCTCCGACGCCTAGCGCCAGCGTGATCACGGCCACAATCATAAACGTCGGCTGTTTGAACAATGAACGCGCGCCCTGGCGCAGGTCTTGCCACAGAGTCTCCATAGTCGTCTCCCTGGAATAAGGGGTTTGTAGTCCCGCCTTCAGGCGGAATGCTTCGTCAGCGAAAGCTTCCGCCTGAAGGCGGGACTACAAAACTTTACTTCTGCTGCGGTTTCAACTCCCACAGCACGTTGACGATCACCCAACGCCCGTTGAATTTCGCGACGTGCAGATAATCAATCCAATCCGTCGCCACGACCTTCACGCTCGCGGCGTTTTCAAACACGTCGAGCACAGTCACATCATTCTGCCGCTTCTCTTTCGGAGTGGGGTTCGAAGCGCGCGATCGAGTTCCCAGCGTCAGCGTCATCGCGCCCATCTGGTCCAGCCGGCTGCGGCCCGATTTCGGGTCGGTGATGACAATGCGTTTGGCCAGTTCAGGATGCAGCGCGCGCTCCATCCGTTCCGCGCTGCCTTCGTACCACCCTTCGATGTAATCGAGCGCGGTCTGTTTGATCGCGGCCAGATCAGCCTCGGAAGCGCCGGACGGTTTCGCCGCGGCCTGTTGCGACGACTGCTGCGCCCGCGCGTCGAACGCCGCAGCAAACAACGCCAGAAGCGACAACGCGATTAGCAATAGGCGTCGAGATTGAACCTTCATTTCGAATTCTCCTTCCACGGTTTCAGTCACATCTCAATGCGACCATCGGATCTACTTTCATCGCCCGCCGCGCGGGCAGATAGCTCGCAGCCAGCGCGACCGCCGCCAACAGGATCGGAGTCGCGGCGAAGGTCACAGCGTCCATTGCGCCGACTCCGAACAGGAAACTTGCGATCAAGCGCGACAGCGCGGCGGCCAGCCCCCAGCCGATCGCCATTCCGATGGCGACCAGCGTCATCGCCTCCCTCAACACCATTCGCAAGACGCCGCTCGCCCGCGCCCCCAGCGCCATTCGCACTCCGATTTCACGCGTGCGCTGCGAGACGGCGTAAGAGATCACGCCGTACAGCCCCACCGCCGCGAGCAATAGCGCCAGTAATCCGAAGACTCCGATCAGCGCCGCCCCCATCCGCGCGGGATAAAGTGACGAGGCGATTAGGGCCGACATCGGCCGCAGATCTGTGAGCGGCAGGCTTTTTTCGATCGAACCGATTTCGCGCCGCACCGCGTCCGCAACGCTCAGCGGATCGCCGGCCGCGCGCGCGTTGAGCGTCATTCCGGTCTCGTGGTTCTGAGCGACTGGATGGTAAGCGATCGGCCCGAAGTCTTCGCTTAGGGCGCTATATTTGCTGTCGCGCGCAACGCCGATGATTTCGCTCCACGGGGCGTTAGGTCCGCCGAAGCGCAGACGCCTGCCGAGCGGATCCTGACCGTAGAAGTATTGCCGCGCGAAAGCTTCATTGATGATCACCACGCCCGGCGCGCCTTCGTCGTCCCGCGCGGTGAAATCGCGGCCTCGCGCAAGCGCGATGCCCATCGTCTGAAAATATTTCGGAGTGACGATGTTCATCCTGACGACCTGTAAATTGACGTCTCCGCGGCTGTGACGGTCGTTGATTTCCTGTTCATTCTGCCCATCGATGACAAAGCCGTCGCTGCGTCCATCGCCGCTGATCGGCGTAACGCGGGCCAGACTCGCCGATTCGACCCCGGGAAGGCTTTCGACGCGCTCGATCACTTGCCGGTAAAACTCGCGGCCTTGCTGTTTCGTGTAGCGTAGCAGATTTATTCTGAGCGGCGCCGTCAGGACCTTATCGGCGTGGAATCCCGGAGACGCGCTCTGAATCTCCCACAGGCTGCGCAAAAATAGTCCCGCGCCGATCAGCAGCGTGAGCGACAACGCCACCTGCGCGATGACCAGCAGATTGCGCAGCGTGAATCGCCGGCGCGATTGAACCGGCGAGTACGATTCGTCTTTCAACGACGGCAGCAGGTCGGGCCGCGATGATTGCAACGCCGGAGCGAGGCCGAAAACTATCCCGGTCAACAGCGACAGCGCCAGCGTAAAACCGAGCACGCGTCCATCAATGCCGAAATCGAGGTTGAACGAGAAGACGCCCGCCGGCGGCGGAGTCGTCTTCAATAGATCAATCGTCCAGAACGCGACCAGCAGTCCGGCCAGTCCGCCCATCAGCGCGAGCAAAACACTCTCCGTCAGCAACTGGCGGATCAGCCGCGATCGGCTCGCGCCCATCGCCATTCGCACTGCGATCTCCTTGCGGCGCGCGAAGGCGCGCGCCAGAAGCAGGTTCGCCACGTTCGCGCAAGCGATCAGCAAAACCATCCCGACCACCGACATCAGTAATGCGGCGGCGGCGCCAAGCGGCTTATAACCGCGCGGATCAATCTTGCTGACGGGAAAGAGCGTGGCGATCCTTCCCCGGTTTTCATTCGAATAAGCCTGTTCAAGTTGCGAGGCGATCACCGTCATTCCTGCCTGCGCCTGTTCGATCGAAACGCCGGGCTTCAACCGGCCGATCATCCGCATCCACCCCCCGGAACGTCTGGATAACAAGTCGGGATTCATACCGCCGGAAAAACCGGCGCGCGGAGGCCGCACCACGGCCTGCATCATCATCGGAGCGTAAACGTCGCTTTTCTCCAGAATCTCCGCGCCCTCGAAACCCGCTGACATCACCCCGATGATCGTGAACCGATGGCCGTTCAAAGCCACTTCCCGTCCGACAACGTCGCCGGCGCCGCCGAAACGGTTCCTCCACAAACGATGGCTGATGACGGCGACCGGATGCGCGTTAGGCGTTCTGTCGTCTTCGGGCGAGATCACGCGACCGAGCGCGGCGCGCGCGCCGAGCGTCTCGAAGTAATTGCCCGTGACGATCACGCCGTCTACGAGATCGGCCGATTCAGATTGTTCATTGCCGTTCAAACTGACGGTGATGCGGCCATAGGCCGCCAGCCCGCTGAAGACTTCGTTCCTGTCTCGGTAATCAACATAGTTCAGATAAGAGACCGTCGCCCATGGACTGTTGCGCGCGCCGTAAAAGACGAACATCAACTTGCCCGGCTCAGGCACGGGCAACTGCCGAAGGAAAAGGGCGTTGACGACACTAAACATCGAAGTATTGGCGCCGATGCCAAGCGCGAGCGAAAGCGTGGCGATGAGCGTCAATCCCGGCCTCTTCATCAGCATCCGAACGCCGTAACGCAGGTCTTGCCATAGAGTTTTCATTGAAGCCCTCCTCGAAAGCAGTGGCTTGAAAACGGCGCTGATCCGCAGGCGAGGAGCCTTCGGACCGCAAAAGGCCAGAATTAGCCTTATCGCTCGTATATCCAAACGGCGTGCCATCGTGATCGGAAGGATAAATCCTTATTTCGCTTCGACAGACTCGCGCCGTGTGAGGAGAGATCGGCGCCGCCGTGTGCGATTCTGGGATTTGGGAATCCCAGAATCGATCTAATCGCCTTCCTGGAATTGCAGGCTAACTTTGAAGCCTTTCCAAGAAAGAAGACTTGCTCAATTCGACCACTGATTCTCGCCAATACGCAAAGGCGAATGGCGCAAGGATGATGATTCCTTGCATGCGCCTCGAGACGGTCATATACTTCCCGCCATCCCTATCATTTTTGATTTGATGAGTCGTTGCTGCTCTCACGTTCTTTAGCGCAGTCGCTGTAGCTAAGGAGGCCCCATGTCATGGAAAATCGGCTACGTTATTGCGACCATAATAACCGTGGTCTCGGCCCGCCCTATTGCGACCTTGCAAGCTAAGTCGGGGCGCCCCACGCCCTCAACTGCGCTCACTTCGCGTCAAGGGCCTGACTCAAAACAGGCGCCCAAAAACTCTCAGGACAAAATTGTTATAAATACCAAGCTGGTGAATTTAACAGTCTCGGTAAACGATAAACTCGGGAGGTTCGTCGCCGGCCTGACGAAAGAGGACTTTGAGATTTTCGACGACAATATCAAGCAGGATGTCGCGTTCTTCTCCGACGACGACGCTCCCATCTCGTTGGGAATAGTCTACGACGTGTCAGGCTCGATGGGGAATTTCAGCTCACGCTCTTTGGCGATGCTCAGATACTTCTTCGATAATTCGCATACGGAAGACGAGTTCTACGTCTACGCGTTCAACAACCGCGTTCAACTGGTCCAGGATTTCACGTCGCTGCCGGAGGCGCTCCTGAACCGCGTGACCTTTATCAAAGCGAAGGGGAGCACCGCCCTGTTCGACGCCACATACGCGGCGGTGGAGAAGGTCCGCGAGGGTCGCCATCATAAGAAGGTGATCTTGATCTTCTCCGACGGCGAGGAGAACAGCAGCCGGTATTCGGGGAGGGAGTTGCAGAACCTGCTCAAGGAGAACGACGTCCAGATTTACGCCATAGGCATGAGCGAGATCTCCAGCGGCGCCGGCACGCTGAAATTCATAGCCGAACCGACCGGAGGCCAGGCGTTATTTCCGTTCGACTACGCCTCGGCAGAGGTGGTCTACACGCGGCTGGCGTTGATGCTCCGGCGGCAATATGTCATAGGCTTTTACCCCAGTAATGTAACAAGCGGAACCGCATGGCATAAGTTAAATGTGCAGATCAAAGCGCCAAAGCAACTGGGCAAGTTGAAGCTCTCATACAAAAATGGTTACTGGATGACCAGGTAGATCTTAACAACTGACATTGACACATCGGATGAAATTACAGCCATCGAAGGCGAGCGTTTAGAGTACCGGCTTGCGGCCGGCGCAACGATACCGGCTAGTGGTCTTTGAGAAATTAATGACGGCGCCTTTGCGCCTTTGCGAGCAATGGGCTTCCTTATTCAGGCGGCGGTTCTCGCCAAGGCGCAAAGACGCAAAGAGAGTTGAAGCGCTGAAATTCCACTATACGCGCAAAGAAAGGGGTTCATAATGCCAGATCGTAACAAAGCAAAGGTAGAGCAGGATGCGAATCGGGTTGTGAGCTGGTTGGCTGACAACCGCGCCGAATTTGAAGAGCGGGGCATAAACGAAGATTCGTTGGCCGGCGCCGTTGAAATAGGTGGAGTCGATCAGGTCCGGGCGGCCATAGACCGCCTCGAAAACAGAGAGGTCGTGGTAAGAAGGCCTGTAGCTCTGACAAGCCCGCCGAAGTTTTTGCTGACGCCCGGGCGGACGTGGTCCGTGGTTCGCGATAAGCTGTCCGGCGCGCAATCGGTATGATGTTCAAACCACGAAGACTTCATTATTCACCGTTCATCGTTCATCATTCATTTGTCATTGACAGAGCAGCGACATTCCACAATGACAAATGAACGATGAACGATGAACGATGTTCTGATTCAGCCCCAGCAGCTTTCGGCGGCATGTTTACATTCTTCTTTTGCGCCGGTCACGCCGAGGAATTCCCGGCTCAGCCACTCGAAGTCCTGCGCCGCGCCGCATGAGTTATCGTACTCGATCACGGCGACTCCTCGTGCCGCGGCTTCGATAATCCTCGTGCTGGTTCGGATGTGCGTATTGAAGAGGTCGCCGCCGAAAATGCGCCGTATTTCCTGTATGAACTCCCGGTCGAAACGCCGGCGCTCGTCGTAATTGTTGAGCACGACCTTGATGGACGGCATCGGCTTGACGAGCCGCTTTTGAATCCCCGCCATCCAATCGACCACGGCGATCATTCCCTTCAGCCCGTACATCCCGCAGGAGACGACCAGGATGACCTGATCGGCGGCGTCGACCCCGACCTGAGTGGACCGGCACAGCCCGGCCGGAGTGTCAACGACGACGTAGTCATAACGCCTTATCGCCGAGCCGAGTTGCCTTCTCAATAAGTTCGGCGACAGCGGCAGCCGGTCCACCGCTTCACGCAGGTCTTTCTGAAACTTATTGTGAATGAGGTCAATATTAGGCCGCACCCTGTTGATGTACTCGTCTATCTCAACCTTGGGGACGACGAGCAGACGGTCGGCGGTTTTCGGATTATTTATCTGGTCGTGGACCAACCCATGACCCAGATTGCCCTGCGGGTCGAGGTCGATGCACAACACACGTTTGCTGTGGCGCAACCCGAAACAGACAGCGAGATTTTGCGCAATGGTGGTCTTGCCGGTGCCGCCTTTCTGATTGACAAAGGCGATGACCTGGGTCGGCCTTTCCTTTAACGGAGCCAACAAAATGTCATGCTGAAGCCGCTCCGTGCCAAACGGGACACATATTTGATCTGGCATAATTTCGGCTCGCTTGTTCGTCTACGGGGAGAGGAGTATAGGCAGATGCTTCAGAACAGCTATCCTCTTGGAGGATGGACTGGGAGTATAGACTCAGACGGCGGCGATTTCAACAAACTTCTTTTCAATGATCAGGCTTCTTTTTTCTTCTCATCCTTCGATTCTTCAATGTACTCAAATCCTTGAATTTTTTCCCTCTCCCTTCCCTCCTTCCCCAATCCATCGCCGAGCAGCCGCGCGCCGAGAACGAAGAGCATGATGGCCAGCGCCGGAGATAGCTCCGCCAGAGCGTGGCCGCGATTGAAAAGCTTGCCGTCCACGGCGACCAGCAGGCTGCCCCAACTGGCCTCAGGCTCCTGCAAGCCGACGCCCAGGAACGAGAGCGCGGTCTCGGCGAGCAGGAAGGCGGGGAGATTAAGAAGCGCTCGCGCGGCTAGAGGCAGGGCCGCGCCCGGCAGTATGTGGCGAACGATGAGGCGGGCCGGCGAACAACCCAGACTCACGGCGGCCACCACGTATTCGCGCTGGCGCAGTTCCCTGGTTAAGCCGCGCGCGAGTCGAGCCATCTCGGCCCAGCCCAGCATAACAAAAATGATCAACAGCAACTTGATCGCGTCGGCGGGCGAGAGTCCTGGCGGGAAGGTGGCGCGCACGGCCAAAATCAGCACCAGAGTCGGGAGCGCCATCATCACGTCCGCCGCGCGCATCAGCACCTCGTCCGTCCACCCTCCCACATAACCGGCGGCGACCCCGATCAGAACGCCGAGCGCGCTCGCGAGTAGAGCGCCGATCGGCCCTATAACCAGTGAATACCGGCTGCCCATGAGCAGGCGCGATAAACGGTCCCGCCCGAATCTGTCCGCGCCGAGCAGATAAATGCGCGGGGCTTCGGCGCCGGCCTCAACTCGCGTTCCGAACAGATGCAGGTCGGTCGGGAAAAGCCAGAGAAATTCGTATGAGTAGCCGCGGGCGAAGAGTTCGAGCGGGTAGACCCGATCCGTGATCTCCTCGTAGCTCTGCGTCGCTGGGTCAATCAATCGCCGCGCATAGAAGAATGGCCGCGCATGCCATCGGCCTTGCGCGTCGCGGAAACGGATCTTGGTCGGCGGTGCGAACGGCTCTCTGCGCGATAAAGAGCTATAGTCGTAAGGCGCGAGCAGGTCGGCGAGAACGGCGATCAAGCAAAAGAACATAAGGAGGCCCGCCCCGGTCAAAAGCGCCCCACGGCCGCGCAGTCGATTGCGGATTGCGGATTGCGGATTGCGGATTGCGGTTAGCCACAGAGCCACAGAGCCACAGAGAAGGAGAGGAAAAGATATTGCCGAGAAAGCCTCTTTTCTCTTTCTGCTCCGTGGCTCTGTGTCTCTGTGGCTAAGCATAGCAATCCGCAATCAATCCATTCGTAGCCGTGGGTTATTCAACCGCTGCAGGATGTCCGCAGCGAGATTGCCTGCCATGACCGCCGCGGCGGCGACTAGCGTCACTCCCAGCAGCAGCGGAATGTCACGAGTCTCGACGGCCGAGATGGTCAGTTGACCCAATCCCGGCCAGCCCATCACCGTCTCGACAACCACCGAGCCGCTCATAACGTTGCCTAGCGAGAGTCCTAAAACTGTAATCAGCGGCCCGGCGCCCGGCCTCAGCGCGTGGCGCAGCAAAACCATCCGTTCCGGCGCGCCGCGCGCGCGCGCGACGCGAACGAACTCTTCATCGAGCGCCTCCCTGATGGCGACGCGCGTTTGCGCGAGAAAGAGCCCGAGGAGAGGAACTGATAGGATGATCGCGGGCGGGATGACCCGAAAAGACAAAACCCCGGCGTCCGCACTCGTCGCCGGGCCGACGACGCTTATCAGCGGCGTGGAGTAAATTAGAGCCAGAGCCAACAGCGCCAGCGCGAGTCCCGGCGTGGAGGACGCCAATAAGATGATCACCGAGCAGAGGCGATCAACCAAAGAGCCTGGGCGCCGGGCGGCGGCGATCCCCAGCATGAGCGAGACCGACCAGGCGATCAACAACGCGACCGTCGCCGACATTCCGGTGCGCAACAAGGGAGGCCGGATGAGGCTCCACACCGGCGCCTGAAAAACAAGTGAGTTGCCGAGATCGCCGCGCGCCGCATCGGCAAGCCAGTTCCGATAACGCTCCATCAACGGGCGGTCCAGACCGTAGATGCTGCGAATCTTCTTGATCGTCTCTTCCGAGCCGCGAGGGTTGTTGAACATGTTCACCGCGTCGCCCCCGGCGCGCGTGAGCAGCCAAAAAATCAGGACCGAAATGATTAGCAGAACCAGGGCGCCCTGCAGCAACCTGGAAATAATAAGCTTTATCATAATAATCAGTACCGCGAGCGGGCGCCTCCTGCGACGCTATGGCGAGAATCAGCTTTATCATAACCGAGCAAAGATGCTAATCTTGCGCTGGCGCCCAATCCAGGGCGCGACTAATTGTCAAGTTATTAGATCGAATTGCAAATCAATGTATGGCAGCTGAAATGCGTGTACGGATCAGTCCCCCTCGCGGTACTGATCCAGCGAGCATTCCCTCACACGCAATCGCAAACTGATATAGGTTAACCGTAGATCTGAAAGACCCCACACCTTTGCAGATCGCTCGACCAACGAACTCCCCCTCCTTGCCGCGGCGTCTTCTACCCAGGCGCGACTACGGTTCGTGTCGCGAGACAGGGGCCAGCGGCGATCATATTAGTACCCGCCCGGCTTGGTCGGCTTGATGGGGTGGCCTCACGGGTCCGCGCGGAGATGCCCACAGACTTTGCAAACAATGAGTTTCACAAACCTGCGGCTATTAGCCCTGTCTGCTTTACTCGCCCTGGTCTGGACTTCGTCCGCCTGCCGATCCCGCGGCCCGGTCGGCGAACGCGGGGGAAGCCGGCCTGGGGGCAAGATCATTTATCGGGTGTCGTCGGCGCCGGCGACCTTCAACTACCTGCAAGCCAGCGACGAGAATTCGTTGATCGTCGCTTTCTACCTGATGGGCGGACGGTTGATCGAGTTCGATCACAAGAATCAGCAATACGTCCCCGGCCTGGCGGAATCATTGCGGCGGCTCGACGACGGGAGAACGGTCGAAGTGACTCTGCGCGACGGAATCAAATTTTCGGACGGCCACCCGATCACCGCCGAAGACGTCATCTTCACCCTCCGCGCGATCTACGACGAGCGCACGGCCTCTCCCATTTTCCACGACGCGATGATGATCGGGAACCGCCAGATTGAAGCCAGTATACCCGAAGGGACCGATAGCCAGGGCGGGCGGCGGTTGCGTTTTGTCTTCCCCGACGTCGTCGCGTCGCCCGAAAATTATCTCTCAAATCTGGCCGTGTTGCCGCGCCATGTCCTCGAAGCCGATTTCAACCGAGGCGCGCTGCGTGACGCCTACGGCCTGACCGCCGACCCGTCGCGTGTCATCACCGCCGGCGCGTTCGCCGCCGAATCGGCCGCCCCCGGCGAACGCGTCACGCTCAAACGCAATCCGTACTATTGGAAAAAAGACAGCGCTGGCGCGCCGCTGCCGTATCTGGATCAGTTGGTGATTGATGTCGTGAAGGATGCAAATAACGCCTTCTTGCGTTTGCGGCAAGGCTCTCTGGACATCTACGACCGGCTCCGACCGCCTGACTATGCGGAGTTGCGTTCGCAATCAGGAGTGACACAGGTATCCGACCTCGGCCCGGGACTGCCAACCGACCATCTCTGGTTCAACCTCAATGTTGGCGAACTGAAAGGCCGCCCGGTAGTGAATCCCGTCAAGCGCGCCTGGTTCAATGACACGCATTTCCGTCAGGCCGTGTCGAGCGCGATCGACCGCCAGGGAATCGCTTCGACCATTCTGCAAGGACTGGCCAAGCCGCTTTACGGCTACGTCTCGCCGGGCAATCGCAAGTGGATCGCCGCAGACCTTCCACCCATCGCATACGACATGGAAAGATCGCGGGCGCTCTTGCGCGATGCCGGTTTTACAACGCGAGGCCCTCAGGATCGTCCGGAGTTGTATGATGCGAAAGGCAATCGCGTGGAGTTTACGCTGATCGTACCCTCGCCGAGCCAGCCGCTAAAAGATATGGCGATAGTAATCCAGGGAGACCTGGCTCAATTAGGGATCAAGATGCAAGTGGCTCCGATTGATTTCGGTGATCTTCAGCGCCGCATTTTGGAAAGTTACGATTATGACGCCTGCCTTCTCGTAACGTCTCTCAACGAACCTGATCCGTCCTCCTACACCAATTTCCTGAGCAGCAGCAGTCCTACCTGCCGTTGGCGCCCGAAGCAATCGAAGCCCGCGACCTACTGGGAAGCCCGGATTGACGACTTACTCGCGAAGCAATCGCGCGAGACCAATCCGGATCGCCGTCGCGCGGCCTTCAACGAAATTCAACTACTCCTCGCCGAACAATTGCCGGCCATCCCCATCGTCGCGCGCCATGTGTCCGTGGCGGCCAATCAACGCGTCGGCAATTACAGCCCGAGCGCAATCTTTCCCTACTCGCTCTGGAACGCGGAGGAACTGTTCATACGTCAGTAGGGAGTGGGGAGTGGGGAGTGGGGAGTGGGGAGTGGGAAAGACATATTCCCGACTCCCCATTCCCTACTCCCCACTCCCCGTTCGTTACTGCGTAGCCAGTCTGATTATTCCGGCCATTGCGTGCGCGAGTTCGATGCGCTTCATCGCGTCGTTGGGGCGGAAGACTCCACCGTCGGCGGTGGGATATTGACATTGGACGTGGAGGAGCCGAGGAGGCCGAGCAACCCCAGCGGCACAGTCCCGGAGAACATACGCAGCGGGTCGTTGACGTAG
>Ga0209382_10007116_pt1 | contig 14324 bp, 16 predicted proteins | sample SoiMetdeltSBSDD5_FD_187599 | JGI IMG/M metagenome (GOLD analysis project Ga0209382, IMG submission 187599) | Bulk soil microbial communities from a Populus tree surrounding site in Tennessee, USA - Soil MetaG P. deltoides SBSDD5 (SPAdes) (version 2) | ecosystem: Environmental > Terrestrial >... | reverse complement strand
CTCCGCCCCGCTTGACGTGAGTCCACGCCGCTGCGGCCCACACGTTTCGGTCCTACGCACCCTGCTCACACGAGTGTGAGCAGGTCTGGACCAGGGCAGCGCTGCCGGTTCCCCAAGATCGCCGTTCTCCGTACAAACGCGCAGCCCTGCTGCACAATCGCACGGAAAACGGCGATCTTCGTGTGAGGTGGCCGGGCCGTTGCCCACTAGTGCTTGGTTGTCCCATACTATGCGCAGAAGCACGCAGCAAACACGCAGGGAGTGTGCATGGTGGAGCCGGGTCGCGGAATGGCGGCCGACATCGCCGAGCAGCCGGATGTGCTGGCCCGGCTGCTCGGCGAACAGATCGGTTCGATCGAGGCGGTCGCGGCCGAGATCGCCCGGCACCGCCCGCGCCACGTGATCTTCACGGCGCGTGGTACGTCCGATCACGCGGCGCTCTACGGCGCGTACCTGACGGAGATCCGCCTCGGCGTCCCGGCCGGCCTGGCCTCGCCGTCGGCGATCACCGTGTATGGTGCCCGCCCGGATCTGCGCGACTGCCTGGTGGTCGGGGTGTCGCAGAGCGGCGGCTCGCCGGACCTGCGGGAGGTTGTGCGGGTCGCCCGCGAGCAGGGCGCGCTCACGCTGGCCGTGACCAACGCGCCGGACTCGCCGCTGGCTCAGGCGGCACAGCTGCACGTTGACGTGGCCGCCGGGCCGGAGCGGGCGGTGGCGGCGACCAAGACCTACACGGCCGAGCTGCTGGCGTTGCTCCTTCTGGTCGAGGGCGTGCGCGGCGGCGGCACCGTGTCACGCGACGAGCGCGAGGCGCTGGCCCGCCTGCCGGAGCTGGCCGCGCGTACGCTCGACGATCCCACCGCCATCGAGGCGGCCGGGCGGTACCGGTTCGCCAACCGCATCGTCCTCACCGGCCGGGGCTACGCCTACCCCACCGCGCGGGAGGCGGCGCTCAAGCTGATGGAGACCTCGTACCTGCCGGCGCTGGCGTTCTCGGGCGCCGACCTGCTGCACGGCCCCCTCGCCATGGCCGACCCCGACGTGCCGGTGGTGGCGGTCGTCGGCGCCGGGCCGGGCGGGGCGGCCATGCGCGAGGTGCTCGCCCGGGTCGGGGAGCGACGCGCCGACCTGCTGGTCGTCGGACCCTCCGATGTGGACCTTCCCGGCACCAAGCGGGTGCCGACCCCGGCGGTGGACGAGCGCCACGGCGCGCTGCTCGACATCCTGCCGCTGCAACGCCTCGCCCTGGCGCTGGCGCTCGCCCGCGGCGAGGACCCCGATGCCCCGCGTGGGCTGAAGAAGGTCACCGCGACGCTTTGAAGCGAGTGAGCGCGGAGGCGAGGACAGCCAGCAATATGAGAGTCTGGCTGCGTGTCCACCCTGCGCGACCTGGTCGAGGAGCACACGAGCCTGGGACCGACCGAGGTCGAGCACCTGCACCGCCTGGCCGGTGACTGGCAGCTGATCTCCGATCTGTCCTTCGCCGATCTGCTGCTCTGGGTGGCCGTGGACCGGGAGCGGGGCAGCGGCACGGGCGACCTCCGACCGGAGTTCATCTGCGTGGCCCAGGTGCGGCCGACGACCGCGCCGACGGCGTACCAGGACGACCAGGTGGGTCGGGTGCTCGCGGGGCCCGAGGTGGCCCACCTGGCGATCGCGCTGACGCAGGGGCGCATCTGGCGCGAGGGCGACCCGGTCTGGTACGGCGACACGCCGGCCCGCCACGAGGCCATTCCCGTGCGCTGCCGCGACGGGGTCGACGTGATCGCCGTGGTGGGGCGCGACACGAACCTGGTCACGGCCCGTACCCCCAGCCAGCTGGAGATGAACTACCTGACCAGCGCCGACGACCTGGCCCAGATGGTCGCCGACGGCACGTTTCCGCCGACCCGGCAACCCGGCGAACGCACGAGCGCACCCCGCGTGGGCGACGGTCTGATCCGCCTCGACGCGGGCGGCAAGGTCACGTACGCGAGCCCGAACGCCCAGTCGGCGTACCGCCGGTTGGGGTTCGCCGCCCACCTCGTCGGCGAGGATCTGGCGACGCTGACGGCGCGGCTCACCGATGATCCGCTGGAGGGCGGCGAGGCGGCCGACCGCATCCACGCCGCCCTGCGAGGAGAGTCGCCCGGGCGCAAGGAGATCGAGGCCCGCGGGGCGACGGTCCTGATGCGGGCCTTGACGCTGCTGCCGGCCGGCGTGCCGATCGGGGCGCTCGTCCTGGCCCGCGACATCACCGAGGTCCGCCGCCGTGACCGCGAGCTGATGACGAAGGACGCGACCATCCGCGAGATCCACCACCGGGTCAAGAACAACCTGCAGACCGTCGCGGCGCTGCTACGCCTGCAGGCCCGCCGGGTCGGCTCGGCCGACGCCCGGGCCGCGCTGGAGGAATCCGTACGCCGTGTCGCCTCGATCGCGATCGTGCACGAGACCCTGTCGATGTCGGCCGACGAGGTCGTGGAGTTCGACGGCATCGTCGACCGGGTCGCCGCCGCCGCGGCCGAGGTCGCGGCGCCCGAGTCGACCGTGGTGCTCAAGCGAGTCGGCGACTTCGGCGTACTGCCGGCCGAGGTCGCCACCCCGCTGGTGATGGTCCTCAACGAGCTGCTGCTCAACGCCGTCGAGCACGGTTTCCCGGCGGGCGACGGCACGACCGGCGAGGTCACCGTCTCGGTGCACCGGTTCCGCCGGCAGCTGCACGTCAGCGTGGCCGACACCGGCAAGGGCCTGCCCGAGGACTTCGACCTCGACGCCCAGGACCGGCTCGGACTGCAGATCGTGCGCACGCTCGCCCGGGGTGAGCTGCGCGGCACGATCGAGATGCGGCCGCGCGTCGGCGGTGGCACCGAGGCCGTCCTCGTCGTCCCGCTCGGCGGCCGCCGCTGACCTGCGCGCTGACCGTCCGCCTGATCGACCTCCGTGACTGACCGCGCTACCCTGCGATCGCGCCGCGATGCCGCGGCGTGGACGGGGCATAATCGATGACGCACCCGAACGATGGTGGGCCGGCTCTCGAGGCCCCGGGGCCCTGGCGGGCTCGCCGCACCTGCCGCCGGACGCTCATCGTGGCCACCTCGATCGGCGCGATTCTCGTGCTCAGTCTGGTCGCTGGCCTCGTGGTGCTGGCACCGCGCCTGCTCGGTGGTGCCCGCGTCGGTTGGAGCACGCTGGTCCGTCCCGCGCCGCCGCCGTCGGCCGATCCGGACACGGTCGTGCCGGGACTGACGCCGGCGGCCATGATGTTCACCGATCCCCAACATGGTTACCTGTTGATATACCGGTGCGTCTCGGGCGACATTCGGCAGTGCACCTACGAGCTCTACGCGACGGACGACGGCGGCCGCGGCTGGTCGCGGCGAACGGTTCCGCTCGCCGCCGGCGCGGCCTATCTCCGGGAGCCGCTCCACGTGCTACCCGAGGATTATCTGATCTTGGACGAGCCAGTCTTCGACACGTCCGGCACCACTCGCTCCAACGAGACGGCGGCGGTCGAGCCCCAGGCTCCGCCCCGCCGATGGCTGAGCCGCGACGGCGGCCGGACCTGGACCGAGATCTCCACTCGGCTGCAGGGCACGGTGGCCGAGGTGCCCGTCGGGGGTTACCTGATCGTGACTCCGTGGGTCGACCCGCGACGCGTGCCGGCGACGTTGGAGGAGATCGAGCGGTTGAGCCGGCCGTTCCAGGTCCTGCGTCCGGACGGGACGATGGCCGCGTTGGAGAAGCCTCCCTTCCTCTTTCGGTTCCTGATCGGACCCGACCAACCGGTCATCGGCACGGACGGGAGCATCTGGCTGGCGACCAACGGACTCTCGGCGACGCAGCCGGTCAGTCTGATGGTCAGCCCCGACCGCGGTCGCTCCTGGCGAGACGTGTCCCTGCCCGGCGTCGACACCCCGGTCCAGATCAACACCGTCGACGGTCGGTACGTCTATCTGCTCAACTACGCCAATTCGGGCGAGACCCGGCTGTTGTACAGCACGGACGCGGGCCAACGGTGGCAGGAGAAGCCAATGCTGCCGTGGTCGCGCGCCGGTGACTATCCGCCTAGGGTCGCCGCCCTGCCCGACGGTGGCCTCCTCGTGGTCTCGGAAGAGCGGGTCTATCGCGCGGCGCCGGGCATGCTCGCGACCGCCGAGGTGACCTACGCACCGCCACTGACGAGCGTGGTATCGGTCGGTGCTCGCCTGTTCGCGCGCGACGCTCGGGGCACGTTCTATATCTCGGTCGACGGTGCGAACTGGGACGAGGTGCGCCTGCCCTGAGCCCGTCGTCCCAGAGCGTGGCCTTTGGTGGCCGATGCCGTTGGTCGCGTGGAATGATGATTGCCATGACGAGCGCCGTCGTACGTCGGTTTGTGGCCCGCCGCCACATCGACTACGGCCGTGTGCGCAGCGCCATCTGTCCGGCTCGCTGACAACCTCGCCCGATTCGATCACTCGGGCGCGATCGCGCCGGATCTTTTCTCTGACAATGCTGTCACCGACCCTTGTGGTCGGTCCTGGCGCGTCGCGTCCCCTCAGGAGGACGCCGGACCATGTCGGTCACCAGCACCGAACCCACCACCGGAACCCGTCCCGTGCGCCGCGCCCGCGGCGAGGGCCAGTGGGCGATGGGGCACCGGGAGCCGCTGAACCCCAACGAGCGCACGAAGAAAGACGACAACGGGCTCAACGTGCGGGCCCGGATCGAGTCGATCTACGCGCACCGGGGCTTCGCGAGCATCGACCCGGCCGACCTGCGCGGCCGGATGCGCTGGTGGGGCCTCTACACCCAGCGGCGACCCGGCATTGACGGCGGTCGCACCGCCGTCCTCGAGCCACACGAGCTCGACGACGAGTACTTCATGCTGCGGATCCGCGTGGACGGCGGCCAGCTCGACCTGGCCCAGCTGCGGGCAGTCGCGGAGGTGTCCACCCGGTACGGTCGCGACACCGCCGATCTCACCGACCGGCAGAACGTCCAGCTGCACTGGGTGCGCATCGAGGACGTGCCGGCCATCTGGGAGCGGCTCGAGGGAGTCGGGCTGACGACCGCCGAGGCCTGCGGCGACACTCCCCGGGTCGTGGTCGGCAGCCCGGTCGCGGGGATCGCGGCGGACGAGGTGCTCGACCCGACGCCGGCCATCCGGGCGATCGTCGACCGCTATATCGGCGACAAGGCGTTCTCGAACCTGCCACGCAAGTTCAAGTCGGCCGTTGCCTGGCTGCCTGACGTGCCGTACCAGTCCAACGACATCGCGTTCCTGGGCGTCGTCCACCCCGAGCACGGCCCGGGCTTCGATCTCTGGGTGGGCGGTGGCCTGTCCACGAACCCGATGCTCGCCCAGCGCCTCGGCGCCTGGGTGCCGATCGAGGAGGTGCCGGACGTTTGGGCCGGCGTCGTCAGCGTGTTCCGCGACTACGGCTACCGCCGCCTGCGCAGCCGGGCCCGGTTGAAGTTCCTCGTCGCCGACTGGGGCGTCGAGCGCTTCCGGGACGTGCTCGAGGGGGAGTACCTGCACCGCAAGCTCATCGACGGCCCACCGCCCCAGCTGCCCGAGCACGCGATCGACCACATTGGAGTGCACCGTCAGCGCGACGGCCGGTTCTTTGTCGGGGTCGCGCCGACCGCCGGCCGGGTCAGCGGCTCGACCCTGGCCGCCGTCGCCGACGTGGCCGAGGCACACGGCAGCGGTCGGGTGCGGCTGACGCCGTACCAGAAGCTGCTCGTTCTCGATCTTGACGAGTCGGCAGTTGAGCCAGCCATCGCCGCACTGCGGGCGCTCGGCCTCGACGCCTCACCGTCCCCATGGCGGCGTGGGGTCATGGCCTGCACCGGCATCGAGTTCTGCAAGCTCGCCATCGTCGAGACCAAGGCGCTGGCCGCGTCCCTAGTGGACCGTCTGGAGGGGACGCTCGCCGGCCTCGACGCCGACATCACCATCAACGTGAACGGGTGCCCGAACGCCTGCGCCCGAACGCAGGTCGCCGACATCGGGCTCAAGGGGCAGCTGGTGCCCGGGCCGGGCGGCGAGATGGTCGAGGGCTTCCAGGTGCACCTGGGCGGTGGGCTCGCGCTTGCCGCCGGCCAGGCGGCCGGGTTCGGGCGCAAGCTGCGCGGCCTGAAGGCGACGGCCGATGAGCTGCCCGACTACGTGGAGCGCCTCGCCCGCCGCTACCTCGCCGGCCGGACCGTGGGGGAGCCGTTCGCCCAGTGGGTGCTGCGGGCAGAGGAGGCGGAGCTGCGATGACTGACAACGAGCGAACCGTGCCTTATCACTGCCCGTTCTGCGGTGGCGAGAACCTCCGCCCGTACGAACCGCCGGAGGACGGTCCGGCCGTCCACACCGGATGGGAGTGCCGGGAGTGCACCCGGGTCTTCTCCGTGAAGCTGATCGGATTGGTGGTCAAGCAATGACGACCCCCTTGCTGCGTACGACCGACGAGCTGGCTCAGACGGCCTTCGCGGCCCAGGCCGAGCTCGAGGGAGCCCCCGCGGAGCGGGTGATCGAGTGGGCGGTCGAGGAGTTCGGATCCCGGTTCTGCGTCACCAGCTCCTTCGCGGACGCGGTGCTGGCGCACCTGGCGTCCCGGGTCGCGCCGGGCGTCGACGTGGTGTTCCTCGACACCGGGCTCCACTTCGCACAGACGCTCGGCGTCCGTGATCAGGTCGCCTCCTCGCTGCCCGTACGGGTTCTGTCTGTCCAACCTCGACTGACGGTCGGTCAGCAGGACGGTGTCTACGGGCCGCGCCTGTTCTCGCGCGACCCCGACGAGTGCTGCGCCCTGCGCAAGGTCGAGCCGTTGGAGCGCGCGCTGCACGACTATGACGCCTGGGCGGCCGGCGTCCGGCAGGGTGAGACCGCGGCCCGGGCCAACGTACGCGAGGTCGACTTCGAGTTGAGCCGCGGCAAGGTGAAGGTGGCCCCGCTCGCGCGGTGGACCGACGCCGACGTCGAGGCGTACATCGCCCGCCACAACGTGCCGGTGAACCCGCTGTTGCAGGACGGCTACGGCTCGGTCGGCTGCTGGCCGTGCACGCGCCGCGTCCGTCCGGGCGAGGATTCCCGGTCGGGCCGGTGGGCCATGTTCGACAAGACCGAGTGCGGCCTGCACCGGTGACGCCCTTGGTGCTGGTCGCCCACGGCAGCCGGGACCCGCGCTCGGCGGCGACCGTGCGGCGCCTGGCCCGGGCCGTCCGGGACGCCTGGCCGGCGCCCGTCGCGGCCGCCTTCCTCGACTTCAACCTGCCCGCGGTCGCGCCGACCGTACGCGCGCTCGCCGTCGAGAGCGATCACCCACCCGTCGTCGTGCCGGCTCTGCTGACCTACGCCTACCACGGCCGGGTGGACGTGCCCGAGGTGCTGGCGGCCACGGGCGTTACGGCCCTGGTGGCGAACGTGCTCGGGCCGTCCGCGCCGAGTGAGGAGCCCGACCCGCTCCTGCTGGGCGCCCTGCACCGGAGGCTGTCCGAACTGGACCGTCGCTTCGACGGCGTGGCGCTACTGGCCGCCGGTACTCGAGATCTCGTCGCCAGATCCACTGTGGATTCCGTGGCCTCGGCTCTCTCTGTGGTGCTCGGACTACCGTGCGTGGCCGGATATGCGTCCGGTGGCACGAGCGGCGCCGAAGCGGTGGAGGCCGTCCGCGCGCGGGGCGCTCGTCGCATCCTAGCGTCGTCGTATTTCCTTGCGCCTGGCCGTCTTCACGGCGCCGTGGCCGCGTCCGCGCGCGCCGCGGGTGCTCTCGGTGTGACTGCGCCGCTGGGGGCCGCAGCGGAGCTTGTGGGCCTCATTACCGCCCGCGCCCGCGCCGCGTCGGCCCCCTCCTTCGCAGATCTTGGATGATCTGTGTAGCTATAGCAGCACAGATCATCCAAGATCGCAGAGAGTGCAAAGTGGAGCCCCGGTGGATTCCGGGGTCCACCGGGGCTTCCGCTGCTTCGGCTGGGTCGGAGCTGGCGAGTCTCAGATCAGAGTGAGTGTGCGCGAACCCGCATCCCTCCGCGGCGCTTGACCGCGCGCCGCTCCTCTTCGCTCATCCCGCCCCAGACTCCGGCGTCCTGCCCGGTCTCGAGGGCCCACTGGAGGCAGTCGTCGACGACCGAACAGCGCCGGCAGACCGCCTTAGCCTGCTCAACTTGCAGCAGGGCAGGCCCGGACGTCCCGATAGGGAAGAACAGCTCCGGGTCCTCGTCTCGGCAGGCGGCACGGTGGCGCCAGTCCATGGCGGCAACACTCCTTGATCGTGGATTCGGTGGCATTGCTTGCACGGCTCAATCTGCATGTTTCCTGCGAGACCGGGAGGCGCCCCACGGAAGGCGCTGTGCGGTGACGCTAGAGCAGGCAAGGTGCCTCGTACTCGGTTCGCTTGTGAATGCTTTCACGAACTATCGCGTTGTCAAGGGGGAGGTTAGGCAAAAAACGGAGTGCGTGACGGACGTCACGCATGTTTTGTCCGGTTTATGTGGTAAACCCCCTACCCCGACTTGCAACAGTGCGTAGCTAATGTAGTACGCTACGTAGCTCCGTGCCAGCATTTCGGGCATGTGTCGTGCGGTGGGAATCGACGCTGTTGAGACCTACTGTGTTGCATACAACGACCGTCCCTTTAACAGAGTACGCGCAACGCGTCCGGAACCGCAGTAAATGCGATCTTGCTCTTTTCGCCTAGGTAGTCACCGTCGACCTGAAACGCCAATGGACGCGTCGACCGAAGCGTGAACTCCGAAAGATTGTGCCGTCGCAGCACCTGGCGCCCATGGGGGTTGGGCCGGCGCGACAGGATCTGCGCCACCGCCCGCGCCGTGGCCGCGATATGCAGCGCCCGCAGGGCCATCAGGTCCAGGCCGAGGTCGAAGGACGCGTCGGGGCAAGGGTTGACGGCCCGGTCGCCTAGGTACGTCCAGGGGGCGGTGTTCTGGACGATCACGGTCGCCAGATCGGACTCTGGTAGTTCGCCGGGCGCCTCCAGGGTGATCAGTGGCGTGCGGCGATCGGTCTCGAGGAAGAACTGCGACACCGTCGAGCGCACATAGAGGCCGGGGGTGGAGACCTTGCCGCGCAGCCGGGCCCGCTCCACCTTCCGCACCACCTCCGCGTCGAGCCCGAAACCCGCGCAGAAGGTGAAGTAGCGCCCCTCGGCGCGGCCCAGCCCGATCGTGCGCATTCGGCCGGTGTGCAGCGCCTCGAGGATCACCCCGGTGCCCTCGGTCCAGTCCTTGGGCAGTCCGAGGGCGCGGGCGAAGACGTTGGTGGAGCCACCCGGCACGACCGCCAGGGCCGGCACGTCCGCGGCGGGTCCCTTGGCCAGCAGGCCGTTGACGACCTCGTTGACCGTGCCGTCGCCGCCGAGGGTGACCACGACCCCGAACCTCTTCGCGCGAGCCTGGCGGGCCAGCTCGGCCGCGTGACCCCGCCGGCGCGTGTACTCCACGGACAGGTCGACCTCGGTCCGCAGGGCCCGGACGAGCAGATCCCGGCCGCGTTCCGTGGTCGTGGTGGCCTTCGGATTAACCACCAGTAACGCCCGCATGGCGGGGACAATACTCGGCCGTGGCGCCGCGACCGACCGGTTGGCCGGCAACTGGTGGCCGCTAGGGTGACGACATGTCCGACGACGCGCTCCCCTCAGCGGAGGAGGCATAGTGTCCGACGACGCGCTCCCCTCAGCGGAGGAGGCATAGTGTCCGACGACGCGCTCCCCTCAGCGGAGGAGGCATAGTGTCCGCCCCGCCGACCGCGCCGACCCTGCGCTGGGCCGTCGCTCTGCTCGCCTTGGAGGCCGCCGCGCTCGCGGTCGTGGTCGGTGTGCTGATCTACGAGGACGTTGCGACGACGCCCACGAGCATGCGGGGAGCCGTGCTCGTCACCCTGTACGCGGTGATCATGACCGCGGTGTTCGGCGGTCTCGCCTGGGCGCTGCACCGACGCCAGCGTTGGGCCCGTGGCCCCGCCATCGTCATGCAGCTCCTGCTCGTGCCGATCGGTTTCACGATGGCCAGCGGCGGCGCGGCCTGGCTCGGCGTACCGACGATTCTGGTCGGCCTGGCTGGCGCCGGGACCCTGCTGGCCCCCGCAACACGCGCGGCACTCGGCATGAACTGAGCGTTGAGACGTAGGCTGCTCACTGTGAGCGTTGAGGCACGGACGCCGGCGTACCAACTCCTCGCCGACGAAATCCGAGCACAGATCACGTCCGGCCGGCTACGTCCAGGAGACCGACTGCCGACCGAGCCGCAGCTGTGCGCAGACACCGGAGTGAGTCGCAGCACCGTACGCGAGGCCCTGCGCCTCCTCGCCAGCCAGAATCTGATCATCACGACGCGGGGCGTCTCGGGCGGGAGCTTCGTCGCCCACCCCAGTCCGACCCAGCTCGCCGAGGTCCTCGCCACCGGCGTGCATCTGTTGCTGGCCAACTCGATTGTGAAGACCGAAGACCTGCTCGAGGTGCGTGGGCTGCTCGAGGCTCCGGCGGCGCGCCTCGCCGCGATGCGGCGCACCGAGGAGCACCTGGCGAGGTTGCGCGCGACCCTGCGCGAGGTCGAGTCGGCCGATCTCGAGGACATCTTCACGGCGCACGGCGAGTTCCACCAGATCGTCGCCGAAGCCTCGGGCAACTCCGTGCTCGCGGTGGTGATGCGGCCCCTCTACGTCGTCGGTAACCCGCGCATGCTCGGCGAGGCGATCGGCCGGGACTTGTGGGTCCGCTTCGACATCGAGCACCGCGCGATCATCGACGCGATCGAGCGGCGCGACGCCGACGAGGCCGAGGTCGCGGCGTCCGTGCACCTCGGCCAGATCACGGTCGCCACCCGACCGATGGTGGGGCGGTTGCGGGAGATGCACCAGGGGGAGCGGTCGCCGGACGACGACGGCTTCCGGGCCGACGCGTTCGCGGCCCTGGTCGCCGAGGCGGAGATCACCGGCGCGGACGACGCTTGACGAGGTTGATCGAGGCCTGACCATCCTCGGCGGTCCCGGTCACCTCGGCCGCGTGGGCGGTCAGCACGTGCCAGGCGAACGACTGCTCGGCCGGGAGCACCGCGCGGGCGACGGTGGGCGCCGAGACGGTGACGGCGAGACCATCGCTGAGCACATTGAACCGGCAGGTCAGCGTCGCCGGCTGAGGGCCGGCCGGCGCGGGCAGCGTCAGCAGCATGGCGCACGCCTCGTCCACCGCGATGCGTAGGTCCTCGATCTCATCCAGGCTGAAGCTTAGTCGCGCCGCCAGTCCGGCCGTCGCGGTGCGCAGCACGGCGAGGTACGCGGGCTCGGCGGGTACGGTCAGCTCGACCACGTCCCCACCCAGCGTGTCCAGCGGATCGGCCTCACCTCGTCGCATGATGCCTAGACTCTAGGGGTTGACGGCCTCCAGCGCCCGCACCGTACGCAGGGGTCAGTCGCCGCGCGGCGAGGCGATCGCTCTGGTGCCGGCGGCCAGCCGTCGCAGTGCCTCCCCGTCCACTCGCCACGGCACCCACTCCCGCCTCTCCTGGCCGCCGACCTGCCGGTAGAACGAGCGCGAGCCGTTCAGTTGTGGCGCGTCGAGCACCCACCACTCCAGGCGGCGATAGCCCCGGTCCCGGCAGATCGCCGCCAAGGTCGCGAGCAGCAACCGCCCCGCGCCGCTGCCGCGAGCGCTTGGCCGGACATAGAGGTCTTCGACGTAGATGCCGTGCACACCCTCCCAAGTGGAGAAGTTGAGAAACCAGAGAGCGAACCCCACGACCTGTCCGCCCGTGTCCACGGCAACGTGACCGAACAGTGCCGGTCGCTCACCGAAGAGCGCCGCCCGCAGGTGATCCGCCGTGATCCGGCAGTCGTCGCGAGCGTCCTCGAAGGCGGCCAGGTCGTGAACCATCGCGACGACGGCCGGCACGTCCTCGGGACGCACCGGCCGGACCGTCGTACCAGATGACTCGCTCGCTTGCGCGGCGTTCACGCCTGCTTGGTCTCCCAGAAGATCTTCGCGATGTCATCGATCTTCTTCAGCAGCTCCTCGGCCGTCGCGACATCGAGGGAGCCCTTGGAGCCGGTGGCCCCCGCGAGCTTGGTGGCCTCGTTGAAGAGCTGGTGCAGGTTCGCGTACTTCTCGAAGTGCGGTGCCTTGAAGTAGTCCGTCCACAGCACCCACAGGTGGTGCTTCACCAGCTCGGCCCGCTGCTCCTTGATGATGAGCGCCCGTGTGCGGAAGTCGGGATCGTTGTTGGACTGGACCTTCTCACAGATCGCCTTGATGGACTCGGCCTCGATCCGGGCCTGTGCCGGGTCGTAGACGCCGCACGGCAGGTCGCAATGGGCGCTGGCGACCGTGCGCGGCGTCAGCAGGCGTGGCAGTCGCATCGCTGTCATTCCTCCTCGTCTGGGATGATCCTCGTACGACCGACCCTACTCCTGCGATTGGTTGCTGGCTCATGGAGTCGTGCTAGATGCGGTCTCCGTTGGTGGCCGTCCTGGTGCGAGGCCCGTCGATGGCTCCGACGCTGAAGGATGGGGACGCCGTGCTCGCCCGCCGCGGTGGTCGCCCGCCACGCCCGGGCGATGTGGTGATTGGACGGTTCCGCTCGCGCCCCGATCTGCTCGTCGTCAAACGGGTCGTACGCCGGGCCGGCGACGCCTGGTGGCTGCAGGGGGACAACGCGCTGGGCACCGACGACTCACGTACGTTCGGAGCGGCGGACGTGGTCGCACGAGTGGTGCTGCAGTGGTGGCCCCGCCTGCGTCGCCTCTGATGCTGACACGACACCGATGCTGATACGACGCTGATTCTGATACGACGCTGATCCCAGCTATGATCGCCCGATGGCCGATCCGGTCTTTGAGCTGCACCGCGGCGGGAAGATGGTGGTCCAGTCCACCGTGCCCCTGTCGACCCGGGAGGACCTGTCCCTCGCCTACACGCCGGGCGTGGCACTGGTCTGTGAGGCCATCGCGGCCGACCCGACGCTCGCCGACCACTACACCTGGGTCGGTCATACCGTCGCGGTGGTGACCGACGGTTCCGCCGTGCTCGGGCTCGGCAACATCGGCCCGCGCGCGGCGATGCCGGTGATGGAGGGAAAGGCCGTTCTGTTCAAGCAGTTCGGTGGTGTCGACGCGGTGCCCCTGTGCCTGGACACTCAGGACAGTGATGAGATCGTGCGGATCGTCGCCGCGCTGGCCCCGAGCTTCGGCGGCATCAACCTGGAGGACATCGCCGCGCCGCGGTGCTTCGAGATCGAACGCCGGCTGGACGAGTTGCTGCCGATCCCGGTCTTCCACGACGACCAGCACGGCACGGCGATCGTAGTGCTGGCGGCGCTACGCAACACGGCGGCGTTGCTGAGCCGCAGGCTCGCGGATCTGCGGGTGGTTGTCGTCGGTGCCGGTGCCGCGGGCAGCGCGGTGACCCGGACGCTGCGCTCGGGTGGCGTGGCCGACATCGTGGTCTGCGACTCGCGCGGCGTCCTCCACAGTGGACGCGATGACCTGAACCGGGAGAAGGCGTCCCTGCTCGCCACGACCAACCCCCGCGGCGTCACCGGCGGGGTCGCCGAGGCACTGTCCGGAGCGGACGTCCTGATCGGAGTGTCGGGCGGCGCGATCGACGAGTCGGCGGTGGCCGGGATGACCCCCGGCGGGGCCATCTTCGCGTTGGCGAACCCGACTCCCGAGGTCCACCCGACTGTGGCGGCCCGCCATGCGCGCGTCGTCGGCACGGGCCGCAGCGACTTCCCCAACCAGATCAACAACGTGCTGGCGTTCCCCGGGGTGTTCCGCGGCGCGTTGGACGCCCGGGCGACCCGGATCACCGAGGGCATGAAGCTGGCCGCCGCCGAGGCCATCGCGAGCGTGGTGGCCGATGCGCTGACCGCCGACGCGGTGGTGCCCTCCCCGCTGGATCCCCGCGTCGCTCCGGCGGTCGCGGCCGCCGTGGCCGAAGCCGCCCGGCGAGACGGCGTCTGCCGGGCCACCGCATCCGTACCCGACTGACCGGCTGCTAGCGTTCGGGCATGCGAGCCGCCTACGCCTCCGCGATCAACCCCGACGATCCCCTGGCCGGACTCACCGTTGGTGAACGCCCCGAACCGGAGGTGCCGGAGGACTGGGCGACCGTCCGGGTGCGAGCCAGCTCGCTCAACCACCACGACCTGTGGTCCCTGCGCGGCGTCGGCCTGCCGCCCGACCGCCTGCCAATGATCTTGGGTTGCGATGCGGCCGGAGTTGACGACGACGGCAACGAGGTCGTGGTGTACCCGGTCGTGCCCGACCCGCAGGACCCGCGCGGGTTCTCGCTGCTTTCGGAGCGGTATCAGGGCACCCTCGCGGACGCGGTGGTCGTGCCGCGCTACAACCTTATCCC
>Ga0209382_10007111_pt1 | contig 14326 bp, 11 predicted proteins | sample SoiMetdeltSBSDD5_FD_187599 | JGI IMG/M metagenome (GOLD analysis project Ga0209382, IMG submission 187599) | Bulk soil microbial communities from a Populus tree surrounding site in Tennessee, USA - Soil MetaG P. deltoides SBSDD5 (SPAdes) (version 2) | ecosystem: Environmental > Terrestrial >... | reverse complement strand
CAAGGAGAGAACGGGAGGGCGCATCTACGCGGTCGACGATCTCGAGGACGATGCGAATGTCGAGATCGATGATGTCGCCACCAAGGCGGATGAGACACTCGACGATGTGAAGGTGGATGAGAGCGTCGACGATCAGGATGAGGAATAATCGAACATAGGTGCTTCGGTCCGTCCCTCAACTTGTCTCTGCGGTCGCCCTCGTCGTCGGGGTCTCGCTCTTCGCGATCACGATCGTTCGATCCGGATTTGACGAAACGATGGCGAGCGCCAGCCGCGTAGGGCTGGCGTTTCCCGCGCTGATGCTCCCGGGCGCCTGCTGGCACCTGCTGCGCACCTGGGGATGGTCGATCGCTTTTCCTGACGAGGCCAGGCCCCGGTTCGCCCGCTTGTTTCGCGTGCGACTCGCTGCCGACGCCATCAGCTTCTTCACGATCCGCGGGGTCACCGGTGAGCCGCTCAAGATCATGCTCCTCTATGAGGTGGCGGCGCCGATCTCCACGGCAGCCATCACGCTGGAGCGGCTTGCCTTCGCGATCGTGTCGCTCGTGCTCGCAGGCGTCATCTCCACGATCGCCGTCAGACTGCTGGCCATGCCCGGGGCATGGGACGCCCTCTTCACACTGCTCTCGATGGTGACTGTGATCGTGCTGGGCGTCCTCGTGGAAATCGCGCGCCACCGCCAAGGCGACTATCTCGGCAGGCTCGTGACCCGTCTCGGACGACTCGTCGGCCGGCAGCTCGAAGCGTCGCGAGTCGTCCGCTTCGTCCTGGATGTCGAAGATGTGTTGCTCGACCTTATCCGGGGCGACCGGCGTCGGCTGATCATCCTCACCATCCTTCCGGTCGTCTGCTACGTGCTCACGGCATTCGAAGTGTGGTTGGTGCTGTGGGTGATCGGCGAACCGATCGGTATCACCGCGGCGCTCGCGATCGACACGTTTGCGCGGTTAGGCAGCGTCGCCTCCGCGGCGATTCCCGCAGGCCTCGGCGCGCTCGAAGCGTCGAACGCGGCACCTGTCGCGATGCTGGGGCTGGGTGGAGGGGGGGCGCTCGCGTTGATGCGCCGCGTGCGCGCGCTCCTGTGGGCAGGTGTCGGCCTCGCGCTCTACCCGCGCGTCAAGCAGCGCGAACCCAAGCCATGAAGTCCGGCTAAAGCCGGACACTCATACTTTCACCAGGCGCTCGGCCGCTCGTTCCAACGTCTCGTCGCGTTTCGCGAAACAGAATCGCAACACCGGGCCTGGCTGCTCGCCTTCGTAGAGAAACGGCGAGATCGGAATTGCCGCGACACCGTGTTCACGCGTGAGCCTGATGGCAAAGTCGGCGTCGGCCTCGCGAGTGATTTCCGAATAGTCGAACATCTGAAAGAACGTGCCCTCGCACGTCAGCGGGCGGAAGCGCGACGCCTTCGTCAATGCCAGAAACGTGTCGCGTCTCCCCTGGTAGAACGCCGTGATGTCGCGGCAGTCAGGATCGCGGCGAACCGCCTCGGCGTAGGCCATCTGGATCGGCGTGTTCACGGCAAACGTGATCCACTGGTGCACGCCCTGGATCGCTGACGTCAGCGCCGCGGGCGCCGCACAGTAGCCGACTTTCCACCCGGTCGTCGTGTACGTTTTGGCGAACGAGCTGATCACGACGGCACGCTCCGCAATCTCCGGGTAGCGAGCCAGGCTTTCATGGCGCGCGCCATCGAAGAGGATGTGCTCGTAGACCTCGTCAGCCACCACCACGGCGTCCGTAGTCTGCAGCACGCGCGTGAGCTCGCGGATGTCATCCGAGGTCCAGATCATCCCGGTGGGGTTGTGTGGCGAGTTGATGACGATCGCGCGTGTTCGCGAGGAGACCTTCCGCTTCACCTCGTCCCAGTCGATCCGATAGTGCGGGTATCTGAGCGTCGCGTATACCGGTGTCCCACCACTCAGCGTCACGGCCGGCGTGTAGGAATCGTACGCCGGCTGGAACAGGAGCACTTCATCTCCGGGATGGACGAGCGCCGTGATCGTGGCAAAGAGTCCTTCGGTCGACCCGGTTGTCACCGTGATCTCAGTGACCGGGTCGTAGCGGCGACCGTACAGCTTTTCGATCTTGAGCGAAAGCGCTTCCCGCAAGGCGAGCACGCCGGGCATCGGCGCGTACTGGTTGTGACCTTCACGCATGAAGCGCGCAACCGACTCGATCAGCTCAGGCGACGCGTCGAAGTCCGGAAACCCTTGCGACAGATTGATCGCGCCCACTTCATTGGACAGGCGCGTCATGACCGCAAAAATGCTCACGCCGCCCGAGGGAAGCTTGGATGGCACGGCGCGCACGTGGGACATGTCTCTATGTAGCGAAGACCCCGAGGGGTGATTTTCCACATGGGTGGCCAGCCGGAAATCACCCCCGGCGGTCATTCCAGCCACTCGTGCGGCTTGAGCGAAACCAGCGGGTACTGACGCCGCAATGCAACGACCCGGTCGAAGTACCCAGCCTTGGGGATTTCGCGACGAACGAGACGGTTGCGAAGTCGGCGCAGTTCGTAGCGATACAGGTCACTCACGAACTCATGCACCAGCTCGGGTCGAGTCGCTGTCGTCGGCCGCACCCCGTGCCTTTCGAGTTGCTCGAGAACGTCCGCACGAAAGCGATAGGTGCTCACCGCCGTGGCGCCGCCTTGACCCGGCATTCCGGCCGCCGGAGAAAGGTGCGGGCTTCAATCAACTCCGGCGGCTCACCTCCACGCTGTGGCCAACTGCTCACGAGACCGCGATACTGCTCGCACGAGGTCGGCAGGTCTGCAAGACGGAACGCCGTTCGTGCCAGACCCAGTGTCACTCGTCTGGTCGTACCAATCTGCGTCGCCGCCTCCAGGTAGGCGCGTCTCGCATCTTCGAACCGGTGCACCTGCAGCCACAAGTCTCCGGCAATCTCGTGCGCGCTGACAACCGGGGCGCCGGGCCGCCCGGCCGAGCGCTGTTGTCGCTCGAGGTTGAGCGCGTGTTCCAGGAACAACCCCATCTCGTCCCGTTCGCTCTGCGCCGCTGAGGATGCCGCCAGCAAAAGCACTCTGGCGATCTCGGCCGCGGGGGCCTCCTCGCTGCGCGCGGCCAACCTGGCGATCGCGACCTTGACCGGTTCCAGTGATTCGGGCGAACCGCCATAGCGATACGCCTCACGGGCCGCCACGAGCCCGCGCAAATACCAGTAGGGTACGAACGTCCCGGTGCAAGAGGACAAGTCGGCCGCAAGCGCGGTGATCGCACCCTGAAAATCGAACACCGCCGCCCGCTCGTTCGCCGTGGTCAACGCTGCGCTCTCTCCACACGGAGATTGACCGAGCGCGAGCGTCATCAGCAAAGCAATCATCGAAATACCTGGAAATAGTACCGCAGCGCGCTTCGCACGGTCGGCGTCACGGAGGAGCGACGGTACGCATCCCCCGCCTGACGGAACGCCACCGACAGCGTCGGATACGGAAACACCGAGGAAGAGAGATCGTTGAGGCTCCCCCCATATCGCATGGCGGTGGCTACGGTGCTGACGAGTTCGCCAGCGTCGGGTGCAACGATCGTCGCGCCGACAATCCGTCCGCGCCGATGATGGAGGCGGACAAAGCCGTCCGTCGCCTCGTCCACGACGGCGCGATCGACGGACGACAGTGGAATCGTGATCGCGTCAGCTCCGCTGGCTGCTGCCTCGTCGCCCGCCTCGCCAACTCGACCGACTTCCGGCGACGTGAACGTGCACCACGGGATGACAAGGGACGACACCCGCGCGCGCCCGAAAAAGAGCGCGTTGCGGACGACGATGCGAGCCATGGCATCGGCAGCGTGAGTGAACTTGTACTTCGAGCACACATCCCCGGCGGCGTAGACCCGCGGGTTGGATGTTCGAAGCCGATCGTCGACCGTCACACCCTCCAGCCTATGCGTTACGCCAGCGGCCTCGAGATTGAGCCCGTCCACTCGAGGCGCACGCCCACTCGCGACGAGCACAGCATCGACCGACGTCGCCCCACCATCACGGTCCAAGGTAAAACGACCGTCAGCCCATCGCGCAGCGCTGACGTGTGCCTTCAGCAGCAACTCGACCCCGTCCGCGCGCAAACGATCCTGGATCACCGCAGCTGCTTCGCGATCTTCTCGAGACAATACGTGCGCGGCCGATTCGATCAACGTCACGCGCGTCCCGAGCCTCGCGAACGCCTGGGCAAGCTCGCAGCCGCTTGGGCCCGCTCCGATCACAGCCAGCGATCGCGGTTGGTCGGCGAGGTCGAATATGTTCTCGTTGGTAAAGAAAGGCGTGGCGGCCAGGCCGGGAATATCTGGCACCGCCGGCCGGCTTCCGGTTGCGATCACGGCTTTCTGGAAACGAAGCTCGCTGCGAGCTGAATCGTTTCTCGCCGCGACCACCACCGTGCGCGGCCCCGCAAAAAAGGCCGCCCCGAAAAAGACGTCGACACCGAGTGACGTGAGTCGTTCCGCCGAATCCGCCGGGGCAAGGTCCGCGCGCCTGGCTCGCAATCGCGCCATCACGCCCCGAAAGTCGGGTTGCGCGGAGGACTGCACGCCAAGCGACGCCCCCTGGCGCGCTTCTGCAACCACCCGCGCTGAGCGAAGCATCGCCTTGGAGGGCACGCACCCGGTATTGAGGCAGTCCCCTCCCAGCCTCTCTCGCTCGACCAGCGCGACGCGCGCGCCGAGTCCTGCTGCTCCCGCTGCGCAGACCAACCCCGCGGTCCCGCCTCCGATGACGACGAGGTCGTATCTCGATGCTGGCGATGGGTTATGAAAGTCGGGAGGGTGTACGAGGGAGACCAGCCGGCGATCGTGCTCGTCGATCATGCCGGCCATCGTACCCTCGGTCGTACGAAAAAAAGGCGGGTCCGAAGACCCGCCGTTCGCCGCTCAGTACCGATAGAAGTCCGGCTTGTACGGCCCCTCGACCGGCACACCGATGTAGTCGGCCTGCTCCTGCGAGAGCGTGGTCAACCTGACGCCGATGTGATCGAGGTGCAGACGCGCTACTTCCTCGTCCAGCTTCTTCGGCAGCATCGTCACCGTCTTGCCGTACTTCTCGGCGTTGGCATGCAGCTCGAGCTGCGCCAGCGTCTGGTTGGTGAAGGACGCTGACATCACGAAGCTCGGGTGACCGGTCGCGCACCCGAGGTTGAGCAATCGACCCTCGGCCAGGATCATCACGCTGTGGCCATCCGGGAAGACCCACTCGTCGTACTGCGGCTTGATGTTGATCTTCTTGATCCCCGGCACCTTCGCCAGACCGGCCATGTCGATCTCGTTGTCGAAGTGGCCGATGTTGCCGACGATCGCGTGGTTCTTCATCTTCGCCATGTGCGCGGCGGTGATGATGTTGAAGTTGCCGGTCGTCGTGATGAAGATGTCCGCCTTGTCGAGCACGTTCTCGAGCGTGTTGACCTCGAAGCCTTCCATCGCCGCCTGCAGCGCGCAGATCGGGTCGATTTCGCTGACAACCACTCGGGCGCCCTGGCCGCGCAGCGCTTGCGCGCATCCCTTGCCCACGTCGCCGTAGCCGGCCACGAACGCGAGCTTGCCGCCGATCATGACGTCGGTCGCGCGGTCGAGACCGTCAGTGAGCGAGTGACGGCATCCGAAGATGTTGTCGAACTTGCTCTTGGTCACCGAGTTGTTGACGTTGATGCCGGGGAACATCAGCGTGCCCTTCTTCTCCATCTCGTAGAGACGGTGCACGCCCGTCGTCGTCTCCTCAGAGACACCGCGGATGCCCTTGGCGAGCGAGGTCCAGCGACCCGGGTTCTTCGACAACTCGCTGCTGAGCGCCTTGAGAATAACGCCCCACTCTTCGGGATCCTTGTCGGGGTTGAACGCCGGCACTGCGCCCGCCTTTTCGTACTCGGCGGCCTTGTGCACGAACAGCGTCGCGTCGCCACCGTCGTCAACGATCAGCGAGGGGCCCTTGCCATCCGGCCACACGAGGCATTCCACCGTGCACCACCAGTACTCTTCGAGCGTCTCGCCCTTCCATGCGAAGACCGGGATGCCCTTCGGGTTCTGCACCGTGCCACCGGTCTCGGGACGTCCTACGACGACCGCGGCCGCGGCGTGGTCCTGCGTCGAGAAGATGTTGCACGACACCCAGCGGACGTCGGCGCCAAGCAGCGACAGCGTCTCGATGAGCACACCCGTCTGGATCGTCATGTGGAGACTGCCCATGATGCGGGCGCCGGCCAGCGGCTTCTTCCCCTCGTAGCGCTTGCGAATCGCCATCAAGCCCGGCATCTCGCCTTCGGCCAATCTGAGTTCCTTCCGGCCGAACTCGGCCAGACCGAGGTCGGCGACCTTGAACGGGACTCGACCCGCCTGCTTCGCCTGCTCGTATGCGTGCACGTTGCCGCTTACTGCTGTTGCCATTGCTCTCTTCTCCCCTCGCTGTTGAATTTCGTGGCGGGTCTAAAGCAAGACCCGCCCTACTGCTTCACACCCATCGCTGCGAACAACGCTGGCCCCTTGGCATCGGGATCGACCGGCAGCATCCGCACGCGAACATTCTCGAAACCCGCACCCGCGAGAAGGCGGGTGATCTGACTCTCTGAGAACCCGAGCCACACGTGGCCCATCTGCTGTTGATATTCCTCGCGGTCGTGCGGAAGCATGTCGACCACGAGCACACGGCCACCCGTCCTGACGACGCGCCCTACTTCCGCGAGCGCGCGTGGCGGCTCCGGCGAGTAGTGCAGCACCAGCGAGAGCATGGCGACATCGAGCTCGCCAGACTCAATCGGCAGGCTCTCCAGCTCGCCCTGGCGGATGTCGACGTTGGTCGCGCCACTCAGTCGCTGCCGTGCGGCGTCGAGCATGTCGTCTGAACCGTCCACCGATATCACGCGACTGACGTGCGGCGCCACAACTTCCGTGAGTTGCCCTGTTCCACAGCCGAGGTCGCCAACAACCAGCGTCGGGTCGATGAGACCGAGCAGAGCCCATAGAAAGAACTCGTCGCCGAACAGCTCACCTCGAAGCCGGTCCCACCCACCTGCCGCTGACGCGAAGAACTCCTGCGACTTCGCCCGACGCCGGCTCAGGACGCTCTGCAACCGTCGCTCGTCCTGCTCCGCGCCGCGGGTCGAGGTCACCTGCTCGGAAATCAGCGGCCACAACCGTGACGCGCCGGCATCAAGATCGTCCACCGGCATGCTGTAGAAACGGCTCGTGCCGTCTCGTCTGGATGTCACCCACCCGTCGTCAGCCAACGTCTTCAAGTGCCGGCTCACGGTCGACTGCGGCAGCTGAAGCACCGAGCACAGTTCGGAGACCGTCAATTCGTGCTTTTCCAGCAGCAGCAACATGCGGCAGCGCGTCGGGTCCGACAGCGCCGTCATGTGATCCAGGATCGGTGCAACCATTTATCCGTATATCCGGATGGAATGATACATGACGCGGGTGCCCGCGTCAATACGCGTTATTTGGCCGGAATTCCGGGTCTCTGACCGCTCCGCCCTGGCTACCGAGGGCTGATTCAAGCTGCGACACCAGGGTGTCTAGTTCAGTGGCGACGGCTCGAACTGTGTCAGGCCGACTGAGGTCGATGCCAGCCGTCCGGAGCAAATCCATCGGATAGCCGCTGCCACCGGCGCGCAATAGCGCCAGATAGCGCTCTACTCCGTCCGACTTCGTGGCGCTATCCGGTGACCGGAGGTCCTGCATCAACCTGGCAGTCGACGCAAAGCAGGTCGCGTATTGATAGACGTAGTACGGCGTGCTGAAGAAATGCGGAATGCGCGCCCACGTCATCGCGGACAGCGGCTCATCGTCGAGAACGTCGCCGTAATACTCGCGGAGTAAACCGCTGTAAATCGCGCTCAAGACTTCCGCCGTGATGGGTTGATCCTGCTCGACCAGGCGATGAGCCTGCAGCTCGAAATCGGCAAACATCACCTGCGTATAGAACGTGCTGGTGATGCTGTCGATGGCGTGCTGCAGCAGTACGGCCCGCTGATTGTCCGTGTCCGCTTGCTCCAGCATGAAGTCCAGGAACAGCGCCTCATTCAGCGTCGACGGCACCTCGGCGACGAAGATCGTGTAGCCGGCGTAGACGAATGGCTGCGATCGATGCGCCAGCAGGGTGTGCATCGAATGCCCCATCTCGTGCGCGAGCGTGAACACGGCGTCGAGGGTCTCGTTGAAATTGAGCAGCATGTACGGATGCGTGCCGTACACCGGCGCTGAATACGCCCCGCTTCGCTTGCCGCTGTTCTCGAACACGTCGATCCAGCGTCCGTTGAAGGCGTCCCGCACGTGCTGCTGATACTCCCGACCGAGACCGGAGACCGAGTCGATGATCCAGGGCACGACGTCGTCGTACGTGTACTGCGCGTGATGCTCGACGAGTGGTATGGACAAGTCGAACAGCCGATAGCTGTCGACCCCGAGGACGCGACGACGAAGGCGGTGATAACGGCGCAGCGGCTCGACACCTTCCTTCGTGACATTGATCAGCGTTTCGACGACGGACGATGGGATGTCGTTTCCGTGAAGCGCGGCCTCGAGCGTCGTCTCGTATCCGCGTGCTCTGGCGTGAAACCAGTCCCGTTGCAGGACGCCGTTGTAAAGGGCGGCGTAGGTGTTTCGATTGTCGGCGTAGATCTGGTGGAAAGCGCGATAGGCGGTCGCGCGATCGTCCTGGCTGCGATTTGTCTCGAGAATCGCGCGGTACTGCCCGTAGCTCAGCGCAATCTGCTCGCCACCGCTCAGACCGATTGTCGGTGGCTTCATATCCGCCGTCGTCAGGGCGGCGTAGCTTTCATGCGACACGCTGCTCGAGCGAGTGGCGTAGGACAGCAGCCGCTCACCCTGTTCGTCGAGCACATGCTCCTGCTCGTGGAACAGCGCCTCGATCGCGAAGCGATAGACAGCAAGCGGGGGGCTCAACTCCATCCACCGGCGAATCGTCTCCAGTGGAATCGCGAGCAGTTCCGGGTTGAACCATGAGCTCGACTGGTGCTCACGCGCAAAGAGAATCTGGACGTGCTGACGACGTGCGTTGATTTCGTTGTTCCGCTGGTCCTCGTCGTAGCGCAGTGAGGCGTAGTACCACACGCGATAGCTGAGGACACCCATCCTATCCATCGCCCGGTACGCGCCGAGCAGCGCATCGGCGCCACTGGCGAGCGTCCCCTGGCGCGACTTGAAGGCCTCGATTTCCTGCTCCAGCTCCTTGTAGCTCTGTTGCCACTCCTCCCAGCTTCGACAGATGTGACCGAGGTCCCACGTGTAAGGCACCGGGATCGCTTCTCTATCGGGCAGCTGTCCGGAACTCGGGCGGTAGGTCATAACGTTTCAGCTCTGGTCTCTGCGCAGACTGAGCCTGCGCTCTACGGGGGTCTCTGACCTTCTAGGCTTTCGGAGTTGGCAGTTGGACGCTGGGTGCCGACGTCGCTCGGAGGAACTCTTCGAGAGCGGCGTAGTCGGCGGGCATCGACATCGAGTGCCGTGGGCGCGATAGCGCGTCGGCCAAGGCAGCAGGAAGCTCGACGCTCCTCCCAATCGCTGGCTCCACGACCTCACGGAACTTGGCTGGATGGGCCGTGGCGAGAAAGACCCCATAGGCATCGGGGTCATCAGCCAATCGGTCTTGCAGGGCCAGCCAGGCAATGGCGCTATGCGGGTCGAGCAGATACCCGTTCTGCTGGTACACGCGACGGATCTCATCGATGACCCGAGTGTCCTCGTACGCATAGCCCACGATGTCGCGGCGCAGCGCCGTCAGGTCGCCGTTGTAAAGGGCCTGAACCCGCTCGAAGTTGCTCGGGGCCCCGACATCCATCGCGTTGGCCACCGTGGCGATCGATGGCCGTGGCTCGTAACGTCCCGTCTCCAGGTACTCCGGCACCGCGTCATTGACGTTGGTCGCGGCCACGAATTGCGTTACTGGCAAGCCGATGCGCTTTGCAATCAGCCCTGCGGTGAGGTTGCCAAAATTGCCACTCGGCACGGACACGATCGGTCCAGGCCTCGAATTCGAAGAAATGCCGGCGAGCAGGAAGTAATAGAACACCTGCGGCAGCAGACGGCCCAGATTGATGGAGTTTGCCGGCGTCAACCACACGTGGGCGCGCAGGCCGTCGTCAGCAAAGGCCTGCTTGACCAGACGCTGGCAGTCGTCGAAGGTCCCCCGCACAGCCAGCGCAGTGATGTTATCGCCCAGGGAGGCCATCTGCGCCTCCTGAACGTCGCTGACCTGTCCCTCCGGATACAGCACGACGACGCGCGCATCGGGCACGCGATGAAACGCCTGTGCAACGGCGCTCCCCGTGTCGCCCGAGGTGGCGACCAGAATCGTCAGCGGCGTTCCATCCGTGAAGTGATGTAACAGACGAGCCTGAACGCGCGCCCCCACGTCCTTGAAGGCCATCGTCGGGCCGTGAAAGAGCTCGAGGACCGAAACGCGATCGGTCACTCGGACGAGAGGCACGGGAAAGTCGAGCGCGTCGCGAATGAGGGGCTGCAGCGCCTGCTGCGTGATTTCGTCACGCAGAATATGGGCCCCGATGGTGGTGCCGATCTCGACGATGTCGGCGCTGCGGAGGCTCTCGACGGTTCCGGGCGGCAACGGATCGAGCCGCTCCGGCATGTAGAGGCCGCCGTCGGGCGCCGTTCCCGCAAAGAGCGCATCGATGAAGGTAATCGAGGGAGACGCCCCTCTCGTGCTGATCCATTTCATGACGCTGACGGCCTCACCGGAACCGGCCGGCCCTGTCCATCGACCGCAACGAGCACCACTTCTGCCTCTGTCACCTTGACCCGCTCACCATGCCCCGTCGCACCAGCCGTTGATGGAGGATTTCCCCATCGTTCAGCCTCGACCACGACCCTCACGGTCACCGACGTGCGGCCGATTCTCACAGTCTCGGTGAAAAAATCCACGATATCTCCTACGTACACCGGCTCATGGAATTCAACCTCCCGCATGGCCTTGGTGACGAACCGGTGAGCCGCGATTTTTCGCGCCTCGATCGCAGACGCGAGGTCGATGTTGGCCAGGATCACACCGCCGAAGATGGTGCCGTAGGCGTTGGTGTCCTTCGGCAGCAGCAGGACCCTGATGGCAGGCACGCGCTCCGACATGCGACCGTCTATTGTCTCCTGTCTTCGGTCTTCTGTCTCCAGTCGGGAGTGCCCGTCTCCATTCGTGGCTGTCCCGCCTTCGCTGCGTTGCTGCTTCCGCCTGCGCGCGCTGCGCTGCGTGCACGAGTCAGCGAGGCGGTCTCTTTCGCGCGTGGTGGACAAGCCGGTCAGGGCAAGCGGGCCGCTGTAACGAAATCAAAAAAACCGCGTCCACCTCTGAAGAGTACGCACTCGAAGACCGAAAGGCGTTTATCATCTCTTTCATGAGCACTGTGACCAATGGACGGCATATGCCGATCACAGCAGCCACCTCGACGACGCGCGCGTGGAGCGTGCACGAGGCAAGTGAGCTGTACGAGGTGGCCCGCTGGGCCAATGGCTATGTCTCGGTGAACGATGCCGGTCACGTGCAGGTGCATCCGACGAAGGACCCAGCCAAAGCCATCGACCTGAAGGAGCTGGTCGATCGTCTCCAGCTCCGAGGCATCAGCCTTCCCGTCCTCATTCGGTTCACCGACATCCTCAAACATCGACTCGGGGACATTCACGCGGCCTTCCATACCGCCATCACGCAGCACCAGTATCAGGGTGGCTACAGCTGCGTGTACCCCATCAAGGTGAATCAGCAGCGCCAGGTCGTCGAAGAAGTGCACAAGTTCGGCAAGCCATACAACTTCGGCCTGGAGGCTGGTTCGAAGCCCGAGTTGCTGGCGGTCGTCGCGCTCGCCGACAACACCACACCGATCATCTGCAACGGGTTCAAGGATGCCGAGTTCATCGAGACCGCCATGCTCGGCCAGCAGATCGGCCGCAACATCATCCCGGTCGTCGAAAAGTACACCGAGCTCGGGCTCATCATCGACGCCGCGGAAAAGATGGGCCTGCGGCCCCAGATCGGCATGCGCGTCAAGCTGGCGGCCCGCGGCAGTGGCCGTTGGCAGTCGTCAGGGGGGTTCCGGTCGAAGTTCGGATTGACTGTCACCGAGATCATGCGTGGTCTCGAGGAGCTCAAGTCTCGTGGCATGCAGGACTGCCTCAAGCTCCTCCACTTCCATCTCGGCAGCCAGATCACCAACATTCGCATCGTGAAGGGCGCGCTGAACGAGGCGGCACGCGTCTACACGGAGCTCGCAAAGCTCGGCGCCGGCCTCCAGTACATCGACGTTGGCGGCGGACTCGGCGTGGACTACGACGGCTCACAGACGAACTTCGAGTCGAGCATGAACTACACGCTCGAGGAGTACGCCAACGACGTCGTCTACCACATTCAAACCGTGTGCGACGAGGCCGGTGTGAACCATCCGACCATCGTCTCCGAGAGCGGCCGGGCCGTCGTCGCCTACCACAGCATGCTGGTCTTCAACGTGCTTGGCGTGTCGGGCTTCGGCGACGAAAAGGTGCCGACAACTGCGAACCTCGAATGGGAGCAGCCGCTCACCGACCTGATCGAGACCTACAACAACGTCACCGCTCGAAATGCGCTCGAGGCATTTCACGACGCGCAGCAGGCGCTCGACATGTCGATCAGCCTGTTCAACACTGGCTATCTGCCGCTCGAACAACGCAGCATGGCGGAGAACCTGTTCTGGGCGATTTGCACCAAGCTCCAGAAGATCGTCCAGACGATGGCCGAGGTGCCGGAGGACTTGCAGAACCTCGAAGAGACGTTGTCAGATACCTACTTCTGCAACTTCTCGCTGTTCCAGTCCATTCCCGACAGCTGGGCGATCAAGCAGCTCTTCCCTGTCATGCCGATTCACCGGCTCGACGAGAAGCCGACGAAACACGCCGTGCTCGGCGACATCACGTGCGATTCCGACGGCAAGCTCGATCGATTCGTCGACCGGCGCGACGTGAAGAAGACGCTGCCGCTGCATGCCGTCAACGGCGACCCGTACTACCTTGGCGTGTTCCTGGTCGGTGCGTACCAGGAGATCCTGGGCGACCTGCACAACCTGTTCGGGGATACCCACGCGGTGCACGTGAGCCTGGATGAGAACGGCGGGGCGCGCCTGGATGCGCTCATCAAGGGCGACACCGTCCGCGAGGTGCTCGACTACGTCGAGTTCGATCCGGAAATGTTGCTCGGCAAACTGCGCACTGACGTGGAGACGGCCGTGAGGGAAGGACGCGTCGACTACGAAGGGGCCGGCAGGCTTCTTCGCTTTTACGAAGACGGCCTGCACGGCTATACCTACCTGGAAGGCTGATGCGACGACGGGTCTGAAGACCCGCCGCTGCACGATCACTTCAGCGAAGCGGTCAAATCGTAAGCAGCAACGCTGTTCGCCGCCAGGAACGGAACGACCGCAATCCGTTTCGAACCGATGTAACCGAAGTCGGCCCCGCCGCCTGAGAACTTCGCCAACACTCGCGTTTGGCCGGAAGCGGCCACGTGCAGCAACCGCGCACCGATCACGTCCGTGATCAGCAGACCGCCGCGTCCGTCCGGCTCGATTCCGTCAATCCCGCCAACGGCGTCCATCGTGAGCTGCGTGCGTTGCTTCGTCTTGAGATCGAACGCGTAAAGATGCCCGCTTGGCGGCGGCCCTGCTCCGCGCCCCGGACCAGTTCCTCGTCCTCCCGAGACTCCGATGGTTCCAAGAATCAGGCGCGTGCCGTCGACGAGCAGCCCGTTCGGTACGTCGACCTGATCGGCCCCCTCAACGAACACGGATGATTTCCCGTCTTTGACCGCGTAGATGCGCGCCAGGTTGGAGTCCGACGCGTAGACGGTCCCATCGGGGGCGGTCGCAAGGTCGTTGAGAAACTGCGCGCCCTCGACCTTGACCCGAGCCGTGATGCGAGCCGTTGCGATGTCAATGGAGACCACTTCATCGATATCGGTCACCCAGAGCGTGCCGCCGAGACTGCGAATGCCCTTGGGTGCGTTGAGGCCGGTCACCCACTTCGCGTTCACCATCTTGCCGTCCGGCGACACACGCGAGAGGTAACCGTTGCCATCCTTCTCGAGGATCTGTCCATTGATCGACGACACGAAGATCGCGTTCGACCCGGCGTGGTAGTAAGCGCTCTCCGGAGAGGCGAAGTCACCGGTCAGGGTCCAGAGGGGTTGGAGAGTTGGACCATCGCTCTGCGGTGCCTGTGCCCCGACCGCGGAGACACACAACACACCGATTCCGATGACACCACCCAAACGGCGAATCATGAAACTCCTCTGTGTCGTGATCGGCGACTGGACGTGAATCGAGGCTAGGAAG
>Ga0209382_10007109_pt1 | contig 14327 bp, 10 predicted proteins | sample SoiMetdeltSBSDD5_FD_187599 | JGI IMG/M metagenome (GOLD analysis project Ga0209382, IMG submission 187599) | Bulk soil microbial communities from a Populus tree surrounding site in Tennessee, USA - Soil MetaG P. deltoides SBSDD5 (SPAdes) (version 2) | ecosystem: Environmental > Terrestrial >... | reverse complement strand
GCGAGATCGCTGACACGCTTCTCCCAGGAGCTACGAGTTAGGGGCCACGCTTCTCGAATTCCGTCCGATCAGACGGGCGACGGCGACGAATACGAACAGGTCCAATAGCGCAGCCACGACGGCCGCAGCGTTGTCGGTAACGGCGAGCGTCTGCATCACGCTGGAGTCGCCAAACGTCAGAATCGAATCACTCCATGTCAACCAGGGGAACGGGAATCCGATCGTTGCGCACCAGCCCGGTGAACAGTAGTTGACGACGTTCAGTGCGGTGAACGCGTGACCCAGACGCAGAACAGCAAGGCCCGGCGATTCGTCCAGGCCCGATTCAGCACCCGCTCGCCAGTTACGAAGGCGAACGCCGCAAACAACAGCGGCGCCAGGTACCCCACGAGTCCTGGATCGACGTATGCGACATCTATTGGTAGGGCGCGCGCCACTTGACATGCAGTCGCTCGGATGGCCACCACCGCGCCGCCTGCGAGAAGAGTCAGAACGGCAGTCGCGAGTACTGTCGTAGTGGTCGACTTGCGCGCTCGGACGACGATCGACGCGACGACCACGGCGGCAAAGAGCACCGGGGCCGACGATGCGATTACTCCCAGGACGGTTGGGACGCGCCAGACATCTGGGGTCATCTGAAGGTTAGACACCGGCAGTGCCCTGCCGGCGCGATCGCCTAAGGCAGAGTGAGCTGGTAATACTGGACCAGCACATTCTTGCAGTCCATCGCGCAGTCCTTTCGAGAGATCAAGAGGCGCTTGCCATCTCGCGAGATCCCGTAGATGGTCGTGTAGTTCCGGATCTCGAGCGCATCAAACAGCGCGTACTGTTTCCATTCGCGGACGTCGAGCACGTAGAGCGGTTCCTGAATGACGTAGCGCGCATCGGGGGTCACGAAAACCCAGCCGGTGTAGCCGGCGTCGATTCGCACCGGCGTCGCACGGCCCCGATGAAACAGCAGCCTGCAACGCTCGAAATCGCCACCGTGATCCCCGCAATCCTCGGTCGTAAGCGAGAACACTTTCGTTCGCAATGCAACGACGCCGGCAGAATATGTCGGCTCCGCTTCGGCGGCGATCCAGTCTCGTCCGTCAATGACCGTTGGTCGACTCGAGCGAACCGCGGTGAACTGACCTGCTGACTTCAGGATGGGCGGCGGCTTGGTGACATCCGGATCCTGAGCAATCGATGTGCTCTCCACGCACATCGTGGCAGCGCCGACAAGCAGAACCACTCGGAGACGTAAGATCATTTGGCATTCTCAACCGTAAACGGCACCAAGCTCACCGCATCCCCCTTCGGCGTGCGAAGGATGATCATGTACGTTGGCGCTCCGGCTGGAACCGTGACGACGATTCTGGTGCTCGATGCGGAGAGAATCGGCGCAATGACGTGGCCGAAGCTGACGGTGTTATCGGCTGCCTTCGCACCAAACGCTTTACCGGAGATCGTCACTTTCGTGCCGACAGGGCCACGCTTCGGATGGAAGTCGACAATAACGACCGGACTGGCGGGCGTCGGATCGCAGAAGTCGCCGATCCCGTCCTTGTCTGAGTCCTCCTGACCGCCGTTCGGGAATTCCGGACAGTTGTCGACGTCGTTCTTAATCATGTCGTGGTCGACGTCATCCGGCGGCGCGACTTCCAGCTGAAACGTCGTGCTGTTGGCGAGCGACGCGTCGGACGAATTCGTCGCGGATAGCCGGATATCGATGTAATCCAGTGGCGACGCATCTGCAGGAACGTTCAGAGCGAACGACGGCGTCGCCGATTCTCCTAGCTGAAGGGAAATCCTGCCTGGCGATAACTCACGAACCTCACCGCGTTCCGTCGTCGCCGCCAACGTCAACGTTGCGGGGGCAGCGGCGAAGTTCTTTACCGTAAAACGGAATCGTTTCGTGGAGCCAGCGACGACCGACGGTATTTGCGTCTCGTCGAATGCGAACGAGACGAGTACGGTCTGCGGGCGAATCAGTATGGGCGACTGTCTGTGGATCGGCGCGCCGGTCGGATCTGTCGCGTCAAGGACGACCGAAAACGGTACTGTAGGTACCGTTAGTTCGCCAACGGGCTCGTACGGCAAGGTACGATCGTCGGTGTCGCGCAAGGCGAGCACCTGCAAGGTCGATCCCGCTTCGTCGACGAGGCGGAACGTGGCTCCTTTTACGGGTTCGGACAACCGTGCTCTCCCGCTTGCCGCGGCACCGGCGATGGGCCGCGCCTCGTCCATCCCGAAATAACCGCCGTGTACACCTTCCTGCAACTTGACGAACTCGAACTCCCGGAACGCCAGCCGTGTGTTGCCGCGCGCTGTGACCGAAAACGTCGCCGGCGCCGGCGCATTGGCGACAACAAGTTGAAGTCGCCAGACCCCCGGTTGCGGCGCGTTGACGGTGAACCCGGTTCGACTCGAAATCGCCGTGCGTCCGAGCTCAACCTGCTTCACGCCCGTCAGCTTCACGTCGCGGTCGGCGCCGCTCACGGGCGCGCCGTCCGGTCTAAAGAGCGTCGCCTCGACGGCTGGGTCATTTTCCAGTGACACGACGAGGCGGTTGATGCTGGCGTCCACGGGTATCTCGAAGACTCGCGACGACTCCGCGAACGCGCCGCGCACCATCACGAGGGGCTCGAGGTCGCCGTTCGTTGCCTGTTCGATCAGCCCTAGCAATGCTGCGGCTGCACTCCGCGCGCCGATTGTCGGACGGTCGTCTTCCCCGACGCGACGATATGGACTTCGATCATTGAGCTCGACGCCGAGCGTGACCGTCGCCTCCTCGCTGCGGGGCCACTCGAACGTAAGCCGCAGCTTCATCCACGTCCGTGGAGCAAGTTTCACGATTTCAGCCGATGGGCGCTCGGGGTATGGAAGGATGTCGACGAACACGCGAGCGTGCACCGAGGTCTGGCCTGGATTCCCGATGCCGATTGAACATGTCACCTCATCGCCAGGCGACGGTGCCTCGGGTGAACAACGGACGCTGTCCTTCTGCAGCGTGACGTCGCGCTTCGGCCACTGCTCGATCGGAGCAGGGAGAAACTTGACAAGGTCGCTGAGTCGATCGACCGTTAGCGAATCGTTCCCGCGATCGATGAACACGTCGTGCAGCCGTGGACTGACCGTTCGATCCTTGTCCTCGTCCGGGATGCGCTCAGCGACCTGGACACTCACCGTTACGGCGAGATCGGCGGTCGAGGCGACGACGATTGCACACACGCGAACCGGCGCGTGGTCACGATCCCGCGGACCGGCGCATGCACCTTCGGTCCACTCAAGGCGGGCCGTTGAACCAATAGTTTTCTGCAGCCACGTGTCGAGTGGCATGCGAGGCAACGCAGGATCCAGCGCCGACGCCAGGACCGACTGCGCGCGCGCGACATGTTCGAAAGGTGGGTCCTGCAACGACGCGTTAGGTGCGTGCAGCAGGAGCAGCGCATAGATCGCTCCGGAGACCACAGCCATCGACAGAACCCTTCGAGAGGAGTGACGCTTCCGTAACGACTATTACGGTCTTGGCCAATTACAGAGTGAAGACCGCAGCGTTCCTAAGACATCGCGTCAGGTTTCGCGGATGCGCCCATCGCTCGCGACCGCTGGATCGCAGCCTGCAGAGACAGTGCCGCAGTGAAGATTCTCCTCCGGATCGCGCATCTGAGCATCGTCGTGTTGGCGCCTCTGGCGTTCGCAGGCTGCGTCGCGCAGACAGCGGGCGAGGACCGCAAAACGTCGGCGCGTGCAGGTGGATGCGACGCGTCAGCGCCAGACGAACAGGAGCCCTTCAAGGCGAACGTGCGGTCGATGCTCGAACGCGAGCAGTTCGGCGCGCTCGACGACCTTGCCGATGAACTGAATCGCACAGAGGAACGCTTTGCCGGCGGCGACTGGAAATCGTACCGCTTGCAGCAAGCACTCAGTGCACCCGCCGGCGGCTGCGACGACACAGACGCGCGCTGGAAAGAACTGCTTGCGGTGCTGACGCGCTGGCATGAACAACGTCCGGCCTCCATGCCCGCCGCGATCGCCATCGCCGAGGCCTCAATCGGATACGGGTGGGAGGCGCGGGGAACGGGCTTCGCCGACACGGTCACGCCGGAGGGCTGGCGATTGCTCGACCAACGGATGGCGCCAGCGGAAGGGGTCCTGATGAAAGCGGCCAGTGCCACGCCGAAGACCGTCGAATGGTACCGCGCCATGATCCATCTCGGCCGCGTGCAGGCCTGGGACCGCTCGCGCGTGGACGCGCTCGTCGAACAGGCAGTGACACTGGACCCGCAGTACCTCCACGTGTACAGCGAAATGGCGAGATACTTGATGCCCCGCTGGAACGGTGCCGAGGGTGACTGGGAAAACTTCGCCGAACGAAGCGCGGAGCGTCTCGGCGGGCGCGAAGGATCCGTCGTCTATAGTCACATCGCCTGGCAAATCAGCAAGTACCATCGAGGTCACGAGTTCTTCGATGAGAACCGCGTCTCGTGGCCGCGTATCAAGCAAGGGTTCGTCGATCGCGAAGCGCTCTACGGGACGAGCCGCCGAAACCTGAACGCGTTCTGCAAGCTGGCCGCAGACGCAGCCGATCGCCAGACGACGCGCGAGCTGCTCGCGAGAATCGGCGAGGAGTGGGATCCGGGTGTCTGGCGCGAGCGGAAGTACTTCGACGACTACCGCACCTGGGCGGGGAAGTAATCCGCGAAACGCTGTTCAACGCCGCGCGCCCATCGCACAGCGCGTTTGACATTGCCCGCGCGGCCGAGCACACTTCGAATGGTCGTCATGGGCACCGCTGCGAGCCCTGGGTCTCCTTCTACGTTCCGCAACGTCGCGCTCGTCACGAGCAGCATCGCCGCGATCCTGTTGTTACTGTGTGCTGTCGCCGTTGCCCGCTACGGCTCCCGCATTCGGGATTTCGGCTGGATCTCGAACCGCGCGGGCGGCGTGCTGGTCATCGGTCGAGTCGCTGCTGGGGGTCCCGCCGACGGCCTTGTTCAATCCGGCGACGAGATTGTCGCGTGGGATGGCGATCGCCGCGTCGCGCGTGTCGGCGTCTTGCCCTTCCGTCGAAACCTTCCGCCTGACGCTGATTACACGTTGACGATCCGGCGCGCGGGCCTCGAGCGGACGGTGACGCTCACGGCGCCCGCCCGCGCCAGCGACGATCAACTCCGGCTCGCCATCTCCAACCTGCTCGCCGCGGCTGTGTGGATTGCCGTTGCCACGACGGTCGCCTTTTTCAGACCAGAGCTCGCGGTTTCGCGCAGCGCGTACGGGGCCGGAATGATGATGGGGTTCTTGATGCTGTGGCTGACGCGCGGGTCGGTCCTGCCCTGGCTCCCGCCCTGGTGGAGAACTGCGCTGATCCTCGTGGTTCCCTTGAGCCCGCTCCACTTGGCGCTCGCCTACGACTTCAACATGCGCTTTCCCCCCGGCGTGTCGACCACGCGCCTGTGGAGGGGAATCCGCATCGGGCTGTACGTCCTGTGCGGCATGTTGTTCGTCCGTGGACCGCTGATCGATACCCTGATGTATAACGCCTCGCTTGAGCGTATCGTGTCGGTTCGGTACGCCTTGCATCCGATCGAGCGGTGGCTCGCGTGGCCGGCAGCGTTCGTGTTTCCCCTTGCCGTTGCGGCGATCATTGCCGTGGTGACGCGCAACTACCGGACCGTGCACGGAGAAGACGACCGGCGGAGGCTCCGGTGGGTTCTGTGGGGGACCATCCTCGGACTGACGCCGTTCCTGACGTTCCGCATCACGACCCTCGCGCTAAACCTCGCCGGGATCCCAGCCGAGTTCGCCCGGTGGAACGCTTTCGCGAACTTGGCGACGGTCCTGATTCCGATCGCCTTCGCCTACGCGATCATCAAGCACCACGTCTTCGACATCAGGTTCGTCGTTCGACGGGGCCTTCAGTATCTGCTCGCCAAGAACGCGCTGCGGTTCCTGCTCGCGCTGCCGATTGTGGGCCTGGCCTACGGCCTCGTGGTGCACCGCGCCGAGCCCATCGGCCAGCTGCTCTGGACCCATTCGCCGTACCTCTATCTGATCGGCGCAGCGATGGTCAGCCTGCGTTTCAGGTCGCAGCTGACGGGGTGGGTCGATCGGCGGTTCTTCCGCGAAGCCTACGACCGGCAGCGGATTCTGGTCGAGTTGAGCGACAACATCGAGAAGTTGGAAACGGCCTCGAGCGTCTCGAAACTCGTGAGCCACGAGCTCGAGGCGGTGTTCCACCCTGAGTGCCTCTTCGTCTGGTACCGCGAGGGGGACGAGGGGAATCTCTCACTAGCATATTCCTCCGGCGGCGACATCCAGGCCGCCGAGCTCTCGCCCGCGTCTCCGCTCTTGCAGCTCGCGGAACGCGCCGGCACGATTGTCGAGTTGCCGCTCGCCGAGCCCGACGCGCTGCCCTACGCCGAGCGCGAACGGCTCGACCAGGCGGGCGTGCGGCTGATCGTGCCGATGGTAGGGACCGAGCGTCACCTTGTGGGACTCCTGATACTGGGCGACAAGAAGTCGGACGAACCCTATTCGAGCGACGATCAAAGGCTCCTGCAGGCCGTCGCGCGACAGATTGCGGTCGCGCGCGAGAACGTCCGTTTGAAAGATCGCGTCGATCAGGATCGCCGCCTCCGCCACGATGTTCTCGCGCACCTCGAGACGGGCCATGTCAACGTGCTGAAAGAGTGCCCGACATGCGGTTCGTGCTACGACGCCGCCTCGCTGGTGTGCCCGGCCGACGGGCGCGAGCTGACGCTTTCGCTCCCGGTCGAGCGGACGATCGACGGCAAGTACCGCCTCGACCATCTGATCGGCCGAGGCGGCATGGGTGCAGTATACGAGGCGGCGGACCTGCGCCTCGGACGCAGCGTTGCCGTGAAGATCATGCTGGGTCGCGCGTTCGGCAACCGTCAGGCGCTGCGCCGATTCGAACGCGAAGCCCAGGCGTGCGCGCGCCTGACGCATCCGAACATCATCACCGTCTTCGACTTCGGCGGCATCGGCGCCGACGGCGCGTTCCTGGTCATGGAGCTCGTGCAGGGACGCACGCTGAGGACGGAGCTCAATCGCCGCGGCCAACTATCGCCTGCTGTCACGGCGGTCTGGTTCGAGCAGATTTGCGCTGCTGCCGCCGCCGCACACCACCGGCGCATCGTCCATCGCGATCTCAAGCCGGAGAACGTATTGATTGCCTCGACGGCAACGGGGAGCGAGATCGTCAAGGTGCTCGACTTTGGCGTCGCGAAGATGCGAACTGCGACCGACGAGACCGACGACCTTACCAACACCGGTGTTGTGCTGGGGACTGCCGGCTACATCGCGCCTGAGCAGCTCAGTGGAGGCGAGGTCGACCATCGCGCCGACGTTTTTGCGATCGGCGTCATGACGGCCGAAGCGATCGTCGGTCGGCGGCCATTCCCCGGGCGCACCTACGCCGAACAGCTGACTTCGATCGTCAATGATCGGGTCGAGTTGGGCGGCAACGGTGTCGAACGCCGTCGGCTGGAATTGGTGCTGCGCCGCGCGACCGCCAGCGATCCCGCAGCCCGGTACGCCTCGATTGGTGCTTTCGCCGGCGATTTGATTCCAGCGCTTCACGCACTGGCGACAGCGCTTGCGGATCCGCCTCAGACCACATTTCCGCGCGATAGTGGACACTGGCCGACATCCACCAGGGCACATTCGACCCGACACGGAGAAGGCCAAGGCAGCTCTGAACGGGATGACGAGACACGATGACAACGCGCGTGCGTACACGGCGCGGCATCGCCCGTGGTGCCTGCTGGAGTAAACTGCGCCAGCCAATTGAACAACGATCTGTACTCTCCATCGATCGGTCGCGCGGCGGTTGCTGAACCGGTCCAGCCGTGGCGCCCGGCATCGCAGTTCTGGGTGGCCATCTTCTGCGGACCGCTCGTGCTGACGATACTGGCTTTTCTAAATAGCCGAAAGCTCGGGCTGCCTCGCAGCAGCCAGCGGTTCATTCTCGTGACCGGTCTCCTGCTCACGGTGCTCACCACGGTCATCATCATCGGATCCATGTACACGTTCGGGCCCGCGTCCGGTCCCAACGGGATCGATGTGCGGGCCCGATTCCTGCCTCGCTACAGCTGGCAGTTCCTGTCCTTGCTCTGGGCAGCGGTTCTCGTTCGGATGCAGACGCCCGCCGCCCGGAGATACGAGGCGATGTCAGATGCCGGCTACGCATCGATGTGGAAGGCCGGCCTTTGGTGGAGTCTCGTCAGCGCCGTCGTCTATGGCGTACCAGTCTTCGCCGCGGCATGGTATTTCGGCTTTCTTGAACCCGTCCGTCCGTGAACGAAGACCAGAGCTTTGCCGATACGCTCGACGCCGTCGACCGGGCGCTCCATGCCGATCGAGCGGACGAAGCATTCGCGCTCCTCGAGGCAGTCGCCGACGAAGTGCGCTGGGCGTCAGCTGACTATTGGGTGTTGCGCGCACACGCCCTGCTGGCGCTTGGGCGATTCGGAGAGGCCATCGAAGCCGCTAACTGGGGATTGTCGATCAGTCCGTTCTCGCCGCTGTTGTTTTGGCTTCGGTTCGAAGGGGAGCTCGCAGCGGACTGCTTCGCCGAAGCCGAGCGCAGCATTCTCGAGGCGAATCGGCTGACCGCTCGGCATCCGTACCTGGTGTCGCGATATGCCGAATTGCTCGTGCGGGCGGGTCAAGTCGAAAAGGCGCTGCAAGTCAACGCGGACGCGCGCACCAGGTCGCCCGACGAGCCCCTGCTGATCGTTCAGGCTGCGCAACTCGCCTACCTGCGCGGGGACGACGCGGAAGCGATGCGACAGGCGCGCCTCGCGGTGGACCTGGCACCCGACAGTGCCGACGCACACCTTGTACTTGGAAGGCTGACCGGAGAAATCGTCGGTGGGTCGGCCGCAATAGGACCGCTGCAGCGCAGCCTTCAGCTGGGCCTGCCCGACGCAGCGGTGCGCACCGAACTTCAGCATTACGTCGCGGTCGCTTCGCGACCGACGGTCCGGCACTACTACACGGCTGTCCAGCGAATCGGTCAGGTGCGGTTCGTGATCGTCTACGGCATCCTTGTCCTCGGCCTGATGGCGCTCAACTATTGGAAATGGTCCTTGGCGTTGGTGGTGGCGTTCTGGCTTACGCAGGGCTACATTTTCGTTGCCGAGAGAATTGCCGTGCGGACGCGCAAGTAGGCAGTCCCTGGCACCCGTCCTGTTGGGCGCCGGGCGCCGGATCTACAAATCTCGCCAGGTCCCATCAAGGCCCGACCGAAGCGGCGTCCAGGGTCATCGTTTTTGGATGGCGGCGGCCGTTCAACAGCTCGCCCACGGCCGTCGATCGAACGAAATAGTGGTACGTGACTACGGTCACGGCGGTCGCGACACCCAATACGACGCCAAACTTCGCGAACGCCGGAGCGTCGCTTCGCGCCAGTAACCCTGCGGCCCATGTGATCGGCACCACGTGGATGAGGTACATCCAGTAGGACGCGTCTGATAAGTAACGAACGAGCGGCCTTGGAATCGAGAGGTATCGGACAAACGCGCCGGTGATGCCGAAGATCAGCAACCAGACCGCGACGGCACCGATGATCACGCCGTTGAGGTGCCACCACAGGGGACCGAGGCTGCGTCCCGCGATCAACGCGGTGATGTACGCGAGAGTCGCGGCGATCCCGGCGGCGAACATCGAACGCCATCGAGACGCGATCGATTCGATCAGGTCGCGCTGCGAAAACAGCAGCCACCCGAACACGAAGAACACGGCGTAGGCCGCCAGCACGCGGACCGGTTGAACGAGCGACGCGGACGTCTCGATCGTCGGCCGCTCCATAGGCAACACCGTGATCGTCGTCACGGCCGCGAGGACGAGCACGCCCCACCGCCGCGTGGTCACGATGCGAAACGAATCGGCGATGTATTGCCTGACCCGCCCCGGCATGCGCGACGCCGCCGGCACAACCAGCAGGGCAGCGGCGTAAAAAATCAGTAGGTCGTACAGAAACCAGAGGTGTCCGAGCACCGGACGCTGCAGCGGAGGTAGCTTCGAGACCGTGTCCCAAGGACTCGGCCCGCCGACCTGCTGCGCCGCGTACACGAACCCGAGCCCGCTGAGCGGGATGACGATGGGCCAGAAAATCACGAGCGGCAGCAGGACGCGCTTCAGGCGATTGCGGGAGAACCCGGCCGGTCCGTCGCGGTGGTAGAGGAGCGCGGCGAAGAACCCTGCCATCACGAAAAACACCGGCATCCGGAAGAGATGAATGACCGCCAGCAGGAGGTTGAAGAACACGCTCGCTTGCGAATCCCGATACGGCCACATCCAGGTGATCGGCCCTTGGATATGGCTCGCACCCGAGTGCAGCACGAGCCCGAGCAGCATCATCGCCGCGCGAAGCGCGTCGAGCGAGTGGTAGCGCTGCAGCCGCGATGATTCCATGCAGGCCTTCCCCCGCGAAAGTCTGAAGTCTGAAGTGTGAACTGGAAACGTTAACTATGAAGGATGAAGTGTGAGTGCATTCAGCCTTCAGCGTGCGCCTCCCGAGCCATGGCGTGCGCATAATAGCCCAACATGAGCGAGAATTTTCGCAGCCATTCCGGAGCATCGTTGAACGCGCACATCCGCTCTATTCGTCGTACGTCGTCGTCGGATCCAGTGGAACAGTTAGGGGCGGCGATATCAATCGAAGCAGCCGCCTCTCGGCGAATGCGTTTGACACGGACCTGACGTTCAGACGGTCGACACCGGGCGCGTCACGCGCAGGAAGTAGAGACTGGATCGCAATCCGACTCCCGTGACCGCCTGCAGGTATGGAATGCGGTTGTTAAGTTCTATCCCCGCAGTGGTCCTGCCGGCTACGAGGTCGCTGCGGAATATTTCCGCTGCCGTGTGGACTCGATGTGCGCGGCGATATTTACGATGCCGTGGCCGCGTGGCCATTTTCGCTCCGCCTTGTCCCGATACATTCGCCGGTCTGCTCTGGCGAGCAGTCGCTCGTACGTCTCGCCATCGTCAGGGAAGACGGCCGCTCCGGCGCTGACGTTCAGCGGGACGCTGCGACCATCCCGACTCGTAAAAGAGATTCCGGCGACGGCATCCTGCAAACGTCGCCGCTGTTGTTCGGCCTCGTCACGGCCGCTCGACGCGAGCAGCAGCACGAACTCGTCTCCGCCGTAGCGGGCACAGAGGTCCGAAGCGCGCGTCGTTTCACGCAGCGCACCGGCGACTGCCTGTAAGGCGCGGTCGCCGAACAAATGGCCGTGCTCGTCGTTGATACCCTTGAACTCGTCGACATCGAGCAGCACTACAGAGAATTGCGAACCCGTGCGGCGAGCCCGTTCCAGCTCCCGCGCCATATGGGACTGCAGGGCCCGTGTGTTGGCCAGACCGGTCAGACCGTCTCTCATGGCTTCGTCGCACGCCTGCTCGAGGACGAGGCTGTTTTGGACCACGGCAGCCGTCTGATGCGAGATTTCCTCGACGACGCGTCGGTGATCCTCGGTGTAACAGCCAGCCTGGACGTGGTAGACGGCGATGGCGCCGATCGTACGCCCGTCTGCGGTCAGCGGGCACACCAGCGCCGATTCAAGTTTTGTCTCGACGTCAACGTGGCCCGCCGCGTGCAGCTCGGCGCTCGCGACCCCGTTGACAAGCGAACGTCCGTGCCGAGTTACCCATCCGCTGAGGCCGCAGCCATCCTTGATGACCGCGTTCTCCAGCAGCTGCGAGTCGAAACCCGACGCGAACCGGCATCGAAGCGTGTGGCTGTCGTTTCGCAAGAACAGGGCATACGCCGAGAACGGCACGAGCGTGCGCAGTTTTGAGCTGATGAGCGTCATTGTCTCGGCGACGCTGATACTGCGCCCCATGGCTTGCGCGATCTCATAGAGGGTGTAGCTTTCGCGGTTCGCCTGCGCAATTTCAGCAAAGGCATTTGCCCCGCCCCTAGGCTTGGCGCGCTTTTCATGAGTCACCTCATAGCGGCCCGGGTTTCCGACCGGTTCGTCATCGGACGGCGGAGTCAGAAGTGGTAGCAGCTCCGCAAAGTGCTTGACCACCGCCGGATCCAGAGCCTTTCCCGCCTCCTCGTCCAGGATTTTCAGCGCTGCTTCCTGGGACAATGCCCGCCGATACGGGCGGTCGGACGTGACCGCATCGAACGTATCAACGACCGCGAGGATTCGCGCGCCGAGCGGGATCTGGTTGCCGCGAAGCCCTGCCGGATAGCCCGTGCCATCCCAGTGCTCGTGATGGCTCCGAATCAACGGCGCCACCGGGCATGGAAACGCCACGGCATCGACGATTTCCGCGCCCACCTGTGCGTGCATCTGCATTTTCATGCGTTCGTGCTCGCTCAGCGGACCTGGTTTGGACAGGATGTGTTCGGGGACAGCAAGTTTTCCGATATCGTGAAGCAGCGCTGCCGTCTTGATTGCCTCTGTATCCTGCTCGGGCAGCTGCAGACGCCGCGCGAGGCTTGCCGCGTAGTACTGCACCCGATCGATGTGCGTGTTGCCGGCCGTATCCTTGGCTTGAATGGCTCGTGCGAGCACTTCCGTGCTTTCACGATGAAGCTGCGTCCATTCGGCGACGCGGCGCTGTTCGTCGGCGATCCGGTCGAGATAGATCCGGTAGGTGCGATATGTCAGACAGAGAGGGAGAACCGCGAGGCTGGTTTCCCAGTGCCCGACACGCTGCCAGACTTCGACGGCGATGCCGGCAACAACTGCCCCGACAACGTAGCTGGTGATACTCCACAGGAAGTTGTCGTGCCAGACCTCGAAGATCGGCCGATGGGTCGCGAGCGCAAACGCGGCCGCGACCGCGGCGGAGTTCACGAGGAAGTACGTCATCGCGGCACCCATTAGTGCCTGCAACGATGACAATTGCCCGTAGGTACCGCCAAGGGCGGCGTAAACGGCACCCGTTATGGCAACTGTCACCGCGAGGCATGCCATGCTGAAGGCGGTCTTGTGAGCAGCGTTACGTTGTTTCATCCGAAACGTACACTGGCTCCAGCCGCTGGCCATCACAATCAGGATGGTGGGTCCCGGCCCGAGTAACAGCAGCGCAGTAAAGTCGACCGCGTACGACAACGAGATGCATGAACTGCCCACGCCAATGGGCAGATCCACTTTGACAGCGGAGCTGACGACCGACAGCGCAAGCAGAGTAACGAACAAAATCGGCCGCGGGAACTCGAGCAAGGGCAGCACGCTGCCGAGAGTCACCACCCCCAGCGCGATCACCACGCAGACATACACGCGAGCAGGCAAGGGCAGGCGCATCACGGCATCACCTCCACCACTCCGGCGTCAAGGCCGAGTAACCCTCCAGACTCTTCCAGACGGTCGAACCCGAATTCGCCGTGACGACTCCCCACACGATTGTGTTGCCATCCGTCGTCCCGATGAGATCGTTGCCCCACACGATGTTGTTGCCCCAGACAATGTTGTTGCCCCAGACAATGTTGTTGCCCCAAACGATGTTGTTGCCCCAAACGATGTTGTTGCCCCAAACGATGTTTTGGGCGAATGCCGGCTCATTCGTGGACAGAATCGTCCCCGAACCGATGACATTCCCCCACACGATGTTTTGACTCCAGGAGAACGTTTCACCCTCGATCGTCGTGGCGGCCACAACCGTATCCGTCAACCACTCGGTCGAGACGTCGCGCGACGGGTCGATTGTCGCGGCCAGGTCGATAGCGCCTGCCGGGTTCACTGCGCCAGCGCCCTGGGTCAACCAGTCGTACTCCGCTCCGAGCTCGTCGTGTACCTTCAAAGCCGTGAACTGCAGGATCGCTTTCATCGCGTTGGTGGTCAGCCGAGGCCCGCCGGGGAAGGCTGTCCGGTTTGCTTCCACAATGAGTGCGACGGTGCCGCTCACCACGCCGGCGGCCATGCTGGTCCCACTCAGTCTGAGGTGGGCCGCATCGACTTGCAGTGCAGGATTGCTCAAGTACAGCGAGCTGTTCGTCGCCGCAACGGACACCATCGAATGCCCCGGCGCGACTAGATCGGGCTTCGCCGTCGCGTCATACCAGGCCGGACCACGCGAGCTGTAGGCCGTAACCCGGTCGTCGCTTCTCGTCAACGTATCCGCCGTCATAACGGCTCCGACCGCAATGGCTGATGGCGCGTTCGCAGGCGAGACGATGCCGGTGTAGCCCGGCTGAGAGGTCTCGGGGTTGATCCCGTGATTGCCGGCCGATGTGACGACATAGATGCCCGCCCGTGCTGCGCTTTCGACCGCCTGCACGAGGGGATCTGTTGCTGCCGGCTCGTAGATGGGATGCCCGAGAGATAGGTTGATGACGTCGATGCCAAACCGCGTCCTGT
>Ga0209382_10007107_pt1 | contig 14328 bp, 15 predicted proteins | sample SoiMetdeltSBSDD5_FD_187599 | JGI IMG/M metagenome (GOLD analysis project Ga0209382, IMG submission 187599) | Bulk soil microbial communities from a Populus tree surrounding site in Tennessee, USA - Soil MetaG P. deltoides SBSDD5 (SPAdes) (version 2) | ecosystem: Environmental > Terrestrial >... | reverse complement strand
CGACGCGCGTCGCTGGGCTACGCACGAAGCCGAGGGTGTCGCGCACCGCGGCGAGCTCTGTCGCCAGGCGATCTCGTTCGGCCGCGAGCGCGGCAATCGTGTTGCGCGTCCAATACCCCGCCGCGCCTCCGAGTGCGAGCGCCACCAGGGCTGCTGCCGCGAGCCATCCCCAGCGAGCTCCGCGCGGCTCGGCCTGCGTGGCGCGCGCCAGCACCCGCGCCCGGAGCTCCGGGCGCGGGTTGCGGGGATTCGGGGTCATGCCGAGCCAGTCGGTCATCGCAGCCAGTCCTTCACGTGCTTCAATGCCTCCGCCAGTTTTCCGTGCGCGATCCGCAACCGCGTTTTCACCGTGCCGAGCGGCTGCCCCGTCCGACGTGCGATCTCCGAGTGCGTCAGGCCCTCGAAGTACGCGAGCACCACGACCCGGCGCTGATCGACCGGCAACCCGGCCAAGGCGGCGTGCACCTCTTGATGCACCGGCCAGCCCGGCACTGCCGCATCCGCCGGGTCGGGGGCCGGCACCGCGCCGTCGTCCTCCAGCCGAAGGGCGGCTCCCCAGCGCTCCGCCTTGCGCCACCAGCGGTGCCGCCGCCGCAACGCGTCGAGGGCGCGGTTGCGCGCGATCGACAGCACCCAGGGGACGAGCGGGCCGCGACTCGTCTCGTGCTGGTGGATGTGCCGCCACACCTGCACGAAGACGTCGCTCAGCACGTCCTCCGCCTCAGCGTCGTCCCGGAGAATGCGAGAGGCGAGCCCCAATACCCACGGCGCCAAGGCGTCATACAGCTCCGCCAGGGCGCTTTCATCCCGCGCCCTGAGGCGACGAATGAGGGTGTGCTCGTCCTCTTGACTAAGACGTTTTGGCTGGGTCACTTAGATTCCTTATTCTAGTGTCGCTCCGGGTGGGCGACCACCCGAGACACCACTTTTTCGAGGCACCGCTATGGTTTCGACACGTTTCGTACTATTGCCCGTCGCCTTCGCCTTCTCCGCTACGCTGCTCTCCGCGCAGGCCGACCCCGACCGCACCGTCGCGGGCGGCGGTAGCTTCCCGGCCGGATGGCGCGTCCGGACGGACGTGAACCGGCGGACGGGCCAACCGGGCGAGCTCGCCAGCGTCAAGTTCACGAACATGGGCCCGGGCGGCATGCACACCACGGTCGGCCCAGCGGCGATCTACTGGCGGGACGCCGACACCGCGTCAGGCAACTACCACGTCGTGGCGACCCTGACCCAGATGCAGAGCACGACGCACCGCGAAGGGTTCGGGATCTTTATCGGCGGCAAGAGCCTGGCCGACTCGACCCAGACCTACACGTACTTCCTGGTCAGCCCGTTCACCGGGCAGTTCACGATCCGGCGCCGTACGGGCGCCACGACGACTGCGGTCGTCGACTGGACCGAGAACTCGGCCGTCGTCAAGGCCGACAGCGCCGGGAAGGCCAACAACGAGTTGAGCCTCGCGGTGCGCGGCGGCCGGGTGAGCTTCCTGGTCAACGGCAAGGACGTCTACTCCGCCGACGCCGCCGGGATCGATGTGCGCGGCGTGGTGGGCTATCGGGTCAACCACAACCTCGACGTGCACCTCGGTCCGCTGGGGATTCACAAACTGTGAGCGGCGCGTCGTACGCCGACGAAGAGAAGTTTTCGTTCACGCCGTTCACCCGGCATCCATTCTTCACGCAGGTGAACCGCTGGATCATCGACAAAGTAATCTGCCCGGGGCGCCAGGTGATCGTCGACCTCGGGTGCGGGCCGGGCGCCGTGACGAAGCTGATCCTCGATCATGTCTCCGGTACGGAGCCGCCGCCGCGCGTCATCGGTGTCGACCCATCGCCGTCGGCGATCGCCAAGGCGCGCGCGGCGATCTCTTCGCGCTTCGCCGAGTTCATCGAGGGGAGCGCGGAACTGCTGTCGCGTCTCGTCCCCCCGGCCGACGCCGTGGTGTTCCTCAACGCGATCCACCTGGTTCAGGACAAGCACCAAGTCCTGGGCGAAATCCGCAAGACGTTGAAGCCCCGCGGGCTGCTCGGTTTTAATTCGACGTTCTTCGCGGGCGCCTACGTCGAAGGCACGAGCGGATTCTGGCGGCGCTGGGTGGTGCGGGCCGTGCAGGTACTGCGGGAAAAGGGGATCAACGTGAAGCACGACGGCCACGCCGCGGCGATGAAGTGGTTCTCCGCCGACGACTACGCGGCGGCGTGTGAGGCCGCGGGTCTCCGCCCCACCACCGTCGAGTTGGTGAAGGTCGAAATGACGCCCGAGAGTCTCGCCGACATCGGCCAGTTCTCGTTGTTCATCGAGGGTGCGCTCCCCGGCGTGCCGCTCGAGGAGGGGTCCCAAGCGCTCCTGACGGGACTGGACCGCACCCTCGACGAGCTCAAGGTGCCAAGTGTGTCGCGGAACTGGCTGGAGGTAGTGGCGGAAGCGGTCTGAGCGCCGCCCACAACGCGAGCCCCAGGACGAGCAGGGCGCCGATCGTAATCACATTCAACGACTCGAGCGCATTGTTGACGCGCTCTCCGACCAGCGCCGGTGCGCTGAGTGTCAGGCACGCGAACGACGCCCACCAGACGCCCCAGGCGATTCTGCCGTCGATCACACGCCAGGCCAGCCAATACCCGGCCAACAACGTCACGAAATGCGCCTTCCACGCGAGTGGCGACACGAGCGTCATCGCGGCGAGGCACACGGCAAGCTCCGCCGCGAGGACCGGCGGGGGGCCGTGCAGCCCGGGCGGATGCCGACGGAAGGCGAGTGCCAGGCCCAAGGCACCCAGCGCCGCGAGCAGGGAGAACCCCGTCACCACGCCCGACGTGGGCCATGCGGCTACCGCGTAGCGGACGGGATCACTCGCGCCCCCCTCCCTCGTGAGGACGCGCTTCAGGGCGGCAAGCAGCGATTGGTTCATGTGGTGAGGCGTCGGGTCGGCCGTTTCCAACGCGGCGACGCCGCGCCACACGCGCCAATGCTGCGCGGTCCGCGCCGGCCCGAACACGGCGAGCGGCAGGACCACGTTCAGGACGACGAGAAACCCGGCCGTCCATGCCGCGGCTCGCCAGGCGCGCTTGTAGAGGAGATACGGCAGAAACACGATTGGCAGCGCCTTCGCGCTCGCCGCTACGGCGAGGGCAAGCCCGCCCCAGGCGTCTCGACGCCGCCGGAACAACACGAATGCCAACACCACGAGCAGGAGGAGATACAGGTTGACCTGAGTGTGTTGGAGATGCTCTTGGAACAGGCGGGCGGTCATGAGAACGGGAACGAGGGTCGCTGCGGATGCGAACGTCGGTGGCTCCTCGTCTACGAGGCGTGCCAAGAGGCGGCACGTGCCCCAGATCGCTGCCAGGCAACCCACCTGCCATAGGAGGAGCGCCCCGGCGAGGGAGACACGAGCCAGGAGGGCCAGGCCTGCCGCGATAAAGAGGAAGAACGGCGGCCACGTGTTGATCGGCGGCCACGTGGTGAATTGGGGCCCGTACGGATCCCCACCGTGTAGCACGGTCTCCCCGACGTCTACGTAACTCGCAAAGATGACGCGGTCGAGCCGCCCGAGGCTGCGCGCGACCTCGAACGCCGCCACACACACCAGCAGCACGGTGACGACCCGCCGCCAATTCATTCCAGCACGAAGGTCAGACGCCGGTGTGCGTCGCGCAACGCGGCTTCGACGGCCCCGGGCGTCGCGCCCCTGCCCCCCCTTGCAAAGATGAATCCGGGATAGCGCGAGCCCTCAGGGAAGGGCACGAGCCGCTCGCCGGGGTGCGCCGTGATCTGCACGTCTTCGATGAGCGGCACAGCCTTCGATTCAACGACGCCGCGAACTTCTCTCAGCACGCCGGCGCCGGGAATCGGGATCATCATCACGCCCGCGGCAACCGCCTCGCGCACGAGCGACGGGATCGGCATTCCCAGGGCATGACGAAGAATCAATTCCTCGAGCGAGACACCCTCCCCGAACCGCAATACCGCGGAGCAGCGCCCGCCAATCGGCCGCGCCGCCAGCTCGATGAGCCAGGGACCGCGCTCGTTGTAGCGCAGCTCGGCGTGGACCGGACCTTCCATTAGACCGAGCGCGCGTGACGCGCGCTCGGCGCACTGCGCAATCGCTGTCTGCAAGCCCGCCGGCACCTGCGAGGGCGTGACGTAGATCGTCTCCTCGAAGAACGGGCCGTCGAGCGGATCGGGTTTGTCGAACAACGCCAGCACGTGCAGGCGCCGGTTGACCAGCAAACCCTCGAGCGCGACCTCGTAGCCAGGAACAAAGTCCTCGACGAGGAACTCCGTGTCGCATCCGGCGAGGATGCTCGACAGCCGAGCGTGAGCCGCGACGAAGGCGGTGGGACTGTCCGCCCGGATCACGCCGCGCGACGCGCTGAGGCGCAACGGCTTCAAGACGCAGGGATACACGACCTGCTTGGCGAGCTCGAGCGGGTCCGTGTCCAGGCGGTGCAACGCGGACCCAGGCACGGGCACCTGCGCCGCCGCGAGCAGCTGGCGCTGGCGGTGTTTGTCCCGCGCCGCGACTGCCGCCGCCAGTGGATTGCCCTTGAGCCGCAGCCGCTCGGCCACCGCTGCCGCCACGACGGCGCTGTCGTCGTCGACGCCCACGACGGCGTCGATCGGATACTCCCGCGCGAAAGTCTCCGCCTCGACGGCGGCACGTTCGGGGTGTTGGAAGTCGAGGGTAAGTAGACCGGCGGGGTTCGCGGCTTCGAGGGTGCTGGGCCGCTCCGACGCGACCGTCAGCTCGGCGCCGATGCGACGGGCCGCTTCGACGAACGCTGTCGTCCGGTAGGTCGTGGACGGCAGTAACAGCAGGAGGCGCGGCAATGCCGTGCCCTTACTTCTTTGACGCCTGGAAGTAGGGGTTCGCGCCCGAGGTGTGGTCGGTGATGTCCACGATGCCGCGGACCTCGGGGATGTGCTGGGAGAGCATCCCTTCGATCCCCTGACGCAGCGTCACGTCCGCCATGCCGCAGCCCTGGCACCCGCCGCCCATGCGCAGCATCACGACGGCGTCCTGTACGTCGATCAGCTCGACGCGGCCGCCGTGGCGCGCGACCATCGGGTTCACCTGCTCGTCGAACAGCCGCGCCACGCGCTCGTAGAGCGCGTCGTCATCGACCGTAGCCGGGGCGCCGGCGGGCGGTGCCGTCTTCGTGGCGACTGGAGGGGCGCCCGACGCGGCCGCCGCGCGGATCGCCACCCCTACGGCCTTCCCCACCATCTGCCACGGAGCCGGATTGTCCTTCACGACCGTCACGATGTTGCCCGACACGATGACCTCGGTCACCCCGCCGGCGGGAATCGCGAAGATTGCCTCGGCAAGCGGCGATCCCTTCGCCTCCGCCGCCGATGCGAAGCGCCGCACGCCCGCCGCATGCAGCGGCTGACTGACGACGAACTTGCAGCGGTGGTTATCCACCGGCTCGGCGGTGATGCGGAGCTCCTGATCCATGCCTGGCAACCTAAGCCCTCACGGCGTGTACGCCAAGTTCGCGGCGAGCCAGCGCTCCACTTCCTCCGGCGCCATACCCTTCCGGGCGGCGTAGTCCAACACCTGATCCCGACCGATGCGGCCCAGGCCGAAGTAGTGGGCCTCCGGATGCGCGAAGTACCACCCGCTCACCGACGCCGCCGGCAGCATCGCGCACGATTCCGTCAGCGTGATGCCCGCCGCACGCGGCGCGTCGAGCAGGTCGAATAGCGTCCGTTTCTCCGTGTGGTCCGGGCACGCGGGATACCCGGGCGCCGGACGGATCCCGCGGAAGCGCTCCGCGACGAGTACCGCGATGTCGTTCCGCTCCTCGGGCGCATATCCCCAGAACTCCGTGCGCACCCGCTCGTGCAGCCGCTCGGCGAGGGCCTCGGTCAAGCGATCGGCCAGCGCTTTGGCGAGGATGCTCGAGTAGTCGTCGAGGTCTTTCTCGAACGCGGCGCACACCGCGTCCAGGCCGATACCCGCGGTCACCGCGAACGCGCCGACCCAGTCGCGCTTGGCGCTGTCCTTGGGCGCGATGTAGTCGGCGAGGCAGAGATTCGGGCGACCGGGGCCCTTCTCGAATTGCTGTCGCAACCCGCGCAACACCGCGCGCACCTGCGAGCGGTCCTCGCCGGCGTAGACCTCGATGTCGTCGTCCCCAATCGAGCTGGCGGGAAAGAGTCCGAACACCGCGCGCGCGCGCACCAGCCGCTCGGCGACGACCCGCTTGAGCAGCACCTGGGCGTCGGCGAAGAGCTTCTTGGCGGCGTCACCGACCTTCGAGTCTTCGAGGATCGCCGGGTAGCTGCCCTTCAGCTCCCATGCCTGGAAGAACGGCGTCCAGTCGATGTAGGGGACGAGCTCCGCGAGCGGGTAGTCGTCGAGCGCGGTGATGCCGGGGCTGCAGGGGCGAGCGGGCTCGTACGCGGACCAGTCGAGCTGCAGACGCCGCCGTCGCGCCTCGTCGAGCGTGAGGGAAACGCGCTCCGCGTCCCGCGTGCCGTATTCGACGCGCAGGCGTTCGTATTCCGTTCGGACCTCGCCGAGGTAGGCGTCCCGGCGCTCGGCGGACAGCAGCTGGCTGACGACGCCGACGCCGCGCGACGCGTCGAGCACATGGATCGTCGGACCGGTGTACCCCGGGGCGATCTTGACCGCCGTGTGCGCCCGGGACGTCGTCGCACCCCCGATGAGGAGCGGCAGCGTGAACCCCTGGCGAGTCATTTCCTTGCCCACGCGAACCATCTCGTCGAGCGACGGCGTGATCAGGCCGGACAAGCCGATCACGTCCGCGCCTTCGTTCCGAGCCGTGTCGAGGATCGTTTGCGCCGGCACCATGACGCCGAGGTCGATCACTTCGTAGTTGTTGCAGCGCAACACCACGCCCACGATGTTCTTGCCGATGTCGTGCACGTCGCCCTTTACGGTCGCCAGCACGACCTTACCGGCGCGGCGCACGCCACCCGCCGCGCGCTGCTCGGCCTCGAGGAACGGCACGAGATAGGCTACGGCCTTCTTCATGACGCGGGCGCTCTTCACCACCTGCGGCAGGAACATCTTGCCGGCACCAAACAGGTCCCCCACGACGTTCATGCCGTCCATGAGTGGGCCTTCGATCACGTCGATCGGACGCGCCGCGTGGCGCCGCGCCTCCTCGGCGTCCGCTTCGACATGATCGAGTATCCCCTCAACCAGCGCGTGCCGCAGCCGCTCCGCGACCGGCAGCGACCGCCACGCGGCATCGGCCCGGGTCGCGACGGTGCTCTCGCGGTGTTGCTCGGCGAGCGCAGTGAGCCGCTCCGTGGCATCAGGACGCCGGTTGAACAGCACGTCTTCCACCAGAACCAGCACGTCCGCCGGGATGTCCTCGTACACGGCGAGCTGAGCGGCGTTGACTATGCCCATATCCATGCCGGCCGCGATCGCGTGGAACAGGAATGCCGAGTGCATCGCCTCGCGGACATGGGCGCTGCCGCGGAACGCGAACGACAGATTGCTCACGCCGCCGCTCACGAGGGCCCGGGGCAGCGTCTCCTTGATGCGACGCAGGGCGTCGAGATAGGCGATCGCGTACGTGTTGTGCTCTTCGATTCCCGTCGCCACGGCAAAGACGTTGGGGTCGAAGATGATGTCCTCGGGCGGAAACCCGGCCTGCTCCGTCAGGAGCTTGTACGCCCGCGTGCAGATGGCCACCTTGCGGTCGGCCGAATCGGCTTGGCCCTGCTCGTCGAACGCCATCACGACCACCGCCGCGCCGTAGCGACGGACGAGCCGAGCCCGGGCGAGAAACTCCGCCTCGCCTTCCTTGAGACTGATGGAGTTGACGATGCCCTTCCCCTGGAGGTTCTGGAGCCCGACCTCCAGAACGTCCCAGCGAGAGGAGTCCACCATCACCGGTACTTTCGAAATATCCGGCTCTCCGGCGACCAGTCGAAGGAAGCGTTCCATCGCGGCGGAGCCGTCGAGCATCCCCTCGTCCATGTTCACGTCGATGATTTGCGCGCCATTCTCCACCTGGTGGCGCGCGACCTCGAGCGCGGCCTCGTAGTTGCCGGCCTTGATGAGCCCGGCGAACCGCGGCGAGCCCGTGACGTTGGTGCGCTCGCCGATGTTCACGAACAGCGTGTCGGGCCGGATGTTGAGGGGCTCGAGCCCGGACAGGCGGCAGATGGGCGCGACCTCCGGCAACGCCCGGGGCGGCAGGCCCGCCACCGCATCCGAGAGCGCGCGAATATGCGCCGGCGTCGTGCCGCAACAGCCGCCGACGAAGTTCACGAACCCCGACCGGGCGAACTCGCCGACCAGGGTCGCCATCTCGGCGGCGGTTTGATCGTACCCGCCGAATGCATTCGGCAGGCCGGCATTGGGATGGCAGCTCACGGGGATGTTCGCTAAGCGCGACAGCTCTTCGACATAAGGCCGCAGCTGTGCCGCCCCCAGCGCGCAGTTCAGTCCGATCGCGAACAGGTCCGCGTGCCGGACGGAATTCCAGAACGCTTCGACCGTTTGTCCCGACAGGGTTCGGCCGCTCGCGTCGGTGATCGTGCCCGAGACCATCAAGGGGACGTCGAGTCCAAGCTCGTCCAAGAGGCCGCGCACGGCGAACAAGGCGGCCTTGCAGTTCAGCGTGTCGAACACCGTCTCGACCATGAGCAGGTCCGCCCCGCCTTCGAGGAGGCCCTCCGCCTGGGTGCGGTACGCGGCGGCGAGCTGCGCCCACGTAGCGTTGCGAAACCCCGGATCGTTCACATCCGGGGAGAGCGACCCCGTGCGGTTCGTCGGCCCGAGCACCCCTACCACGAAGCGCGGCCGCTCGGGCGTCTTGGCCGTCATTTCGTCGGCGGCCCGGCGGGCGAGCTGCGCCGAAACCACGTTGAGCTCGTGCACCAGGTGTTCGGTGCCGTAGTCGCTTTGCGAAATGACTTGGGAGTTGAACGTGTTCGTCTCGAGGAGGTCGGCGCCGGCCTCGAGGTAGCCGCGGTGGATCTCGGTGATGATGTCGGGTCGAGTGATGGACAAGAGATCGTTATTGCCGCGCAGATCTTTGGGATGCGCGCGCAAACGCTCGCCGCGGAAGTCCGGCTCGTCCAGAGTGTACGACTGGATCATCGTCCCCATGGCGCCATCGAGGACGAGGATGCGCTGCGCTAGCGCGGTGCGGAGCTGAGTGAGACGGTGCGTGCGATCGGTCATCGTAAAAAAAATGCCCCCGTCGCCAATACGGACACCGGGGGTCCGGCTTTTTAGCGACTTGTTTAACGTGGCTGCAATAGGCCGCAACTCACCACGGACTGCCTTCAGTTGTCCGGCAAAGGTAATTGGCCCAGCCAAGCCAAGGCAAACGACGTGTGGCGCCACCGCCACCGCGTGAGCGGGAGCACGGCCCGCAACGCGGTTGACGCGACGACGTAAATGTCCTTATGGTCGGTACTTGGAAGACTATCGCATCGAGCAGGGAAACCGCCGAGGCGATCGCCCTGACGGTCGGGTTCTTACTGCACCGTTCCGCGCAATGAGGGCGTGAACAGCACGCCCTTCGGCGCCTCGGTCGACCCCTGGAAGACGAAGTTCTCGGCGACCGGGCAGTCCACGACTATGGTTGCCCCGGCCGGGTCGATGTGCACCCCACCTGCGAAGTGCACCTTGATCCCCGACTGCGAACCACTTGGCACCTTCAGCGTCCGCGTGTTGGAGCCATCCTCGAAGGTCACGCCTGCCACGAGCGTAACCCTGGCCGAGTCCACCACCAAACGAAGTTGATTGTAATCGCCGACCGGAATCAGATCGCTGCCGAGCAGCGCCGTGACGCCGTTCTGCAGCTGGAGCAGGTCGTATTCCTGGGGGTCGTCGGTGATGGTGAAGCCCCCCGTCGACTCGTCGCTCCCCGGGAGGAGGTAGGCCCGCGAGATCCAGACCTGAGCGCTCGCGATTTGGTCCGAGGGTGCGTCGGTGAGGTACAGACTCACGCGGGCGAGCTGCGGGCCCGTGCCATCGCAGGCCATGAGGGCTGTGAGGGCAATCGCGGCCAAGCTCACGGACGATCGAGTAGGACGCCGCATGGGGCCCCTCTCTCTGGTTTAGGGTTTGCCCTTCGGTTTGTTTTGTCCCGGGGCGCCGGCGCGCGCCGCCGCGGCCCGGGCGAGCCCGGCGGCGGCCTGTGCCGGCGTGACGCCGCGCCCGCGCGATACTCCCGCCATGACCTGCGCCGGCAGTCCCAGCACCTCGTGCGTGCTCCCACCAGATGCGATCACCTGCGTGACCAGCTCGACGACCTCGTCGGCGGGCACGCCCATCGCCGCGAGGGTGCTGGCGACGCGCAGCGTGGCGGCCACGTTGTTGGCCGGGCGTCCCGCGAGGGCCAGCGCCGTCACGTTTTGCTTGTCGAGCCCCGCGTTGAGCGCGAACGCTCCGGCGGCGATCGCGTCGGTGTCGGGTTGCGCGCCACCCGCCTGTACCAAGGCGGCGGCGGCCGCGTCGAGCTGCCCCGACAACGCGCGCAGGGCGGTGGCTACGCGATCGGCCGGCACGCCCTTGGCGCTGCCTTCGATCGCCTTCTGGATCAACGGATCGACGGGAAGCCCGCGCTCGGCGGCCGAGGTGGCGAGCTGCTGCACGAGCGCGGCGATGTCCGGCGACACTCGCCCCGCCAAACGTGCAGTGACATCCTGTTGCGCGGCCAGCGAACCCGCGACCAGCGCAAGCAGTAGGGCGGCGCCGAAGGTTTTCACAGCGACAGCACGCTGTTGCGGCGCCCGAAGCCATCGTCCACGGCAGGGGCGCCGGGATCGGCGACCCAGCGTGCGCCGTCCACAACGAACGCGTACTGATGCTGTCCCACCGGCAACGTCAACGTCGCGGACCACACGCCGGGGGCGCCGGTGCGAACGAGAGGCGTCGCGGCTTGATCCCACTGATTGAATGTGCCCGCCAGCGCGACCTCCTGCGCCTCGGGGGCAAACAACACGAAACGCACCGTCACCGTCGCGGCCGCTGGCGTCGACTCCGGTCGCGACAACAGCACGACGAGGGCAGCGGCCATCGCGAGGGCGGGCACGAGCGTCCAGGGCCGCACCCGGAGGCGTACCTCGCGGGGCGCGACGAGGCGCCGCCAGAGGGAGGGCGCCTTGCTCCGGCGGCGGCGCAACTCCTCGATCACGCGCGTGTCGAGCGCCGGGAAAGTCACCGGCTCGCGGTCGACGGCAGCCAGCAGGCGCAACGCCTCTTCACCTTCCGCCCGAAGCTCGGGCGGCAGGTCGGCGAGCGTGACCTCGCCGTCGAGGAGCTGCTTCACCTGCGGATGGAAATCGGTCATGGTCAAGCCCGGTCCCTCAGTTGTTCGCGCAGCCGGTCGTACGCCCGGTGCATCCGCATCTTGAGCGAGGGTACGGAGGTATTCAGTCGCTCCGCAATCTCGCCGTACGACAACCCTTCCACGTGTTTTAACACGAACACTTCACGCTGCTCCGGCGTCAACTCGAGCAAGGCGTGCTGTAAAGCGCGCCGACGCTCCGCCATCTCCACCGGTACTTCCGCGCGCTCCGCCGCAGCCACGGCACCGGCGGCCTCGAGCGGAGCGGTATCCTTGCTCCTGCGCCGCTCCGCGAAGCAGCGGTTCCGCAGGATGAGAAAGAACCACCCGACGAAATTGTCGGGATCGCGGCACTGCGCCAGCTGGTCATACGCCCGAACGAACGCGTCCTGCACGGCGTCTTCGGCGGCATCCGCGGACCCGAGCATCCGCGCCGCATAGCGCGCGTAGCGATCCCGGTAACGCGTCACCAGCTCGGCGTACCGCTCCGTGTCGCCGGCCAGGATCGCCCGGACCACGTGTCCGTCCGTCGCCCGCGGGCCCCCGCCGCTCACCCCAGAGTGGTCTGGCATGCTCCGCGGGATGCTAGGCGTCCGCGGGGGGAGAGGCAACGGGCACCCTTAAAGAGCCTTTCTGGGGGCTCCGGTAACGGACCTGCGTTACCTGTCGGGGGTGATCTGAGTCTTTATTGGCCATGGCGACCATCCCCCTTTCCGCTACCGAGATCGTGCCCGTTCCCGATGCGGCGCTTGTGCGCCGTATGGCGCGGCGTGACTCGACGGCCTTGGTGGAGCTGCAGCGGCGCTATAGCGCATCGCTCTATGCCCTAGTGTACGGCATCCTGATGGACGCGGAACGCGCCGATCGGCTGGTCGCCGAGGTCTTCGAGCAGGCGTGGCACGCCGCGCAGTTGTTGAGTGAGCGGCACCGCGGGGCCCATTCCTGGCTCCGGCAGGCTGCCAGAGAGCGCGCCTTGAAGGACCGGGCGACGCCAGAATCACGATAGCTATAGGAGGTATGTCATGATGAAGCGCATCCTGGGAATCGGGATCGCCCTAGCCGTTCCAGCCCTGCTGGCGGCGCAGACGCCGATTCCCGCTAACGAGCACGCGTCCGAGACGGCGAAGGCGAAGCTGATCCCGTCGGAGCACGCGTCTGATATGGCGAAGGCCAAGGTCGCGGCGGCGATGGCACGGCGTGCGACTCATGTCCGCGGTGAAGCGGTCGGTCTCGATAACCGGCCTGTCACGCCGGCCGTCCCTGCCACACGGGCCACGCCCGCGCAGCCGGGGGCTGGCGAAGGGGGCCGGGCGATCCCCGCGACACCCGCCACACCGGCATCGCCGGCGCTGGCGAATCGACCGCCGCAGGCCGGCACGGGGCACGGCCGCAAACCGTAACGATCTTCGATCCTGTATGTTACCGGTCCCATGCGAATGGGACCGGTTTTCTTTTTGGCGGCGTTGCCCGTCGTCCTGCACGCGCAGACTCAGGCGTCGCTGGGCGTCGGCGTCGGCACCGTGCGGTACGCCGGCGGCTCGAGCTTCAGCGCCGCGACCGTCTCCCCCGCGCTGCAACGACTCGCCCCTTCCTTCTATCTGGGCGCAGGTGGCTCCCTCTCGATGCTCAAGGACAACGTGTGGGCCGGTCAGGGACGAGTCGACCTGTGGATGGCGTTTCCCCAGGATCGCCCGACCGGAGTGCGGTTCACCGTTGGCGCCAGTCTCGCGGCGAGCACCCGTTCCGACGGCGTCGCCGCTGGCGTGGCGACCGCCATCGGCGAGCTGATGTGGACCGCGGCTCGTGGCGGCGCTGCCATCGGTGCCGGGCCCGGAACGGGCGTGATCGAAGGCGAGCGTGGTATCGGCGCACCACACGTGCGGGCGCGGGGCTGGTGCCTGACGGGCCCGGCCCAGCTCTCGTTGACCGTCGAGCCGATCCGCTTCGCCGGCGCGTGGTACACCGACGTGGTGGGAGGCGTCACGATGGACCGCGGACGCTGGATCGCGTCGCTCTGGGCCAGCGCGCGACTGAGCGACGCCTACGGCTCGAAGGGCGCGGCGAGCGCCGCGCTGCAGTACTTCATCTCGCCCACCGTCGCGGTCGAGGCGGCAGCGGGGAGTTATCTCTCCGATCCGTTTCAAGGCCTGCCACAGGCGGGGTTTTTCAGCGCCGGCGTGCGCATTCATGGAGCGCCGCGGTCGGCCGCGCCGGCGCCGACGCTCCAGGCGCGGCTCGCCCCGCTCGTCGCGCAGCATCGGGGGGGAGGCGACAGCGTCGTCGTGCGGTTCCGCATGAACGCGACGCGCTCGGTCGCGATCGCCGGCGATTGGAACGCGTGGCAACCATCGCCGCTTCGCGCCCTCGGCGACGACATCTGGGAAGCCACGATGGTTCTGTCACCCGGCACCTACCACTTCAACCTCCTCGTTGACGGCAATGATTGGGTCGTTCCCGGGGGGGTGGCGGTCGTGTCGGACGGCATGGGAGGGTTCGTCGCCGTCCTGACCGTGTTGTAACGCTTGACGAACCCGAGCCCATCACCTACCGTGGCGTCCGTCCCAAACCACGAGGTGCCCGATGGGGAGGATCAACCTGAAGGGCGTCATTATCGGCGGGTTGGTGGCAGGCGTGGTCCTGAACGTTTTCGATTACGTCCTGTTCGGCGTCGTCTTGAGGGACGACATGGCGGCAGCGATGCAGGCGCTCAACCAGCCGGCCATGTCCGACAGTGTGATCCCGTGGTTCGTGTTCCTCGACTTCCTCTTCGGGATCTTCCTCGTGTGGCTGTACGCGGCGGTTCGTCCGCGCTTTGGCGCCGGCCCGGCGACCGCCGTCAAAGCGGGGCTCGTCGCCTGGATTGCCTTCAACGTGTTTCACGCCCTGTTTGAATGGCCGGGGGGCATGATGCCGCACAACATGATGGTGACCGTGACGCTGGTGGCTCTGGTGAAACAGCCGCTCGCGGCGGTCGTGGGAGCGAAGCTCTACACGGAGATGTAAGCGGGCGGCATTGGCCGCATGACAAACCGCC
>Ga0209382_10007104_pt1 | contig 14331 bp, 14 predicted proteins | sample SoiMetdeltSBSDD5_FD_187599 | JGI IMG/M metagenome (GOLD analysis project Ga0209382, IMG submission 187599) | Bulk soil microbial communities from a Populus tree surrounding site in Tennessee, USA - Soil MetaG P. deltoides SBSDD5 (SPAdes) (version 2) | ecosystem: Environmental > Terrestrial >... | reverse complement strand
AGCGGCTACTGCTCGGGGTATAGAACAGTCCATGGACCAGGTCTCCTCCGACCGTACGCCAGGTGAGGGCCTGCGGTGTCGAGAGTTCCGAGACCGGGACATTTTCTGAGGCACTGCGTCGGCACACCCGCGGGCTCTCCTGGCTTTCGACTGGCACCGTAAGCAGGCGTGGCGGCAGCGTTGGGGCCGAAGCAATACAGGCCAGCGTCGCCCGTGTCGGGGCCAGGGCTGGCTGGTCGAGAAACGTATACTCGCTCAGATCAACCTGCGGTTTGACCGCACAGCCGCTTTGCAGGTCGTAGTACCACAACCGCCGAAAGCCGTGCTCATTCTGCAGATAGTAGAGACCCTGGCTGTCGTGCCGAAACCCGTAGGTGCGCATCCCCTGCAACCAGGCAGGTTGACCACAATCCACTGGCTCGGTCGTCAGGGCACGGTGCGTGTGCTCCTCGAAGTCGTAGAGGTAGAGATTGTCCCAGCCGGCCTGATTCGAGATATAGGCGAGCAAGCGGCCATTGGGTGAGAACATCGGTTGAAAGATCGCCACTGTGCGACTCCCAGCCAGAGTCCCGACATCTCGTACTTGTGGGAGATGCCCTACGTCATAGCGCACCGTGCCCAGGCGTAGGTGTGAACCTTCCCAGGGCATCTGCGGATGATTCCACTCTACCCAGGCTAGCAGGGTACCGTGCGGATGCCAGCACGGCTGCATGTAAAAGTCTGCTCCGCTGACCAGTTGCTGCGGCCACGAGCGTCCCTCGGCATCCACAATGGCCAGGACATCGCGATCTTCGTAAGTGTGGACAAAGACCATCCAGCGTCGGTCTGGCGACACGGTCGGGGCCGCAGCACAGCCAAAACCGGGCGTAATGGGGGTGGCCGAGCCAGTAGCCAGGGGTTGGCGATACACACGGCCGCCGGCTTCCACGAAATACACATGCCCGCCTGCCACGCTAAAATCCCCGCCGCCATATCCTACACGCGCCCGCACGGAGAGCTCTGGGGTCAAATCGCGCGGGGCATCGCCCCCTGGCGACAGGCAGACCAGTACGCCGCGGTCGGAGCGACCCTCTAACCATACGAGCGTCTCGCCATCGCTATCCCACGCCACATCTGAGAGACGCAGTCCTTCGGCCAAGGTCTGTGGCCCTATGGGGCTGGGCCACAGGCCATACTGCATCGTCTGTTTGTCCTGTGCCATGCCTCCCTCCCGTGACTGACTGCACAGCGCTTCCACGCCTGAGCGTACTCTGCAAAGCTCTATGGGTCAACCCCCCCCGCGACTGCGTCGGCGGAGGGGCGCCTCATTAAGGGCGGTCCGTTCCCCGCGACTGCGTCGGCGGAGGGCCGCCTCATTAAGGGCGGCCCTTCCTCTCCACACCACGCCCCCTTAACTTTTCCTCAGGGCCTGCCGATACAGTGTGCCAGGAGCGGGTGAGTACGAACACCCCTCATACTATAGGCCTGAGGAGGGCCGCCATGGCAGCGCTCCTCAGGTGACGATTTCCTGTGTGACTGGAAGGAAAACACGCCATGTTCTATCTGCCTCCTGAAATTGCTCTCGCCTTGGAGGAGACCACCATCGTGGGAGATATCGATGCTTTTATCGAATACGTGGAGAATGGTCAGGCGCTACGCGACTGGCATGAGCGTCTTGCCATACTCACCGAAGAGTGTGATACATTTCTACGCGAGCACAGCCATGTCTGGAGTCATATTATTATCCAGCCTCAGAAGCCTGACGTAGAGACGCCTCAGGCGGCTTGACGTGGACATGTGGCGTGCGTATCCTAGACTACTATGTTTGACGTCTTTGTCGTGGGATATGGCTTAGACTGGCACGAGCCGTAGCGCCATCTCCCGGATATAGACGTGCTGGAACTATAAGCCACGAAGCGCTGCCATGTTATGACTCCTCCCACCCATGGACAACTTACCCCACATGAGTTGACGCAGCGGATTAAGGCGCAGGCGCTAGCTGTAGGCTTTGATCTGGTTGGGGTAGCCCCTGTTCAAGAGAGCCCAGAATTGGCATTTTTTGAGCGCTGGCTCGATGCTGGGTACGCTGGTGAGCTGCACTATCTCACACGCAGCCGGGAACGCCGGGGGGATCTGCACCAGGTCTTGCCGGGGGCACAATCAGTCGTGGTCTGTGGCCTCAACTACGACACGGACTACCCGTATTCCACCGCGATGACAGACCCAAATCGAGGCTGGATCGCGCGTTATGCTTGGGGCGCGGATTATCATCAGGTTATGCAAGACAGGCTGGCTCAGCTCCAGGCCTTTGTCGCAACTCTAGTGCCACCGACCGTGGTGAGCAAACTGTACGTAGATACGGGGCCGGTCGTAGAGCGTGTCTACGCCAAATATGCGGGCCTGGGTTGGTTCGGCAAAAATACCTGCCTGCTGAATACCCGGCTCGGCTCTTGGTTGTTGCTGGGAGAGCTTATTCTGACTATACCCTTAGCATACGACAAGCCGGGGCTCGACCATTGCGGAACGTGCACCCGCTGCCTGGAGGCTTGCCCGACGCAGGCACTGCTGGAACCCTACGTTCTGGATGCACAGCGTTGTATTGCGTATCTGACAATCGAACTCAAGGGCGCTATTCCAGAGGAGTTCCGTGCGCAAACTGGGCACCACATCTTTGGGTGTGATATTTGCCAGGATGTCTGCCCCTGGAATCGCAAACGACATTGCACTACAGATCCAGACTTGCAGCCGCATCCTGCCCAGGTGCACCCGCATCTAGAAGACCTGGTCCACATGACACGCGAGGAGTTTAAGCGGCGTTTTCGGGGTACGGCCATCGAGCGCACCAAGCGCCGTGGTTTGCTCCGCAATGTCTGTGTGGCGATGGGAAATTCAGGAAATACCGCCTTTATTCCCCTGCTGGAGAGCCTGCTGGACGACGAAGAGGCCCTGGTGCAAGAACACGCCGCCTGGGCGCTGGCGCGGCTGCGTGACTGTCCACCAGCGCCGTTGCCCTTACTCCCGTAGACCGTACTTCATCCACTCTTCGACAAAAGTTAAGGACTCCATGCTGCGCATGCGATCGAGATAGACCTTGCCTTGCACATGGTCGCACTCGTGCTGGATGACGCGGGCGTGGAATCCCTGCACGGCCATGTCGATGCGATTGGCCTGGCGGTCGTAGGCACGCAGACGAATCTTTGTGTAGCGCGGCACACGACCACGCAGTCCTGGCACGCTCAGGCATCCTTCCCAGTCTTCCTCCATCTCATCGGTCAGGGGAATGATCTCGGGGTTGATGTACACCGTAAGCGGAATGGACGGGGCATTCGGGCGGCGTGGATTCGGCCCGACTTCCATGATGACGATCTGTTTCGAGACATGCACCTGCGGCGCGGCCAGGCCAGCGCCATCGTACTCATGCATGGTTTCGATCATGTCGTCGATAAATTGCTGGATAGCCGGGCTCAGGATCTGATCAGGAGGCACTGGTTCCGCCACCTGGCGCAGCACCGGATGCCCCAAATGAGCAACTTTGAGTATCATGAGCGTTTGTACTCCTTGGTTCTAGGTCTGAGCAGTCTGCTTGCGAATGCATTCTACTGCACAACCAGGTGACACGCAACGCGCCTAGCGCCGCATTGAATCTCCTGAATTCTCATCAATGCTCGGAGCCGTATCGACCCACCCTACAACCTTGCCAGCAACAATGTACACGTCGACACGATTGCCAAAGCCCCCGCGCGGATAGATAGAGAAGCCGCGAGCAAAAGACGAGCCGAGATAGTGCCAGTGGGCCGAGAGGCGGGCATCGCCAGCAGTGTAATAGGGCTCACCCCATATAAAAAGGAGCGCTTCAGCACTCATACCCTGGCGAGGTAAGCCGCTCAGGACAGTGTCGCGGTCCTGCGGATCAAGTGCCTGGAAGCGTTGCGCCAGACCGACCTCGCTGAGATACGCCGTACGCTCAGCGGCCGTCGCTTTAGCTAGATACGTGCGTTCTTGCGTCGGAGTCATGACGCGCCTATACGTATAGAACTCTGACTGCTCGGCAAGGGAAAGTCGTTGGATGGCAGCATCAGAGGTGCAGCCGGTGAGTATCACTATAGTACCCATCAACACGCTCATCACTTGTAATAACTGTCGACAGGACTTCATCGAATTCTCCTCCCTACTGATTCATCGCTAGGAGCATAATCGACCCACCCTACAACCTTCCCGGCGACGAGATAGACGTCCACGCGAGTACCAGACCCGGTGTACTGATTGCCGTAGGCAGCAAGGTCGAAAGACGAGCCCAGGTAATACCAATGGGCATAGCGCCTCGCGTCTCCGGCGGTATAGTAAGGCTCTCCCCAGAGGAACAGTAGCGCTTCGGCACTCATCCCCACTCTCGGAACCCCGCTCAGGACAGCATCGCGATCCACAGGGTCAAGCGCTTGCAAACGCTGTATTAAGCCAATCTCACTGAGGTAGGCCGTGCGTTCCGCAGCGGTCGCCTTGGCGAGATAGGCTCGCTCTTGTGATGGGGTCATAACCTTCTAATAGATGTGAAACTCAGCCCGCTCCTCCAGAGACAGCCTTTGTATGGCTGCATAGGTGCAGCCGCTGAGTGTCATAACGCTACCTACCAACACCCCCACCCAACGCCGTTGTAGGTTTCTCATGGCGGTCTCCTTCTGCCAAGAGCAGGATAAAACCTAGATGTATGGCGTCTCTATGCATGAACACTGCAGAGGGCGAGGAATGTTCCCACAGGGCACTCCGTGGCATGCCCTGGCAGGTACGCATGGCTATTCTACCTGGTGAATCGAGTCAGCGGGGAATAAGGCCAGTAAACGTGCGCAGGCGCGCTCTAGATAGGCAGGATCTTTGGATTCCAAAGTCAGTTTAACACGGTAGTGGGGGTTAGCGACCTCTGGATAGGAGCCTAACATCAGCTCGGGGAACTCCTGCACTACCATGTCCAGGAGGTGGGTAAAATCACTTTCTCGCGCATTCACATACACGAGGCGGACGTGATAAGGGAGATCACGAAAGCGCTCCTTGATGCTATCGAACTTGCGCCGGAAGAGTTGTGGAATACCCGGAAAAATATAGACATTGTCCACCTGCAGGACGGGAATAGGCAGGCTCGGCTCCATGAGGAGTTGGGCGCCTTCTGGCACGCTGGCCATCTTCGCCCGCGCCGTAGAGGGACGCTCGGCCCAGAGCTGCTGCAGCAGGGCATCCAGGGCGGGGTGAATAACCAGAGGCCGCTGCAAGCCATGGGCAATCGCTTCGACGGTCACATCATCATGCGTAGGGCCAACGCCGCCAGTGGTGAAGACGTAGTCAAAGGCGCGCGAGAACATCACGACGTCATTGGCAATCACTTCAATCTCATCTGGGACCACTACGATGCGTCGGACATCCACACCCAGGGTGCGTAGTTCCTGGCATATATAAGGCGAATTCGTGTCGACCACTTTCCCTGACAAGATCTCATTACCGATGACCACCACGCCGGCTGTCTTTGCCATAGTCTATCTGCCTTGTTCTGGACCTCAGGGTGTGTGCCTTCCTGCGTGCTTCAGTCACTGCCTATCGAGCCCAGGCCGGCGTACTGCAACATGGGGGCAGTGATGGCGAGCCGGCAGAGCTCATTCGTCCCCTCAAAAATCTGCGTCATCTTCGCATCCCGGAAATATTTTTCTGCCCCTGACTTGCCCGTGGTGCCATATGCACCCATGATCTGCACGGCATCTGTTGCGACTTTGACCGCTGTATCGCTGGCGAATATCTTGGCCATGGAGCTCAACACCACTTGTGGTGGTTCCGCAGCCGCTGCTTTGTGGGTGAGCAAGCGCGCTGCCTCAATCTGCGTCACCATATCGGCAAGCATATGCTGCACCATCTGGTGCTGCACAATCGGGCTCCCGCCCTGGACCCGGAGGAGGCTATGCTGGCGCGCCAGCTCAAAAGCGCCACGAGCGATCCCCACGGCGATCGCTGCCCCCTGACTACGACCGTAGGCGCTGAGGTCCTGTAGGAGCCCACCGGCGCTTCCCTCTTTCGTCAGGAGATACTCGGCCGGCACATATACGTTTTCCAGATAAAACTCCACGAGCGGACAGGCACGTAAGCCCATGGTAGAGAGTACTTCACTGACGTGGAACCCCCGTGTGTGCGTAGGGAGAGCAAACCCCGTTACACCTTCGAGATTCCGGTCATCGCTCACGGTGGCAAATACACTGAGCCAGGCCGCCACATTGCCACCGGCACAATAGGCTTTGCGCCCGGAGAGCACATAGCCATCACCGCGGCGTTTCGCGGTCACCATCAGGCGACTCTCCGGCACCCCTTGGGGATGCACAAAATCACTACCGACCCGTCGTTCAGTGACGGCCAGCGCCCACAGGACCGGTTCGTGACGCTCTTCAGCAGCAAGTACCTCGGGAAACACCTGATCCATCAGTACCGTGTTCCCCGAGAGCGCCACCGCAGTCTGCGCCAGGCTATGCGAGGCGAGCAACGTTGCCACACCGGCTTCCCAGCGGGCGAGCTCTTCCGCTGCCATCGCCGCGCTCAGGCGATCCATGGTGCCGCCGTAGTGAGGCGGGAGATGCGCCGAGAGCAAACCAAAGTCACAGCTTTTGCGCAGTAATTCCCAATCGACTGTCCCTGGCGGCGCTGTGTCCAGCTTACGCGCCCGCCACCGCAGTTCACGCTGCGCAAAACGGCGCATGCTCGTACAGACAGCCTGCTGCTCTTCAGTCAGCTCAAACATGCGTGCTCCTTTCCTGGCACCATGCACCTCCTAAGCCATGGAAAGGGAACCATGGAAAGTGTGCAAGTGCTAAGGTGTCTCGTCGGCCAGTCTGCGATACTTGCTGGCAAAAAAGAGCAGCGGTTTCAAGTTCGGATCCTCGCTCAAGGCCGCCTCCTGTACTTCGCCTACAAAGAGCGTATGATCCCCCACGTCGAAACGCGCCCACACTTTACAGTCGATGTAGGCCAGGCATTCATCCAAAACCGGACAGCCCGTCGCCTTGGTGAAATGTGGGATCTCGGCAAACTGATCGCCCTCCTTGGGGGCTTTGCCAGCCCACCAGGACGACCACTCTGGACGGTGCTCGGCCAGAATATTGACGCAGAACACGTCTCCTGTCATCAGCAGCTCATGCATGTTCGCCTTTTTGTCGACGCTCACTAGGATCAAGGGCGGATCGAGGGAAACGGAGCTAAAGGCGTTGGCAGTCATCCCGTGCTTGGTACCGCTATGATGGGTGGTCACCACCGTCACGCCGCTCGCAAAGCGGCCCAGCACCTGCCGAAAAAGCATCGGATCAAATGGCATGATTCCCCTCCTGGTAATTGCCGCCTACTGTCTCCCACGTACTGCGTACTGCTAATGGCCCCCGCCAGTATGGCGGGGGATAATCAACTGTACGCAGTACCCGTGCGCAGTACTAGTCACTCAATCCAGTAATGTATTTCGCCAAGTCAAGACTCTGACGAAAATCGTATTCGCGATGAATAGTCAGCTTTTCTGCTTCAATCGAGCCTTCAGCATGAATGGCTAACACCGCCTGATAGCCCCCAAAATCCGAGGCCGTGAGCTCAGAAATCATGTTGAGGACACGCAGCCGCACTGCCGCTGATACCCCGGCTTTCCCCCCGAGGTATTTCTCGATGAAGGGGCGCGTTTCCGGGTTGCGCAGGTCATCTTCGCCAGGCGCTGTGACCAGGATACCACCGCTAATATCCTGCAAGTACGCCACCATCTGGTGATAGTTTTCCGCGAAGTGCAGCTTCGCAATATTGACTAGCAGCGTGCTGGGCACGGCAATGCCATCCTCCGCCAGATGGCACTGCTGCGCTGCCTGCACCGTGAGCGCCCGTAGAGTCTGGGTATAGGCAATGAGTCTGGTGATTTTTTCACGGATATGGCCAGCACGCGTCAGGCCGTTGCAGTCAGCAATCAGTTGCGCCGCGCCTACCAGGGCATCGGTGAGCGGGAGTTTGTACGAAATGGCGGTAAAGCGATGGAACTCGACGAACGTTTTCGCGAGGTCACCAGCGAACTGCCATTCCTTCTGTAAGAACACACGCTCACGTGGCACGAACACATCGTCAAAGATGGTTAACGTTTCGGTCATCTTGTGCTGCGAGGTGATGGGGTGATCATGGTTCCCGGCACGCGGCGCCCCATAGGGACTGCAAATCATTTTCAGGCCTGGCGTATTGACCGGAATCGCAAACGCCACTGCATAGTCGCGGTCGGCCTCCGACATGTTCCGGGTGGGGAGGACGATCACCTCATTGGCGTTGGTCAATACCGAGGTGTGAATTTTCGCGCCGCGTACCACCAGACCGTCAGAGCGTTCCTCCACGATGCGTAGGTAATAATCTGGGTGCGTCTGCTGCGACGGTCCCAGGCTACGGTCGCCTTTCACGTCAGTCTGGGCCACCGCCAGCGCCAGATCGTTCTGCGCACAATGCTGATAAAACTGTCGTACCCGACTGAGGTAATCGGTGTGCAGGGCGTCATCCATACGCCGCGCCACCATGTGCAGGGCAAACAGCGCATCGCTGCCGATTTCTTTGATGAGCACGACCAGGGTGCGTCCCAGACCGGTCGCCGTTTCGATGAGCTGACTGCGTTTCAGTAAGTCATCGCTGTTGCGCGGGAGGTGAAAGTACCGACTGATGGCCTCGCCAGTCTGTGGGTCGTGCACCATGGCCAGGTCACGATAGCGGGGATTTTCGACCATTGCATAGTCAATGCTGGCGTGTTGCACCGCCACCCCTAGGACTGGATGCGTGGTCACGTCCTTGACCCGCTCACCCTTGTAATAGATGACCCGCTCATCTTGTAAACTGGCCCTGTATTCTTGCGGCGTGCGCAGCGCCATGCACCTCTCCTCTTCGCTGGGCTCCTGGTCGGTACCTGCTCTCAGTGGCTATTATACTGGAATCAGTCACGGGAGAATAGAGGACTCCAGTAGACCATGCGCCAGAACCCGTGGCGCCTTTGTATCAGGGGCGAAGGTGCTGGCGTAGGGTCGTAATATGCTGCGTGATCAGCGCGGCGTCGGGGGCCTCAGGAGACAGCTGCAGATAATGTTGCAGATCGTCCAGCGCGGTGTCCAGGGCACCCAGCTGGGCCTGTAATAACCCGCGATCGCGTATTTCTGTCAGTACATCAGGACGCAGCAGGAGCAGGCGTTCCACCACGCGTAAAGCACGACGATGATCGCCCTGCTGTACATAGATCGCCTTGAGATTATAGAGCATGCGCTGCAGGATCGCGTGATCACTCACCGGTTGCAGGTAAGCGTCGCTCCACGCCACCATCTGCCCATACATGTCCGTCAGGCGTTGCTGACAGTCCTCCTGACTGAGGATCTTGCCCCGATAGTAAGGATCGATCCAGAAGACCGTGGGCTGAGCGCTATAGCGCACCAGAAAGTGCCCTGGCATGCTGACGCCGACAATGGGCAGGCCTACCTGTCTGGCGAGCTCAATATACACCACTGAAAGCGTAATGGGGATACCGGTTTTGCGCTCAATAACTTCGTTCAAAAAACTATTACGGGTGTCGTAATAGTTCTCCTGATTGCCGTGAAAACCTTGCTCGTCAAAGAGATACGCATTAAGGTTGGCCACGATATGCTGCGGGTCGATTTCCAGCCCCAGGCGGGAGGAGACGACCTCAGCCATTGCGTCCAGGCGCTGCAGATACGCTTGCACGTCGAGACCCAAGTATTCTTCCTGGGCGATGAGCAGCGCCCCTTCGGCCAGACGGAACTCCCCGTGGGGCCGCTCGATCAGCGCGGCAAAGCGGCGACGCACCTCAGAGCTGTCCATGCCGTATCCTTACATGCTCTTCTTAATTAGTACGCTGTGCACTTTGGGCCTGCTCCAGCGCAGCATCTATCAGCTCTTTAAACCGTTCATACGAAGCAGCGCCGCTGAGCGGATAGCCGTTCACGAAAAAGGTCGGGGTCGCGTTGACGCCAGCCTGCTGTCCAGCCTGCATATCGGCATCAATCCCAGTAGCGTGCTTGCTGGAATCGAGACAGGAGGTAAATTGCTCCATATTGAGCCCTAGTTCTTGCGCAAATTTTTTGAGTTCGTCCATTTGTAGGTTTGTCGACGCGAAAAGCTTATCGTGGTAGGGCCAGAATTTTTGCTGTTCAGCCGCACACTGCGCCGCTTCAGCCGCCTTTTGGGCCTGCGGGTGGATATTGCGCAGCGGGAAATCCCGGAAGACGAGTTTGATTTTGCCCTCGTATGTTTTCATGAGCTGCTTCAAGGTGTCCTGGGCTTGACGGCAATAGGGGCACTGAAAATCGGAAAATTCAACGATTGTGACTGGTGCACTGCTTGGTCCCAGGGCCGGCTCGCCTTCGGTGGCGATTTCTACCGTAGGGGCCCGCAAGGCCACGGTCACAGGGTAACGTGGCCGGAGTTCATTCAGTAAGGCTTGGCGGCGCTGCTCTTGGGCCTGCTGTTGCAGGTACGAGGTGAGTTGCTCAGAGACCTTCTCAAGCGGCTGCTTGATGCGGCTTTTATTGGCCTCATAGAACGCCTGCACCTGCTCAGGAGTCACCGCTTGGATTTTGGCACGAATTTCATCGTGGACAAACTGTTGCGCCGATACGCCACGCTGGGCTGCCTCCAGGCTAAAGATCTTGTTGGCAATCAGGTCATCGAGCTTTTCGCGTAAGGTCTGGTAGCGTTGGATTTCCAGACGCAACAACTCCCCACGCAGTGCGTTCGTCAAGTCCTCAGCAGCAATCGGTTGGCCTTGCACTGTCGCTACCACAGGGGGAAGTTCCTCGGCGGTCGCTCGCATCGGTATGAGCGTCATTAAGCCGATCAGTATACCTATTGCCAGCCTTCTGCCCCACTGCGCACACGTCGCCGATAGACATTTGAACATGACCGGACTCCGTCAGCAAAAAGGGTAACCGCGCAACGCGTGACGCGCACTGCAGCAAGCTCTGTAGAAGGACACACGTTGACACACACAATGACATATGGAAGAATGCCGAGCCTCAGCATCCATCACTAGGGGGTAGTATATCATGTTTCACAGGGTCCTGGTGGCCACAGGTGGCTCCCCTTGGTCCGATAATGCCGTCAAGTATGCCATTGGCTTGGCGAAGGATTACCACGTGGAAGTGGTGATTCTGCACGTCTTAACCGAAACACCGCCATACTTCGTCGCGGAAGCTGGCACTTCACTGGATAGCATTCTTGAGGGCAGTGAAGAGGCTGGCAGACGGATTGTCGATGAGGCTGCAGAGTGGGCTGCAGAGGCTGGCATCGAGTACGACACAGAGCTGGTATGGGGGCGAGTACCTGAAGTGATCTGTCGCGTTGCCCAGGAGCGCGACTGCGACCTGATTGTGGTGGGCTCCCGCGGTCTAACCGGTTTTAAGCGCCTGATGTTAGGTAGTATCTCGAATGCTGTGGCCGCGAAAGCCCCCTGTCCAGTGTTGGTGGTGAAGCTGTACGAAAGGTGAGCGGCAACGCACGGGCAGCCGCGGACAATCGTCCGAGCCCCTGGCAATATGCCGGCAGACCCGGGGTATCCCACGCGATCGCCAGGACGATGGCCTCATGCGACCACGATGCCAGCGTAGTCCTCCGCGGGTCTGGGATATTGCATCTTCAGCGCCTCCAGATGCTCGATCAGGATCGAGCTCACGATCAGGTTGCGCGTGGACTTGGAGTCGGAGGGCACGATATACCAGGGGGCGCAGTCCGTCGAGGTGGCTTCGAGCGCGTCTTCATAGGCCTGCATGTACTCGTCCCAATGCTTGCGCTCCTGGAGGTCGCCCGGGTTGAACTTCCAGTGCTTGTTGGGAGCGTCGATGCGCTCCTGCAGGCGCTGCCGCTGTTCGTCCTGCGAAATGTGCAGGAAGAACTTCAGGATGGTCATGCCGTTCTCGGCTAAGGTACGCTCGAAGCCGTTGATGTACTCGTAGCGACGCTTGCACTCGTCCATATCGATCCACTTGTGCACCCGCACGATTAGCACGTCCTCGTAGTGGCTGCGATTGAAGATCACGATCTCGCCAAGACGCGGTACCTGGCGGTGCACGCGCCACAGAAAATCGTGCTCGAGCTCCTCCCCCACCGGGGCACGGAAGCTCACCGCGCGTACGCCGAGCGGATCGACCGCGCTGAATACATGGCGGATGGTGCCGTCCTTGCCGGCCGTATCCATGCCTTGCAGAACCACCAGAACCTTGTGCCTCCTCTCGGCGTAGAGCAGGTCCTGAAGTGCGTCGATGCGTGGTGCCAGCTCGGCGAGCCAGGCCAGGCGCTCCGCCTTGCCGGCCGGCACTGCGCTCTTGTCGGCCGAGTCGCGTTTGGCGAGGTTCACCTGGGTGCCCGGCTTAATGCGAAACTTGTTGTAGTTCATCGCTTGTCCTCATGAGAATCCTGTTCATCCCGAGAAATCCTGTTCATCCTGTTCCTTTGGTTCTGGCAACGTCGGTTACCAGGGAAAATTGCCCTGTTGCACGCGCTTGCCCGATGTCCCGCATTGCCCTCTTGCTAGAGGGCCTCATGGACTCATGCCAGCGCTGACCACGGCGGGCCTGGCTGTCTGGGATGTTGCGCTTTCGCTCTACACCGGCGCTCCTCAGTGTGGCATACTTGCTGCATGAAAACAGCCCCCCTAACCAACTCAAGCATTAGTGCTTCCCTGCGGTAATTATAACCGTACCGGCTGGCTGTGTTGCCGGGCTTCGCCTCAACATACGCTGGCCAGCAGGGCTGAGTGAGGGTGCCACCCATGCGCCTCCTAGTCGTCGAAGACGAGAAGAAAGTTGCGAGCTTCATGAAGAAAGGGCTCGAGGAAGAGGGGTATACCGTGGATGTCGCCAGCGATGGCGCCGAGGGCCTGGCGCTCGCCCTGGAGCGCGTGCATCACCTGATCCTCCTCGATATCCGTCTGCCTAAAATGGATGGCTTGCAAGTGCTCCAGGCGTTGCGGCAGGCAAGAGTGACGACCCCTGTGTTGCTCCTGACGGTGCGCGCCACCATCGAAGACAAAGTCCTCGGCTTGGATGCTGGGGCAGACGATTATTTGACCAAGCCTTTTGCCTTTCAGGAACTGGTCGCACGGGTGCGGGCCCTCCTGCGGCGGCGTCCAGAGGCCGAGCCGACCGTCCTGCAGGTGGGCGACCTCATCCTCGACCCGGCGCGACGCACCGTAACCCGCGGGGGAGCCAGGATCGCATTGACGCCGCGAGAATTCACCCTCCTCGACTACTTTATGCGGCACCCTGGGCGGGTGCTGACCCGCACCATGATTGCGGAACAGGTGTGGGATGATGCCTTCGACACGTCGACCAATGTCATTGACGTGTATGTCAATTATCTGCGCAAGAAAATCGATACCGATGCGCGAGCCGAAATTGCTCCACACCGTCCGCGGCGTCGGCTACGTCCTCAAAGCGGACTAAGCCATGCGCCCGTGCTCCCTCCGTGCCCGCCTGACCCTCTGGTCTACCGGCCTCCTGACGGTCACCATCCTCGTGCTGGGCGCCAGCGCCTATAGCCTGCTGGGGTATAACCTGGCCCGCGACCTCGATAGCGCCCTGCACGGGGTGGCCGTGGCCCTCGCCGAGCCGCCTGCCAGCAGTCGCTTGCCGACGGTGGCTCCCGACATTGATGCCATTTTTCGGAGATTTTTCGGGATAGCGCCGTGGGAGCGCTATGTCGAGCGGCGTCATCCCTGGAGTGACCGCCCTCCCCAGGCGTCACCTGCCGGTCCCGCGCGACTGCCCTTGAGCCCACCGGCGCTCACCCGGGCGTCCGCCGGCCTGGAGACGTTTGAAACGGTGACAGGCCTGGGACCCTATCCGGTGCGGCTCCTGACCCATCCGATGCGGGAGGCGGGTCTTATTACCAGCCTTATCCAGGTGGGGATGTCATTGGAGAGCGTGGTCGAAACACGCCACCGCTTTCTGCTCGTCATGGCCGCCGTGTTGCCCTTGGCCGTGCTGCTGGCTGGCAGCGGTGGATGGCTCCTGGCCCGACGCGCCCTGTGGCCGGTGGACCAGATGACCGCGGCCGCCCGGCGCATCAGTGCCGAGCATCTCGACGAGCGTGTGCGCACGACCGGGACCGGCGATGAGTTGGATCGGCTCGCCGCCACGCTGAACGCTATGCTGGGTCGTCTGGATGTCACCTTTCGTCAGATGCGCCAATTCAGCGCGGACGCCTCCCACGAGCTCCAAACCCCGCTCACCATCTTGCAAGGCGAGTTAGAGGTCGCGCTGCGCGCCCCCCGCACCCCGGACGACTATCGCCGTGTGCTGACGAGTGCGCTGGAGGAGAGTGGGAGGA
>Ga0209382_10007102_pt1 | contig 14333 bp, 11 predicted proteins | sample SoiMetdeltSBSDD5_FD_187599 | JGI IMG/M metagenome (GOLD analysis project Ga0209382, IMG submission 187599) | Bulk soil microbial communities from a Populus tree surrounding site in Tennessee, USA - Soil MetaG P. deltoides SBSDD5 (SPAdes) (version 2) | ecosystem: Environmental > Terrestrial >... | reverse complement strand
GCGGGGTGCACGGTCAGGGCTGCCTGCGCGGCGTCCAGCGCGGCTACGCACTCGCCCGCCGTGGGGGCAACCGCCGTGGCGAACGCGATGCGGCCCCAGAGCGTGCCGCGGGGCGGCGGGGACACCACGTCACCCGGGGAGACGTCCACGTCGAAGCGGTCGACGGCGCCCGGCAGAGCGGCGTCGCGGAAGGTTACCGAGCCGATGGTGGTGTCCTCGTGCTCGACGTAGAAGAAGCGGACGGCCCCGACCAGGGTTCGATCGGCGGTGACATCCGGCTCGCGTCCGCAGGCAACCGCGGCGGCGGCAAGGCCGGGGTCGATGCCACTGGCCCTTAAACCGAGGTAGGGGATGAGGTCGCCGCCGAGGCGGCCGTTCACCTCGATGATCTTGGGCCCGCCACCGGGGGTGAGCTTGAGCTCGGTGTGCGTCATGCCGTCGGCGACGCCGAGCGCGGTGTGGGTGTCCTGCAGCAGCCGCAGCAGCTCCCGGTCGGAGAGCAGCGGGTCGGCGGCGTCGACCAGGTGGCCGACCTCCTCGAAGTACGGCGGGTAGCCGATCTCCTTGCGGGCCACGAACATGGGGTACACGCGCCCGTCGTGCACCGCGGCGTCGATGCTGATCTCCGGGCCGGTCAGAAACTCCTCGACGAGCACGGCGTCGTAGCGCCAGGCCCCCGGCACGGTGGTGTCCCTGGCGAAGGCGAACCGCGCGGCCAGCTCTTCGGGCGTGTCCACCCGGACCACGCCGAGGCTCGCGGCCATGGCCCGCGGCTTGAGCACCACCGGGTAGCCGATGCCGGCGGCCACGGCGAGCGCATCGTCGACGCCATCGACCAGCACCGACCGGGGTTGCGGCAGGCCGGCGGCGGACAGCGCCTGCCTGGTGAGGTGCTTGTCCCGGCAGCGCATGGCGGCCGCCGGGTCGCCGCCTGGCAGCCCGAGCGCGGCCGCCACCTTGGCGCACTGCAGCACCCGGGCCTCGTCCCAGGCGAGGACGCCCTCCGGCGGCTCGCCGATCCGCCGCGCGGCCTCGATCATCTCGCCGGCGTCGACGGTGTCGGCCAGCCCGCTCAACACCGTCCAGCCGGCGATGTGCTCGCGCTCCCAGGTTGGCTCGGCGCCGAGGAACAGGTGCACGCGGTAGCGGGCGCCGATCGAGGCGAGCAGGTACTCCCGGTATTTGCGGGATCCGGTGGTGATGACGAGCAGCGGCGGGCGCTGCGCGGCGGACCCGGTCATGCGGTGCTCTCCTCGTCCTCGATCTGCTCGACGTGTGACACCCCGGACGAGCCGTCCAGCCGCCGCCAGTGCTCCGCCAGCCGCACCCGGCCGTCGGCCAGCACGGTCGGGACGCTCAGGCAGGCGCCGGCGACGGTCTCGCCGCTCGCCGTGAGCATGCAGTAGGCGGACTCGATCGCGCCGTCCGGGCGGCACCTGCCGACCAGCCGGCCGGCCACTACCGTGCCGCCGGAGAACTCGGCCCACACCAGGTCGCCGTCCTGGTGGTAATGGCCGACCGGCGGCTCCACACCGGAGAGATGGCCGGCCGGCGGCTCCACACCGGGCGGCCGGCCGGCCGGCGACTCCACAGCAGGGGGATGGCCGGCCGGCCGGAAGCGGCGCCCGTCGTAGCCGAGCCCGCGCCGGCCGCTCGCCGCCTCCCCCGCAAAGGTTTGTGCGGTCACTGCGCTCAGCCCCAGTTCACCGGGCACAGGTCGTCGGTTATGGGAAAGATCTCGCGCCCGAACATGGAGTTGAGCACGATCGCGGCCCGCACCGGCAGCAGCGTCAGGTTGGCGTCGGTGAGGCCGAGGTTGAGCCGGGCCCGGTTCAGCGCGTAGATCTTGTGGCCGTTCATGCCCTTCCAGCGCACCGAGAAGTCCGGCTCGATGACCAGCTCGCCATCCTCGGCAACCTCGACCCGCTCCCGCAGGTCGTCGTCGAAGGGAACCGGCACGTTCTCCCGGCCGGTCGCGATCACGACGTACCTGGCCCGGTGCTCCTCCGGCTTCTCCGGGGTGCGGCACTTGAGCACGATCTCGGGGATCGGCGAGGAGTGGTCGACCTCCGCGGTGGTCACGTCGCGCGCCGGGTACAGCGTGACCGGGAAATAGCCAAGCTCCAGCAGCTTGTCGTAGTTGGCCTGGTAGAGGCCGCGCATGGCGCCGGGGGTGAGCGCGTCGCCGGTCGGGTTGAGGCCCTCGATGACGCGGCGGCGGGTGAGCGGCGAGAGCCGCTGCAGCGCCTCCATGTGGGCCGGCCGGTAGACGTCGTTGGCCGTCGGCGAGTCGTCGATGGTCTCGAACCACAGCCGGCGGCCGAACCACCTGATCTTGGTGAAGCCGCGGTTGAGCAGCTTCAGCGCGGCCTCGATGCCGGTCTGGCCGCCGCCGACGATGGCCACCGGCGCGTGCAGGTCGGCGCTCATCTCGTCCAGCCGCGCGGCCAGCTCGTCGGCGATGAACGCCCGCTCCGGGGGCAACCCGGACAGCCCGGCAGGGATCACCGGCGCGCTGCCGATGCCGATCACCAGGTGCTCGGAACGCGCCACCGGGCCGCCCCCGGAGAAGACCGTGAAGCCGTCATCGAACGAAATTCGCTCGATACCCACGCCGTAGTGGACGCACCTCAGCTTCTCGGCTGCCCAGGCCAGGTACCGGACGTATTCCAGCCGGGGGATGACGTCGAACTGGGAATTCATCAGCGCGTACATGCGGCCGGTGCTGACCAGATAGTTCAGAAACGTCAGCTCGTGCCTGGGGGCAACCAGCGACACCAGGTCCTTCAGCCAGGAGGTCTGCATGCGCACGCCGGAGTGCAACAGCCGGTTGTGCCACGACGGACCAGGCTGGCGGTCGAACAGCGCGATCTTATCCGTGGTCGATGACTCGAACAGCGCCGCAAGGCTCAGGTTCGCTGGCCCGGCACCGATACCCACCGTGTGGTATAGCGGGACCTCGGACTCTTGAGATTCATCGTCGATCATGGTTGACCTTTTCTGCGTCCGACGGAGGTTAGTTCATTGCGGTCCCCAGTTTCGACGAGCTGGATCGCAGCCCGATGACTGGCGGCTAGCGCCGTCTTGACGGAGCTCCCCGCCCCGCCGGAGAAAGTGAACAACCTGTGCTCGGCGCCAATTACTGACCGAATGCACAGAATCGGTTGCTCGGCGTAACAATCCGCCGAGCCCACCCGCACGGTGGCCGGGCCGAGGCGCAGCCGCGGGAAGAACCCCGCGGCGAGCTCAGCCGCCGTGTCGAGCAGCGCAGGGGTGGTGGGTGGCCGGTCCGGGTCGACGTCCCAGCACTGGGTTGGCAGGCCGAGCAGCATCCCGCCGTCGGCGGTCGGCCGGCCGTACAGGCCGGTGACCTCGTCGGCGAACTGCGGCGGGCACCAGTCGCCGGCCGGGTGCACCGCGTACTGGATGGACTTGCTGCGCATGCCTGCCACCGGCAGGCCGCAGGCCCGCAGCAGTCCGGGGGTCCAGGCCCCGGCCGCGATCACGACGACGTCGTAGACGGCTCCGGGTCGGGGGGCGTCCCGGCCGGCGGCGGTGACCGCGACGGTGCCGTCGCCGCGCGGGGTGAGCGCGGCGACCGACGCGTCGAGCACGCTGACCCCCCGCCGGGCGTCGAGCAGGACGGCGTCGCGCCACCGTCCCGGCGAGGTGTAGCCGGCGCGGCGCTCGACCACGGCCGCGGTGGCCGGCCGGTCCGGCAGCGCCCAGCCCAGCTCGGCCAGCTCGGCGGCGCCGGCCACCGCGGCCGAGCCCGGCAGCATCAGCTCGATGTCGGCCACCGCGGCGGCCAGGCCGTCGGCGGCGGGGCGCAGGCTCACGAACGGGGCCGGCCGGAACGCCGCCCACTCCCGCAGCGTCCGGCTGCCCAGCAGCTCGACCATGCTGGTGGTGGCCAGCCGCCGCTGCCCGGGGTGGTCCTCGAAGGCCCGCACCGCGCCGCCGGACGCACCGGTGGCATCAGCTCGTGAAGCCGCACCCGTGAACAGCTCGACGTGCCACCCGGAGGTGGCGTGCACCAGCCGCCAGGCCAGCATCGCGCCGGCCAGGCCGCCCCCGACTATGCACACTCGCACCGGACTAGTACCTGCCTCCGACCGTCGTGTGTGGCCCCCGCCCGGTGAGGGCGGCCATGGCCACCGATTCCTTTCCCGTTCCCGTGGTGAGCGCCGCCAGCAGGCTGCGAACGGCCAGCGCCGAGTCGAACCCGGTCAGTTGCAGCGCGATGTCCGCCCGCTCGATCTCGGCCGCGGCCAGCACCGGCGGCAGCGCACCGGCTGCGGCCGGCGCACCCGACAGCAGCGGCCGGACGTACTCGCAGAACGCGCGGTAACCCTCGTGCGTGAAATCGCTCTCGTACCGGTCGGGGCGGTCCCACGACAGGTACAGCCGCACCAGCTCCGGGTCCTCCTGGGCGAGGAACTCGTCGGCCCACAGCGCGTGGTTGCGGCTGGTGGAGAACTTCTGGCCCTCCAGCAGGTACAGCTCGTTGACGGTGGCGCCGCGCATCTGTGGAGCCAGGCCGGCCGCGGCGAAGATCGCCGGGTAGAGCACCCCGAAGTAGAACGTGTTGTCCATGCCGTTGAAATGCCACAGGCCGTCCATCCCGCCCCAGGCATCGACCCACTCGGCGAGGCCGGCGGCCGCCGGGCGCACGGCATTGGCAGGTCCGTATATATAACTGAAGCCGAGCTCGGTCGGGAAGTCGACCCGCAGCCCGGCCAGCGGGCCGCCGCACTCGATGCCCCAGTTCGTCGGGTACGCCATCGGGATGTCCGGCAGCGAGGTGTGCAGGTAGTGCTCCAGCACGGCGCGCACCCGGCCGGGCAGCTCGGCCTGCATCCACTCGGCAACCAGCCGGTCGCGGTAATCCTCCAGCCGCAGCACCGGAATCGTGGCGGTGAACGGGCTCGGGCTGCCGCCGCAGCGGGCGCAGCTCGGGTCGACCAGCGACTGGGCCGACGTGAAGCCGCCGCAGCCCTCGCACGAGGTGCCGTTGGCGCCGCCGCCGCAGATCGAGCACTTGCCCACCACGTAGGAGTGGTGCAGCGTGCGCTCGCAGTCCGAGCAGCGGCTGAGCGTGAACTCCTCCATCGGGATCGTGCCGCGCTCCACCAACTCGGTGAGCATGCTGGCGACCGCGCGCTGGTAGTGCGGGTCCTGCGGGTCCAGGAACGCGTCGTGCCCGATCCGGGCCAGGTCGAACGCGGTGGTGATCTGCGCCCGGTACTTCGCGACCACGTCGTGCACGTCCTCGCCGAGGTTCTCCGCCTTGGTGAGCACGTAGTTGGGATGCACGTCGACGCCGGCCAGCGCGAGCACCCGCTCGCCGCGCGCCTTGGCCGCCCTTGCCGCGATGTCGCCGGCGAGGTACGGCCCGGACAGGTGGCCGATGTGCAGCGGTCCGTTGACCGTCGGCTGCGGAATGATGATCACCATCAGCCCGCGCTGCTGCCCGGTCACCGCGCACCGCCTGGCGCCATGGCGGCGATCGCGGCGGCCGCCTCCTCGGTGACCCCGGCGGCGATGGCCGCGGCCGCCGCCCCCGGCATCCAGTAGGTGGTGAAGATGAACAGCGGCTCGCCGGACCGGTTGTGGATGATGTGCGCCTCGCCGCTGTCCAGCAGGAAGCACGACCCCGCGGCCACCTCAGTGATCCGGCCGCCGGTCTCGACCGATGCCGTGCCGCTGATCACGACCGACAGCTCGAACTCGGGGTGGCAGTCCTGCGGGCTGCTCGCGCCGGGCGGGACCGTATACCACATCGCCTGAAACGGCAGGGTGTCCCGCAGCGAGTACTGCTCCCAGCGAGTGACCTCGACGGTTCCCACCAGGTAGGACTTCGCCGAGCCACTGGCGAAATGGCGCATGACGGACCTTCCGACTCGATAGGCGACAACACGGAGTGTGATCGTCGCGGCGGCCTGTGTTAGGGGTTAGCTCACCTGAATGGCAGATGAACCAGAAGGGCTTGTGCGCGGAGTCACTGCATTCCTCCGGACGGCGGGGGCTTGCGCCGACGGGGTGGAACTCAGGTTGCGATCCGGTAAACCTCGGTTGGCTGCGCTTGGAGGATAAGACGGCCGGCTTCACCCTGTCACCCTCGTCTCGCCCTGGTAACCCGGTTGGCGCGATACGAACGGGGGGTATGGACACGGCCGGTAGCCTCCGTGCGCGCCCGCACCCGCGGGCGCCGCGCGTCGTCTGTTCACCCGTCGGCATTAACGAGCCGCGTACCTCGACAAATAGTTGTAGGTACAACTGAAATCTTTCAGCGGGGTTTGCCGAGCGCCGGCCGCCGGCAATACGATCTCCTCACCCGTTTGGCAGATAAGGCGCCACTCGTTAGGCCGTATGGCGATCCGGAGATCGTTTACGTAGAGTGCGGGACGTTGGAAGGGACCCGCCGGACTTATACCCTTGTTGGTGGGGCCCACCTCCGCAGGGTGACGGAAGCCATGCCGGCACCCACCGGAACCTCAACCTGACGAGCGCCCACCGCCATCGCGAGCCCGGTGCGCGGGCGCTGATCCGATCCCTCACGGAGGCCGATGTGACTACAGGAGTCCCGTCGAGGGACGCGGCGGCGATCCCGCTGTGGGACAACGCTTACGACACCTCCCAGGTGCAGGCGGAGGGGAACCTGTGGGGCGACCCACCGGTGCCACACGCCGAGAAGGCCGCCCGGCTGTTCGCCGAGCACGGCGCCGCGGTGGTCCTGGACCTGCCGTGCGGTGACGGCCGCAACCTGCCGCCGCTGTCGGCCGGCACCCCGGTGCTGCTCGCCGGTGACACCTCGACAAATGCGATGACGATCGCCGAAAAGGTCGCCGAGCGGGCCGGCATCCGGCGCAAGGTCGTGTTCGTCGAGGTCGATGCGTTCGCCACCGGGCTGCTCGACAACTCCGTCGACGGCACATTCTGCTGGGATCTGCTCGGACACCTGACGAACCCCCGGGACGCCCTGCGCGAGCTGTACCGGATCACCCGGCCGGGCGGCCACATCGTGGCCAACATGTGGACGATGAACGACTGCCAGGTCACCGATCCCAACATCAAGGAGATCGCGCCCAAGGAATACGTCGACCACTTCGACTTCTACTGCCGGTTCTACGACCGCGCCGACCTCGACGACCTGCTGGAATCGGTTGGATTGACGGCCGACTCCGTCGAGGTGGCCAGCTGGTGGGAGCCGCCGCACGCCGGTTACCGGGATTACGAGCACAAGCACGAGAGCCTGATCTTCACAATCAGGAAACCACGAGACTAGGCACCCGCCGGCGGATCGGGGGTTCGCGGTGCGCGACAATTCTGGGAAACATCCTCGCGCCGATCTCGGGGCCGGTGTCCGGGCGGGCAGAGACCTGCCGGTCGGGGTCGGCTACGCGCCGGCCCACCACGGCGAGCTGCTGCAGGGCGTCTTCGATGACGGCACCGGGCGGCTGCGCCGGGCCCTGGTGACGCTGCCGCAGCGCGACAGGGGCGCCCGCGCCACCTTCCACCCGAGCCGGCGCTTCTACTCGATCACCGTCGAGAACCCCGGGCTGACCAAGGTGCGGCGCGCGGCCGTGCTCGCCCTGCACCGGTTCGCCGCGCACCCGGCGACGGTGCCCGGCGGTTGCATCGAGATCAGCAGCGACGTGCCGGCCAGGATCGGCATGGGCTCCTCCACCAGCGACGTCACCGCGGCGATCCGGGCGGTCGCCGACTTCCACGGCGTGCGCCTGCCGGAGGAGGAGCTCGGCCGGCTCGCCGTGCAGGCCGAGGGGGCCTCGGACTCGACCATGATCGACGACCGGGTCGTGCTGTTCGCCCAGCGCGACGGGCTGGTGCTGGAGACGCTCGGCCACCGGCTGCCGCCGATGGTGGTGGTGGGCTGCGACACCGACCCCGGTGGGGGCGGGGTGGACACCCTGCGGTTCAAGCCGGCCGAGTACGACGAACGCGAGCTCGGCGCGTTCCAGGTGCTGCTCGCCGGCATGCGGCGGGCCGTCGCGACCGGCGACGTGGCGCTGCTCGGCCGGGTGGCTACCGCCAGCGCCCGGATCAACCAGCGGTTCCTGCCGAAGCCGGACCTGGAGCGGCTGGTCGAGCTGTGCCTGGCGCACGGCGGCTGCGGGGTGCAGGTGGCGCACAGCGGCACGGTCGCCGGGCTGATCTTCGACGGGTGCCGGCCGGACGCGGCGAGCGGCGCGCTGCGGTGCGCCGCGCGGCTGCGGGAGCTCGGCATGGCGCTCACCGCCGCGATCGGCGTCGAGCTGCCGGCCGAGCAGGTCAGGGTGACGGCCTGATGGCGCTGCGCACCGGCTCGGTGGAGGCGACCGAGGCCTACCAGATCCCGAAGCTGGTCCGGCTCGCGCCGAACCTGTACGGCGTCGCGTTCACCCTGATGAAGATGATCCCGGCGCGGTTCATCCTGCGGCGGGCCGCGCTCGCCGGCCAGCTCGAGCCCGGCACCGTGATCGTGGAGACCACCTCCGGCACGTTCGGGCTGGCGCTGGCCATGCAGGCGGTGAGCATGGACCGCCGGCTGGTGCTGGTGAGCGACCCGGTCATCGACGAGCGGCTGTACCGGCGGCTGACCGACCTCGGCGCGGTGGTGGACCGGGTGCCGGCCAGCGCGGCCGCCGTCCCCGGCGGCTACCAGGCCGCGCGGCTCGCCCGGCTGGCCCAGGTCCGCACCGAGCACCCGGTGACGTTCTGCCCGGAGCAGTACTCCAACCCGGACAACCCGCGCTCCTACGCCACCGTCGCCGAGCTGCTGGTCGAGGCGCTCGGCCAGGTGGACTGCGTGGTCGGGCCGGTCGGCTCCGGCGGCTCGATGTGCGGGACCACCGCCTACCTGCGCTCGCTGTTCCCCGACTGCCGCGCCATCGGCGTGGACACGTTCAACAGCGTGCTGTTCGGCCAGCCCGACGGGCCGCGCGAGCTGCGCGGCCTGGGCATGAGCCTGCTGCCGGCCAACCTCGACCACCGGATCTTCGACGAGGTGCACTGGTGCACCGCGCCGGTGGCCTACGCCGCCACCAGGCAGCTGCACCGGAGCAACGCGCTGTTCATGGGCCCGAGCAGCGGGGCGGCCTACCTCGTCGCCCGCTGGTGGGCCGGCGCCAACCCGGATGCGCTGGCCGTGGTGATGCTGCCCGACGAGGGCTACCGGTACCTGGACACCGTGTACGACGACGGGTGGCTGGCCGACCGTGGCCACCTCGGAGACGACCCGCCGGCGCGGCCGCTGCCGGTGACCGACCCGAGTAGCCAGGACGGGCCGTGGACGTCTTTCGGCTGGGCGCGGCGCTCGTACCTTCAGGTGATGACGACTAGCGTCGCGGCGCATTCGTCCACCTGAACAGGGCTTCCAGAAGGGTTCCATCGGTCTCATGGGCTTCGCACACCACGGGCGCACCTACCGCCTCGACTGGGAAGACGTCACGATCAGGGAGTGGGACTGCACCGTGGTGTGGTCCGACCCGTCCGACCCGGAGTCCGGCATCGTGCTCGACCGCTCCGCGTTCTACCCGGGCGGCGGTGGGCAGCCGCCGGACCACGGCGTGCTGCTCTGGCAGGGCGTGCGGACAAGGATCGCCGGCACCCGCCGCGGCGACGACCTCTACCTGCTGCCGGCGCCGGGTGACCCGGTGCCGCCGCCCGGCACCGCGGTGCGCGGCGCCATCGACGACGAGCGCCGGACCACGCTCATGCGCACCCACTCCGGCCTGCACGTGCTGTGCGGCACGGTGTTCCGGGACTACGGCGCGCTGGTGACCGGCGGCAACATGGAGCCGGGCGAGGCACGGATGGACTTCAACCTCCCGGAGATCCCGCCGGACTTCAAGCAGACGCTCGAGGACGCGGTGAACGCCGAGATCGTGGCGGACCGCCCCATCGAGGCGCGCTGGCTGCCGCGCGAGGAGGCGCTCGCGATCCCGGACATCGTCCGCACCCAGGCTGTGCTCCCGCCGGACACCGAGCAGCTGCGGCTGATCGACATCGTCGGGCTGGACGTGCAGGCCGACGGCGGCACGCACGTGGCGTCCACCAAGCAGATCGGCCGGCTGCGGATCTACAAGGTGGAGAACAAGGGCCGGCAGAACCGGCGGGTCCGGATCCGGCTGGCCTAACTCGTGAGTGGGTCGTGAGCGGGTCGTGAGTGGCGTTTGGTGTTCGGGCACCAAACGCCACTCACGGGGTGAAGTGGAGGCTGGCCGTGGCACGGGAGACGTCGGTGGCCGTCGTCGGGCTGGGCTCGCGCGGTCTGAGCGTCCTGGAACGGATCGCGACGCTATCCAAGCATGCCGGGCCGGCTGCGGGGGGCGTGCGCGTCGAGCTGGTCGACCCGATCTGCTCCGGGGCCGGGGTGCACGACCCGGCCCAACCGGACTACCTGCTGCTGAACACCACGTGCTCGCAGGTCTCGATGTTCCCCGACGCGTGCACGGTCGGCGACGCGGTCGACGCGCCCGGCCCGAACCTGTACGAGTGGGTCAGCGAGCGCGGCCTGCGGCTGGCCGGGGACGGCTTCACCGTCGGGCCGGTCGGCCGGCCGATCCGGCCGACCGACTTCCTGCCGCGCCGGGTGCTCGGCGAGTACCTCGGCTGGTTCCTCGAGCAGGTGCTGAGCCGGCTGCCGGGCCACGTCCGGGTGCGGCTGCACCGCGCCGACGCGGTGGGCATGTCCCCGGAGCCGGACGGCAGCCTCACCACCGAGCTGTCCGACGGCACCGCGGTGAACACCGATTTCGCGTTCCTGACCACGGGCTACACGGCCAACTCGGCCGCGGCGCCGGCCGGGCCGGGCAGCGGCCGGATCATCGCCGAGCCGTACCCGCTGCCGGCGCGGATGGCGGCCGTCGGGCCGGGGGAGTCGGTCGCGATCGGCGGGTTCGGGCTCTCCGCCATGGACCTGATGTCGTGCCTGACGGTCGGCCGCGGCGGCCGGTTCGTGCCGGACGGCGACCGGCTGCGCTACCTGCCCAGCGGCCGCGAGCCGGTGCTGCTGCTGCACTCGCGCTCCGGCGTGCCGTGCCGGGCTCGGCCGCTCGTGGTGCAGTTCGGGCCGCGGTACGAGCCCATGGTCTTCACCACCGCCACCGTGGACGCGCTGCGCATCGAGCGGACCGGGCCGCTGGATTTCGACGCCGACGTGCTGCCGCTGGTGCTCACCGAGATGCGCATCGCCTACCGCCGGTGCCAGGCCAGGTGCGCCGGCGGGGACGCCGAACCGGCCCTGCGGCGCGAGCTGGCGGCCGCGGCCGCCGCCGGCGGGGTGGCTGCCGCCGGCGGGGTGGCTGCCGTCCGTGCGGTGCTGGACGCGCTGGACGCCCGGCTCGGCCCGTTCGATGCGCTTGACACCTTCGACGGCGCCACCGACATGCTCACCGATAGCAGCGACGGCTACCGCAAGTGGCTCGCCGACGTGCTGCGGCGCGACCTGGCCGAGAGCCTGCTCGGCTTCACCGGCAGCCCGGTGAAGGCTGCCATGGACATCCTGCGCGACCTGCGGGACACCTTCCGCTACGTGGTCGACTTCGGCGGGCTGACCGCGCCGTCGCTGGAGGCGTTCACCAGCCGGACCGTGCCGGCGATCAACCGCGCGGTGGTCGGCCCGCAGTACGAGCGGCACGTCGAACTGCTGGCGCTGATGGCGTGCGGGCTCGCGGACGCGCCGTTCGGGCCGGCGCCGGCCACCACCTGGAACGAGCGCACCAGCCGGTGGACAGTGGCGTCCAGCCGGCTCGCCGCGCCGTACTCGCGGGAGGTGGACTGGCTGGCCGCCGCGCACGTGCCGGCGCCGGGGGTGGACCGGTCGGCCAGCCGGCTGCTCGCCGGTATGTACCAGGCCGGCTGGATCCGCCCGCACCGGCCGGGCAGCCGCCACATTCGCGGCATCGACGTCGACCGCGACCAGCACCCGCTGTCCGCCGGCGGACAGCGGGACCGCCGGCTGTGGGTGCTCGGGCCGCTGTGCGAGGGAGCCACGTTCTACAACAACCTCGTGCCCTCGCCCGAGGTGTACTCGCGGCCGGTGCACGACGCGCATCGTTGCGTCGAGGCCATGCTCGCCGCGCGGCCGGCTGTCCACAGCTGACGGCAGCGGACCCGAGGCCGACTCGCAACAGACCGCCCGGGATGACGTTCCGCAACCATCCACAGCCGAACTCACCCACATGTGGGGATAACCCTGTGGATAACTGGTCGCCGGTGTGCATCGAATGGCGCAACCGGCAGGCTGTCCACCGCCGGTGCCGGCGGTACCCAGCCACGGCAGGTGTCTGTCCACACCCCCGCCACGCCGGCTGACTAGGCCAGAACCCGGCTGTCCACACTGTCCACAGCTCCTATTACTACTGCTGTAGATCTCTTCTAAAGGGCAAACTTCTCGAAAGACCTGTTGTGCACCGGCCGTCCGGCATGCGCCGCCCGGCGCGGACGCTCTACCTTGGGCCGGTGCAACTAGGACTTGTCGGCCTCGGCCGGATGGGTTTCAACATGCGCGAGCGGCTGCGCGCCGGCGGGCACGACGTCGCCGGATTCGATCGCAACCCGCAGGTCAGCGACGCGGAGTCGCTGGCGGACCTAGTGGCCAAGCTGGACGCGCCGCGCACGGTGTGGATCATGGTGCCGGCCGGGCCCGCCACCAGGCAGACCGTCGAGGAGCTGGCCGGCCTGTTGGAGGCCGGCGACCTGGTCGTCGAGGGCGGCAACTCCCGCTACACCGACGACCTCGCACACGCCGAGCTGCTGGCTGCTCGGGGCGTCGGCTATCTCGACTGCGGGGTCTCCGGCGGGGTGTGGGGCCGGGAGAACGGCTACGGGCTGATGGTCGGCGGCAGCACCGAGCTCGTCGAGCGCGCCATGCCGATCTTCGACACGCTGCGGCCGGAGGGCCCGCGCGAGGAGGGCTTCGCGCACGCCGGCTCGGTCGGTGCCGGGCACTTCGCCAAAATGGTGCACAACGGCATCGAGTACGGCCTCATGCAGGCCTACGCCGAGGGTTACGAGCTGCTGGCGGCCGCGGAACAGGTCACCGAGGTGCCGGCGGTGCTCAAGGCGTGGAGCCGCGGCACCGTGGTCCGGTCCTGGCTGCTCGACCTGCTGGTCCGCGCGCTGGAGCAGGACCCGGAGCTGGCGGCGATCCGCGGCTACGTCGAGGACTCAGGCGAGGGCCGCTGGACCGTCGAAGAGGCGATCAACCACTCGGTGCCGGTGCCGGTGATCTCCGCGGCGCTGTTCGCCCGGTTCGCCTCGCGGCAACCCGACTCGCCGGCCATGAAGGCCGTGGCCGCGCTGCGCCAGCAGTTCGGCGGCCACGCCGTCCACACCTCCACCCCCACCAGCTGAGGGCAGCCGCCGCCTGGCTTTCCCGGGCCGCTGACCCCCCGGCGTTCCGCCTGCCTACGCGAGCCTGCGCCAAACCGTCTTCACCACGGCGGTCTCAACTCGTCAGTGCATTCTTGCTGGTTAGGTGGATGTTTCACGTGAAACATCAAAATGCGATCGGCTAGCTACCGGAATGACCAGCCCGGCCCCACCCCGGATTCCGGGCCGTGGCCAGGGCCACCGTGCGCCGGCGGCCGGACGGCACGCGGGAGCCGGCCCGCCGGGCGCTGGTCCGGCTGAGTGCGTGGATCGCGGCCGCTGAGGTAGGAAGGGCGCGTGCACGTCAGCCAGCTGCAGCTCGTCGACTTCCGGTCCTGGGAGTCGGCCCAGGTCGACCTGCGGCCCGGGGTGAGCGTGTTCGTCGGCGCGAACGGGCAGGGCAAGACGAACCTGGTGGAGGCGCTGGCCTACCTGGCGACGCTCGGCTCGCACCGGGTGGCCGCCGATTCCGCGCTGGTGCGGCGCGGCGCGCAGAGCTCGATCGTGCGGGCCACGGTGATCAACAGCGGCCGGCAGCTGCTGGTCGAGCTGGAGATCAATCCTGGACGGGCCAACCGCGCCCGCATCAACCGCGCGCCGGCCAAGCGCCCGCGCGAGCTGCTGGGCATCCTGCGCGCGGTGCTGTTCGCGCCGGAGGACCTGGCGCTGGTGCGCGGCGACCCCGGCGAGCGCCGGCGGTTCCTCGACGAGCTGCTCGTGCAGCGCGCGCCGCGGATGGCTGGGCTGCGTGCCGACTACGAGCGCGTGCTCAAGCAGCGGTCCGCGCTGCTCAAGACGGCGGGCGGCGCGCGCCGCGCCGGATCGGCCGGCGACCTGCGGACCCTCGATGTCTGGGACGGCCACCTGGCCCGGCACGGGGCCGAGCTGCTGGCCGCCAGGCTGGATCTGGTGGCGGACCTGGCTCCGCACGTGGCGGCCGCGTACGCCGCCGTGGC
>Ga0209382_10007099_pt1 | contig 14337 bp, 14 predicted proteins | sample SoiMetdeltSBSDD5_FD_187599 | JGI IMG/M metagenome (GOLD analysis project Ga0209382, IMG submission 187599) | Bulk soil microbial communities from a Populus tree surrounding site in Tennessee, USA - Soil MetaG P. deltoides SBSDD5 (SPAdes) (version 2) | ecosystem: Environmental > Terrestrial >... | reverse complement strand
GGTGACGCTCGCGCCGGTGGCCATCAAGGCGTTCTGGTACTGGATCGTCGCGCCGATGGCCTCGCGTCGGCCACCGATCAGGCTTCGAGCGCCGGTGGCGGCAGCCCGGAGCGGGGATCCGCCGTCTCCGGAGTCGGCGCCCGTCAACGAGAAGGCTTCCTCGCTCTCGCAGGAGCTCACGATCGGCGACCACGAGGAGCTGCTGGTGCACCCGAACTTCCTGCAGAGCTCGACCGATCGCGGACGGAAGGACACCCGGTGGTTGCTGAGCTGGGCGTACCCGTTCACGAGCATCGCGGCCGGGATGGTGGTGCTGACCCGCATTCGCGCAACCGGCGCCGACACGATCGTCGTTTCGAGCACCACCGATCCGTTCTCGGAAGTAGGCGTGATCAGCCTGGCGGAGGGCACGGCACTGGTGCTGCAACCGCGCAACTTGATCGGCATCGTCCAGGCGATCGATCGGCCGATCCGGATCAGGCGACGCTGGCTGTTCGGCCTGAGCGCGTGGATCACGTTCCAGTTCCGCTACCTGATCTTCGAGGGGCCGGGGCAGCTGATCCTCCAGGGGCGTCGCGGCATCCGGGTCGAGCACGCCGGTCGCGGGCGCAGCATCGACCAGCGCGCGACCATCGGGTTCAGCCCAACCCTGGATTACTCGCCCCGCCGGTCCGAGACGTTCGGCGCCTACCTGCTGGGAATGCGCGGCCTCTTCAACGACAACTTCTCAGGCAGCCCGGGGTTATACGTGTATGAGGAAATGCCGTACTTCGGGAGCCGGTCGGGAATCACCGGCCGTGGTCTCGAAGGATTAACCGACGGACTCCTGAAGGTGTTCGGGATCTGAAGGGACGCTCCCCTTTTTCCTGCAACTGAGCGGACACCCCACTCCACGTGCAGAAAAAGGGGAGCGTCCCCTCTACAGCACGTCCCACGCATACCCGCGCTCGAGCGCATGCGCGGCAATGCGGTCCATCGCCGCATCGTCGTTTTGCGTGATGCGGCGCAGGTTCCTGCTCATCCGCTGCCGCGCCTGACGGGTAAACACTTTCGCAATCGCGTACACCTGTTCTGCGCCGCCCGGATCGGACCGGGCGATCGCGTCGGCGCGCGAAACCACGCACAGCCCGACGAAGAGATCGATCAGGATGTCCGCGATCCGCTTCTGCAGCGCCTGGTCGTCGGCGACGCGCTTGCCGACTTTGCGCAGTGCCTCGTCGGCGGCGCTCGCGAGCTGCGTCGCATATTTCTCGTAAACGTCGGCAAGCGGCCGCAACTGCAGGGGGAGCGGATGACGCACGCGGTCGCGGCCGACGCCGGTCGCCTGTGCGAAACGCCGCTCGGCGTAATCCGACATCAGGCCGAAGCCCTTGATCGGGTGATTGAAGATCGAGGCCGCCGCCGACTTGAGCTCGGTCAGCTTCTCGCCCACGTCCTTGAGACAGGACAGCGCGACATACAGCCGCAGGATCTCATTCGTACCCTCGAAGATCGGCAGGATGCGCGCATCGCGCACGAACTGCTCGTACGGCAACTCGCGCATGAAACCGGCGCCGGCCGCGATCTGCAGCGCCTCGTAGGCCGCGCGCTGCATCGCCTCGCTCGCGAAGACCTTGCTGATCGCGGCCTCGGTCGAGTAGTCCTCGCTGCCTTCGTCGATGTAGTACGCCACCATCCACACAGCGCTCTCTGCCGCGAAGCAGTCGACCGTCATCTGCGCGATCTTGGCGCGCACCAGCCCGAACTCGGCGATCGGCCGGCCGAACTGCCGCCGCTCCTGCGCCTGCTGGCCGGCCATGCGTATCAGCGCCTTCATCCCGCCCACCGCGCCGCCGCCCAGGCCCGTGCGGCCGTTGTTCAGGATGCTCATCGCGACCTTGAAGCCCTTGCCGACGTCGCCGAGCACGTTTTCCGCCGGTACGCGCACGTCCGCAAAGGACACCGACGCCGTCGAGGATGCGCGTATCCCCATCTTGTCCTCGTGATGGCCGCGCGTGACGCCCGGCCACGCGGTCTCGACGATGAACGCCGTGATCTTGCCTTCCGGTCCGTCGGTACGCGCAAACACCGTGCAGAGATCGGCGATCCCGCCGTTCGTGATCCAGATCTTTTCGCCGTTCAGGGTCCAACCGCCGTCGTCGTTGCGTTTCGCCGCGGTTCGGATCGAGGCGGCATCCGAGCCTGCACCCGACTCGGTGAGAGAGAAAGCCGCGATCAACTCGCCGGTCGCGAGCCGCGGCAGATAGCGCTGCTTCTGCTCCGGCGTGCCGAACAGCAGGATCCCCTTCATCCCGATCGAGCTGTGCGCACCGATCGTGAGCGACACGGAGCTGTCATAGGACGACGTCTGGGCCAGCACGCGCGCATAAGCCGCATTCGACAGCTCGAGCCCGCCGAACTCCTCGGGGATGATCAGGCTGAAGAGCCCGAGCTCGCGCAGCGACTGGATGAACTCGGCGGGTTGCGCGCCCTCGCGGTCCCAGCGGCGGAAATCCGCGGCCTTGTCGGCGAGAAACGCGTCGATAGCCTCGACGATCTGACCCAGCATCTCGCGGTCGCGGCTGCGGATCGCGGGATACGGAAACAGGTTCTCCTCGACGATCTCGCCCAGGATCAGGTTCTTTGCGATGCTCTCGCGTAGCAGGAGCCTCGGACGCTCGCCGGCTCCGGCGGGCGTTTCGGTGATAGCGCTCATGGACTCGCTCCCGGTGGATCTCGGCAGCTTGCAACATGGCCCGCGGGCTGTCCAAGTCGAATACATCGGCTCGAAGCCATTTTTGGCAAAATTGGCTCCGAGGCCGTTTTCAGCGTGTAATAACGGAAATGGAACAACAACGACACCTGACGGTCTTCGGCGCCACCAGCTTCGTAGGACAGATCCTTACGCGTTACCTCTACGGCCGATTTGGCACGGACGGGGATCTGCGCTGGGCGATCGCGGGACGCTCGGAAAAGAAGCTCCGCGAGCTGCACGGCTCACTTTATCCAAAGGCCGCGAAGCTGCCGCAGATCGTCGCGAATGCGGGCGACGAGCAGGCGCTTCGCCAAATGTGCGCGGAATCCAAGGTCGTGATCTCGACGGTCGGTCCTTATGCGCTCTACGGGGAGCCGCTGGTCAAGATCTGCGCGAACACAGGCACTGACTACTGCGATCTCGCCGGCGAGGCGCACTGGATCCGCCGCATGATCCGCAAGTACGAAGGCGCGGCGCGCTCCTCGGGCGCACGGATCGTGCACTCCTGCGGTTTCGACTCGATCCCCTCGGACCTCGGCGTGCATTTCCTGCAGAAACACGCGATGCAGAAGTACGGCAAGACGTGCCCGCGGGTGAAGCTGCGCGTCAAGGCGATGCGCGGCGGCGCTTCAGGCGGCACGATCGCGAGCATACTGAACCTCGTCAAGGAAGCGTCCGACGATCCGGAGCTCCGCAGGGAACTCGCGAACCCGTACTCGCTCTGCCCCGACGGCTACACACCGCAGCTCCGCCAGCCCAACGTGTCCTTCGCGGAGTACGACACTGACTTCAAGTCGTGGATCGCACCGTTTGTGATGGCGGCGATCAACACCCGCATCGTGCAGCGAACGAACGCCTTGTCGAAGCAGGCGTACGGCGCCGACTTTCGCTACGACGAGGCCGTGCTGCGCGGCGATGGCTTCAAGGGTCGCGCGGCGGCGACGAGCATGGGGGCGGGCCTTGGCGCCTTCATGGGCGCGGCCGCCGTGGCGCCGACCCGCTGGGTGCTCGAGCGTTTCCTGCCAGGGCCCGGAGAAGGCCCGTCGCCCGAGGAACAGCGCAACGGCTTCTTCGATGTCCGCATTTTCGGCCGCACGGGGGATGGGCAGACCCTGCAGGTCAAGGTCACCGGCGATCGCGACCCGGGATACGGCTCGACCGGCAAGATGCTCGGCCAGGCCGGCGCCTGCCTCGCACTCGACGTGCCGAAGGCGAAGATACCGGGCGGCTTCTGGACACCGGCGACGATCTTCGGCGACCGGTTGATCGAGCGGCTGGTCAGGTACTCCGGTCTGCGGTTCGAATTGGTCTGAGCGCGGGCTGCGCGATTGTCGCGCGGCCGTAAGGACCCGTGACCGTTCCGGAGCGGATCCACTCGACCATCATCGAGTAGTAGCCCTCGGCGTAACGCGTGTAAACACGCTCGCCGTCCCGTTCCTCGAACTCCAGAATCCCGTGATCCGTGGCGGGAAAGACCGCGGTCACGATCGGCCGGCCCTCGCGTTGCAGCAGCGTGAGCCTTCGCAGCGTCTCCTCGTGCGGCGCCTCGCGGTCCTCGCCGGCGAGGATCCAGAGTTGTGGCGCGGACACCTGCCGGAGCGTCGGCATTGGATCGTAGCCCCAGCTCGTGCCCTGATCGTGAAGCGGTCCGACGAGGCGGATCGCCCAGTTGGGATATTTCAGGAAGTCCTCGGTGAACTCGCCCTGGATCGCACCGTACCAGGGCGCATCGCGATACTTCGCCTTTGCAGCAGACAGCGAGTCGAAGCCCTCGCGGTAGCCGGAGGCGATCACGCGTCCGGTGGCGTCGGTGATCTCCTTTGCCTGCGCGAGCACATCGGCGCCGTAGCCGCGGTCGATCAGGCTCTGCCGGACCTCGCCAGCGTCCTCCGCGAGCGGTCCTTCAGCCATGCCGTAGCCCACCAGCACGAAATCGACCGGCGCCTGCATCGCCGCAAGCGGCGCGATCCAGCCGGCCTGGCTGCCGCCGACGAAGCCGACGCGCACCGCACGCCGACCGGCGAGCCGCCGCGCCTCATCAAGTCCCGCCGCCGCGTCCGCTGCGAGCAGGTAGAAGTCCTGCGTGTACTCGCCACCCGAGTCGCCGGTGCCGCGCTTGTCGTAGACGAATACCGCGATGCCCTGGGCCGGCAGCCGATACTGCTCCGGGTAATAGAGGCGTCCCGAGTAATCCTCGGAGCCGTGCAGGACGATCGCGAGGGGCACGGGTGCGTCTCCGGGCGGCATCACGAGCCGACCCGCGAGTTTGACGCCACGCGATTCGAACTTCGTCTCGCGGATGCGGAATGCCTCGCGCGTTGCCAAGACGAGCGCCTCGCCTGTCAGGCCGAACTCGATCGTCATCTCGTCGCATCCGCCGATCCGCGCCACCGCAGCGGGTGCGCCGTCATCCGTCCAGCCACGGGTCGCGGTCCAGCGCCAGTCTGTTTGTCGCGTGAGTCGCCCGGACTCGCCCGACTCGAGCCGATACCGCAGACCGTCGTCGGAGGGCGTCAAGGTCAGCAGCCGGCCGTTGGCATCGCGGTAGGCTCCGGCGTGACACACGATGTCCGGCGGCGGCGGTGGATCCGGGTCGTCACGCGACCAGGCATGAAGCGCGATTCCCAACACCGCGAGCAAAGCCACGGCTGCCGCGAGGTACAAGGGTCCGCGTCGCATCCGATCCGCCCCTGAGGTGAACGCAACGGGCGTTGGATGCGCGGCGGCCTGCCGGGGTTTGAAAACGGGGACGCCGGCCGATCGGCTGGTGCTGACAGACGTTCGGGACCAGACTCGGACCCTCTGCCGGCACGAGCCAAGGAGGCCCGATGCTTCTGAAGGAGAAGGCGTCCGGCCACATCGTCGAGGCGCTGAACATCATCGACCTCTGCGACAGCGCGAGGTCGAGCGTGCGCGGCCGGCTGCACTACGGCGAGGAAGCGCAGGATCCGGAAGCCTTCGACAAGCAGGCGCTGTGCTTTCTTTCCGGTGAGGAACTGCCGCGCTGCTGGACGGACCCGCATTATCGCGACCAGGACCTCGCACGGCTCCGGCGCCGATAGGGCCAAGCCGCATGGATGGTGCTGCGTGCCGTGGCCTTGCCGAAGCGCGAGCGCGAACCGACCTCCGTCAGTGCACCATGCCTCGACCGGAGTGGCGCAGGCGATTGAATTGACCGTACGTGTCCGTGAGCTCCAGCCGGACGGCTTCCGTGCTGCGGGTCGTCGCGCTGCCGATCTCGGCGAGCTCGAACTCGATGCCATTGGGAATATCGATGCGGACTCGGTGCACCTGACCGGTCGCCGGACTCCTTATGGGTGTGCCCGTCGACTCCAGCACAGCTGGAATGACGACGCGCGCCGTGCGGGCCTCGATATCGACTTCGAATTCGATCGGCTTGAAGAGCGTTGGATGGACGGTGTCCGACATTGCGCGGAACACCCACCAGTGCGTCGCGCCCTCCGCGGTCTCTTCGCCGTGCAGGATCTTCGTCAGCGCTTCGCGCTGTGCCGGGTCGGCGCGCTCATCGATGATGGCCTGCATCTCGCCCTTGCCTTCGAATATGGGACCGGGCCACGCGTACAGGATGCCGCACGTGAGCCCATCGAGTCTCACGTCGCCGAAGTGCCCTTTGTGGATTCTCAGCACTTCGAAGCCGCGGCAGTTACCGTGCGTGGGCAGCGCTTCGAACTGGCAAGGACACCCGTACGAGCAGTTGCAGCTGCCGAATGAATTCCCTTCCACATACCAATCCACGCCGCTCATGTCGCGGACCCGGCAGTGACGTCGCGTACCCAGGAGAGACCCTTGATGGCGCCCGACCATCCGATCGTGGTCACCGCGAGCAGCGCGACGTGTTCGAGTTCCTCGACGCCGATGCCGTCGCCCAGCGCGCGGCGGGCGTGCGAATGGGTTGCGCCCTCCGAATCCGCGGCGATGGCATACGCGAGGTGCACGAGGCGGCGGGTGCGGTCATCGAGCGGACCAGCCCGGCTCGCCTCTTCTCCCAATCGCTGGAAAGCCTCCCACAGCGCCGGACGATCGCGTGCAACTCTGTTCGCCGTGCCCGGTAGCGCTACGTCCGGCGCATCGGTGTCGCGTGAAAGTCGGTCATCTTTGCTCATGGTTTTCTCCGGACGGCTGCCAAAGCGGTCTTGTGAGACGTTCGCTGAACGAGCTGAACATCACGTTGAAGCTGATGCTGATCCGTTCCGACTCGCCCGCGTTGGCATCGACCGAATGCTCGAGCCACGACGGAAACACGAGTAGCGTGCCATTGTGCACCCGTAGGACGACCTGGTCGGTGTTCGCGCTGGTGAGTGCGGTGACCGGGGGTCGAATGATGCCGGTCTGGCTGCGCGGATCGTGGAAGTTGATCGTGTCGGCCCCGGCGCAGGTCCGCAGGTAGTAGACGCCGCTCAGAAAGTTGTTGGGATGGTGGTGGAGCTTGTGTGCCGCACCTCGGGCGAGCACGGTCGCCCAGCAGGCCGTGAGCTCGATGGCGTCGTAGCCGATGTTCAGGAACTTGAGGATTCCTCCCGCCGTGTGCCGTGCGCTGGCGACGAGCTCCCGGAAGTCCTCGAGCTCGTGCAGCGTCTGCATCGACTGCCAGCCCTCGCCGCGCTCGAGCGGCGGCAGATTGCGCCTCAAGCGCGCGAGCGCCGCAACACTCTTCGTCTCGATCGTTTCGCGTACGGGATCGTCGAGCTCCACCCGCCACACGAGCGTCGGGAACATCGAGATCACGTCACTGGACATGAAGTACTCCGCGGCGGCGTCGCATCACGTACCGCGTTTCCAGATCACCCCGGGAAGTCCTCGCTTCCCGGGGCAACCGGCATCAATCGCTCAGACAGGCTCCAGCTCGGGCTCGCGCTCGGGTCGCCTGGGTGCCTCGCTCTCAGGCTTCGGGCGATCGGGTTGGCTGCGCGGCGTCTGGCGCTCGCCCTGGGAGGCGCGTTCGGTGCGCTCGCGCTCCTTCTTCGTCGCCAATCGGCTGATGAACAATTCCTCGTAGCACATGGCCGTCCTCCTTATTGACCTGGCTGTGCTGCCGGTTGAAGGATAGCACCGGGCGGACGGCTCCGGCGGATCCGGCTCCTCGTTGGGACGCTTCCAGTTTCAGGGAAAGGGGAACGTCCCCTTCAGCCCCTTCAGCCCAGACGCGCGAGGATCGCCTGGAACCGGAGATCGTCGCGTATCGGGTCGAGATCCCCGTCCTGCTCGAGCCACGCGCGGTAGCCGAAGCCTTTCCGGACTGCCTCGTCGACGAGCGCGATCGCGCGCTCCTTGTTGCCCATCATGCTGTACATGCAACCGACGTTGTAGAGCACCGACGGTTCGTCGGGCGCCGCCTCCAGCGCCCGCTCGGCCCACTCGGTGGCGCGCACCGCATCGCCCGTCGCGATGAGGGCGCCCGCCCCCAGGTACAGCGCACGCGCATCGTCCGGATACATCTCGAGGTGTTTCTCGGCGGCGGCAACTCCTCGCCGATCAGCGTCCATCGCTTCCTGCAGGCGGCCGGCTTTGCGGCGTGCGGTCGCGAGAAACGGAAATGCCTCGTAGTTATCCGGGTTGATCGCGACCGCCTGCGCGAAGAGGCGTGCTGCCTTGTCGCTCTTCCCCTGCGACACGCAATCGCGACCATAGAAGTAATACGCTTCGTACAGCGATGGCTTCAGCTCGATCGCACGCTCGAACTCGCATTCGGCCTCTTCGTGCCGGCCGTTGATTGAGAGCGCGAGGCCGCGGGAGGTGTGCGCCTCCGCCAGCTCGGCATCGAGCTCGACGGCTCGCTGACTTGCGTCCAGGGCCCGACCGGCGATCTCGGGCGTCGCCCCGCCGTACTTGAAGAGAAAGGAATACACGTCCGCGATGCCAGCAAAGGCGAGCGCGTAGTTCGGGTCGCGCTCGATGGCCTCCTGGTACAAGGTGAGCGCGTGCGTGAAACCGCGCTTGGTCATCGTGTTGTAGTAGCTGCGGCCACGCAGGTAGAAGTCGTACGCCTGCGGGTTCGACGTTGCGGTGTACTGGATCGCGAGGCGTTCTTGCGGAGTCAGCGTCATCCGCAGCGCGTTGACGATGCAGCGGGCGATGTCGTCCTGGATGACAAAGACATCCTCGAGCTTACGGTCATAGCTCTCGGACCACAGGTGAGAGTCGGACTTCGTGTCGATGAGCTGCGCGGTGATGCGCACCCGATCACCGGAGCGGCGGACGCTGCCTTCGAGGATCGTGCCGACGTTCAGCCGCTGGGCGACGGCCGGTATGTCGATTTCCTTGCCCTTGAACGCGAACGACGACGTCCGCGACGAGACACGGAGCTTCGGCAGCTTGGTGAGCAGGTTCAGGATCTCCTCCGAGATCCCATCGCTGAAGTACTCGTTCTCGGGATTGCCGCTCATGTTCAGGAACGGCAGCACGGCGATTGAGCGGCTGCCTTCGTCCACGGCACGCGCCGCAGGCGCGCGATCCCGCGATTTCGCGACTGGCTCGCCGGTCGCGGGGCGTGGTGCCGCAGCGCCCGTTACAAGAGGCCCGTGCGTCGCTTCGCTATCAATATCCGCGATGCCGCTGCGCGCGATTCGGCCGTCCTCCACGTCGAACGCCCAGGCCAGAACCGCAGCGAGCGGCAAGCCGAGTGCGACCAGCACGATGACCAACGTCACCGACCAGGAGGGAACGTGGAGACCCGGCAGCACGGTCGAGGCGACCTGGATGATGACCCAGCCTGCGATCGCGTACAGGAGGAGGACTCGGATGACGCGCCGGCGACGCAATTCCGCCAGAAACCCCCTGAGCGAAAATTTTTCTTTCACGACCAACGACCTGAGCTGCATTCCTGCCTAAGGTCCGATGATCGCACCAGCGAGGGCTCATCATCCATCCGCTTGTTTAGAAATCGGCTCGCAGGCGAATTATCCTTGTGGCCCCGCCCCTGTCTGCGGCACGTCTGTGATCATATCCCTCTTCGTCCTGGCGGCGATCCTTCTCTGGGGCATCGTCGCCTACAACCTGCTGGTCCGCGACCGCAACCGGGTCGCGCAGTCCTGGAGCGACGTCGGCGTGCAGCTCGCGCGCCGTCATGACCTGATCCCGAAGCTGGTCGAGGTCGTAAAGCAGCACGCGGGCTTCGAGCGCTCGGTGCTCGAGAACGTCGCCGAGCTGCGCGCGCGCGGCATGCGCGAGACGCGGCCCGCGGCGCTCGCGCGTGTCGAAGGTGAACTGGGCGCCGGCCTCGGACGCCTGATCGCGATCGCCGAGGCCTATCCCGAGCTCAAGGCGAGCGTGAGCTACGTCGAGCTCATGAAAAACCTCACCGACGCCGAGAACCAGATCCAGTTTGCCCGCCGCTACTACAACGGCGCGGTCAACAATCTGAACACCCGGATCGCGACGTTTCCGGACATGATCCCGGCCCGGCTGTTGGGCTTCGGCCCGGCCGAGTATTTCGAGTTCGAACCGGCGAAGGTGACCTGATGCCGCGAGCACGAATGGACCGGGTCCTGTGGACGGTCGTATCGCTCACTCTTGCCCTCCTGTTTGTAGCGCCCGGCGCGCGCGCCGACGAGCGCATTCTCACCTGGCAGAGCGACATCCGTGTGCATCCCGACAGCACGCTCGAGGTCCGCGAGACGATGCGCGTGCGCGCGGAGGGCGTCGGCATCCGGCGTGGGATCTTCCGCGACTTCCCGACGGTGTACACGAACAACCGCGGTGAGCGCGTGATAGCGGGCTTCGACGTGCTGGGGGTGACGCGTGATGGACGGGCCGAGCCGTACCGCGTCGAGAAGCGCTCGAATGGCATACGCGTCTGGATCGGCGATGCCGCGGTGGAGCTCGCCCCTGGTGAGTACACGTACACCATCGCCTATACGAGCGACCGACAGCTCGGGTATTTCGCCGATCACGACGAGCTCTACTGGAACGTCACGGGCAACGGGTGGGCGTTCCCGATCGACGAGGTTGGCGCCGAAGTCGTGCTGCCCGCCGAAGTGCCCGCGGAGACGATCCGCGTCGAGGCGTACACCGGCCCCCAGGGGGCGAAAGGCCGCGAATGGACCGCGGGCCTCGACGCCGGCGTCGCCACCTACCGCACCACGCGCGGACTCGGGCCGGGCGAAGGACTCACCATCGTCGCGAGCTGGCCCAAGGGTCACGTAACCCCGCCGGGCGCGGCGCGCCGCGTCGGTTACCTGTTCCGCGACGCGTGGCCGGCGCTGCTCGCGGCCACCGGGCTCGGGTTGCTGATTCTCTATTACTGGCGCGCCTGGAACGCGGTCGGGCGCGATCCGCCCGGGCGCATCGTCGTGCCGCACTACGAATCACCCAGGGGCCACTCGCCGGCCTCGATGCGCTACCTGTCGCGCATGGGCTACGACGATCGGTGTTTCGCGGCTGCCGTGCTGGCACTCGCCGTCAAGGGCGGGCTGCGCATCGAGCAGGCAAGCAAGGGACTCTTTGGCCGCAAGAGCGAGTACACGCTCCATCGTATGGAGCCGAAGGCGGCGGAGGCTTTCGCCGAGGACGAATCGACGCTCCGCGACAAGCTGTTCGCGTCAGGCGCGCGCGTCGAGCTCGACGATGAGAACCACGTCGTGGTCGGCGGTGCGAAGCGGAGCCATGCCGCCCTGCTCAAGAAGCGCTTGAGCCCATCCTTCTTCCGCATCAACGGCGGCTGGCACGCGGGCGGCGTCGTGCTCAGCCTGCTGCTCGGCGCGGGCGTGGTGCTGCTCGGAGCGACCCTGGGCGGGTTCGGTCCCAACTGGTGGTTCCTGACACCCACCGGATGGGTCGCGATCGGCGCCGCTCTCGCCGCACTGCTTGCGAACGGTGTGTTTGGCAAGCTGCTCAAGGCGCCCACCGTCGCCGGCCGCGCCGTGATGGATCACATCGCCGGCTTTCGGCTCTTCCTCGACGTCGCCGAGGGTGACGAGCTCAAGCTCGTCGATGCGCCGCCGCTCACGCCCGAGCTCTATGAGAAAAACCTGCCGGCGGCGCTCGCGCTCGACGTGGAACAACGCTGGGCCGAGCGGTTTGCGACGGTGTTCGCGACCCAGGCCGCCGCCGCACAGTCGCCCAGCTGGTACAGCGGCGATAACTGGAACACGCGCGACATCGGCCGCTTTACCTCGAGCCTGGGTTCCTCCTTCAGCACCGCGATCTCCTCGGCATCCACCGCGCCCGGCTCGAGCTCCGGGAGCGGCGGCGGCGGTTCCTCCGGTGGAGGTGGCGGCGGCGGCGGGGGGGGTGGTTGGTAATGAGCTCACTCGCACCCTTTCATCTCGCAGTGCCGGTCCACGACCTCGCCGCGGCGCGTGCGTTCTACGGTGAACTGTTCGGCTGCCCGGAAGGCCGCAGCAGCGCGGAATGGGTGGACTTCGATTTCTTCGGCCACCAGCTCGTAGTGCACCTCGACGCGAGCGCGCGCCCTCATGTGCGCACGACCAACCCGGTCGATGGCCACGACGTTCCTGTCCCGCACTTTGGCGTCGTGCTCACCTGGAACGACTGGCATGCGCTGGTCGCGCGGCTGCGCGCGCGCAACCAGGCGTTCGTGATCGAGCCCGGCATCCGCTTTGCCGGAAAGGTCGGCGAACAGGCGACGTTCTTTCTCTACGACCCGTCGGGCAATGCGCTCGAGTTCAAGGCCTTTCGCGACCCGTCACACCTGTTTGCGCGCTAGCAACGATCAGTCGAGATTCTCGTCGTACCAGCGATAGGCGAAGTACATGCCGGCGCCCGCGATAAGAACGCTGAGCAGGATGCCAACTGCAAAGCCGAGCCGGGCGCCGAGCCACCAGCCCAGCCACCCGCCCAGAACCGCGCCCAGCAACCCGAGTATCCGCTTCATCGCCGCTCGCCTCGCGTGTGCAGCGTAGACTGCACCTCGCACTGCTTTGGGGGGAAGCATCATGCTGAACCATCAGAAGAACTGGATGTTCCTGCTCGTCGTCTCGGTCCTGGCCACCGGCTGCGCCGCCGGACCCGAGGCCCGCAATAAGGAAGTCGCGAGCCGCGTCGTGACCGAGATCCTGAGCGGCGGAAACTTCGAGCTCGCGAACGATCTCTACGCGTCCGATTTCGTCAACCACGGGCAGACGCGCGACGTCGACCTGGCGGAGGACCAGGCGGCGGCTCGTGGCTGGAAATCGGCGTTCCCGGACATGGTGATGACCGCGGACAAGCTGATCGCCGAGGGCGACCTCGTGACCGTGCTCTGGTCCGCGCGCGGGACCAACACCGGCACGGGGAACGGGCTGCCCGCCACCGGCAAGGCCCTGACCGGCCGCGGCATCACGATCTGGCGGATCGTCGACGGGCGGATCACGGAAGAGTGGTCGGCGTTCGATCAACTCTCGATCATGCAGCAGCTCGGACTGATTCCCACCGGGCCGTAGCACGGCCGGGCGCACGAAGAAACGGCAATGCCGGAACGAAGGAGACCGGCTCATCCCTGAGCCGGTCCGGCTGACACCTGTGCCGCGCGCCCCCAGCGCGCGGCACCCTTCAAGCCCTCAGAAACGCGCCGTGGCCGACAGGAAGATCTGTCGCCCCAGCGTGTCGAACGTCGGGTACGTATTGGCCGACCCCGTCCCCGAGATCTCGGTGCCGACCATCGGCGGATCCTTGTCGAGGACGTTTGTCGCGCCCGCACGCAGTGTGAACTTCTCGTTGATCTCCCAGATCGCCGAAACGTCGAGATAGTCCATGTCCGGCAGCTCGGCGTTGAACTCGTCGAACTCGCCCCACAGCGCAAACTGCAGGTCCGGATCCGAGTCGTTCTGATCGAGCTTGGTGCCGCCGATATGACGCCACTGCAGCGAGACGTCGACCTCCCATGGCGACACCCAGGTGAGCCGGAGGTTGTGCCGCCAGGTCGGATTGACCGTCTGGCAGATCGTGCCGAAGAGCCCCGTGCAGTCATACGAGAGCCCAGGCGCCGGCGTGGCAATCGCCTCCTCCAGCCACGCCCCGTTCAACGTCGCGAGGAGCGAGTGCCCGCTGTCGCCGAGGTCGATCGTGTAGGCCGCCTGCACGTCTATACCCGAGAGCTGGGCTTCACCGGTGTTGATGGCGGTCTGCAGGATGTACCCGCCGCTTGCCACGCTCGAGCCCGTGAGCGCTCCGAGCGAAGTCCGTCGGATCTGGCTGCAGAACTGCGGATCGCCGGTCGCCATGCACTGTGTGAAAAGGAAGGCCCCGGGCATCGTCCCGATCGCGTCCTCGAGCTCGATGCGGTAATAGTCGACGCTCGCAGTCAGCTCGGGCAGCGCGGACGGACTGATCGTCACGCCCAGCGAGTAGGTGTCGGCCTGCTCCGAGTCGAGCTCCGTATTGCCGCCGATCACCTGGCCGCACTGGTTCGAGACGCACTGCGGGATGGAGTTGGTCGCGAGACCATCGCCATACTGCGCGGGCGTCACGCCCGTCCGAATGCACTCCTCGAGGGTCGCGGTCGCCGCCTCGCCGCCTTGTGGCGCGCATGGATCGACACCCAGGAAGCTTTGCTGCCCGTAGTTGAGCGGGCTGAATAGCTCGATGATGTTGGGCGCGCGGATCGCGTGCTGGAACGACGTGCGGAAGCGCAGGTCAGGGATGGG
>Ga0209382_10007098_pt1 | contig 14339 bp, 12 predicted proteins | sample SoiMetdeltSBSDD5_FD_187599 | JGI IMG/M metagenome (GOLD analysis project Ga0209382, IMG submission 187599) | Bulk soil microbial communities from a Populus tree surrounding site in Tennessee, USA - Soil MetaG P. deltoides SBSDD5 (SPAdes) (version 2) | ecosystem: Environmental > Terrestrial >... | reverse complement strand
GTGCTCACCGCCACCGGTCGCCACTTCTGCACGGGCGCCGATCTGCGCGCGAACCAGGGCCCGAGCGGCCCGCTGCGCAGCAGCAAGAGCGGGAAGCATGTCCCCGGGCCGGTCCGGCCGGACGGGGCGCCCGAGCGGGTCGTCGGCGACGTCGCCCGCATGCTGGCCGGCGGGGCCCAGCGGCTGATCGCCGCCATCGCCGACTGCGACAAGCCGGTCATCGCCGCGGTGAACGGCACCGCGGCCGGCATCGGGGCGCACATGGCGCTGGCCTGCGACCTCGTGCTGGCGGTCGAGGAGGCGCGCTTCATCGAGGTGTTCGTGCGCCGGGGCCTCGTGCCCGACGGCGGCGGGGCCTGGCTGCTGCCCCGGCTGGTGGGGCTGTCCAAGGCCAAGGAGCTGATGTTCTTCGGCGACGACCTGGGAGCGGCCGAGGCCGAGCGGCTGGGCCTGGTCAACCGGGTCGTCCCCGCCGCTTCCCTGGAGAAGGTGGCCACCGAGTGGGCGGGCCGCCTGGCCGCGGGCCCGACCCGGTCCATCGGGCTGACCAAGCGGCTGCTCAACCGCTCGCTGGAGAGCGACCGGGCCACCGCCTTCCGCGAGGAGGCCCTGGCCCAGGAGCTCAACATGACCACCCACGACGCCAACGAGGGCGTCGCCGCCTTCGTAGAGCGCCGCGACCCGGCGTTCCGGGGCTGGTGATCGGGGCGTCCCGGGCCCCGGCGGTAGGGTCTGGCCCCGTGGGTCGCTGGGGTCGTCGGGCGGGGCAGGTGGCGCTGGTCGCCGCGGCCGGAGCCGCGGTTGCCATCGCGGTGACCGCCAGGCGCCGCGGCACAGGGTCGGGGGCGGGGCCGGAAGGACCGGTGCGCGGCCGCACCACGCTCCAGCGCCGCGCCCACCTGGCGCGCTTGGGTGGCCGGGCCGGGGCAGACTTCGCCCGGCACCGTGCCCGCCGGGTGTTCGCCGGAGCCGCGCGCCAGGCCGAGCTGGACCAGGAGTTCGAGCTTCGCACCGCGGCCCAGGTGGCCGAGGCCCTCGGGAACATGAAGGGCGCCTTCATGAAGCTGGGGCAGATGGCGTCCTACCTGGACGTCGGCCTGCCCCCGCACGTCCGCGAGGCGCTGGCCGGGCTGCAGCAGGACGCCCCGCCCATGTCGGCCGAGCTCGCCGCGGGGGTGGTCGAGCGCGAGCTGGGCGCCCCGCCCGATCGCCTGTTCCTGGAGTGGGACCCGGTGCCCATCGCTTCCGCCTCCATCGGGCAGGTGCACCGGGCCATCACCCGTGATGAGCGCCCGGTGGCGGTCAAGGTCCAGTACCCGGGCGTGGACGACGCCATCCGCTCCGACCTGGACAGCGCGGGCCTGATCTTCGGAGCCATGGGCCTCGCCCTGCCCGGCTTCGACCCGGCGCCCGTGGTGGACGAGATCCGGTTCCGGGTGACCGAGGAGCTGGACTATCGCCTCGAGGCCCAGAACACCCAGCTGTTCGCCGACTTCTACCGCCACCACCCCTTCATCTCCGTGCCCGACGTCGTGCCCGAGCTGTCGTCGGCCCGCGTCCTCACCACCGACCTGGCCGAGGGTGTGCGCTTCGAGGAGATGACCGGCTGGAGCCAGGACGAGCGCAACCTGGCGGCCGAGGCCATCTACCGCTTCGTGTTCCGCAGCCTGTACCGGGTGCACGCCTTCAACGGCGACCCCCATCCGGGCAACTACCTGTTCCGGCCGGGCGGGCGGGTCACGTTCCTGGACTTCGGGCTGGTCAAGCACTTCACCGCCCCCGAGATCGAGGTGTTCGGCGAGATGATCCGCATGATGGTGATCGAGCGGGACCTGCCCCGGTTCCGCGCCGTCATCGAGCGGATCGGCCTGCTGGCCCCGGGCACGCCGGTGTCCGACGCCGAGGTGCTCGACTACTACAGCCACTTCTACGAGTTCGTGATGGAAGACGCGGTGGTCACGGTCACGCCCGAGTGGTCCAGCGAGGCGGCCGCCCGCTACTTCGACCCCACCGGGCCGTACGGGCCGATCATCAAGGCGGCCAACCTGCCCCGCAGCTTCGTCATCATCCAGCGCATCAACCTGGGGCTCATGGCGATCCTCGGCGACCTGGCAGCGACGGCCAACTTCCGGCGCATCGCCAACGAGCTGTGGCCCTGGGTCGACGCGCCCCCGTCCACCCCCATGGGCGAGGCCGAGGCCCGCTGGCTGGCCGACCGGGCCCGCATCCGCACCGCGTAGCCGGCGCGTCCCTACCATCGGGCGGGTGAGCGCGGCACCGCCCCGAACGCTGGCCGACGTGCTGGCCGCACCGGGCGAGCCGGCGGGCGGCGACGCCGACCTCGACCTCGGCATGCTACGGGCCCGGCTGGACGAGGCCGCCCGGCGGGCCACAGCGCTCGCGGGCTGGACCGAGGACGAGCCGCTGCGCCTCACCAAGAGCCGCGTCACCTGGCTGTTGCGCTGTCCCCGCCGCGCCGTAGCCGTGCCGGACGAGTCGGCGAGCGACGACCTAGTCGCGGGGCTGATCGTGGACGCGGCGGCCAAGCTGGCCACGCTGGTCCCGCAGCGCCCGCCCACGGCCGAGGCCGCGGTCGAGTTCCTGGCCGCCACCGGGGAGGAGCGCGTGGCCGACCGCCCCGAAGCTGTGCGCCAGGCCGCGGTCCTGGTCGAGCGGCTGGCCGCGGCCTGGCCCGCCGTCGATCCCGCTTGGTGGCCGCGGGTCGAGGAGCCGGCCCGGGTCCGCCTGGCCGAAGGAGCGGTCACGGTGAGCGGGCGGGTCGACCTGATCTTCGGGGGACCGCCGACGCCGCGCGCCACGGTCGTGGTCGAGGTCAAGGCCGGCCGCTGGTACGACGGGATGCGAGCCGACGCCCACCTCTACGCCCTGCTGGTGGCCCTGCGCGACCGCCGACCGCCCGCCGCGGTGGTGACGGTGGTGGCCGACGGCACCACCCAGGTCGAGCCGGTCCGCCCCGCGGTGCTGGACCACGCGGCCGAGCGGGTGGAGGAGGCCCTAATGGTGGCCGCCGCCCTGGCGGCAGGCGAGGTCCCGGCCGTCCACCCCGGTCCCCACTGCCCCCACTGCCCCGCCCGCCCCGGCTGCCCCGCCGGACTGGCCTGGCAGCCCCACCCCGAGGCGGTCGGCACGTGAGGGACGCGGTCGGCCCCACCCGCCCCGCTGCACCGCCGGACCGGCCTGGCCGCCGCGCCCCGACCCGGTCAGCGCGTGAGGGACGCGTGAGTGCGACCGACCGTCCCCGGCCGCCCCGCCGGACTGGCCTGGCAGCCCCACCCCGAGGCGGTCGGCACGTGAGGGACGCACTTGGCCCCACCCGCCCCCCGCTGCACCGCCGGACCGGCCTGGCCGCCGCGCCCCGACGCGGTCAGCGCGTGAGGGATGCGGTGAGTGCGACCGACCGCCCCGGCCGCCCCGCCGGACAGGCCTGGCGGCCCCACCCCGAGGCGGTCGGCACGTGAGGGACGCACGTGGCCCCACCCGCCCCCCGCTGCACCGCCGGACCGGCCTGGCCGCCGCGCCCCGACGCGGTCAGCGCGTGAGGGACGCGTGAGTGCGACCGACCGCCCCGGCTGCCCCGCCGGACAGGCCTGGCGCCCCCGCCCCGAGGCGGTCGGCACGTGAGGGACGCGGTCGGGGCGGCCGACCGGCTCCGGACCGAGGTGGCGACTGCGTTCGGCGCGGTGGTGGGCGAAGCCGGGTCGCCGTCCGGGCGGATCCACGTGGGCTGGTGGGCTGCCGTGGCCGCGGCGGCGTGCCCCGCGGCCTACCGGGCCGAGGGCGAGGCCGGCTGGGGGTTCCCCGGGTGGTCGCCGGCCACCGCCGCGGGCGCGGTGGCCCGGGCCACGCTCGACCGCCACCTGGACGAGGCGCCGCCGGGCGCGCCGCTCGACCCGCTCGAAGCGGTCCGGCGCTGGATCCGCACCGCCCGCGACACGTCAGCCGACGGGGCCGCGGGCTGGGTGGCCGAGCGCCGGGACGAGGGCGACGCCGGCGCGCTGGCCGCCACCGCCGCGGCCGCGTCCCGCTGGCTGGCCGGGTTCGTGCGCGTCCTCGGCTGGCCATTGCCTCCCGACCTCGCCCTGCTCAACGTGGCGCGCGGCGGTCCTGCTCCCACCACTCCGACGTGGCGGCCACCGGACCTGCCGGCGGTCAGCGTGGCCGCCGGGGCCGACGCACGGCTGGGCCGGGTGAGCGGCGCGGGTCGCTTCGCCCTGGTGGTCCACCGCCCTAGCGGGGGCGACGACGACGCCGTGCGCCTGCGGGCCAGCGTCGAGGCCGCCACCGGCGCTCTCACCCGCGGCATCGCCCCCGAGGCCGTGCTCGTCACCACGGGCGACACCGGCGAGCGGCTGCGGCTCGACGTCGACGCGGCGGTGCTGGCCGAGGGCGCGCACCTGCTGGTAGAAGCCGTCCGCCAGCGGGCGGCGGCCGCCGAGCGGGGCTTCGACCCGGTCGATGCCACCCCGTCGGCTCGCTGCCGGCGATGCGAGCATGCCGAGGGCTGCCCCGCGGGCCAGGCGTGGCTGGCCGGTCCGGGCCGCTGGCGGGATGGGCTCCCGGCCCTACTCCCGCTTGACGAGCACGACGACGTCGCCCGCGTCGGCGCGGTCCTGTAGATCGCGGTAGCGGAGCAGGGCGCCCGGCCACGGGCTCTCGCCGGAGACGAGGTCGTGGGCCACCATGGCCACCAGGTCCCTCCGGTGGGCTCCGAACAGCTCGTTCCGCAGCGCGGTAGCCGCGTGGGGGTCGATGGCGAGGACGGCCCGGTCGGGGTCGACCGAGTCGAGGTCGCCTCGCGCCGCGACCTCCCGACCCCGCCGGTTGAGGGTGATGTCGCCCGAAGCGATCCCCGTCTCCAGCACCTCGCGCAACCGGTCGAGCTGGTCCATCTCGTCGTCGGACAGGGCCTGGTGGCGGGCTATCACCCGCCAGCCCCGGGTGTAGCGGGACGCCCCGTCACCCACCGCCACGACCAGGGTCTGGTCGGCGTCGCCCGCGAGCGGCACCCGCTCGACGGACAGCTCGGCCAGCACCGCCTCGCAGTAGGGGTCGAGCAGTGACTCGTCGCAGATCACCGCCACCGGCCCCGCGAGCTCCGCCGCCGCCACCTGGTCCGTCACCGACTGGGCCACCCGGTAGGTCGCCGGCGTCGCGGTGGCGCCCCGGTCGCCGGAAGCCAGCGTGCCCACCGCCGCCACGAGCGTGACGCCCGCGCAGGCGGCCGCGGGCCACCGGCGGCCGCCGGGCACGGGCTTGAGCGCGCGGTCGCCCGCCACGAACAGGACCAGCGACACGAACACGCCCGCGCCCCACAGCCAGCGGAGCTGGGGCACGGCGGTCCCAAAGCGGGTCGTGGGGACCAGAAGGGCGGTCGCGAAGGCGAGCCCGGACACGGCGAACGCCAGCCCGATGCCGGAGACCGCCACCCGGTCACCTCGCCGGTGAGCGTCCCGGAGCCGCAGCATGCCTCCCAGGCTCAGCCCCACCAGGCCCGCCACCGCCACCACCAAGCGCGGTCCCACGGTCCCGGACGGCCCCACTCCGAGGTCGTCGGCGTGCCACGGCCGCACCCACCAGGGCGGCAGCGCGACCACCCGGGCCAGCACACGGGTGCTGGGCCCCACTCCCATCGTCGGCACGTCTCCGATCGCCCGCCACAACCGGACGATGTTGCCCGGCCCGTCGGCCCCGGCCTCCTCGGCCACCGGCGGGGCCAGGGCCGCCGCCACCACCAGGCTCGACACCACGAGCGCGCCCAGCGCGCTCCCCCAGTGCCGCGCGGGCCGGCCCCAGGCCCCCACGGCCACGGCGACCGCCGCCACGACCAGTAGCACCACGACGAACAGCGCGAAGCGCAGGTCGGTGCCGCCCACCAGCGCCCCCACCGCGCAGGCCCACGGCAGGCACCACCTCCGCCCGCACAGGACCGCCCACACCAGCACGAGGAACCACAGGAACGGCAGCACGACGGTCCCCGGGTAGCCCGGCTCGATCAGGGTGTTCGGGCCCATCACCCAGCACAGGACCGCCACCAGCATCATGGCCAGCGCCGCCGCCGTGTCCCCCGTGTCCCCCGCGTCCGCGGCCAGGCGGCGGGTGGTGACGAAGATGCCGGCGACGGCCGCGGCGTTGATCAGCGCCGCCCCCACCGCCAGCCCCGCGTCGCCACCCCAGAGCAGCGGCCAGGCCAGCGCGTCGAACAGCCAGGGCCCCGGGTGGTGCACCTCGACGCCGAGCGGCACGGACGTGGCCGCCCAGGGCCCCACGCCCGGCACCGATCCGCCGTCGAGCACGTCGGCGGCGCCCACCGCCACGAGCGCCGGGTCGCCCACCGGCACCCACCCGCTCGCGAGGGCCCGGCCCGCGGCGCCGACGACGGGGACCAGCGCACCCGCCAGCGCCAGCCTGGCCCACCACCGGCTGCCGCGGCCGTCGGTGGGCTCGGGCTCGTCCTGATCGGCGTCGAGGTCGGGGACCTCGGGCGCGGGCCGGCCCACCGGCCTGCGCGTGGCCACAAGTGCACCCCTCCCCGGCTCCACCGCCCCCGCACGTTACCGGGCCGGGGCCCGCCGATCAGGGAGCCGTGCTCCAGGCGCCGAGCTTGCCGACCGGGCCGTGGCCCGCCCCGAGGCGCCAGTTCGCCGAGGCGGCCAATCCGGCGTGGACGAACCGCTTGGCCGCGTCCAGGGCGTCGGGCACGCCGGCCCCGCGGGCCAGCCCGGCGGCGGTGGCAGCGCCGAACGTGCACCCGGTGCCGTGGTCGTTGGCGGTGGGGATGCGGGGCAGGCGCAGCTCGCTCAGTTCCCCGGTGACGGTGTTGTAGACGACGTCCACCGCGTCGCCGCCGTCGTCGGCGAGATGCCCGCCCTTGACCACCACCCAGGCCGGGCCGAGATCGCCCAACCGGCAGGCGGCGTCCCGGGCCTCGCGCACCGTCTCCACCGGCGTGCCGAGCAGCGCGGTGGCCTCCCGGGTGTTGGGCGTCACGACCAACGCGTGGGGGAACAGCGCCTCGCGGTAGGCCCGCTCGGCCCCGGGGTCGAGCAGGCGGGCACCGGTGGACGACACCAGCACCGGATCGACCACCAGCTTCGGCAGGCGCCCGGCGGCGGCCAGGCCCGCGACGGCCCGCACCACCTCCTCGGTGGCCAGCATGCCGGTCTTCGTGGCCGCCACCGGCAGGTCGTCGAGCACGGCCTCGACCTGGGCCAGCAGGAACTCGACCGGCGGAACGTGGACGCCGGTCACCCCCACCGTGTTCTGCGCGGTCAGCGCGGTCACCGCGCTGGTCCCGTGCACCCCCAGGGAGGCGAAGGTCAGCAGGTCGGCCTGGATGCCCGCGCCGCCACCCGAGTCGGACCCGGCGATGGTGAGCGCCACCGGAGGCGTGCCGGAGCTCACGGCGGGGAACGTAGCGGGGCCATGTCGCCCAGCTCGCCCAGCATCGCCCGAACCACGGCGGCCGGATGGTCCGCTCCCATCACCGCCCCCATCACCGCCACCCCGGCGGCCCCGGCCTCGACGCAGCCCCGCGCCCGCCCGGGAACGATCCCGCCGAGCGCCAGCACCGGCAGCCCGAGCGCGCGGTGGGCGCCTGCCGCCAGCCCGCCGAGCCCGAGCGGCGGCCCGTAGCCCGGCTTGGACATGGTGGTGAACACCGGCGAGAGCGTGGCCCATGCCGCGCCCCGCCGCTGGGCCTCGACCAGGTCTTCGACCGTGTGGCACGACCGCCCCCAGGGGAGGCCGGGATGGTCCTCGGGCCACGGGTCCTCCGCCGACAGGTGCACCCCCTGGGCGTCGACGTACCAGGCCAGGGCGATGTCGCTGGCCACGTACAACGCCGCGCCGGCCGCGGCGGCGTGGGCCGCCAGGTGCTCGGCCACCCGGCGGCGTGCCGGCGCGGGCAGGTCCTTCTCCCGCAGCAGGACCTCGCGCGCGCCGGCCTCGAGCGCGGCCGTCACCACGCCGCGGAGCGTGTGCCCCACGGCCTCGGCCTGGGCCCGGTCGGTCAGCACGAGCAGGCGCGTCACGACAGGTCGGCCATCCCCTCGAAGCTGGTCGACGCCTCGGCGTAGAGCCGCCGCGGGATCCGCCCTGCCCGCCGGGCCAGGCGCCCGGCCTCGACCGCATGGCGCATGGCCGTGGCCATCAGCACCGGGTCCCGGGCCCGGGTCACGGCCGTGGCCAGCAGCACCGCGTCGCAGCCCAGCTCCATGGCCAGCGCCGCGTCCGACGCGGTGCCGATCCCCGCGTCGAGCACGATCGGCACGCCCGCCGACTCCAGGATGATGGCCAGGTTGTAGGGGTTGCGGATGCCCATGCCGCTGCCGATCGGCGCCCCCAGCGGCATGACCGCGGCCACGCCCAGGTCCTCCAGGCGCCGGGCCAGGACGGGGTCGTCGTTGCTGTAGGCGAGCACCACGAAGCCGTCCTCCACCAGCTGTTCGGCCGCGTCGAGCAGCTCCACCGGATCGGGCAACAGCGTCCTCTCGTCGGCCACCACCTCCAGTTTGACCCAGTCCGTGTCCAGCGCCTCCCGGCCCAGCTGCGCGGTGCGCACCGCATCGCGGGCGGTGTAGCAGCCCGCGGTGTTGGGTAGCGGTCGGATGCCGGTGCGGCGCAACACGTCGAACAGGCTGCCAGGCGCGCGGGGGTCGACCCGCCGCAACGCCACCGTGGTCAGCTCGGTGCCCGACGCCACCAGCGCCCGCTCCAGCTCGTCCAGGTTGGGGGCGCCGCCGGTGCCGACGATCAGCCGGGAGGCGAACTGCTCGCCGGCGATGACCAGAGGATCTTCCATCTCCGTCAGCCTCCCTGCGCGACCTGTAGGACTTCGATCTCGTTCCCGGCGGCCAGCGCCCGCTCGCCCCAAGTGCGCCGGGTCACGACCTCGCCGTCCACGGCCACCGCGATGCCGCGGGGCTCCAACCCCAGGGAGGCGACCAGCCCCGCCACCGTGGTGCCGGGGTCCAGGACCTGCTCGTCGCCGTTGACCGTAACCCTCATGCCCGTGTCCCCGCTCCCGCGAAGCGGCGGGGATCGCAGGCCGCCAGCTCGGGTGGCGGTGGCTCGCCGGTGACCACCGCCGCCACGGCCTCGGCGGTGATCGGGGCTAGCAGGATGCCGTTGCGGTGGTGGCCGGTCGCCACCACCAGCCCGTCGGCGGCGCCGGGCCCCACCATCGGGAGGTCGTCAGGCGAGCCCGGCCGCAACCCGGTGCGCACGGCCACCAGCTCGGCGTCGTCCAGGCCCGGCACCAGCGCGAGCGCGTCCCGCAGCAGCTCGTAGGCCCCGCCCGCAGTGGGACGGTGGTCCCAGCCGCGCTCCTCCACGGTCGCGCCGACCGCCACGCGACCGTCGTCCCGGGGCACGAGGTAGATGCTCGATCCCCGGACCAGCCCCCGCAGCGTGCGGCCCACGAGCGGATCCCCCGCGGGCTGCCGCAGGGTCGCGATCTGGCCCTTCACCGGGCGCACGGGCGGCCGCGCCTCGGCGGGCAGCCCGAGGATCGACGCGCTGCGGCACCCGGCCGCCAGCACCGTCGTGCCCGCCAGCAGGGTCTCGCCTGTCGCCAGGGCGACGCCCGTGACCTGACCCCCGGGCGAGGTCGTGACCCGCACGACCTCGGCGTCGGTCAGCTTGACCCCCGCGGCGACAGCGGCGTCTCGCAGCGCGGGGACCAGCGCCTCGGGATCGACCGACCGCTCGCTCGCCGCCAGCAGGCCGCCCCGGATGCCGGGGTTCAGCCCGGGCTCGACGGCCCGCGCCTCCCGGGACCGCAGCGGGCTCACCTCCAGACCCATGAGCCGGTGCCGTTCCGCCAGCTCGTCCAGCGCCGCCCGGTCGTCGGCATCGAGCGCCACCACCAGCGTGCCGTCGGCGCGGTAGCCCACCGGACGCCCGGCCGCCTCCGCCACCTCGGCCGCGAACGCCGGCCACCGGGCCCACGACGCCCGGTTGAGCGCCAGCAGCGGCTCCTCTCCCAGCCGGGCCTCGGTCACCGGCGCCAGCATCCCCGCCGCCACTCCCGAGGCCGCGCCCGCCATCCCGGCGTCCACCACGACGACCGACGCCCCCCGCTGGGCCAGGCGCCAGGCGGACGACAGCCCGATCACCCCACCGCCGACCACGGCTACGTCGGGACTCACAGCTCCCTGCCCAGCGCGTCGACCGCCTTGGTCACGGCCAGCATGAGGTCGTGGGTGGCGGTGTGCGGGTCGGGCGAGTCCACCACCGCGCCGATGACGGCCACGCCGTAAGCACCGGTGGCCATGACTTCCTCGACCGTGGCGGCCGTGATCCCCGCGATGGCGAGCACGGGCACGTCCACCGCCTCCACCACCCGGCGCACGCCTTCCACGCCGATGGGGTCGGGCAGGCCGGTCTTGGAGGTGGTGGCGAAGGTGGGGCCGACCCCCAGGTAGTCGGCTCCCTCGGCCACCAGCCGGGCGGCCACCTCCGGGTCGCGGGCGGTCCCACCCACCAGCGCTCGGGGGCCGAGCACCTTGCGGACCGCAGCGATGGGCAGGTCGTCGGCGCCCACGTGCACGCCATCGGCGTCGATGGCCACGGCCAGGTCGGCCCGGTCGTTGACCAGGCAGGTGGCGCCGGCCGCCTGGCAGCGCTCGGCGATGGCGTGGGCCAGGCGGTAGCGGTCGCCGTCGGTCCCGGCCTTGAGCCGGATCTGCAGGGTGGGGGCACCGGCCTCCAGCGCCGCCTCGGCCACGATGAGCGAGTCGACCAGCACGTGCAGCCGGCCGAGGCGGGCGTCGGAGACCGGCGCGGCGTTCACGACCGGCCCGGGCCGGTGGCCACCGGGTCCGGCTCGTCCTTGAGCCCGGGGTCGGAGAGGTACACCTCGCCGCCGGACGCCACGAACTCCTCCGACTTCCGGGCCATCCCCTCGGCCGCGTAGGCCCGGACCTGCTCGGTGATGGCCATGGAGCAGAACTTGGGGCCGCACATCGAGCAGAAGTGGGCGGTCTTGGCCGGCTCGGCCGGGAGCGTCTCGTCGTGGTAGGCGCGGGCGGTGTCGGGGTCGAGGGCCAGGTCGAACTGGTCCTGCCAGCGGAACTCGAAGCGTGCCTTGGACAGCGCGTCGTCCCAGGCCTGGGCCTGCGGGTGGCCCTTGGCCAGGTCGGAGGCGTGGGCCGCGATCTTGTAGGCGATCACGCCCGCCTTCACGTCGTCGCGGTCCGGCAGGCCCAGGTGCTCCTTGGGCGTCACGTAGCAGAGCATGGCGGTGCCGAACCATCCGATCATGGCGGCGCCGATGGCCGAGGTGATGTGGTCGTAGCCGGGAGCGATGTCCGTGGTGAGCGGGCCGAGCGTGTAGAACGGCGCCTCCCCGCACAGCTGCTGCTGCAGCTCGACGTTCTCCTTGATCTTGTGCATGGGGACGTGCCCCGGCCCCTCGATCATGACCTGGACGTCGTGGTCCCACGCCACCCGGGTCAGCTCGCCCAGCGTGGCCAGCTCGGCCAGCTGCGCCTCGTCGTTGGCGTCGGCGATCGACCCGGGCCGCAGCCCGTCGCCCAGGCTGAAGGCCACGTCGTAGGCGGCGAAGATCTCGCACAGCTCGGCGAAGTGCGTGTAGAGGAAGTTCTCCTGGTGGTGCGCCAGGCACCAGGCGGCCAGGATCGACCCGCCCCGGCTGACGATGCCCGTCACCCGATCGACGGTGAGCGGGATGTAGCGCAGCCGGACTCCGGCGTGGATCGTCATGTAGTCCACACCCTGCTCGGCCTGCTCGATCACCGTGTCGCGGAACACCTCCCAGGTGAGTTCCTCCGGGCCGGAGTCGACCTTCTCCAGCGCCTGGTAGATGGGGACCGTGCCGATGGGCACCGCGCTGTTGCGGATGATCCACTCCCGGGTGGTGTGGATGTCCCGCCCGGTGGACAGGTCCATGACCGTGTCGGCGCCCCACCGGGTGGCCCAGGTGAGCTTGTCCACCTCGTCGGCGGCCGAGGACGTGACCGCCGAGGTGCCGATGTTGGCGTTGATCTTGGTGAGGAAGCGCGACCCGATGATCATCGGCTCGGACTCGGGATGGTTGACGTTGGCCGGGATGATGGCCCGGCCCCGGGCCACCTCGTCGCGGACGACCTCCGGGTCCATGCCCTCTCGCAGGGCGATGAACTCCATCTCGGGCGTGACCTCGCCCCGGCGGGCGTAGTGGAGCTGGGTGACGCGGCGACCGGTGGCGGCCCGCAGGCGGGGCCGGTCGGCGCTCTCGCCCGGGAACGGCTCCGCGGCCGAGGCTCCGGCCCGGAACGACGCCCGGCCGTCGTCGCGCAGCGTCGCCACGCGGCCGGGGTAGTGCTCCACGTCGGCCCGCTCGTGGATCCACTGTGCCCGCAGCGGCGGCAGGCCGGCCCGCGGGTCGCTGCCCGGGCCGCTGGTGTCGTAGAGCCGGAGCGGCTCGTTGGGTGGATCGAGGCTGACCTCGCAGAACGGCACACGCACGTCGGAGCGTGTCCCCGCAATGTAGGTCTTGCGGCGGATGCCCATTCAGCATCACTCCCTTCGCCGGCATTACCCGGATCAGGTTCGGCGGTCGGCGCCTTGTGCGCCCTCTCAGCCCGTCGTCCGAGCTCCCGCGGTCTGTTGTGCGCCCACGGTAGCGGGGTTGACGCCGTGACGAAATGCACACGGACACCGGGACCGCAGTCGTCCACACTTGGGCAGTGGGTACCCCCTCCTTCGCGGACCAGATGGCGCGCCTGCAGGCCGACCCCGACCAGCCGGGCCGCTACCACGTCGATGTCGACCCGTGCTGGAACTGCCCGGTGGTCCCTCAGGGCGGCACCATGGCGGCGCTGGCCACTGCGGCCATGACCGCGGAGCTGGGCGATCCCGACCAGCGGCTGCGCACGCAGACCACGGTGTTCGTGGCCGCCGTGCCCGCGGGCGCGGTCACGATCGACGTGTCCGTGCTGCGGCGGGGGCGCACGATGTCGCAAGTCACGGCCACCACGCGGGCGGGCGGTACCGACGCTGTCGGGCACACCACGGTGGCGGTGTTCGGCCGGGCCCGGGGCGGTTTCGAGTTCACCGACCTGGGCATGCCTGACGTGGCGCTTCCGGCCGACGCCCCGTCGTTCCGCGACCCTCCGCCGCCCGAGGTCGAGTTCAACGAGGCAGAGCCGTTACCGTTCTGGGAGCAGGTCGAGGGCCGCCCGGTGATCGGCCGCCCGCCGTGGGAGCCGTACGTCCCCACCTCGTCCGAGTGCGCGTTCTGGTACGCCTTCGACGACCCGCCCCTGCTCGACGGCGGCACGCTCGACCCGCTGGCCGTCGTCGCCCTGTCGGACCTCATGCCGTCGTCGGTGGGCCAGCGCATGGGCCCGCTGGGCCGGGAGTGGTACCCGCCCAGCACCGACCTGACGGTCCACATGTTCGGCTCCGCCCGGTCCCGCTGGCTGCTGGCCCACCTGCGCGCCCGGCAGGCGGGCGAGGGCTACGCCTCGGTGGAGGCCGCGCTGTGGGACGAGGGCGGCACGCTGGTGGCCCACGCCTCGCAGGTCATGTTCCTGGTGTTCCCGGACGGCGCCCCCGAGGGCGACGAGCGGTTCCCGCCGGACCTGCGTTAGCTCGTCCCGTTCGCGAGACTGGCCGCTCCATGCCGGAGCTGACCCTCGGGAGCCTGAACCTGCACATGGGCCGGGGCCCGGGAGGCCACGCCGCCCCGTTCTACGACGTCGTGACCGCGTGCAAGGAGGTCGACACCGACGTCCTGGTGCTCCAGGAGGCGTGGGTCCCCGACGGCGACGAGGGCGACGTCGTGGCCATCGCCTCCGCCCTGGGCTACACGATCGCCGGGTCCTTCACGGTTGCCCGTGCCTCGTGCCACGACCAGGTCCGCCTCGTGGCCCGCTCGGGACCGGCGGGCGACGGCGACTGGGTGGTGGCGGTCCTCTCCCGCCTCCCCGTGGTCTCCTCCACGGTCGCTCCCCTGCACCCGCAGCTCCCCCGCGACCCCGGCCGCCGCGCCCTGGTCATCGCCTCCGTCGACGCGGGCGGCCCGGTCCCGTTCACGGTGGCGGGCACCCACATGCCGCTGCTCAAGGACCCGGTCTGGCGACTCCGACGGTCCCTCCGCGCCTTGCTCCCGTCCGTCACCGCCCCCGCGGCATTTGCCGGCGACATGAACATGTGGGGCTGGCTCGCCTCCCACCTGGCCGGCCCTCCCTGGCGCCGTGCCGTCCGCGGCCGCACCTACCCATCCCCCCGCCCCCACAGCCAGACCGACCACATCCTGGTCACCCCACCGGTCACGGTCGCCTCGTCCGAAGTCCTCCCCCAAACCCTCTCCG
>Ga0209382_10007096_pt1 | contig 14340 bp, 7 predicted proteins | sample SoiMetdeltSBSDD5_FD_187599 | JGI IMG/M metagenome (GOLD analysis project Ga0209382, IMG submission 187599) | Bulk soil microbial communities from a Populus tree surrounding site in Tennessee, USA - Soil MetaG P. deltoides SBSDD5 (SPAdes) (version 2) | ecosystem: Environmental > Terrestrial >... | reverse complement strand
GACGCGGGCGTGGGCGAACCGGTCATGCGCAAGCGTCTGCAACGCGTTCGCGACAAGCTGCGCAAGGAGATCGAAATGTCAGAACAGCGCGGAATCAACCCAGACGAAATTCGGCCAGACTTTCCGGCGAAGATCGTCGAGCTGCTGGCGCGGCCCAAGCTGACCGATTTGCCTGAGAACCCCGTCGGCGGCATTCTCGAATTGCTGCGCGGCGTCTACCCTGATTTCCAGCCGGTCGATCTCCCGGAGATCGTCGACTTTGCCGACGCCTGCAAATCGATCGGTCACGACGCTCAGTACATCGACTCGAGCGAACTTCATCGCCTGGACGATCGCCGCATCCTACGCTACGACCTCACGCTGCCGATGCTCCTCAGCGTGCGCTACGCGGGACGTCCGGTGAAAATGCTGGCCGCCGGTAAGGCGTATCGCCTCGGTCAGATCGATGCGACGCACCTGGATGCATTCCACCAAGGCGAAGTCTTCTGCATGGACGAGCGCCGCGCGCTCGATCAGTGGCGCATGACCGGTCAAGTGCTGCGCTCAATCGACGCGCTGCTGCCTGGCCGCGCCGTGAGGATCTCGCCGACCGAGTATCCGATGTGCAGTCAGGCGTGGGAACTTGGCGTTGATGACGACGGGCGTTGGTTCGAAGTGCTGGCGTGGGGTGTGTTCACCGACAAGATCGTGAAGCACCTGGGCGGCGATCCGAAGATTCATACCGCGATCGGTGTCGGGATCGGGCTGGAGCGTGCCGCGATGCTGCGCTACGGGATCGACGACATTCGGAAGATCGAGCGAGCGCGAGTCGCTTAACCCGCGGTTCGCGGGTCGCGGTTCGCGGTGCGGGGATCGGGATTCAAAGTTCGAGAAGCTCAGGGATGGGCAATAAGGAGCACCGACATGCGGCGCGCAAGAACTGTATCCAACGCACGCTGAGTGTTGAGCGCGTCAAGTTCCGCAAAGCTTTCGTCGACTATTAGAACCTCAGGATTCTGAAGTAGTGCACGTGCAAGATACACACGACTTCGCTCGCCATGTGAGAGCTGCCAACCCGTTTCGCCGACGGTCTGAAAAAGCCCTCCAGGCATCCGTTCGAGCATTTCACCCAGTCCCAAATCACGGAGGACCGTGTCTGCCCGCCGCAAGTTTTCTTTGCTCGGCGGCCAACCTACACCCATCAACACGTTGAATGCGAGACTTCCCAGCGCAATGTGGTTCTCATGGAACTGAGGTACCAACACGACGCGCTGGCGCCACCCCTCTGGGCCTAATGTGTGGCAGTCCAGGCCGCCGATAAGGAGCAGCCCTGATTCCGCAAGGCGCAGTCCAGCGAGAATCGACGCGAAGGTAGACTTTCCACTGCCGGATGATCCCTCAAGGATGACTCGCTCTCCACCCTGCAGTGAGAGCGTGCAACCTCGCAGGGTCGGTTCCCTCCGGCCGGAATGAGTGAACCGCAAGTCCGTGGCCTCGAGTAACGCGGGAGTCAGTGACTTCTCACTGGACGCATCAAGGTGAACTGAGTCGGCTTCGCGGTTGGCGGCATTGAACAATGGGGCCGCCTGTCTCCAAGCCAGCGCTGCGCCGACAAGGCTCGAGAGACCAGACGACAGTCGCTGAAAGGCGCGGAAGCCCAACAGCACACCACCCAGACCAATGGCCACCGAGACGGTCGATGCGGCAGGAATGAAAAGTGCCGCGACTCCGCAAAGCCCAACGAGCATCCAGCCGCGGGGCGCGACTGAGAGGAGCCAGATACTGGCGCGATCCATCGATGCCGAGCTCAGCACATAACTCTCGAGCGCCTCATCCTCGCCGGCGTGCCAATCTTGAGGACGCTGCTGCGTGATGCGCGTACGATGCCCGATCATGCGTTCGATCAAATCGAGCGTCAGGTACAAGCGAGCGCGAACCCAGTGCAGACGTCGCTGGCAGAACACAGCGGCCGGCACGACTGTGAGGACGGCCCACATCACAAGGAGCAACGCAAGAAACGGTGCGGCAATCGCAAGTACGCATGCCGCGGCAATCAGCTCCACACCGGCAAGGATCGAAGTGAAGCCGCCACCGATGGCCAACGATTCGACGGCTTCGGTTTCAATAACCCGCCCGAGCAGATGACCAGCGCCCTCGTGTCTGATCTTGTCTGGGTTCAGCGAGAGCGCGCCGACGAGCAGCCGTTTCTTGAGAAGGGCCCCCACGGCAATCGCCGCCTTGCCCTGAAGCCAGACTGCGAGGACCTGAACCAGAATGAGCGTAAAGAGAGCTAGGCCCCAACCTGCAAGCCACGCCCTATCTAGATGGCCATCGAGCGCGGCGCGTCCAAGTAGCCACCAAGAAGCGATTACCAGACCTTGATGGGCCGCGTACGCAAACCCGAGCCAGAGCAACTGCCGGTGCACTCCTTTCGCGACAAGCTGTGCCCGAAAGCTTCCGCCCGGTGGAATCCGCAGAAGCCATCCCACCGGCAGCCGAACTGCTCCCAATCGTTCCGCTAGCATCGCGCTCACCACGGTAGAATGCCGCGCCTGCGGGATCGCGAGTGTTTCGACCAACTTCTCCACGTCAGCCACCGCAGGCGCGGCAACGGACGTGGTCAGCATCTGCACGAGCGACTCGCATGACGTGCGCGTCGGGCGCCCACTGCGCGCGATGACTTTTGCCTTGCGACCTCTGGAACCGACAAGGAAGACAAGGGCATCCGGCCCAACACGGATAATGGCCGGACCAGCCGAAAGTAGCAGCGATTTGACACCGCCAAATGTCGTGTCGACTGGCTCAAGTTCAAGGCCCATCAACGCAGCAATATGCAGTGCGTTGTTTTCTAGATCGCAGCCGGGTGTCGAGGCGGGAGGCTGGCCCGATCGACGAACTGGATAGCCAGCGCTTCGAGCCAGCAACTCGAGTCCTTCGGGAAGGCCCGACAGAGGCCAACACAGCGTCGAAACACCAGTCAAAAAGACACCCGACCACGTTCCGAGTTGGAAACGATGCGACCATCTCCGATGCGAACTTTGCGCCAGAGTGGATCGTTCGCAAGGGATGCTCGAAGGGTGTTTTCTCGATCCAGAAGACGACGGTAATGGGATTCGGCTCTCGCTGCCAGGGCCGAAGGTAGACCGGCTTCGATAATGCGACCCTCGTCGAGGACCACGACGTGATCGAAGTCGAGCGTCTCGCTGACGTCGTGACTCACGCACATCAGGGTCGCCTTGCTCCACTGACCGCGCGCGCGCTTCAGCAACAATGTCCGAGTATTTCGTTCGAGGCCGCGGAAGGGTTCATCCAGTATTACAAGCCGTGCGTCGTGCCGGCCAAGTCCGCGCCCAAATCGGACTCTCTGACCTTCTCCGCCGGCCACGAGTGTTCCTCCCTCGCCCAGCGGAGTCTGGAGACCACGAGGAAGGCGCTCGATCACGCCGCGAAGTTCGGCGTGTGAAATCCTCGTCGGCAGGGGTAAACCCTCGGTGTCCCCGTGACCGAACTCTAAGTTCTCCAACAGGGAACGATTCCAGAGGTGCACGGCGGGATCGACCCAAGCAGTCTGCTCACGCAGCGCATTCAGATGCTCGCCATCGAGTGGCTCGCCGTCTACGAGGACTGCTCCGTCAGCAGGGCGATGCCAGCCCAAAAGAAGACCGACGAGCGTCGATTTACCCGCCCCGGAGGGTCCAACAATTGCGACATGTTGCGCCGGTTTTATCCTCAGCGAGCACCCAGTCAGGACTTCATGGCCCCCGGTTCGGACCGCAACGTTCCGAAGCTCAATGTCCGCGCCGATCGAGCGATGCTTGATCACGGTGTGGCTCTGCTCACTAGTCGCGGTCCGACGCGCGTCTTCCAGCGCCCCTAGTGGTTCCAGCAGTCTGAGCACGAGGTTCCGTTGCGTCGGATATTGGGACGCGATGTCCGCGATCTCTTGACCGAGTGCCGGAATGTTGAGAGCCCAGTACGCGAGCAGCAACGCACCGGCGCCTTCGTCGCCGAGATTGGGCCTCGTCCACAACAGCCACACCGCGGCACCGAAACCCATCGTCAGCTGAACGCCCGTCGTGAACACTCGGGTACGCATGACCGCGAACCCTGCACGCACCCAGTCAACAAGGAGCGACTCCTGCTCACGCGCGAACGCACGCTCGGCTCCATGCGACTTGACTGGAACCAGACCGAGAAACGCATCGAGATAGAACCGACTCAACGCACCCGTATGCGTTCTCTGGCGGAGGTCTCGCTCTCTCAGCCAAGGCTGCGACACGGCGGGGATGATCAGACTACACAGGGCCGCGGCGATCGCGACGGGTGCGGCCTGTGGATACAGCAAGCTGAGGCCGAGTGTGGTGAGCGCGAGCTCGAACGTCGATCGCACCAGCTTTATGCCAAGAATTGGCAGCTCCCGAATGAGGTACGCCGCATGGGCACGCTCCGCCATGTCGGATGAGGGTCGACTCTGGAGGTACCGATCCGCAAGACGCGGGAGCTTCGAGAGAAATGCACTTCTCATTCGAATATCGACTCGTCGTCCAAAAGAGAGCGCCATCGTGGCCACAGGCACTTCCAGGATCAGCAAGAGCGCCGATAAACCGATAATCGCCCCCATCGTGGCCAATCGTTGTCCGGTCAGCCATAAGTGGCTGCCTACGTCGAATAGACTGCGGAACAACAGCGCTTCCAACACGACGCCGGCGGCGGCAAAGAAGAGCGCAACCAGAATGACCACTGGCGCAAGCAGTCCGTCGGCTCGAAGGAGCGACATCAAATAGCGAGCGGGTTGAGGGGGAGCTTCCTGCAGTGCCGCGGTCACGTCGCGCGGAAGGGTCGCTTCCCGGCGCCTTCGCTCTCCCACGCTCTTCAGACCTCGCACCGCGATAAGGACAGCACCATGTATGAGTAGTTGTGGTTCGCCATCGCTCGCCGCGGGCCTCACGGTCCAGTAGTGCTCGGGCACGACTTGGGTGGGTTCTGCTGATGTCCGCGCATGGTTCCAAATCTTCTCGAGCGCTCGGTCGGCTTCTGCTCGAGTGAACACTCGGGATTGCCGCAGACTCGAAAGCAATCGGATCGTGGAATCCAACGACGCTAACGATTGCCACCCGGAATCGTCCAGTGCCTTCTTGAGTACAGAATCGAAAGCTCCCTGACTAACACCTCCACTCGTCGCGCAGGCTCGCAATGCGTCCTGAAAGCGCGTTGATTGCGCCCATTGTCGCCACGCTGTCACCGGAACCTGCGTGGTATGGCGGTACAGTTCATCCTCGAACCGGCTACAGCGTGGCCATCGCCGGCCAGTCGCGGGATCCATGACCTGTACAAGACTCCCGTGACGTCGCCAGGCGACAACAAAATGCAACATTCCGGCGGGCCGTACGACGACCGCGACGGCCGGAAGCAGGCTCGCTGCAGACGCAGCGAGATAATCAATTGGGAGCAGTATCTGTTCTGCTTCGAGACCAAGGTCGTTCGCGAGACTCTCCAGTGTGTCGATGGAAGTGCCGTCCACGTCCGTTTGGCACGCTTCGCGTAGCCTGCCGTAGCTGACACGAACACCGAATCCATTGAGCAGGCACTTGAGCGACGCGGGGCCGCAGTCTACGGCCGAAGTCTGGACAACTTCAGGAGCGAGCAGATGTTGAGCCCGAACCGTGCGAGGCATCTAACTCTTGGCGGGATTGGATACCGGACGTTCGATCGAACGAGTCAGCACACCGCCAAGTGACCTGAGTACGATCGACGCAGGACGCACACGCTCGACTTCGATCTCCACCGTGGCTGGCAAGGCATGGCTGAGCGGAAGCGCGGAGGGCACCCGGTCCAGCGACAGCTCGACCCGTACTGAACCGTCGCGAATCTCGCTTGCGACCCGCGCAACGCTGGCGCTGAGGGTGCCGTACTCGACCCAGGGAAAGCCAAGCAGCCGAACCCGCGCTGGCTGACCAACGTTGACCCGACCGATGGCCGACGCCGGCGAGAACTGCGCGACGACGCGCAACGGGCTCTCGGGAACGATCGTCGCGAGTCGCTGTCCTTCATCGACGACCGTACCGGCTCTGAGATCGGCGGCCTCAGCGATCCGTCCATCAACCGGAGCGCGAATGAAACGGCGCTCGACCTCGTGTTCGAGTCGGCGGGCGGCGGCGTCGGCGATGGTCCGGTCGCCGTCAAGGCGAGTCAAGGCGCTACGAAGACGCTGAATCCGCACCTGCCGATCACGTTGCCTGGTCTCATGCTCGGTCGTAATGCGGGTGATGGCTTTATCAGCCGCTTGAACAGCCGCGTCTCGACGTTCGGTTTCGGCACGCGCTCTGGAGTACTCGATCGGCGAGATGACTCCATCGGTTCGAAGCCGCGCAAGCTGGGTCGCTTCTTCCGTCGCCAATCGAAGCATCGCATCTGCCTCTCGCCGCACGGCGCCTAGCTCGTCGCGCGCCACCTGGCCGGTTTGTCGCTCGGCGTCGATAGCTTGCTGTTCAGCGGCGATTTCCTTTCGAATGTCGTCCATCTCGGGAGTGATCGCCAACAGTTTGCGACGGGCTTCGGTCAACGCGAGCTGCTCTGCCTCGGCCTCGAGCTCCACGAGCGAATCACCGCGACGCACGGACGCTCCGACGTCGAGGTTCACGCGCACGACCCGTCCCAACATGCGAGCGTCAACGGGATGCGCTGCCGTGACGGCTTCGAGTCGAGCGAGCGAGCTCGTCTCGTGAAGGGGCACGCGAACCATCAGGAACCAACTCGCCCACAGAATGAGAAGGATGCAGGCCAGAATCGTCGGGATCCAACCGCGTGACCGCTCGCACTCGAGCGCGCGAAGGGTCCTGGAGAAAGGGTTCGACATGGCGGTTACACCGACTCCCCAACCTGCGTCGATGGAACGTTCTTACATTTCCGCAGCGTTTCACGCTCGAGCACGTCGATCGCTTCGACAACTTGAGCGTACTTGTTTGACACCTTTAACGCATCGACCACTCGGGCCCACATGCGGGCGTGCACGAGCCCCAGCTTGGCGTAAATGTTTGAGTTGACGTCCAGACCGACATGCGGAACGTAAAGACCGATCCCATGCAGGCGCTCGGCGCCCGGTCCGACGCCATCGTGCTTCGCGATGAATCCGGAGGTACTAAGCGTTTCGATGACGTCCGCCGCTGCAGTCCTAACGGCAGCGTCGGCGCTTGCTTCTCGGAGGCGCGAACAGACTTCGAGCAAATCCACAACTGGCTCGGTTTCTTCGTAATCGTTCGCCGCGCGCACAAACGCCTCATGTGTGCTGCGTAGTCCCTCGGTTGAGTGGTCGCCTTCCGCGAGTAGCGCGTTTGCGAGCCGTTCGAGGCTGGCCAATACCAGGCCGCTCCCCTCCAAATCTAACATCGTCATCGTGACGGTGCGGCGGCGGTACGAGTCGCAGAACCGCGTCACCATCGTGCTCGCGAAATCGGGCGGTGCGATAGCCGGAGACTTCACGAGATCACCAAGCACCTCTCGCAGTGGCCATCCTTCGAACGGCACACCGACTTGAGATGCAACGAGGTACTTGACCACATGGCGCAATTCGTAGGCGGTTTCGACTTTTCCGATTCTGCAAGCATTGCATGCGAGGATCTCGAGTTTGCGATCGGCTCGCTGGCGCGAAAAGTCATTCAAGACGGATGCAAGCTCGGGGAACGCGATGCGATCGGCGTCTCGGCCGAATCCGAAACCATAGGCATGTCCCCACAGGATCAGGAGGTAGTGGTCCGAGGGGAAATCGTGGAGGGCATCTAGCAGAAATGCGCGAAGAGCCGCTGCCCGGCTGCTCGTATTGTCGGCAGGAGACGCAGGACCCGGCAACAGATCGCCACCGCTGAGCTCGAGGCGTTCCGGTGAGGCGTTGTGCCAGCGGGCCTCGATGACGAGATTGAACCCACTTACGGTGCCTAGTCGATGAACGTCGCGAAGGTCGATGAGCGCAAAAGGTACGAGCGCGTCCTCATCGACGACCATGAAGAGGAGAACCGTCCACGGGGTTATCGAACGTGGCGCCACAACTCCCCTGAACGCGTGGCACTTCTCGCGATAGCTGACGCGGGAACCGCCTCGCGGATTAGATTGGATGACAGAGATGCCTGTGGAGGCATCGATCAGGTCGTGAACTCAGCCTCCACAGCGTTCTGGACCGATTGCGCGAAAAGAGGGTCAGCGTTGCGCGCGGACCCTAGTGACACGTTCGGATAGGACCAGACTCGGGCTCTCTTTGTCGGCGGCACCTGCGCCGAAATCGACTGCCTTTGCCCCCGCCTTCACCCCACTTTTCAGTTGAAGCCAGGTGGGATTCTTGGGAGCTTCACCAGTGTTTGGATGTGGTTCGCGACTTTCACCACCGAAATCGACTGCCTTTGCCCCCGCCTTTACGCCACTTTTCAGTTGAAGCCAGGTGGGATTCTTGGGAGCTTCACCAGCGTTTGGATGTGGTTCGCGACTTTCACCACCGAAATCGACTGCCTTTGACCCCGCCTTCACGCCACTTTTCAGCTGAAGCCAGGTCGGTACTTCGGCAGCAACCTTCGAGACGTTGGGAACGGGTCCATCCTCGACTGGGTCCCCGAGATTGGCACCCTTAGAAGATCCTGCAGTGAGTTGGCTCTTCACTTTGAGCCACGTGGGAATGATTCTGATTGCGCCGGCCGGCTGCTGAACATCTTGCCGCATGCGAGACCTCCAATTGCGTAAGGGGCCCCTCCGGAAGCCAGTTTCCCTGTGATGGAATGCGGCGAGAGCCTAACAGATGCATCTCCACCGATCAAGGTGTGCAATTAAAGAATGTAATAACGTAGCGTCTACGAGATCACGGCGGCGAGTTGGAAGTGGCGCGAGGCAGGGCCCCAGCCTCGAGCTTCAGGTGCCGATCCTATTTCCAATCCCCCGACGCGACAAAACCCGCCCAATAAAAAGGATGCGTACTGGCGCGACGAGCGCGGCGTTGGGCGAGCACGCTCAGGCTTGCGTCACGCACGGCGGCGGCGGTGTCGAGGCCCCTGCGTAAGCGACCGTCATACAAGGCGCGCATCCAATCCATCGCCGCGCGATCTTCGACCGACCACAGGCTCATAATCACCGTCCGTGCGCCGGCGACCTGAAACGCGCGTCGCAGACCGAGCACACCTTCACCAGCGGCAATGGCGCCGAGCCCCGTGTCGCATGCCGACAGCACGGCCCACTCGGTTCCCTGCAGGTTCAGCGCAGCGATCTCTTCCGCGGTCAGGATCCCATCGTCTTCATCCGTACCAGGTTTGCGAGGACGGTTCGCGCCGGCGAACGCGAGGCCCGACAGCAGCAACGGGTTATCGACCGTCGGCGATCGTTTGGTCTGGGTCGTCAGCCCGCCGACACCGCGGGTCTTTTGCACAGCGGGCGTGCAGTCGGCACCCAAAAAGAATCCATGCGTCGCGAGATGTACGACGCGGTGACCGCCAAGGTCTCGCTTCACGGCCGTCTCTGTCGCTGCCAATCCGCTCAGGAGCGTCACGGTCCCCGGATCGTGCTCCGACCACGAACGCACAATCTCACTTGCCTCACGTCGCGAGCCCGGCAGATCTTCGAACTGTAGCGCTCCGAAGCCTTGACAACCGGCGCGGCGAAGGGAGGCCGATACAGTCGAAGCAGAGACGCGTCCACCGAACGCGGCGCCGCCGACAGCCAACAGCGTGTTGCGCGTGGTGGCACCGGCTGGGCTCACGAGGTCGCGCTCGGTCGACAGGTAATGAATGACCGACTTCCCTTCGACAAGATATCGACCTTCGGCATCCGGCAGCGCGGCGAAGTTCACGAGCGTGAGCGCGCCATCGGCGACAATGAACGTGCGTGTGGTGCCGGCGACGTTGGCGGCCAGCGGATCCCAGATCGCACGTCGAAGGGCGACCGCCGTGGTCCGATAGGCGCGAGCGGTCTCCTCCGGTGTGGCGCCTCCCGCGATTGAACGGCCTCCAGCTTCGAGCCGCCAACGGCGGACGAGTTCATCCACATGGTTGGCGGCACCGATCGAGACGAACTCAGCGTGCGTCGAACCAGCGCGCACCACGTACGCGCCATACGAAGGGACCGGGGTTCCCGGACGCCCTGATCCTGCCGCCGGCAGACGCGTGCGCTGGTACTTGACGAACGACACGAGCACCGAACCGGGCGGCAGGGCGGCGAGGACCTCACTGAAGCCGGTCTGCGCGCGGGTGATCTCGGCGCTGGCTTCCGCGCTCCGCTCGGCGAGGTTGCGTTCGGCTTCTTCTTTCTGCTGCCGCGCCTCGTCTAGCATCGCGCGCGGCACCGCATCCGAGTTCTGCAGGCTTCGGACCATCAGGTTGGCGAAGCGCTGGCGCGCGCGGATCGCCGCGGCCAGGAGTGGCTCCGTCTCCGAGTTGGCAGCCGCGGCAGCACGCGATCGCGCGGCGAGCTCGTCGAGGATGACACCGCGCGAGTGTACGAGCGCATCGAGGATTGCCGCATGATCCGACGTGACGCCTGCGGCCGCCAGCGACAGCGCGAGATCCAGCCCTTTTGGCCGCTTCCCCGCGTAGGCCATCGCCTGCCGTTCCGGCAGGTACCTGACAGTGAACTGCAAGTGATCGCGGCCAGCTCGCTCGGCCTCGAGAGCCTCAGTGAGCGCCCGTTCCGGAGAACCCAGCACGAAATCCGCGGACGCCAGCAAGGCTCGGATGTTTGCTGTGGCCGGGTGCGATGCGCCGAACATGCCTTCGCGAAGTGTGAGTGCCTCCCTGAGGCTAGCGCGTGCCGATTCATAGTCCATTCGACGAGTGGCAAGGTCCGCGTGATCGAGAAGCACCGCGGCGAACTGTTCTCGCTCGTGCGACGTATCCTGCTGCTTATAGATGCGCAACGCGTCCGTCATGTAGCGATCGGCGAGCGTCAGATTGCCCAGTTGCGCGTGAGTAATCGACAGATTGGCCAGCGTTCGAGCATAGTCCGGATGTTTGGTGCCAAGGCTCTGAGCGCGTATCCCCAGCGCCTGCTCGTACAGCCGACGCGCCTCGACAAACCGTTTCTGCTCGATCGACACTTCCGCTAGCGAATTCAGGCCCGTCGCAACGAATGGGTGATGCGCGCCCAGCGCCTCCGCCCAGATCTGGGCCGCGCGACTATAAAGTCTCCGCGCTTCATCAAGATCCCCAATCTCGCGTGCAAGCAAAGCCTGATTGAACGTCAGGGTTGCTTTCGCATCCGTTCCGAGAGCAGCGGCATTCGTCGCGCCGCATTTGTCGAGAATCGTCTGGCTCCGGCGATACAAACGTCCTGCCTCCGAGTAGGAACCCTCGAACTGTCGGGAGATCGCGATATCCCAAAGCACAGCGGTGAAGGTCGGATGACACGGGGCGAGCGAGCGCTCCGCGACGGCAAACGCCGCTTGACGCAGCTCGCGCGCGTCCGCGAGATTGCCCTGCGAGAATGCGGCAAGGCCGAGGCGCTGCAGCAACTCGATGAGTACCGGATGTTCTGAGCGGAGAGTACGGCGAGCCAGCTGAATCGCCTCGGACCACGTTTCGTGAGCACGCTTCGAATCTCTCAGCAGGAATCTCACATCGCCGAGCGTTTGCAGGAGCGACACCGAATCCGGGTGCTCGGGCGAAAATCTCCGTCGAATCGTCAGCGCACGCTCGAGGGGAGCAATCGCGTCGCTGAACGTTCCCGACGATCGATGGAGCAGCCCGACGAGCTCCAAGGTTCGCGCGAGGGCGACGTGCGATTCGGCCGTCACGTTCTCTCGAATAACCGTCGACTGTGCGAGTCGCCTCTCGGCGTCTTTTGCACGATGGAGCTGGATGAGGGCGAGCGCAACCAAGTCGAGGCTGTCGGCGACCTGGGGACTCTTGGGTTCGGCGGTCGCCAGCCTGATCTCCAGCGCGCGCTCGTGCCACGACAAGGCGGGCGAAAACTCACCCCGCTGCTGCCGGACCGTCCCGAGGTTGTGCAGGGACCCTATGGTGTCGGGATCCCGACGACCGAGATGCTGCTCCTTTAGGGCAACCGTGCGCTCGGCGAGGGCGACGGTGTCTGCCTCGGCCGATCGACCGTTCTTGATCTTGGCTTCGACAAGGAGATCGAGCGCGCGGGCGAGTTGGAGGGATTGCAAACCAAACTGGTGTTCAACGCCTCGACACCAGCTGCTGGCGAGTCGTTCGGCGCTCTCGTATGCGCCGGCGTCCAGCGCCAGACGAACTGCCTCTCGCGTGACGTTTGATTCTGACGACGGCTGTGTTGCTGCTGAAATGCGGCAAACGCATACCAGCAGCAACACGCCAAAGAGCGTAACGAGCGGATGTCTACGCCGATCGGGCGTTCGCCTCATGGCCGGAAGGCCTCGCACGCCGATGCCTCACGTCGAACGGGTAGATCTTACTGTGCTTGCCGTTCTTCGCATGCTTGCCATTCTTCCCGCTCTTGCCGTTCGTCTTGAGCTGCTTGATCGCCGGCCGCCGCTTCCGCGGACGCCGACGCCGATCTACTGCAGGGCCGCTCGTGACGAGCGCACTGGCCGCAACCGGGCCAAATCCAAGCGTCTTGGCCTCGATGAATCCCAGCGTCTTCGCCTCGGCGAACCCCAGTGTTTTCGCCTCGCCGAATCCTAGCGTTTTCGCTTCGCCGAATCCTAGCGTCTTGGGCTGCCCGAGTTGAATGAACCCACCATCGACAATTCCGGCGACGGTGCTGCGCGCGAGTTCGTACGCTTCCCGCTGCAAGTCCTCGAAGAGTCCTTGGTTCTGCAACTGATCCAAGACAGCCAGAGGCACCAGTTGCCGGGCGAGTGCCGGTAATTGACCCGGCGCGTGCCGCTCGGTCGATGTCGCCGGGGTAGGTGGCATCGCCTCCAGCGCCAGCTTGTTCCACGTGGACTCCCTGAATTGGAGCTCATCGTAGACTTTCCGACTTGCCAAGCCCGCTACCAACGACCTTTTCAGCGCGCTGAGTGTGGGCGGATAGTGGAAAAGGCTGACGCCGCCAAACAGGTGGCCGTACTTGCCGCCTTCCGGATAGTGCTCTACGACCAGCGCATCGTCGGTGGCGGCATTCCCATTGTTTCCTTTCCCGAACACGGCATGCTGGAAACCACTGGCAAGGGCAGACATGCCCGCAATGCCCTTCCACTGCCGGCTCAGCGCGCGGACATCCAACAATGAGGAATCGCCAGGTTTAGCCGGCGCCGACTCGACGACTTCTTTCCGTGCTTGCTTCATCCCGCGATCAGCGTTGGGATCGGTGAGCGTCGACACAATCGGCGCCAACGCCAGATTCACCACCGGCGCTTTCTCCGTGTCGAGTACGGCAAACGGAACGACTGGCAGACCCGGGCGATTCTTTTCATCGCGGTAATGGTCTTCCAGCTCTTGCACCAGCTGAACAGCGGCACGACGAGGACTGTCCTTGTGCTCATTGAGAGCTTCAAACATTTTCTTGTACGGCCAGCCCTCGATCGGAACGATCGCCTGAGAAGCGACAAGATACCGCGCTAGCCCCTTCAACTCAGATGCTGCTTCCAGCGTACTCATGAAGCAGTCCTTGAACACGACAATGTCCAGCTCGCGGCCGAAACAGCCGGTTGCGTCCTTGAGGGCGTCTCGAAGCTCCGTGAGCGTAAGCGTCTGCGCGACATAGGTCCACGGATCCGGGTCCATGAACAGGCCAAACAGACTCCGGCTGTGCCCCCAGAACATGACGACGTACCGATCCGCGGGACACATGTATTTGGCCCAGCGGAAGAACCCGTACAACGTCTCGGGATTTGCGGCGCCAGTCTCAGGATGGCGCCAGCTGCCCTCGCCGATCACGCGACGCCAGACGTCTCGCTGGCTTCGGTAATCAACTTGAACGGCAACGTACAGGTTGTCCGGATCGGTCCCGAGCGTCGAGTACACGATCCGGTCGAGCTCCCGGTTGGCCTGCTGGTCCAGCAGCTCGCCACCTTGTGGATCGTCGGCCACCATGTAGACGAGAACGGTCCAGGCCTTACGGTCGCGAACTTGCTTAGCAGCCATCACAGCCTCCTTGCTCCCCTGCGTCCCAAAAAGCCTACTCATTCTGACGACGAGAGAACCGCACAGTCCTGACGGATTTCTAACGATTTCGCAACCTGTACGCCTCCCCCTCGACTCAACGTTGATCAAAAGAAGAGAGGAAGCTCGGTCCCTGTCCGGGCTTGGAGCGTATGATAGGCACAATTACGGGCGCTGAACTGCCAATGCTGGAGCCATCTAGGGCCCGGCGGCAGCCCTTCTACGACCTGTCCGAGCGCGTGTCAGACAAAGAGACGTCGTTCCAGCTTCTGCTGCGGGCCCGCACCGGCGATCCGGATGCGATGGACCT
>Ga0209382_10007095_pt1 | contig 14340 bp, 13 predicted proteins | sample SoiMetdeltSBSDD5_FD_187599 | JGI IMG/M metagenome (GOLD analysis project Ga0209382, IMG submission 187599) | Bulk soil microbial communities from a Populus tree surrounding site in Tennessee, USA - Soil MetaG P. deltoides SBSDD5 (SPAdes) (version 2) | ecosystem: Environmental > Terrestrial >... | reverse complement strand
TCGATCATCTGGGGACTGTCAGCTGCATTGACGGGCGAAATCACCGTTGCGCGCGGCGGCATCGTTCAGAGCAACTTTCATGATGCACCGGTCCTGCGGATGAATCAGATTCCGCGGATCGAGGTGCACGTGATTCGCAGTACGGCGCCACCCAGTGGCGCAGGAGAACCGGCGGTAGTGCCGGTCGCCCCGGCCCTGGTCGACGCGATCCACGCGGCCGTGGGCATTCGGCTGCGCCAGCTGCCCGTGAACCGGCATCTATTGCAACCGAACGATGCTTAAGTATGGCCAGGATGCGGAGCCATGCTGTACGAGCTCGCGCTCACGGATGCATCGGCCGTGCAGTCGCCGATGGCTACGAAGTCACGCTGACGGTCGCGACCCGCCAGCTCGAAGCGGATGGGCGCGGCGCGGAAAGCGAAGTGGCGTTGCGCACCTGGTTCGATGTCGGCTTGTTTGCCGATGCGCAGCAGGATCTCGCGGCTCAGGAGCCGCTGTACCTGCAGAAGCATCTCCTCTGGAGCGGCATCAACACGATCATGGTCAAGACGGCGCAGAAGCCCGCGTTCGCGAGCGTCGACCCGTATCAGAAAATGGCGGACCGCTGGACTGACGACAACGGCAGGGCAGTGCGTGGGCGGGCGTCCGGTGCGAAGGCGCTCTCGCAGGCAACCCGATGAGGACGTCGTTCGCATCGAATTCAAGGATTGACAGCCTCCACAGTCGAGGCGCTGTCTCAAGCGAACATCTCCAAGCCGTGGCTGCGGATAGACATTAGTGACTACGTGCTCAATGCCACTATCCTCGGCGACTCCGGTGCGCTGCTCGACGCGGTAGTGAGCAACAACGCGGGCAGCGTGACGAGCTCAGCTGCTGTTGACGGTCACTGCAGCGACACTGCCACCGCAGATCGCCACCCAGCCTGCCGACTCGTCGGCGGTGCCGTCGCCTTCACGGTCGTCGCGACAGGGACTGCTCCGCTGCACTATGAGTGGAAGCGCAATGACGTCGTGGTCCCAAACCAGAATGAATCGAAGTTGCTCGTCGCACCGGTCACGACAGCCGCCGGCGCAAACGCGACAGGTTTTCCTTCGGCATTCCTGCGGGTGCCGCCCATGCAGTGTCGGTCAACCCGAGAGCAGGAGCGCGTGCAGTTGGTTCAGCCAGAAGCTTCTGCAGTGTTGACGTCTCCAACGCCCGCTACCACGGCTGCCCGCTACGCTGAGGTCCTCTAACACTCCTGGGAAAGAGACTATGAATACGAATCTGGACCAAAGCAAAAACGCCTCGGCCGCTCCCGGCAGCGCAGACAGCGGGACGGGCGACGGATTGCGTCACTGCCTGACCCCCGGCCGCGGAAGGAAGCTGGCGACTCTCGGAGTGGCCGGACTGGCAGTCGTCGTGACGGGCACGGTGCTCGCAACGCCGGGATCGGGCGTCGTGGGCCCGGAGTTGGCCCGAGCCTCGTTTGCTGACACAGTCGACGTCAAAATGAAGCTTCGGGACGAGAACAAGGTCGTCCACGTTCCGAATGCGGGCCAGACGGTCATCCAGCGCATCATTTTTTCTCCCGGTGGCCAGACCGGTTGGCACAGCCACCCCGGCCCGGCCATTGCGCTCGTCGTGCGCGGCGAGCTGACCCTGTATTCCGGCGATGACCCGACGTGTGCAGGCCGTGTGTACAGTGCAGGGCAGGCGTTCGTAGATAGCGGCCAAGGACACGTGCACCTCGGTCGTAACCTGGCGACGACGGAGACCGAAGTGTGGGTGACGTATCTCGACGTCCCAACGGGTGGAGCGTTCCGGCTGGATGCGCCTAATCCCGGAGTCTGCCCGTTCTAGCAGCCTGTCGGCGTTTGCGCAGGCGGTGAAGTCCCTGCAAGAGCGCCGTTCGGTGCGGCGCTCGTCTGCTGCGTGCTCGCGATCCTCATGTCTCGGGCGCGGCGGAATGTGGGTCTCATGACCTCTGTGACACACCAGCTCGAGTGACAGCAGCAGTCCTGATTTTTGGATAACGGGAGCCAGCTTGCTCGGCGCGTACTCACGAATGTGGAAGAAACTCCGCGCGAATTCAGCAGCTAACGGCGCCTGCTGGACGTCTATGGACGTGTGCGGAAGGTCAGATGGCTCCCCGGGCCGGATTCGAAGTCGATCGCAAGTTCTTGAGAGCACGCAACGCATAATGAAGGCACGCGCAGGATACCCCCAACGGTACCCCATTCTTTCGAAGCGTGACGAGTGCCCAGCGGCGTACGTTCGACGGTCCAGATTCGTCACTAGAGCAGCGGCGGGCCGTGGGCAACAGTGCAGCCGGGACCACAACAGCCGTGCAGTGACGGAGGCCGCCTTCTGTATGGCACTCCCGTCGACGCACGGCTTGCTGCAGTGGAAGGGCGCCGTCCGACAGGAGTCCGACAGGAAGCGATCATCAGTGAGCAAATCTTGCACCGCTCCCATGCGATTGGGTCGGCGGCCAACTCGCGACATCGCACTCGGGGTGGCGCGGTTCGCTGGCGTCGTCACCGCGATGTCGTGTTTCGCGAAGGCATTGTGATTACCGCAGGTGCTGGTCGGCTTTTTTTCACGAGCGAGGCACGGCAATACATGTTCTCCGATCTCAAGACTGCTGGCCGCCATTGCGCAGCACTGGCCCTCCTGGGCGCCGTCATGACGACGTCCGCGTACGCGGCCCCGCCGCCCGCGCCGGTGGTCACCCTGGCAGCGGCGACAAAACAACTCAGATTTTCGTGGACAACCATCCCGACGGCGACGACCTATCGCCTGATGCGTAGTGTCGACGGGGTATCGGGCTTCAAGCAGGTGGGCGCAGACCTTCCGGCCGCCGCGACTGCCACACAGCTCAATATGGCCGTGCATCAGCAGGACTGGCCGAACTCGCTCTATCGTGTGGATGCCTGCAACACCGACGGCTGTTCGCCGTCAGTTGCGACGAGCGCTGCATTTGTGATGCTGCAGGCGATCGGGTACTTCAAAGCGTCCAATACGGATGCCGAAGACCTGTTCGGCTTTGCTGTCGCTGTGAGCGGCGATGGCAACACCGTGGCCGTGGCCGCACCGGTCGAGGACAGCGGCTCGCCGGGAATCAATGGAAATCAGCTCCACAGTCCGATCCCGGGCGCAGGTGCCGTGTACGTTTTCGTACGCGTCGGCGGTAACGGGTTGCCGTGGCTCCAGCAGGCGTACCTGAAGCCTTCCAATCCGGACCCCGGTGATCACTTTGGAACCTCCGTCGCTCTGAGCAACAACGGCAGCACTTTGATCGTGGGTGCGCGAGGAGAGGACAGCGTCGCGACCGGCGTGAACGGCGATTCTAACGACAACAGCGCCTTTGAATCTGGCGCTGCGTATGTGTTCACGCGCAGCGCGACGCAGTGGACGCAACAGGCCTACCTGAAAGGGTCGAACACGGAAGCGCTTGACCATTTCGGTGAGAAGGTCGCCGTGAGCGCCGACGGCAACACAGCGGCAATCAGCGCGATAGGTGAGGCCAGCAACGCGACCGGGCCAGGGGGCGATCAGGCCAACAACGCTGCTTTTCAATCGGGCGCCGTGTACGTCTTTACACGCGCTGGGTCGCTGTGGTCGCAGCAGGCGTATCTGAAGAGCTCGAATACGGACCCGGGGGATGACTTTGGCTCATCACTGTCCCTGAGCGGGGATGGCAACACCCTTGCCGCCGGGGCGATCCTTGAAGACAGTGCCGCAACGGGAGTCAATGGCAACCAGCTCGACAATGCCGCTGTAAATTCGGGTGCGGCGTATGTGTTTACCCGCTTCGGAACGACGTGGATACAACAGGCCTACGTGAAAGCGTCAAACACGGATGCATCTGACTTTTTCGGCTTCGCAGTTGCTTTGAGCAGGAATGGCGACACGCTCGCGATCGGGGGCAGCGGAGAGGCTAGCAGCGCGATCGGTGTCAACGGGACACAAACCGACAACTCCGCCCCGGCTGCAGGAGCAGCGTACGTGTTCGTCCGCTCCGGGACGACGTGGGTGCAGCAGGCCTATCTCAAAGCATCGAACACGGGGATATTTGACCACTTCGGCGCATCGGTGGCTCTGAGCAGCAACGGCAGCATGCTCGTCGTGGCAGCGCCAGCCGAAGACAGCGCCGCGACGGGAATCAACGGCAACGGAAACGACAACACTGCCCTCAATTCGGGCGCGGCGTACTGGTTCGTGCGCGATGGGAGCCAGTGGTTGCCGCAAACAGCCTATCTAAAAGCGTCCAATACGGACGCGGGTGATGTCTTTGGCTCTTCGCTTTCCATGAGCGTTGATGGACATACGATCGCCGTCGGGGCGCAGGCGGAGGCAAGCAGCGCCACAGGGACGAACGGCGATCAGAGCCTCAACGACGCTGACGGCGCGGGCGCCGCTTATCTTTTCTGACGCAGAGACAGTCGCGAAAGAGATAGCGACGCGATAGTCGCGCCGCTGTCATGCGCAAAGGTGCGCTCGTGAGACGGGACTGAGCCGGAGAGTTCGGCCGCGGCGGCGCCGGTCATGCAGATCGAGAGCACGACCACTGCAGTGAGTGACTGCAACGTATGCCCTTCCTGACTGAAGGGTAACAGTTCATTCCGGCCCCCTGTGTCAGGGTAGTTGTCGCTCGGTTCCATGATGAGCCTAGCTCAAGGGCTCAAATCGAGAAACGACATGACCCGACCGTACTCCCTCGCTTTCAAGCAAAAGATGATTCAGCGGCTCACGGGGAAAGGCGCGGCGAGTGCGGCGCAGCTCTCCCGAGAAACTGGCGTTCGACAGCAGAACTTGTCGCGGTGGCTGGAGGAGGCGCGCAGCCTCCCGTTAGTGGCCTCCGAGAATCGCATCGTGCGTGAGTGGACCGTCGAACAGAAGGCTCGGGTTCTGGCCGAAGCCGCCAATCTGACCGGGGAGCAACTGCGTTCCTATCTTGAGCGCGAAGGCGTCAGACTGGTTGACTTTGAACGTTGGCGGATCGCTCTGGAGGAGGATGGTCGAGAGTCCGCCGCCACGACCAAGCGCATCCGCAATCTCGAGCGCGAACTCGCTCGCAAGGAAAAGGCCTTGGCTGAGGCCGCGGCACTCCTCGTTCTAAAAAAAACAGTGGCGAACCTGCATCACGACGAGGACGACGACACCGACGAGCCGAACGAGAGGTAATCCTCAGCGCAATTGCTCAGGCGCAGTCTTGCGGAGTGCGCTTGATGCAAGCATGTCGAGCTGCCGAGATCTCGGTTCGCACCATCGAGCGTTGGCGCAAACATCCCGAAGGCAATGATGGTCGATGCGGACCGCACCACCGCCCGAACAATGCCCTGACGCCCACCGAAGAAGCACAAATCGTGAGCCTCATGAGAAGTGCGCCGTTTGCGCATCTCTCGCCGAAGCAGCTCGTGCCGCGGCTTGCTGATCAGGGTCTGTACCTGGCCTCGGAATCCACCTTTTACCGACTGCAGCGCCGGTATGGGCTTCGCGCGCCGAAGCGGGCCATCAGCAGGACTGACATCACGCGCGCAATCACGCTTCACCGTGCGACTCGACCCAATCAGGTCTGGAGCTGGGACATCACCTGGCTGCCGACGGCCGTACGGGGCATCTACCTGCATCTGTATCTGGTGATGGATGTCTTTAGCCGCCGGATCGTCGCGTGGCGAATCGCAGACGGAGACTCGGCGGAGATCGCGGCCGAACTCATCGCCCAAGCGTGCCGCGAAGGCAAGTTCGATCCTCAAGCTTAAGTATGGCCAGGATGCGCAGCAACCGCGCCCAAGCGATGACAACGTGGCGCGGCTGGATCAGCTCAAGTCCGCTTCACGTTCGCCAGAGTGTGTTCGATCGTCTTGAAGTCCACCGGTTTCGCGAGGTGATAGTCGAATCCTGCGTCCCTCGTGGCCTGCCTGTCCGCGTCCTGACCGTACCCTGTGAGTGCGATCAGCAACACGTTCCTCAGTCCAGGCTCCTGTCGAATGCGCCTCGCCACCTGCAAACCATCCACGACCGGCAAGCCGATATCGAGGAGTATCGCGTCGGGCACAAACTCCCGCGCGACGCTCATTCCGCTCTCTCCATCTTGAGCCACGCGGACATCGTGCCCCGCGATCGCGAGGAGTCTGGCAATGCTCCGGGCCACATCTGGATTGTCCTCCATGACCAGCACTCTCAGTGCATGAGTCGTCGCCCGTACGACCTTGTCCGGATCGGCAGGTCGCTGGTGCGCAGAGGTATGCACAGGAAGTCTCACGATGAACTCGCTCCCTCGTCCCAATGCGCTGTGCGCCTCGACTCGTCCTGCGTGCAGGGCAACCAGGGATTGTACGAGCGCGAGCCCCACGCCCAGGCCGCCTTGCGCCTCGGTCCGCGACCGATCTGCCTGAGTGAACAAGTCGAATATGCGCGGCAGAAGTTCCGGTTCAATTCCTCTGCCGTTGTCACCAACGCACAGCACTGTCTCGTCACCTTCAGTTCGCAGCTCTACCGTTAACAGCCCGCTGCGGTCGGTATATTTGTTGGCATTGTCGAGCAGGTTCACGACTACCTGCTGCAGCCGCACGTCATCACCCAGAACGCGTACAGCTTCATCGGGCAGCGACAACGTCAGCGTCTGCCGTTTGCGGTCGATTTGGGGCCGAACGATTTCAATCGCGCGCCGAACTGCGTCGCGCAGATCCAGGGGCTCAATCTGCAGTCGAACGCGGCCTGTGGAGATCCGGGACACGTCCAATAGGTCGTCGACCAGGCGGGTCAACTGCGCTACTTGGCGGTCGAGTACTTCGTGCGCTTCGAGCTGTAACGGATCTGGGTTGCGCTCCATTTGAATCAGTTCGGCTGCATGCCGAATGGCAGCGAGCGGGTTGCGCAGCTCGTGCGACAACATGGCGAGAAACTCGTCCTTGCGCCGATTCAGCTCGGCCAGCGAGTTAGCTTGCTCCTGCGTCTTTTCCTCGAGATGTCTGCGCACCGAGATGTCGGTGAACAGAATCGCGACGTGGCGCAACTCCGGCGCGCCCCACCGGAAGGCGTAGACGTCGAACCATCGGCCATCGAGTGCCTGCGCCTCGTCCACGAATCGAATGGATTCGCCCGTCAGTGCGACGCGGCCGTACGTCTCGAACCAGTGCGCCTCGAGCTGGGGCACCACTGTACGCACGCACTTGCCGACTGCATCGCTCAACCCGGATTGCTTCTCGAAGGCCGGGTTGGTTTCCAGAAATCGGAAGTCCAGGGGACTGCCGTCGTCGTCGAACAGCATCTCGACCACGCAGAATCCCACGTCAATCGAATTCAAGAGGCTGCGGTAGCGCTCCTCGCTTGCGCCCAGGGTGGGACTTTGAATCTCTCCAGGCGCAGCATCGCTACTTTTCATACGAATCGAATCTGGTCTCTATCGCAGCGCACTTCCTTGACGAGTCAGCTGGTTTCGGCGGATGAGTGCTCCCATCGTCGCCTTGCGAAGGGATCCCTGCAATCAACCTGTGACAACGTATACCGGTTCCACTTCGAGTTCGATGCTCGCATCCCCGCCTGAACTCTTCCCGCCGGTCTTCGGGTGTAGAGTAGCAAGCCCGCCCATGAGCCGAGGAATACCCCATGACCCCGTTCTTCGAGGCGGATCTTCGCGGCGAAGTCTTCCAGTGCCTGATCGGACCATCGGGCCCGATAGTGATTGGCGACGGCGGCGGAGTGTGCCTGGGCGTCTGTGCGATCCGGAACTTGGGCGACCTCCAGTGGAGGAGGCACGGGCAGATCGAGGTCGCTGATGAGGTCGGCCAACCTACCTGGTGCATCGTGAAATACGAACACGAGCGGTGCATCGAACTGCCCTGGGCCACCACGTTCGACGAGGCGCGGGAGCTCGGACAATTGCTCGGCATCGTGATGTGGCGGCCGATGTTGCATCCCAGCGTCCGGGCGGAAGCCTTCTATGTCTCACCCGCCTTCGCCGCACTTTGCACTTGGGTGGTGGAGAATTCGCAGGTCGCAGCGCAGCTCGCGAAGCACGAGGCGAGTCGCCACTACCTTCCCGACTGGTACGAGCGAGTCCTCGCGACGTCAAATATCGGGGCAGTGGCGTCAGGGACAAATCGTCAGACTGTCCATAGCTCCATGAAGTAATCAAGCCGGGCCAGCCGCCAACGCGCACCGCGGAGGAGCAGTGGCGCCCGGCGTCCGGCCAATTCGATGCGTCGATTGATGCGCGTAGCCGACAATGAGCAGTCAGCTCCACCGCTAGGCTAGTGAATCTCGCGGAGTTTTGCATTTCGGCGCAACGGACGAGCCGCTGGCACGTCGCTTGCTCTTACTGTTCCGTCCAACAACGGGCAACACTCCCGGCATGAACGCCGGGCGCGGGCCCGGCACTCTTCGGGCCGGCGAACACAGGAGCGTCGACCGTGACCGTCCCGAAGAATCCTCAGCGTAGAGTTCAGCGACGAACGATCCTGAAAGCCGCAGTCGGCGTCGCACTTGGTGGTGCGTCCGCACTGCTGCGCGCGCCGCTGTATGCCGCGACGGCGCCACCCGAAACCACGCGCGCTGTGCTCGGATTTATCGCCCTGACCGACGCGGCGCCGGTCATTGTTGCCAAAGAGAAGGGCTTCTTCGCGAAGCACGGCATGGCCGATGTCGAGGTCGTCAAGCAGGCATCTTGGGGCACGACGCGCGACAACCTCGTACTTGGCTCCCAGGGTAATGGTATCGACGGCGCGCACATCCTCACTCCGATGCCGTATCTCATCACCGCCGGCACGGTCACGCAGAACAAGGTGCCTGTACCCATGTATGTGCTCGCGCGGCTCAACCTCGACAGCCAGTGCATTTCGGTCAGTGCAGAGTACGCCGAGCTGAAGGTCGGCCTCGATGCCACGGCATTAAGGGGGGCACTGCAGAAGAAGAAGGCGTCCGGCCGCGCGGTCAAGGCGGCAATGACCTTTCCGGGCGGCACTCACGATTGCTGGATCCGCTACTGGCTGGCGGCCGCGGGCATCGATCCCGACAAGGACGTGGAGACGATCGTAGTGCCGCCGCCGCAGATGGTCGCGAACATGAAGGTCGGCACGATGGACTGCTTTTGCGTCGGCGAACCGTGGAACGAGCAGCTCAAGAACCAGAAGATTGGCTACACCGCGCTGAATACCGGCGAGCTGTGGTCGAAGCATCCGGAGAAGTCGCTCGGCATGCGCGCCGACTGGGTGGACAAGCATCCCAACGCTGCTCGCGCGCTGCTCATGGCCGTGCTCGATGCGCAGATGTGGTGCGACCAAAGCGGTAACCGCAAGGAAGTCGCGCAGATCCTCGCGAAGCGGCAGTGGATCGGCGCGCCCTACACTGACATCGTCGACCGGCTCGAAGGCAAGTTCGACTATGGCAGCGGCCGCGTGGTGGCGAACAGTCCGCACCTCATGAAGTTCTGGCGCGATCACGCTTCCTATCCGTATCAAAGTCATGAGCTCTGGTTTCTGACCGAGAACGTGCGCTGGGGCCGGCTAGGCGATCAGGACCACAGTAAGCTGATCGCACACGTCAACCGTGAGGACTTGTGGCGTGAAGCTGCGCAGGCGCTCGGCGTGCCAGCCGCGCAGATTCCGCAAGCGAAATCGCGCGGCATCGAGCGCTTCTTCGACGGCAAGAGTTTCGATCCCGCAAACCCCGGCGCGTACCTCGCCAGTCTCGCCATTCGGCGCTCGTAGCTCATGGCAGCTGAACTGGAATGTCCGGATGCAGCACCGGCAGCGGGACGCACGACAACTATCCGGGTGGCGGGCCTGCTCGCGCTGCTTCGATCGCTCGCTCGCGTAGTCATTCCGCCGCTGCTCATGGTTGCGCTCGTTGTCTGCGTCTGGCAGGCGGCGACGTCGTCGCCAGGGTCCAGCCTGCCTTCGCCCGTAAGCGTGGTGCAGGAGACGTGGCCGCTGATCGTTGATCCGTTCTACGACAACGGCGGCATCGACAAAGGACTGTTCTGGCATCTGCTCGCCAGTCTCAAGCGTGTGGCAGTCGGTTACGCGCTCGCGGCGCTGGTCGGCGTGGCGATCGGCGTGCTGGTCGGTTCCAGCGTCTGGGCCATGCGTGCGCTCGATCCGCTGTTCCAGGTACTGCGCACGATTCCGCCACTCGCCTGGCTGCCGCTGTCGCTCGCAGCATTCCGCGATGGCCATCCGGCGGCTGTCTTCGTCATCTTCATCACGGCTATCTGGCCGATCATCATCAACACGGCGGTGGGTATCCGTAGCATTCCCGAGGACTATCGCAACGTCGCGCGCGTTCTGAACTTCCGGGGACTCGAGTACTTCGTTCACATCATGCTGCCAGCCGCAGCACCGTACATCTTCACCGGCCTGCGCATCGGCATCGGCCTGTCGTGGCTCGCGATCGTCGCAGCCGAGATGCTCATCGGTGGAGTAGGGATCGGGTTCTTCATCTGGGATTCGTGGAACTCCTCGCGCATCAGCGACATCATCCTGGCGCTCGTCTACGTCGGCCTGATCGGCTTCTGTCTGGATCGATTGGTGCGACTGCTGGGGAGACTGCTGGCTCGCGCCGACGCCGAACACTGAAGGATCGAGATGAGCGACAAATATCTGTCACTGGAACACGTGAGCAAATCGTTCACGCGCGGCGAGCGCATCACTCGGGTGTTACAGGACGTCTCGCTGAACGTCGGCCAAGGCGAGTTCGTGTGCTTGATCGGGCATTCCGGCTGCGGCAAATCCACGCTGCTCAATATCGTCGCGGGGCTGACGCCGGCGACCGCAGGCGCTGTGCTGCTGGAGAACCGCGAGGTGTACCGGCCGGGACCGGACCGGGCCGTCGTGTTCCAGAATCACTCGCTGCTCCCGTGGCTGACCGTGCAGCAGAACGTCAGCATCGCCGTCGACAAAGTATTTCGCGGCACGATGAGAAAGGCCGAGCGGCGTGAATGGACGCTGCACAACCTGGAGCTCGTGCACATGCAGGACGCACTCGACAAACGTCCCGCAGAGATCTCCGGCGGCATGAAGCAGCGTGTAGGCATCGCGCGTGCGATCGCGATGCGGCCGAAGGTTCTGCTGCTCGACGAGCCGTTCGGGGCGCTGGATGCGCTGACGCGCGCGCACCTTCAAGATCAGGTGATGCGGATTCATGCGACTCTCGCGACTACGGTGCTCATGATCACACATGACGTCGATGAAGCGGCGCTGCTCGCTGACCGCATCGTGATGCTCACCAACGGCCCAGAAGCCGGCATCGGCGCCATGCTCGAGGTGCAGCTGGCGCGTCCGCGCGCGCGCCTGGAGCTCGTCGCCGATCCGACTTACATTGAGTGCCGCGCCGCTGTCCTCGACTTCCTGCACCGGCGCACGCGATTTGTCGAAGCCGCCTGACCTCACCACACGTACTCGAGTTGTACCCATAGTTTGGTCGTATCCTGGTAGGCGGCCGGCGTGCGACCCTCGTGCGCATCGAAGGCTGCGTACTTGATCAGCCCGGAGAAGCGCTTCACCTTCGCCTGCAACTGCACGTTCACTTCGCTGCCAAGGTCGGTGTCGAGCCGTTGCGTGCTGTACTCGTGGTAGACAATTGCCGCTGACAGCCCGTCGAACACACTTGCTCCCTTCAGTGCGTAGCTGACTCCGGCGTAGCGATCGTCGATGCCGTTCGCCGGCGTGGTCAGGAATTTGTCGGCCCAGCCATTGAAGCGATGCAGCGTCGCGAGCGGCGTTGCGAAGCCTGTCGTGCCGTCGCCTTGGAGCACTTCATTGCCAAGCGTGAGTCCATACCGTCCGAACGTGCCCGTGACCTCCGCCAGGGCGTAGTCGAGATCGAAGCGCAGGAAATTCGAGCCGTAGTCGCTTTGCCGCGCATAGGAGGCTATGTAACCAAGCTTGAAAGATTCGATGGCGTGTTCGCCGCTCAGGCGAGCACCGTAGGTCGCAGTGGACATGCGCACAGGATCGAGGGCGGCCGCCTGTGCAGCCGACAGGCCCGGGAAGCCGGTGAGCGGCTCGAAGTCGAGCACGTAGGCAAACGCTGTGAGCTTGGTGATCGGCAGTTGCCACGCGACGTTGCCGAGCCATCCGTCGCCGTGCCAGCGGCCTTGTGGTGAATCCGGACCGTAGATGCGGTTGACCTGATTGAGGTAGGTCGCATCGATGACCAACTTGGGAACACTCTTGTTGACGATGCGCGCGGCGTCGAAGGTCTGCTCGTTCTGTCGCCAGCCGACATTGCCGACGAAGCGATGATCGTCGAGCGCGATCCGCTGGCGGCCGAGCGTCAGCGTCGTGCCGGACAGTGCGGTGTTTGTGATCTGCAGACGATTCACTTCGTAGCTTTCCGGATCGGCTACCACGGGGAATGCAGTGCGCGTCGGACGTGCTGGGTCGGGGCGATAGTCGCTATCGAGCGGTGTCACGAACTCACCCTCGGCGAGCAGCGTCGTGTTCATTACCTTGCCGGACTCGATGCCCGCTCGCAGCCGCAAGGTCAAGGCGTCGGCACGTTCGGCGAGCGGTGTCTGGTCGACGAGCTCGGCCCGCATGCGGGCATCAATGAGCGGTTTCCACGTCTTGAAGCCGTCGAGCAGCGAGCTTGCGTCCTGTGCGCAGGAATCGTTCGAGGTCGTGCTGCCCAATACTGCGAGCGCGAGCAGAGAGCCTGCCTTGATGTTCATGATGTCCTCCCCAAAAAAAAGCCGCCGACCCTCGCGCATGCGGATGCACGGAGTCGGCGGCGTTGCCTGGCGCGCCCGATGTTGGGCCACGCATGCATTCGAACCTGCAACCATCGTGCCACGGGCGGGCACGATGTTGGTGCGAGTGTTACGTGCGGTTTGCGGCGAGCGCGATTTGGTAGAGGTCGGGCCGGTAGACGGCTCGCACCTGGAGCAGGTCCGCTTCGGAGCGAGCAATCTGACCCCACCGCACCATCTGCGAGTAGAACCACAGTGCGTGATCGACTTGCGGCACGGTGGCCGAGTTGCGCTCGATCTCGTAGAAGCCGGCTACGTCGCGCGCTGTTGTGCCGGGAACCAGCACGAGTCGGTTCTGCAGTCCGCGCATCAGGATCTCCGTTGGTGCAGCTATGTAGCGAGGCTCAGCAAGCAGGCGAGCAAGCTGGCTGTGGTTCTGCGGCTCTTCGCACCACAGAGCTGCCCGGTGCACCGCGCGGATCAACGACTGCAGGACATCCGGGTTGCGTTGGCACCATTCCAGGCGACCAGCTAGCACCTTTTCGGGGCTGCGTTCCCAAATCGCGGTCGTCGGGAGTGCAATCGATCCCACGCCCGAAGCAACGGCGACGCTGCTCCACGGCTCGCCGACGCAGAAGCCGTCGATCTGCGTCGCGCGCAGCGCGTCGACGAGCATCGGCGGTGGGATGACGACCAGGCGTACGTCGCGATCAGGGTCGATGCCGCTCGAGTCGAGCCAGTAGCGCAGCAGATAATTGTGGCTCGAGAACGGATAAACCACAGCGAACGTGAGCATTGGCCTGCCAGCATCCCGTCGCGCATGCACGGCCCGGCGCAGCGCCTTGCCCTGCAATTGCGCGGCGCCGCCGATCTGCGCGCCATGCTCGCTCATGACTTCCCAGAGCGCAGCTGAAACCGTAATAGCGTTGCCGCCGCGGCCGAGCGCGAGCGGCGCGGCCATCGGTACCTTCAGATGGCCGATCCCCAGGGTTGAAGCGATCGGCATCGGACCGAGCATGTGCGCGGCGTCGAAGTGTCCGACGATCACTCGGTCGCGGATGTTCGCCCACGAAGTTTCGCGCATGAGGGTAAGGTCGATGTCCTCCTGTTCCGCGAAGCCGAGGGCGGCAGCAGCGGCAAGCGGCGCGCAGTCGAGCAGGGGAATGAAGCCGACCACGACTCTCGCGCTCATCGCAACAACCTCGCTGCCGTCACGACGCTCTGCGCCACTTCGCTGAGCCGACGGTTCTCATTCATGGCAGTCTTGCGCAGCAAAACGTAGGCGGCTTCTTCCGAAAGACCTCGCTCCCGCACGAGAATGCCTTTCGCGCGCTCGATCAATTTGCGCTCGTCGAGCGCTTGCCGTGCGTTCGACAGCTCCGCCTGCAGCTTCTTGAAAGCGTTGAAGCGGCTCACCGCCATGTCGAGAACTGCTTTGACGCGCTCCTTCTTCAAGCCGTCGACGACGTACGCGCCGACCCCTGCCTGCACGGCAGCCTCGATCATGTCCGTATCCGAGCGGTCGACGAACATCGCGATCGGCCGCTGCACCGAGCGCGACACCTGAAACATCTGCTCCAGCACATCGCGGTTCGGATTCTCCAGGTCGATGAAGATCGCGTCCGGGTCGACATCCAGGATGCGCCGCATCAGGTACTGCATGT
>Ga0209382_10007094_pt1 | contig 14340 bp, 12 predicted proteins | sample SoiMetdeltSBSDD5_FD_187599 | JGI IMG/M metagenome (GOLD analysis project Ga0209382, IMG submission 187599) | Bulk soil microbial communities from a Populus tree surrounding site in Tennessee, USA - Soil MetaG P. deltoides SBSDD5 (SPAdes) (version 2) | ecosystem: Environmental > Terrestrial >... | reverse complement strand
CACGACCCTCGGCGCCGCATCGAGCCACCCATGTACCGTCGAGCGCGGGACACCGAGATCCGTAGCGATCGTCACGTCCCCGGTTCGCTGAACGAGGTCTCGGAGCCGATGGTCATAACGTCGCTGCGCGCGGGACGTGGTCGCCATGCGAACGATCATCGACGGTTCGCTCACCGACCTCAACTCCTCAAGGTCGATGGGAATGTGCGTCGGCGTGCTGACAACTCGCTCAAGAAAGTGCACATTGTGCGTGCAGATAGCTCTGAAGAACGCCTGGAACAATTGGGAGTGGGTCATGGGGAAATTCGTCCAGGCCCTCGCCCGCGACACGTTCAACGTCATCGTCCCGAAGGATCTCGTCTACCGGCACAAGGTCTTCAACCAGACGATCGGCTTGACCCACGGCGACGGCGTCAAGGCCCAGGCGTTTGCCGGCATCCCTTGGTATTCGATGAAGCAGCGGCGCGATGCCATGCAGGCTCTGCTCAAGTCGCTCGGTCTGGAGCAGCTCGATCTCCTGATCTATGGCCACTTCCACCAGTTGATCTATGAGGAAGGGAGCGGCTGCAGTCTGCTCATCAACGGTTCCATCAAGGGATATGACGAATACATCCTCAAAACGAAATACAGCGGGCAGATCCCGATCCAGGCCCTGCTGACGTTCCATCCGCGCCACGGGCTGACCGACTTGTCGCGTATCAACCTCGGTCACATCCAGGGCGGATCATTCGAGTCTCGGATCGCCGCGTAAACGGGTGACGCCCGCCGGACGCGCGTTCGTGATCGGAAGTCCCTGCGCCGTTAGTCGTTTACGTAACCCAGATCGCGCACGTGGAAGTGTTCGGAGGGGCAAGTACGACACGGCACCGTCTTATTGGGCAGGAATCCTGAAGCTGTGATGGCTTGCAACTCGGGTCTATTCCGCCCGCAGTGCCTGGACTGGATCAACGGCAATGGCGCGGCGTGTTGGCAGATAGCTCGCCAAAACGGCAGCGGCGACGAGCAGCGCGGAAACAGCCAGGTACGTCACCGGGTCGAGTGCGGTGACGCCAAACAGGAGAGAGGACATCAGACGCGTCAGTCCGGCAGCAGCCATCAGCCCAAGGGCGGTTCCGATCCCAGCGAGCAAGAGACCATGGCGCACGAACGTTGCTAATATTTCCGCCGGCTGAGCGCCCAACACCGTTCGTATGCCAATCTCGCGGGTTCTCTGCGACACCACGTAGGCGATCACACCATAGAGACCCACGATGCCGAGCACCAGGGCCATTCCTCCCGCGAGGGCCAGCATCACGAGCGTGAACGACGTTCGTGCCATGGACTGGTCGTACAGCGTCTTCAGTGTGGTGATGAGGAACACCGGTTGTCTGCCGTTCACCGACCAGATGGCTTGCTGTGCCTCCGCCAACAAGCCCTCTGTTGCCGTGCGGCTGGAGCGGATCGCGAACATGCCAAAGCTGACGGCGGCTCCATCTTTGCCCCCCCAGATGTATTGATCCATCAGGGCCGGCCAATATGCGAATTCGGGCGGCTTCACGTTGGCGCCGTTGTCGTACACGTCTTCGACGACTCCCACGATCTCGCGCCAGGGATCGGCAGGGCCGGCTTCTCGGATCCGTTTTCCGAGCGCCGCACCTGGAGCACCCCACCACTCCCGCGCCAGGTTCTCCGACACGATCGCGACGCGCCGTTTCTCGTACAGGTCGGTCCACGTGAACTCGCGCCCCGCAATCACACGCGTTCCCAGCGCCTTGAAGTACCCCGGCGCAACCTTGCGGGTTCGCCGAATCGGGGCCACCTGGCCTCCTGTGAGCGTGATGTCCTCGGCATAAACCGGGTTGCCGCTGCGCAGGAATGATTCCAACGGTGCGGCATCGCCAAACCCCACCGACACGACGCCTGGTATGGCGGCGAGTCTGTCGAGGATCTCGTGCTGCAGCCGCATCACGCGCTCCGGTTCCTTGGCGAGGGATTCCGGGATTGTGGAATGCAATATCTGGATCTCTTCGGGGTGGGTGAATCCCGGTGGCACGCTGCGCAACTGCTGAAAGGTGCGAATCATCAGGCCGGAGCCGATCAAGAGCACGAGCGCGAGCGCCACCTGCACCACGACCAGTGTGTTGCGAACCCGGTGACGCTCCCGGCCGTGGCTGAACGTCCGGCCGACACCACACAGCGCGGTCGCAACACGCGGTCCCGCGTATTTCAAGACCGGTATGACACCGAAGACCGCGCCAGAGAGCACAGATACGCCGCAGGCGAACGCCAGCACGAACGGATCGATTCCGATTTCATTCAACCGCGGCAAGGTGTCAGGACCTCTCGCGACCAGGAGGCGCAAAGCCGCACTCGCCAGGCCGAGACCCAACGCGCCGCCCAGCACTCCCAACGTCATGCTCTCGACGAGCATTTCGCGCGCGATTCGTCCCCGGCCCGCGCCCAGCGCTGCCCGGATCGCGAGTTCCTGCTGGCGGGCCTCGGCGCGCACGAGCAACAGATTGGCGACGTTCGCGCACGCGATCAGAAGCACCAGCCCCAGAGCCCCCATTACTACCCACAGCGTCGAGCCGATGTTGCCGACGATGTCCTGCTTCAGGGGCTGGACCCTGGGCGCCAGGAGAGCGTTCTGAAACGGCGTGAAGTCCATTCCCGGCGGCAGCGGCCAGGCATACAACCAGATTCCCAACATGCGAGCCACATCGGTGCTGGCCTGCTCCAGGGTGACACCGGGTTTGAGACGCGCAATACCTTGCGAGTTGAAGGGTCCCAAAGACTGCCCGGTCCGTTCGAACCGCTGGGGAAGAATCAGCTCGGGATCGCCTTGAAAACGGAAGTCCGCCGGCATCACGCCGATCACCGCGCGCGGCCTCGAATCGATCGTCAGCGTACGTCCGACGATGGAGGTGTCGCCCCCGAAGCGGCGCTGCCAGTAGCCGTGAGTGAGCATGACCGTCTCAGGCGAGCCCGGCGTGTCGTCTGCTTCCGAAAACCATCGGCCCAGGAGAGGCTTCACGCCCAGGGCGTCCAGGACACCATGGGTCACGAAGAGCGCTCGAGGCTGCTCGGGCTCGGCGATACCGGTGAGGCTGGCGCCGCGGACGTACCAGATTCCGAAATATTGAAAGACTCGGTTCTCCTCGCGGTACGTGAAGTACATGGAAGGAGAACACCCAAGGCTGTCGGGGAGGCCGGGTAAGCCGGGAGCCGCGGTCCCGATTCTTATCAGGGACTCTGCGTGCGGATATGGCAGGGGCCTGATCAGGATGCTGTCGATCACGGCAAAGATCGCGGTGTTCGCGCCGATACCAAGCGCCAGCGTCAGGAGAACCGCTGCCGTAAACACCGGAGTCTTTCGCAGGCGGCGTAACGCATGATGCGTGTCGAGCACGAGCGTTTCCGTCAACGGGAGTCCTCGCTGGTCGCGATAGCTTTCCTTCATGGCTTCCACGTTGCCGAACTTCAGCAGGGCCTGCCGGCGAGCTTCGCTGGTCGACAGGCCAGCTCGAAGGTTATCTGCCGTCTGCATGGCGATGTGTTCTTCGAACTCGGCCCGCAGGAATTCTTCATCCCGCGCCGACGTCGCCCAGGAGGTCAACCGATGGAAAAGGCGCCTCAAGGTTTTCATTTCAGATCCTGAGCTTTCGCGGTGAAGAATCGCTCGATGATCGCAGCCGTCTGTTCCCAGCTCCGGGCTTCTGCCTGCAATTGCTTGCGGCCCTGGCGTGTCAGCCGATAGAAGCGCGCCTTGCGGTTGTTCTCTGACGCGCCCCATTCGGACGCGATGGACCCTTCCTGCTCCAGCTTGAGCAACACCGGGTACAGAGTCCCCTGGTTGACCGTCAGCAGGTCCCCGCTGATCTGCTCGATTCGGCGGGCGATGCCGTAGCCGTGCAAAGGGCCAAGCACCTCCAGGGTCTTGAGCACCATCAGAGCCAATGTGCCCTGTCGAACGTCCGTGTCCTTCCTCTCTCTATTGGGGTTCCAACAGGAATAATGACATTATTCCTTTGGGAAGGCAACAGGTCGTTCTGCGCGGCTCGCTCGCACCGTTCTTAGCGATAGACCGATCAGTCCCGATCGAAGTCGCCAAGTGGCTTGTGCTCCGCAAAAACTCAAGCCGCGATGGGTTCCAGCAGATAGTGATGATGCAGGCCGCCGAGACGCGCGTTGGCAACGACGCGATGAGCGGCGCGTATGCGATGTCCGGTTAGTGCCGTTTGGTGCGTCGGGTCATTTGGAAGTCCAGGACCCAACGCGGAATGTGGTCGTTCACAGTTGTAATGGGACATCCACTCCGCAAGAACTAACCGCATATGCCGTTCGTTGAGCGGAATCACCCAATCGAGACATTCGCGCCGTGCCGTCCCGATGAGGCGTTCACAGTGCGCATTGGCTTGCGGCGCCCGCACTGGCGTCTTCAACACCTGAAGCGACATCGACCGAAGGGCCTCGTCCACGGCTGGCGCGAAAATGCCATCGCGATCATGGACGAGGAAGCGATAGGTGCCTTCCAGCGGCAGGCCGTTTCGGAACTGCTGGATCGTCCATTCCGATCCGGGGCGGTCAGTGAGATTCCAGTGCACCACCCGGCGTGTGCCGATGTCGAGGAGGACGAAGACGTACAGCCGTCGAAAGGTGGCCGTAACCACGACGAAGAAGTCGCAGGCGAGCACGGCGCCGGCATGATTGTGGAGGAACGTCGCCCATGGCTGGGTCGATCGGCCGCCACGACCTCGCGGCCGTGGCGGCATGTAGCGTCGCACCGTGCGCGGCGACACCGTCAGACCAAGCTTCACGCGGAGCTCCGCAGCAATGCGCTCTTCACCCCAGGTGTGATTGTGAGTGGCCATATCCGCGATGAGCCGCTGCACCTCAATGGGAATGCGGGGGCGCCCGCGTTGACGTGATTTCACGCGCCAGAAAAGGCGAAAAAGATCGCGGTGCCACCGCACGAGCGTCTCGGGCCGCACAATCGTCAAGAGCTCGCGCCAGTCGACAAACGGCGAGAGCAGAACGAGTGCGATTCGCGAGGCGTTGTCCGTGTGCCTCGGCTGGACTTGCCGCTCGACGTAACAGGCGAGCTGCTTCCGGAGGAACAGATTCTCGGCCGCCAATTGCGCGCGGGACTGGAACATCAGACGCAGCAAACGCACGAGATCAGTGACGAGGGCCAGCGACGTTCGAGGCACGTGTGGCGATGATACCGTGACCCGTCGCTAGCGCTGCGTTTGGCTGTTGACAGGCGCTCGCGTTAATTCTTGCGGACGACACCGACCGCCTCCTTCATCTGCGCCATCGACATCACGATCCCCCGTGATTCGGGTGCTGCACGTAGATCTTGTTGACCCCGGCCGTCTTTGCCGCCCGAATTACCATCAGCGCCTCCTCGGTACTGACGTGCCCGGTGGACAGGCCGAGATCGTACTTCGAGAATGACCTTGATCACCTCCAGCGTCCCCGGCAGCAGTTGCTCGTTGCGCGAGACCGCGGCCGCGTTGGGCGAGTTTGGAACGAGGGCCGCCGCGTCGACGGTCGGCATGTACACCACAGGGCCTCGGCCGACGCGTGACAACGCCATGGCCTCCACCGCCACCGGATTGATGCCGCCGACCGCCTTGTTCAAGACGATGCCGCCGAAGAACCTCGACGCCCGGGACGATGTGAGAGACCAGATAGGCCCACGACGCGGTCTCCGTGAGTGTTAGGCAGAGGTTTATAAAAGCTCCACCCTTTCTGCTAGCAATGAAGGGTCCAAGAGTCGCGCCGCGGGTTGCTGGCGGGAGCCCGCAACAGATCTTCATCGCCCGAGTCTCACTCGTTAGTCAACTTGCAACCTCTTATCAGTGATCCAGCGGCAGCGTCTCGCAGAGATTATCTTCTCGCAACGATTCAGACTCGCCAGCATGACTGAATGTAGTTCACGTCCTCGACAGCGATGATCTCGCGCCAGCACCCGCTGCTTCAGATTGCGTGGAGCGGGGGGCAGTATGCCAACTACTTGGGCGGCATCGAAGTCGAGCGTGGCGAATCAGGGCTCGACAGGAGGATCGGGTATGAAAAACAGCTCCTCAGGCACTGGCGTGGTCGTCGGCACCTCGAACAGGCCGTCAGGGGAGGGGGTGATGATGTTCGTGCCGCCCGAGGCGAGGAATTCCGCTCCCTGTGACTGAATGCCGCGCGCAACCGCGCGGAGTAGCGGATTCGGATTGAGCACGAATGAGAAGGTCATGTGAGGATTCGTGATGATCGTGGGGTCCATGGCGAACGCCAGGTCATGGCGATACCGCGTCGCCACGTCGAACAGGCCGGCAGCTCGCAGGAGCGCCAGCGTCCCGGGGTTCACGCTGTTCTGGTCCCCCTTCGCGAACTGGACGAGCACAGACTTGGGCTCGTTGCCGGCGAGCGGCTCTCGGCGCAGATGGCGAGCCCACGTAAGGGCCTCACCAGACTGCTGACCCCACTCGCGCAGCTCGAAGGTCTCCTGGATATCGATCGCACCGGGGACGGTGTTGATGACGACCGGACGATCTCGCAGCGGCATGTTCTCGTTGTAATGTGGGCGAGCGACCGTGACACCATCGATGGATGTGATCCCTGGAGAGTTGATGAGCGACGGGATCCTCGCAGCGAGCTGCTGCGCCAGGCTCGCGCGCCGGCCGGGGGCCAAGCGACCATCGTAAGTCGGTACCGGCGGGACCGTCAGCACCGCCGCGTGCACGTCGGGCTCGAGCGCCACGAACACGCCCCCGTACAGGCTCGCGCCGGACAGGCCCTCGTAGTAGATTCGCTGCGGGTCTAGATCCATCGAACCATCGCCGTCGATGTCGATTCCGACCTGGATCACGCGGACAAGCTGTATCAGGTCCACTACCATCTGACGCGCCGCATCGCGGTTTGCGATTGTCCACGTACGTGGAGCCGCGGGATTTATGCCTTCGGCGCCCCCGATGACGTTGTCGCCATTCTGATCATACGAGCGACCTCCTTCGAGGAAGGTGATCGACCCGCCCGCGACGAAGTTCACGGTCAGGGTGCTGTCTGGCCCGAAACCGCTGCCAGACATGGTGACGGCGATTGAGGCGAGCCCGCGCGACGCGTAGTGCGACCCGAAGATGTGTGTCGACTGGTTCCGGGTGTTCCCACCGGGAGCCGGGACGATCACCACGGGCCAGCCGTGTTTGGGCTTCGGGCCGGTGGGCACCAGGACCGTCAGATAGACCGTGTCGTAGGCCTGCACCGGGGGCGTCTCCGCCAACGTCCCAACGGGTGGAATGAACGCAGCGGGCCGGACCAAGTAGTTCGGCGACACGAACGAGGCGTAGCCGATCGTCCCGACCGTATTCGGTATGGCATTGAGGATCGCCATGTCCAGGTTCGCGTTCTGGAACTGAGGTGGGCTGTCGCGGATCTGCTGGCGCCACAAGATAGACGATATGTCGCTGCGATTGAAAACCGTTCGTTCCCCCGCGGGCCCGAGGAGGAAGTTGGCCGGCGCCGGCGTAGCACTCTTGATGTCGTCGCGAATCCTCTCCATTACCGACGTGATGCTCTGTGTTGTATAGACAGCGGCGGCGACGATGTCGCGTTCGCGCACGCCGAGGCGCCTCGCCGCGTGAATCGCCTCGAGGAGCGCCTGCTTGTATTCTCCTCGGACGGTGTGCCGGAACCGGCGAAACGCCTGGCTCGCCTCGACGGGATGCCCGTTCGTGTCGCGCAGACCATTGGTGACGATGAGCGCGTAACGGGTGTGTTGGGCGAGCAGTTCGTCAGACTCGGCGTGCAACGTGTTCGTGAAGGTATCCCAGACGATCTGGTTAATCCCGACCACCGTGCTCGTCTCGTCGGCTTCTCCGCCGAGCGTGCTGCCGAGACTGATCAGAAACACGGTTTCACTCGTGACCGTGTTCGGATCAATCACGCCGTCGAAAGGGATCGAAAGGCGTGTTTGCAGGCCGAACCCATCCAGCGTGTTGATGACGTCGAGGTCCTCACAGTCTGACACACGAACCGAGCAGTCGGAGCGAAGATTCACGCGGCGTCCGGTGTTGTGCGTCGGATCCGTGACTGTGAAGACATTGGATGGAAAGGGTCCCGTGTTCGGATGGTGAAGGTTGAAGAGCGCGTGCACGGCGCTGCTCGGCGAGGTGCCGTCATCGGTTCGCTCGGATACTAGCTGAGGACCCTCAACAGTGCCGACATTGTAGCCAGTCGGACCCTGGGCAGCGACGTTGACCGCGTTCCGTCTGCCTCCTGGGATGAGAGTAACGAAAGCGACAATCGTCATGAGACAGCGCGTTAGTCGGATCATGATGTGTCTCCTGTCGCGGGATGCCATCGCGTCTTCTCAGGGTTCATTCACGTCAGTCGACACCCGCCACACAAGGCGATCACAAGCATTGGGCGCCCACTGAATTCGCTGCGTCAGCTGTCTTCGTCTCGCCACGACTTCACATCTGTATAAACACCAGCCGCGGCCAAACCGGACAGCCCTTTTGGGCTTTGCCGTGGTGGGGTAAGATCGGCGACCGACCGAAGGAACTCATGCCCGGAGAGGACCGCGCCAGCGTTCGATTTGGCGTCAAAGCCTCTGGCTCAGTCGAGGCCGAGTCGACATTTCATCTAGTCGAGCGTGCCCGCGCAGGCGACCGCGAGGCGCTTGAACATGTCTTCGTGCGCCATCTCAAACCGCTCCAGCGATGGGCCCGCGGCCGCTTGCCCAAGTGGGCGCGCGATCTCGCCGACACGGATGATCTTGTCCAGGACACGCTGGTTCAGACGTTCAAGAACATCGAGAACTTCGAACCGCGCCGTGTCGGTGCGCTGCAGGCGTACCTGCGTCAGGCGGTTCTCAATCGCATCCGGAACGAACTGCGACACAAAGGACGGCAGCCGCACGTTACGGATCTCGAGGGCCTTGAAGTCGACAGCGCCGAGTCACCTCTCGAACAAGCGATCGGTCGTGAGGCGGTCGAGCGCTACGAGCAAGCGCTTCAGCGGCTGACGGCCGAAGAGCGCGAAGCGATCATCGCCAAGGTGGAAATGGGCTGCACCTACGAGGAGCTGGCCCAAGCGCTGGGCAAGCCGACGTCTGAGGCTGCGCGCAAGGCTGCTCACCGAGCGCTTCTCCGACTGGCTCAGGAGATGGAACGTGCCGCCGAGTGATCAAGTCGGTGACGATCTCGTCGACGCGATCCTCGAGGGGAGCCCAATCGACTGGGCAGCCGTCGAATCGAGCTCTGAAGGGGCCAGACGGCCACTTCTTAGACAACTAAAGATAGTGTCGGCCGTTGCTGTCCTCGCTCGCAGCGATCACGCCCGCACTTCGCCGGTGCTGTGGGGTCATCTTCGGCTTGTCGAGCGGATCGGCCAAGGCGCGTTTGGAGAGGTCTACCGCGCGCGGGACACGCGGCTCGATCGCGAAGTCGCGCTGAAGCTGCTGCCGGCCGATCGCTCGGTCGGCGATCGAACAGCGTCGGCGATCATCCACGAAGGCCGATTGCTCGCCCGGGTGCGGCATCCGAACGTCGTCACCATCTACGGCGCCGAGCAGATTTCCGATCAAATCGGGCTCTGGATGGAGTTCGTTCGCGGTAAAACCCTCGAGCAAATCCTCGGCGAACGAAAGGTGGTCAGCGCTGCCGAGGCTGTCAACATAGGTCTCGAGCTCTGTCGCGCGGTGTCCGCGGTGCACTACGCCGGGCTGCTGCATCGGGATATCAAGACACATAACGTGATGCGAGCCGAAGACGGCCGCATCGTGTTGATGGACTTCGGCACTGGCCGAGAGCTTGAAGACTACGAATCGTCGGATCTTGCAGGCACGCCGCTTTACCTCGCACCCGAGGTTCTGCAGGGACAACCAGCCACGGTTCATAGCGACATCTATAGCCTCGGCGTCCTGCTGTATCGCCTAGTGACCGGTACTTACCCAGTCCATGCTCAAACGATACGTGGCGTTAGCCAAGCCCATGAGCGCGGAGAGCGAACCAGTGTGCAGGCCGCGCGGCGGGATACGCCTTCGAAGCTTGCGCGCATCATCGAGCGGGCGGTCGACCCCCAGCCCGAGCGGCGCTATCACAGTGCGGATGCGCTGCGCGCGGATTTAGCCACGCTGACGCCGCGGGCGAGACTCGTGCGGCTGCCGTACGCCGCGGGAGTGACGGGCGTGCTCATTCTTGTCGGAGCCGTTGGGTGGGAGCTTCGTGGCCGTCAAGCGGGATTGTCGACGACACCAAGCGCACTGCTGGCGAGGTTCGTCGGATCCAGCACCGTCACGGGCGCAGCCGTCAGTCCGACTGGCCAGCCTATCATTGCCGTGCTGCCGTTGAAGAGCCTGAGCACCGAACCGGAGGGCGATTACTTCGTCGACGGGTTGACGGACGAAATCATTCGAAATCTCGCGGTCGTCCAGGGCCTCCAGGTGCGCTCGCGCACATCGTCATTCGCGTTCAAAGATAAGCCGCGCAACCTGCGCGAGGTTGGCCAGCAGCTCGGCGCGAATCTCGTCGTCGAAGGATCCGTCTTGCGGTCAGGCAATAAGTTGCGAGTCAACGCTCAACTGTTCCGAATCGCCGGTGAGGTGCCGCTGTGGGCCGAACGGTTCGATCGAGACCTCAACTCTTCCAGTGACGTCTTCATCGTCCTGGACGAGATCTCGCGGGCGATCGTCAACAGGCTTCGCCTGACGTTGGCCAGGGGCCAGCGACGCTACAACATCGATCTGCAAGCGTACGAGCTGTACTTGAAGGCGCGTGCGCTCAACGACCGCCGGGGCGTTTCCAACGCGGAGAAGGCCGCGGAGCTGTTCCAACAGGTCATCGCGAAGGATCCGACGTTCGCACCCGCGCATGCAGGGCTGGCGAACGCATACGCGTGGATGTCGCCTGGGGGCTCCCTTTCCCTTGCCTTGGAAACGGCTATTTCGATCATGCGGCCGGCAGCCGTTAAGGCAGTCGAACTCGATCCGCTGCTGGCCGAGGCGCACGCTGCGATGGGCTGGGTGTACTCGTGGGAGTTTGCGTGGGAGAACGCCGAGAAATCCTTCCAGCGGGCCATCGACCTGGACCCAAGTCTTGCCCAGAGCTACACCAGCTATTCAATCTCGACGCTGCAACCACTGGAAAAGTTTGACGAAGCCTTGCGGATCCTGCGCGTGGCGTTGCGAAACGATCCCCTGTCGTTGGATGTGCAACGGGAGATCGGTCTAGTACAGTTGTTCGCCGGACGATACGCGGAGGCCATCGATACCTTCCAACGCGTGCTCGCAGTCGACCCCGACTTTCCTTATGTGGAAAACAACTACGCGCGAGCGCTGATGTACGCCGGCAGGCTGGGAGAGGCGGTACCCCTCTTGGAAAAGGCCGACAGCCGTTATCGTTACCTCAGGCGGCAAGAGCAAATCGGTCGCTCCGGTCGCGAGGAAATCGGTCGCCGCGTGGCCGCGGGCAAGATTAGGCAAAACCCCTGGCTCGCCTTGGCCTATGTCAGGACAGGCAGACGCGCGGAGGCGGAGACGCTGGCCGAGCAGCATGGGGACTCCCCTGAGACGGTTGCAGTTATCTCTGCCGCCCTCGGGCACAAGGATCGCGCGTTCGAAGCGTTGGAGCGGGCCGCTATCGTCCGGCCGCACGGCGTAGCACGGACTCTCATCAACCCGGAGATGGCGGTGCTACACGGCGACCCTCGGCTGGCGGCGCTTCGCAAAAGGTTCAACTTACCGTAAAGTTCGCCCAAGTCGGGCGCGACGGGGATCACCTGTACTCCTCAAAAATCTAGGCCGCGACCTGTCCTGCTCAGAAATGTGCCGCGATTTACCCGGATGCGCGAATCAAGCGGCCTTCTCGATCGTCACGTGAAACCCGAGCGCGTCCAGTTGCCGGACGTGACGCCGCACAGCCCGCTCCGCCTGTCGACGGGTGAAGTAGTCGGCCCCCAGTTCCTCGTAGGTCACGCTGAGCTATCTTGATGGACATTCTGCAATTTCGTGCGCGAGTTCTCGTCTATTCAAGCCCACGAACGTCTACCGGGGGCGGGGCTAATCGCGAATGCCGGGTTGTCCGTTCTGCTCAGGTGACCGTGCACGCTGCTCGTCCCAGGCATGTCCCTCGATAAGGACGGGCCGCAGGGTCAAGGTGATCGGCGGTCAGTGATCATGCGGCCGCGTCCATGGACGGGCACCTCCCGCAGGCCGCCGATCGGTTGGCATCCATGCGGGCCTGGCGTGCGGCAGCTGCGCGCGTGGTCAGGTCTGCTGGAACCGCGTCGCCCTTGCCGAAGTACATCTCGTCAGGCGTCTGTCCACGAAACGCCGAATGCGGAAGCACCGTGTTGTGTCCCTGAACGTAGAACGCGACTAATCGCCGGACGGTGGTGACGCTGTCCGACGAGTGGAGGAAGAGCCATTGATGTTTGAGGGAGCGCCACCATGCTTCGATCATGGAGTTCGAGAACTTCAGCTCCGTGAATGCCAAGACCCGGCGCAGCACTCCCATGGTAATCAGTTAGTCGACCTGAGCATTCACGTTCTCGACGCCGGCATCTGCCAACACGACGGGCGTCGTCTCTGACGGCGTCGCGCCCTGACCGGCTTCGACCAGCACCGCCACACTGTTCGCCGGCGCAAAGGTCTCAGCAACCCGCCACGCCAGGATCCGTCGAGAGAAGTTGTCGATCACCGCGTGCAGATAGGCGCGACTCCCGTCGAGCAGGCGGATGACGGTGGTGTCGATGTGCCACATCTAGAGTTGGCTCGGGTCGTTCGAACGCCGACCTTCGGCTTGGCCGGGTGCACGCGGAGCCGGGGCCGGCGCCAGCCGAACTTCCGCACCAGGTGATACCAGGTTGAGGGGGATGCCCAGACCTCGGCGAGGCGCTGCGCAAGGACGGCAAGCGTGCCGGTCGGGACATGCCGGTACTCGACTGCGGTCACCATGTCCTTGATCGCCAGGATCTCGCGCGGAGTCAGACGATGGGGCGACCTGTGCGGACAGGACGACTGATCGTCAAGCGCACACGCGTGCTGAAGCCGTCGCCATGCATGGAAGCGACTCGGGGACAATCGCAGGAACCGCACGAGTGCCCGCAACGGCACAAACTCACGCGCACGATCCACGGCTCGCAGGATCCTGATTTTGGCGCGTCCGTCGGGCAGACGCTCGTGCGTCAATGTGAATCCGGAGCTTCGAAGCAGGGCGAGGGCGAGCCGAAGGAGTGCCGTGAGCTTCCTCACGCGTCGCCGGAGCGCCAAGACCTGTTGCTGGAGTTCGGATGTCGTCAGGTTCGTCACGTCCAGGGTGACGACGACGTTCGGTGCCTCGCGGAGCAGCCACGGGCCGTCGAGCGAGGAACCCCGAGATCCGTGGCGATGGTCACGTCCCCGGTGCCGCGCACGAGATCCCGAAGCCGATGGTCGTAGCGCTGCTGGGCGCGCCCGGTAGTCGTCATAAGGATGATCATCGGCGGTTCGTTCGCGCCGCTCAACCTCTCGACGATATTGTGGCCGTCCGCCGCCGTGCGATGGCGGCCGCAGTGACGACAACTCGCGCCGGAAGGTGCAGAATGTCCGTGCGGACAGCTTGGCTGGAATTTTCGGCATCCATCAGTGGGAAATCCTGGCGAGATCTACCAGCTCCTCGGGTCGTACATTCCTTTCGCACCGACCAGAGCAGCGCGAGAAGCCGCTGGGGACCCGCGCTTGTCCCTCGAAGAGCGATACCGAGGCGTCGACGACTATCTGCAAAGAATTCGAAGTTCGGCGATGGATTTGATTCGAAGGCGTTACCTGCTGGCTGAGGACCTTGACAGAATCGTCGAGCGGGCGAAGACGCATTGGACGTTCGCGATGGAGGAGGATCGGCGGTCTGCAGATCGTCGATGACGATCTGACGTCCACTAACCAGTCGCGGAAACCGACCGACAGCCAAAGCATTGTGTGAGGCAGAAGCCCATTCCGCTTGATCCCGCCGTATGGACGCCGCAGCTATGACATCACTCCCGACGGTCGATTCCTTGCGTCAGTCGCGGCCCCGTCGGTCAGCTCAGAAACTGGTCCAGGGGCGGAGATTCAGGTGGTGCTCAACTGGTTTCGGGAGTTGCGAGAACGGGTGCCTGGCCGCTAGGTTTTCGATGTCGGCAGCTATACTGGAGGTGCCCGTAAGTGATCGGGACACATTGGAGGACTTATCACAATCGCCGAAATCGCCCTTCAAGCATGACCGCAAGTCGTTGATTCTAAACGGAGAGATGTCAGAGTGGTCGATTGAGCACGCTTGGAAAGCGACGCTGTCGAGCGACACCGAGCCACTCCGAAACACCTTAACGCATAGCCCTTCAGCGACTTAA